>ERZ507021.21-NODE-21-length-178289-cov-32.8345_pt1 | contig 178289 bp, 183 predicted proteins | sample MGYA00512877_ERZ507021 | MGnify/ENA metagenome assembly ERZ507021 | reverse complement strand
CCGGATTGTGGCTCCGGCATGCGTGGGTTCGAATCCCATCTTTCGCCCTTTAATTACTGGGGTATAGCCAAGCGGTAAGGCAACGGGTTTTGATCCCGTGATGCGCTGGTTCGAATCCAGCTACCCCAATTCTAGCGCAGATCATGTTGATGATTTGCGTTTTTTTATTACATTTATTATTACTGTAAAGCAAAGGATGGTTGAGATTATGAAGATTGGTTTCATAGGTGTAGGAAATATGGCAAAGGCCATAATTGAAGGTCTAATGAGTAAGGGTGTAGAAGCAAAGAATATTTTTATTCATAGCGCACATAAATCCAATTATGAAGTATATAGTCAAGAAACTGGAGTATCTGCTTGTGAAAGTAATAGTGAAGTTATTGAAAAATCAGATGTTGTTTTCTTAGCAGTAAAACCAATTGTAGTAGAAAAAGTTTTAAAAGAAGTAAAAGATTCAGTTCTAACTCACGACCCAGTCTTAGTATCTGTTGTAACAGGTGTATCTGTAGCTGAGTTAGAGGATATACTAGGAAGTAAAGATGTAAAAATAGTAAGAACAATGCCTAACGTTAATGTAGAGATAGGTGAAGGAATGACAGCTTTACATAAGAATGATAATGTAAGTGATGAAGATTACCAGCTTGTAAAAGAATTATTCGAAAAGATAGGTAAAGTTGCAGATATTGAAGAAAAAGACTTTAGTACATTTGTAGCTTTAGCTGGAAGTTCCCCAGCCTTCGTGTACTTCTTTATTGATAGTTTAGCACGATCAGGTGTTAAATATGGATTAAATAAGCAAAAAGCAACTCAAATAGCTGCACAAGCCGTTTTAGGAAGTGCATTAAAAGTGTTGAAATCAGATAAAACACCATGGGAATTAGTAGATGATGTTTCCTCTCCTGGTGGAACAACAGTAGCTGGATTATTAGCAATGGAAGAAGCAGGTTTTATGACTTCTATTGTTAAAGGAGTAGATGCAACAATTTTAAAAGATAAAGGATAGAGAGGGGGATATAAGATGGTATCACCTGTTTATATACAGATTCATAATCAAATAAAAAAGGATATAGAAGCTGGTAAGTGGAAAATAGGAGAAAAGATTCCATCAGAAAGAGAATTAGCTGAAAATTTTTCTGTTAGTAGAATGACTTTACGTCAAGCTATTCAAACTTTAGTGGACGAAGGAATCCTTGAGAGAAAAATTGGCTCAGGAACTTTTGTAGCAAGAAAAAAAGTTCAAGAAAAAATGTCTGGAATTACGAGTTTTACAGAAATTACAGAAGCTCAAGGAAAAGTACCAACTAGTAAAACCGTCTCTTATTTAATTACTATTCCCTCACTAAGTGAAAGTGAAAAATTGAATTTAGATGATAATCAGAAAGTCTTAAGGATGGAAAGAATTAGATTTGCTGATGATGTGCCTATTTGTTTTGAAGTGGCCACAGTACCATTAGAATTGGTAAAGGATTATGACAAAACTCAGATTACTTCATCTTTATATAGAACTCTAGAAGAAAATGGGTTAATTATTGGTCATGCTCAACAAACGGTATCTGCTATGTTAGCTTCAGAAAGAATAGCGGACTTTTTACAATTAAAGAAAGGTGATGCTATTTTAAGGTTAAGACAAGTTTCTTTCTTACAAGATGGAAGTCCTTTTGAGTATGTACGTACCCAATATGCAGGTGATAGGTACGAATTTTATTTAGAAAAATAGTGTAGCAATAAAATAATGGCTTAGAATCAATGTTGTGAGTAACATGATTTTAAGCCATTTTTGTATACTAACTTATTTTTTTAAGAATTTTTCTCTGTATATGAGTAACATGTATTTAGGTAGAGCCATCATTCTAATTATTCGTTGAGGTTCTTGAAGAAGACGATAAAACCATTCTAAATGGTGTTTTTGCCAAAAAATTGGTGCACGTTTTGAGTATCCGGCTAGGACATCGAAACTACCACCGACTCCCATCCAAATAGAATCAGAAATATGACGATACTTGTTAATAAAAAATTCTTGCTTAGGAAATCCTAGTGCTACAAAAATAATATCTGGGTTACTATTCTTTATTGTTTCGACAATATAGCTATCATCTTTAAAATAACCATCATTGATTCCAGCAATATGGATTCCTGGGTAAGTTTCCTTAATTTTTGAAGATAATGTCTGTGCAACTTCAGGTTTAGCACCTAAAAAATAAATTTTCATATGTTCTTGATTTGCCCAAGAAAGTAGTGAAAGCATAGTATCATAACCTGTAACTCTTTCAGGAAGAGGCTTTTTAAGAATTTTAGCCCCTTTAATAATTCCAATGCCATCAGCAACAACATAGTCTGCAGAATTTATAATACTAGCATATTCTTTATCTTTTCTAGCAGCAAGTACAATCTCAGGATTAGCAGTAACTACAAAACGATTCAAGTGAAGATTAGAGTCAGTTTTTAATTGATCTACAAACTGCTTGTTAGTTATTGACAGAAAATTAATTCCTAAGATATTTACGAGTTTTGATTTATTAAACATAGAATCCTCTTTCAAATAGAATTTAAATTAATTATACAATATTTTTAGACGATATTTACTAAAAGTGATAAAATAAAAGTTAAATTAGTAATTCGTACATTTTGTATGAAAATATAACCCAGTTCATAGTAACTGAGGAGGACATAGAGTTATGAAAAAAACATTACCAGATGATAGTTATACTTTACATACTGATTTGTATCAATTAAATATGATTGAGACATATTGGAGAAAGGGTATTGACCAGAAAAAAGCAATTTTTGAAGTTTTCTTTAGAGATTTGCCTTTTGATAATGGTTATGCTATTTTTGCTGGTTTGGAACGACTTGTTTCCTATATCAATAAGTTGAAATTTACTGAGACAGATTTGGAATACTTACGGGATGAAGTTGGTTACAAAGATGATTTTATTGATTATCTTAGAAATTTCAAATTTACTGCTACAATTCGTTCTGTTGTTGAAGGAGAAGTCGTTTTTAACAAAGAACCATTAATTCAAGTTGAGGGTCCTTTGGTAGATTGTCAGTTAGTTGAGACTGCTATTTTAAATATCGTAAATTATCAAACTTTGATAGCAACTAAAGCTGCTAGAATTCGTTCTGTAGTTGGAAATGATGCTTTAATGGAATTTGGTACTAGACGTGCTCAAGAACTAGATGCAGCCATCTGGGGAACAAGGGCAGCTTATATTGGTGGTTTTGATGCTACAAGTAATGTACGTGCAGGAAAGATTTTTGGTATTCCTGCTAGTGGTACCCATGCTCATGCACTCGTACAAGCATATCGTAATGATTATGAAGCATTTAAAGCATATGCAACTACACATAAAGATTGTGTATTCTTAGTAGATACATATGATACATTGAAGAGTGGTGTTCCAAATGCTATCAGAGTCGCTAAAGAAATGGGCGATAAGATTAATTTCTTAGGTGTAAGAATAGACTCTGGTGACATGGCTTATATATCTAAACGTGTGCGCGAACAATTAGATGAAGCAGGATTTAAAGATGCTAAAATATATGCTTCAAATGACCTAGATGAAAAAACAATCATGAACTTGAAAATGCAAGGTGCTAAGATTAGTGTTTGGGGTGTAGGTACTAAGTTAATAACAGCTTATGACCAACCAGCCTTAGGTGCGGTATATAAGATGGTAGCCATTGAAGATGAAAATGGTGAAATGGAAGATACTATTAAGATTTCAAGTAATGCTAGCAAGGTTTCTACACCTGGTCGTAAGCAAGTATGGAGAATTAATAAGAAGGCTGATGGAAAGTCTGAAGGAGATTACGTTGCTTTATGGTATGAAGATCCACGTAATGAAGAAGAATTATACATGTTCCATCCCCAATATACTTACATTAACAAGAAAGTCAAAGATTTTACTGCAAGACCTTTATTAAAAGATATTTTTGTTGATGGTGAACAAGTATATGACTTGCCATCCTTGAATGAAATTAAACAATATGCCCATGAAAGATTGGATAGTTTGTGGGAAGAATATCGTCGAGAATTGAATCCACAAGAATATCCTGTTGATTTATCTAAAGATTGTTATGATAATAAGATGAAGATAATCCATGATATTCATGAAAAAATTAATAGTGGTAAAATTTAAAAGAGAAGAAGGTTTAGTTATGCGCCCTTTACAAGAGAGAATTATCAATGAATTGAAAGTAAAGCCAGAAATTAATGTGGAAGAAGAAATTCGTCGTTCAGTAGATTTTCTAAAAGATTATTTGAAAAAACATCCATTTCTAAAAGCATTAGTGTTGGGAATATCTGGTGGACAAGATTCTACTCTAGCTGGAAAGTTATCTCAAATGGCGATTTCTGAATTGCGTGAAGAAACAGGCGACGATGCTTATCAATTTATTGCTGTACGATTACCTTATGGAGATCAAGCTGATGAACAAGATGCTATGGATGCAATTGAATTTATGCAAGCTGATAAGACTGTTAGAGTAAATATAAAACAAGCAGCTGATGCAATGGTTCAAAGTATCGAAGAAAATGGACTTGAAATTAGTGACTTTAATAAGGGTAATATTAAGGCACGTGAAAGAATGATTGCTCAATATGGAATTGCTGGTGCTGTTTCAGGAGCAGTGGTAGGTACAGATCATGCAGCTGAAGCAATTACAGGTTTCTATACCAAGTATGGTGATGGTGGTGCAGACATTACTCCACTTTGGCGTTTAGATAAACGTCAGGGAAGAGCGATGTTAGAATTATTGAATGCACCTGAACATTTATACAAGAAAGTTCCAACTGCTGATTTGGAAGAAGATAGACCAGCCTTACCTGATGAAGTTGCCTTAGGTGTTACTTATAACGATATTGATGATTATCTAGAAGGTAAAGAAGTAGCTGATAATGTAGCAGAAAAAATTGAAAATTGGTTCTTAAAAACAGAACATAAACGTCATATGCCAATTAATGTATACGATACATTTTGGAAATAGATGTTTTTTAAAAGTTAGGTAAGTTCTAAGACAAGCCTAACTTTTTTATTATGAGAAAGGAAAGTATCGATGGATAAAAAAGTCTTAAAATTAACTAATGCTAAATTAAAGTACAATCCTAAAAAAATAGAAAAAGTAATTGAATTGCTAGAAGAAGGAAATACTATTCCTTTTATAGCTAGATATAGAAAAGAACTAACTGGAAGTTTAGATGAAGTCCAATTAAGAGAAATCCAAGTAACTTATCAAAGAAATGAAAAGATAGAAACACGTAAGAGTGAAGTTCTTAAGAAAATTTCAGAACAGAATAAACTTACAGAAGATATAAGAAATAAAATAAATAATGCAAGTACTCTTCAAGAGGTCGAAGATATTTATTTACCTTATAAGAAGAAAAGAAAAACTAAAGCACAAAAGGCAGTTGCAAATGGATTAGAACCATTAGCTAAGTGGTTATTGAGAGTAAATAGCGATGCGCCAATGGTAGAAGCTAAGAAGTATCTTAATAAAGAAGTACCTGATGAAGAAGTTGCCTTAAATGGTGCTGTTGATATTTTAGCAGAAGCATTTGGTGAAGAAGCACAATTAAGAGATTGGGTGCGAAAGCAAATGTCTAGAAAAGGAGTATTAATTGCTAAGGAAAAAGATAGTGAGAAAGATGAAAATGGCACCTATGAAGATTACTATGATTTTGAACAAGTAGTGTCTAAATTAACATCATATCGAATTCTAGCAATTAATCGCGGTGAAAAAGAAGGAATTTTACGAGTAAAAATAAATACAGATGACGATTATGTGCTAAGATATTTACATTCTAGAATAATTGGTAGTAAGAAAAGTACAAGTAATGACTATGTAGAAAGGGCATATACTGAAGCGTATAAAAAATTTATCAAACCTGCCATTGAAAGAGAGCTTCGAGCAACTTTAACTGAAAAAGCCGAAAATGAGGCTATTAAAGTTTTTGGTGAAAATTTGTATAATTTATTAATGCAAGCCCCTTTGAAAAATAAAATTATTTTAGGAATGGATCCAGCATTTAGAACTGGTTGTAAGTTGGCGATTATTGACGAGACTGGAAAATTTTTAGTTAAAGATGTGATTTATCCACATGAAAAGCATAAAGGCGAGAAACCAAATTCTGAATTAAGAAAAGAAGCTGCTGAAAAATTAGAGACATTGATAAATAGATATAATGTTGACATGATAGCAATTGGGAATGGTACAGCAAGTCGAGAATCAGAAAAATTTGTAGCAGAAGTTTTAAAGAAGATAGATAAAGAAGTATATTACGTAATTGTAAATGAATCAGGAGCTTCTGTATATTCAGTAAGTGAAGTAGCAAGAGATAAATTCCCGGATTTTAACGTAGAAGAACGTTCGGCCGTAAGTATAGCTCGAAGATTGCAAGATCCTTTAGCAGAATTAATAAAGATTAATCCTGAATCAATTGGTGTGGGACAATACCAGCATGATTTACCACAAAAACAATTAGATAGTGAAGTTGAAGCGACTGTTGAAACTGCAGTTAATAAAGTTGGTGTGAATTTGAATACAGCTAATATCCAATTACTAACCTATATTTCTGGATTGAATAAAACAACAGCTCAAAATATTATTCTTTATCGTGAAGAAAACGGAAAATTTCAAAATCGAAAAGAGTTAAAAAAGGTTCCTAGATTAGGTCCTAAAGCTTATGAGCAGGCAGCAGGCTTTTTAAGGATTATTGATGGGAATGAGTCTCTAGATAATACAGATATACATCCAGAAAGTTACTCGCTAGCAGAAAAATTGATAAAGGATCTAGGCATTACTAAAGAAAATATGGGTACTAACACTATAAACGATAAGTTAGCAAAATTTAATGTTGAAAGATATGAACTAGATAATGAATTAGAAGTAATAACTGTTAAAGATATTGTAAAAAGTCTGATGAAACCAGGGCGCGATGGTCGAGAAAGTATGCCAATGCCTTTGTTGAAATCAGATATTTTAAAAATAGAAGATTTAAAAGCAGGAATGCAACTAGAGGGCACGGTAAGAAATGTTGTTGATTTTGGGGCATTCGTTGATATTGGTGTAAAACAAGATGGATTAGTGCATTTATCAAAATTAAGTAAGAAATATGTTTCTAATCCACGAGATATAGTTGCGGTAGGACAGATAGTTACTGTTTGGGTTGAAGATGTTGATTTAAACAGAAAGAGAATTCAATTAACAATGGTAAATCCAAATGAATAATAGAGAATTATTAGAACTAACTCGAAAAATTTCTAATTCTTATTTTAATAGAGAATTTAAGCATAAAATACAGTTTAATAGTAGGTTGAGGACAACTGGAGGACGGTATTTTTTAAGTAATCATAATATAGATATTAATCCTAAGATGTTAACAGAATATGATATGGATACTTTGGTAGGTGTCATTAAACACGAACTATGCCATTATCATCTTCATATTAATGGGTATGGGCATCAGCATAGGGACAAAGATTTTAAAATATTATTGAAAAAAGTTGGAGGTTTAAGATATGCTCCAACTTTAAAGGCAAGCTATAAAAATATTTATGTTTGCCAAAATTGTGGAAAAAAGTATTATCGACAAAGAAAAATAAATACTAGCAAATATGTATGTTCTCATTGTCACGGGAAATTAAAATTAATTGAATAAGCACTTGCTAAATAGGGTTAAACTTGATATAATTATTTCTGTTGTCGCGGGTATGGCGGAATTGGCAGACGCGTCAGACTAAGGATCTGGTGGGCATTATTGCCCGTGATGGTTCGAATCCATTTACCCGCATACAGAGGTGAGCATAGGAGTCTATATTGGCTACTATGCTTTTTTATTTTATAATATATTTTGATGACTAAAAATAAAGTGAGGTTCTTTATGAATAAGGGAATAAAAATGGTATCTATAGCAGGTTACCTACCTGATAATGTTGTGACAAATGATGACTTGAACAAAATTATGGAAACATCTGATGAGTGGATTCAAAGTCATACAGGTATTAAGCAAAGATACTATGCTTTTAATGAAAATACGTCAGATTTAGCTACTGAAGTAGGAAAAAAACTTCTAGAAAGAGCAAATCTTAAGCCAGAGGACATAGATTTGTTAATTGTATCAACTATCTCTCCAGATGCAATTACACCATCTACAGCAGCTATTGTAGAGAAGAAGTTAAATTTAAAGTCAGCTTTTGCCTTTGATATTTCTGCAGCTTGTGCTGGGTTTATCTATGCTTTAAGTACAGCCCATAAATTTTTAGTTTCAGGTTTATATCGTCGAGCAATGGTAATTAGTGCTGAAACAAATTCTAAAATGATGGATTTTAAGGATAGAACATCAGCTGTTTTCTTTGGCGATGGTGCTGCTGGAATGATTGTAGAGGCGACTGATGATGAAAAAGAAAACATTTATTTATCTGAGAAATTGGTTACGGTAGGAAATGAGGAAGTTATTCATAGTGGTAGAATTGCTCCTCTTAAGGAAATATCTAGTGATAATTATCCAAGTATGGACGCTTTTTATCAGAATGGAAGAGAAGTCTATAATTTTGTAACAACAGATATAGTTAAGCATATTAAGGAGTTTTTAGAGACAAATAAAGTGAACTCCAAAGATTTATCGTATGTTGTAACTCATCAGGCTAATTTACGATTGATAGAAATTATATCAAAAGAGATTGAAGTTCCTCTAAATAGGGTGGCGACTGATGTTAAGGAATGTGGTAATACTTCTTCTGTTGGAATACCATTAGCCTTGGCTAGAAAGTTTGAAGATGAAAATATAACAGGTAAAGTTCTATTAACAGGTTTTGGTGCTGGTTTAGCTTATGGATCTATTCTTTTAGAATTTGGTGAATAATTGATGATAATTGTATGTTATACTATTCATTAATTAAGGATAGAGAAAGAGTGATTAGATGGCAGTATTTTTCCAGAGTATCTCCGGTGTATTAGTGATCTTGGTAATGATTGCTGTGGGATATTTTTTAGAGCAAAAGGGATGGTTTGATGATAAATCAACCAAATTAATTGCTAAAATCGTTACCCAAGTATCATTACCTTGTTATATGTTGGGGACAATTGTTAGTAAATTTTCAGCTAAAGAATTATTACGAATGATACCTGATTTGAGATTCCCGGTAATTTCGATGTTAATTTTGATGGGAATTGCTTTTGCCGTTGTTCATATTTTTAAAATCCAGGATAAACATGCGGGTTTATTTACTTCAATGTTTTTTAACTCTAATACAGTTTTTGTAGGGTTACCGGTTAATATGGCCTTATTTGGTAATAAAAGTATCCCCTATGTATTAATTTATTATATGGCTAATACAACATTTTTTTGGACAATTGGTACTTACTTAATCCAAAGAGATGGTGATAAGAAAACAGCTTTTGATTTAAAAAGAACATTAGGTAAAATATTTTCACCTCCATTGTTGGGATTTATAGTTGGTGTTATCTTTGTATTGTTAAAAGTGAAATTACCGACATTTGTTAACTCAGATTTATTATATCTAGGTAATTTGACAATACCATTGTCTATGATTTTTATCGGTATTTCGATTTCTAAAGCAGGACTTAATAGAATCTCTATTGGAAAAGATAATCTTTTGTTGTTATTAGGAAGATTTATTCTAGCTCCTCTAATGATGTACATACTAGTTACACCTACTAATATTCCTTTGTTAATGAAACAAGTATTTATTTTACAAGCAGCGATGCCAGTTATGACGAATGCTCCTGTTGTAGCTAACTTATATGGAGCAGATTCGGAATATGCAGCTGTAATGGTTACAGAAACCACGTTAACATCATTAATTGTTGTTCCAATATTGATGGTAATAACGCAAAATATCTGATAGATAAGAGAGTGATGAATTTTGGTTAAGCTTGTATTGCTTAGACATGGGGAAAGTACGGCTAATGAGGCAAATATTTATACTGGTTGGTCAGATGTTCCATTGACAATTAAAGGTTGTGAACAAGCTAAAGTTGCAGGAAAAAAATTAAAAGAAGAAAATATTACTTTTACTAAAGCTCATACTTCTTTGTTAGAGAGAGCTATAAAAACGGGAATGATTGTATTAGATGAAATTAATCAGTCATGGATACCACTTGAAAAGACTTGGAGATTAAACGAACGTCATTATGGAGCATTGAGGGGGTTAAATAAAGAATTTACAAAGCGTAAATATGGAAAACACCAAGTTGCTTTATGGAGACGATCGTTTGATACCGTTCCTCCTATGTTGGATGAAAGGATAGAAGAACCTAAATATAAGAAATATCCTTCTACAATTATTCCGCGTGCAGAAAGTTTAAAGGATGCTTATAATCGAATACTACCATATTGGGTTGATGAAATAGCACCTGAATTATTACATGGAAATAATCAAATTGTGATTGCTCATGGAAGTACGTTAAGAGCAATGATTAAATATATTGAAAATATTAGCGATGAAGGAATTGATGGCGTAGAAGTTGCTAATGCTGAACCAATTATTTATGAATTAGATAATAAACTTCGAGTAATCTCAAAGAAAATATTAAAATAAAAAATTAACGTGAATATTGAATATAGTTGACTAATTTTTTGTTGTTAGGAAAAAAGCTCTATGAGGAACTAGTAGTTTTCATAGAGCTTTTTATACTTAGAAATACAAAAAGACAACTTCATTAGAATATGAAGTTGCCCTAGTATTAACGATAATTAAAATTCTTCAATTAATGACGAGGAATTTCTTCGAAAATGCTATAGAATTGAGATTTAGCAGAGTAGTCAGCCATATAGACACCATTTAAACCAGCTCTTTGTCCCAAGATGCCAATATCAGCAATTAATTTTTCTTCATTAGTTGGAAAGTGAATTCGTCCAGCTAAAGCTACACTACGAATGTAATTAACCAATCGATTAAGTAATGCTTCAGGATTTTTAGTTTCAGGTAATTTACGATAAACCTGTGCTAAAACATCAATAATATCTAACAATTCAGATTGTTTTTTTTTATAATTATTGAGTATCCCTAATAATTCTTTGATATCAGTTTGTGCTTGATTAATAAGTTTTGTTCTTTCCATAATCATACTATACCTCGTTTGCAGTGAAATAGCAGTTGCTGTAGTTAATCCACAGCCTTTATGTTTGTATGTGATATTATTGCTAAATCACTTTTATTTATCTCTATATTAATGATAAGAGATAGAATTAAAAATATGTAATAAGGTGATTAAAAAGAAATCACCTTAGTTGTTGTCAAATAATTTCTTAAATGACTATTTAAGTTAAACTAAGCTAATGAACCCATTGGATCCCATGGAGCTAAGACTTTAGGTTCTTCAGTAAGAACTTTTTGTAATTCTTCAGGTAAGAATTTCTTGTTTACAACAACTTGATAACAATATTCTTCCATCCAGTTATTACTCATAACGAAGAATCCTTTAGTACCAACTTTATCTCCCCATGAGTTTTCAACTTTCCATTTAGTTGGAGTGCCATTAACTAGATCTACACCAGTTAATACCATAGCGTGAGTCATTAAACTTTCACTATAATCTAAGCGTTCAGCTTTAGACATTGAAAAGTCAACATCGAATAGTTCATCTTTGTGATACAATTCAGTATCCATGATACCTTTCTTACGATCAGATTCTTGACCAACATCACAACCAAACCAAACACTTTCACCAGATTCAAGTTGTTTAATTGCTACTTGACGGAATGTGTTCATATCAACGTTTAAGTGTCTTACTTCACGTTCACCTAGGACATTACCAAGCATTTCGATAGTGTACATATGATTATATGGCTTGTCATCAGTAGGTGCGTTAATAATTGATACATAGTCGTCAAGATTCCAATTTACATATTTTTCAAAGAAAGTTTGAGGAGTTAAATCTTGATCGATATGATAGTTATTATCAGAATCACGATATTCAAAATCAAATTTAACAGGTGGTTCACCCAATGTATAAACTAAGATACGATAAATTTCAGCAAGTTTCTTTTCCTTGAAAGAAGCGATTTCTTCAGAACTAGCGTTACTATTAACTAATTCACGTAAATCAACAGCATCCTTACGTAATTTTAAATTAAGAGTAGAATTTAATTCACTTGATTTTGAAGAGTTATAACTTTCAGGCATTACACTCTTAGGAACTACACCATATTTTCTGATGATTGCAGTAATCATATCCCATTGACCACCATCTTGTTGAGGTGTTGTCATTAACCAAGCTACTTTACGATCAGAAGTTGGAAGAGAAGCTGTTTTAATAACATTTTCATAGAAATAATTGGATTTTTCTAGCTTATCCCAGAAAAATGTATAACTTTGAGATAGTTCAAAGTCCTTAGCTACACCAAAACGATTCTTTAAGTCATGGCGCATAGTATTAAGAGCAGCAAACATCCAGCAACGGCCAGATTGTTTTTGGTTTGCTACATCTCCTGTATCAAGATCAATTGAAAAGACAGGATCCATATTAACTTCAGAGTGGAAATCAGCACTTGTAGCTAAAATTCCATTTTTAGAAACTGCACGTTCTAAAACTCTGGATTTTGGATCATCTTCAATTAATTGATGAAATTTTGATAATTGTTCACTGCTAATTGCTTCAGACACAGTGATCACCCTCCTTAAGATAAGTTAATTTAATTGTAAGACAGTTTAGCTAAAAGATAAATAATAATGTTAGAAAAAAATTAGAAAATTATTTTTTAGCTAATAAATCTGCATACTCAGGATGTTTTTGCATAAATTTATTAGTATATGTGCAAAGAGGTAATAATTTTTTACCTTCTTCTTGGACTCTTGTAATAAATGTAGTGGTAATTTTACCTGCAATTCCTTGACCTCTGTAAGCATCGCTAACCCATGTTCGTTCGACAACGTATGTGTTGCCATCATCGATAGTTGAAAAACCAATTTCTGCGACTAGAGTATCACCATCATGAAGTGATAAAGTGTCATTATTCCATATATAGTTCATAAGAAACCCCTCCCAATGAAAGTATAGCACACGAAAAATTTTAAGATGGAATAAATTTATTAATTAAAATGAAATTTATTGTTAAATACGTTAATTTTAGTAAATTAATGGTATGATAAAATAAAAAGTATATCAGTTAGAGAGGATTAACAAGAATGAAAAGAGGATTTGAAGTAGTAAGTAAATATAAAGAACGTGGAGTAAAACTTCCAGTCAGAATGACAAAGAATGCTGCAGGATATGATTTTTTTGCTGCAGAAGATTTTTTATTACCTAGTATTTGGAAATTTAATTTTTTGAAAATTTTATATGTATTGCATAAACAAAAAAATATAACTAAAACAGAATTATTAGAAGGACAAAAATGTTTAAAACCTTTTCTAGTTCCTACTGGAATTAAGGCATATATGAAAGAGGATGAATTCTTAATGTTAGCTAATCGTTCTAGTAGTCCATTGAAAAGAAGTTTAATTTTACCTAATGGTGTGGGAATAATAGATGCTGATTATTATAATAACCCTAATAATGAGGGTGAAATTTTTGTACAATTAGTTAATTTTGGACTAAAAGATCAATTAATAAAAAAAGGTGATCGAATAGGTCAAGGCATATTCTTACCATATTTAGTAGCTGACAATGATGAAGGTGGAAAGGAAACTAGAACTGGTGGATTTGGATCTTCTGGAAAATAGTTTGGAAGGTGAATGTATTGGCGAAAACTAAGACAAGATATGTTTGTCAAAATTGTGAATATATCTCTCCACGTTATTTAGGACGTTGCCCTAATTGTGGTTCTTGGAATAGCTTGGTAGAGGAAATAGAGAAAAAGGAAAGTTCAACTAAAGCACAACCTAGAGTTAGTATCTCTGGTACAACAGTGAAACCTAAATTAATTGATGATGTTTCTACTGTAGAAACTCCAAGATTTAAAACTAATTTAGAAGAATTGAATCGTGTTTTAGGTGGCGGAATTGTTCCCGGATCTTTAGTGTTAATTGGTGGAGATCCAGGTATTGGCAAGTCTACATTATTATTACAAGTTTCTGGACAATTATCTACTCTCGGGAAAAAGGTTCTTTATGTTTCTGGGGAAGAAAGTGCAACTCAAATTAAATTACGTGCGGATCGTTTAGGAGTTCATGGAACTGAGCTATATTTATATCCTGAAACAGATATGGATAGTATTAGAAAAAATATTGAACTTTTAAAGCCTGATTTTGTTGTAATCGATTCGGTGCAGACAATGCAGGAGCCAGAAATGACAGCCGCAGTTGGAAGTGTTTCTCAAATTAGGGAAGTAACTGGAGATTTGATGCAAATTGCGAAAACTAATGGGATAACTGTCTTTGTTGTAGGACATGTTACTAAAGGTGGAGCAATTGCAGGGCCTAAAATTTTAGAACACATGGTAGATACTGTTCTTTATTTTGAGGGAGATCAACATAGAACATTTAGAATTTTACGAGCTGTTAAAAATAGATTTGGTTCAACTAATGAAATTGGAATCTTTGAAATGAAAAATGGAGGATTAAGCGAAGTTGCTAATCCATCAGAGATTTTTCTAGAAGAAAGATTAAAAGGGGCTACGGGATCAGCTGTCGTTGCTTCTCTTGAAGGAACTAGACCCATATTGGTAGAATTACAAGCACTAGTAACACCGACTGCATTTGGAAATGCTAAGCGAACAACAACTGGTTTAGATCACAATCGAGTTGCGTTACTGATGGCAGTACTTGAAAAAAGAGCTGGTTTGTTATTGCAAAATCAGGATGCTTATTTGAAGGCTGCTGGTGGAGTGAAGTTAGATGAGCCAGCAATAGATTTAGCCATTGCTGTTAGTTTAGTTTCTAGTTATCGCGATGCAGAAACAAGACCAACTGACTGTTTTATAGGGGAAGTGGGATTAACTGGTGAAATAAGACGAGTTAATCGTATTGAACAGCGTGTTGTTGAGGCTGCTAAGCTAGGATTTAAGCGAGTATTTTTACCAAAGAACAACTTAGATGGTTGGATGCCTCCAAAAGAGATTGAAGTAGTAGGCGTAAGTACACTAAATCAAGCATTAAAACTAATTTTTAGTTAAAAATTGATAGAAAGGATGTGCTTAAATGCGAAAAAGAATCATAGGATTAATATTAGCTATTTTAGGTGTAGGTGCAGGATATACATTTCTACCAGAGCTATGGAGCTTGATAGGACTTGGAAGTAATCGCTGGTTAACTAATGGGTTGGTTAATGCTATTATTGGTTTGATTATTATGGAAATACTAGCGATTTTCTTAATAGATGCTATTGAGCGAGTAATCATAAAAATAGAGAAAAATTTGATTAGACAAAAGCCGGAAGTAATTATTTCAACGAGCTTGTCAATCACAGTGGGATTAATTGTAGCAGCTTTAATTTCAACGATATTTAATCGATCACATGTATTCTTCATCAATACCATTTTGCCGATTGTATTAATGATTTTATTAGGGTATCTGGGATATGTTGTTGGGAAAGAAGGCTTTGGAAATTTAAAGAGATTATTTAATTTACGACAAAGAAAAGTGGAAGATGATAAAGCTCAGATTTTAGAAAGAAAAGTTGGCGAAAATTTCCACAAATACAAGTTGTTAGATACTAACATTTTGATAGATGGGAGAATTTATGATCTAGCAAAAACTGGTTTCATTGAAGGTACATTAGTAGTTCCTAATTTTGTATTATATGAACTTCAATATATTGCTGACTCAGGAGATAGTATTAAACGAGTTAGAGGACGTAGAGGTTTGGACATTCTAAATAAACTACGTTCAGAAAAAATTGTTCCTGTAAAAATGTATGAGGGAGATTTTGAAGATATAAAAGAAGTTGACAGTAAGCTTATAAAATTAGCAAAGGTTTTAGATGCAGTCATAGTAACAAATGATTACAATCTAAATAAAGTTAGTGAATTTCAAAATGTACAAGTTTTAAATGTAAATGCTTTGGCTAAATCATTAAAACCACGTGTTATTCCAGGGGAAAAATTAACCGTTACAGTTATAAAAAATGGTACAGAAAGACAACAAGGTGTTGCATACTTAGATGATGGAACAATGATAGTGGTTGAAGATGGACGTTATTACCTTAATAAACCTATTGAGGTAGAAGTAACTAGTGCATTGCAGACGGATGCTGGAAGAATGATTTTTGCAAAGCCAACACATTCTAAAAGAGAATTACGTGAGAAAAACTAAGAATAAATACCATGGAATAGTTTATTTTTTACAGTAATCATTGTAGAATGGTAAGAGTATGAGTTATGATATTATTCCTATAATCATAATGTTATTAATAGATAATTATTAAAGAAAGAAGTGCTTTAAAGTGGCAAAAAACAAGATACGTGTACGTTATGCTCCAAGTCCAACTGGACATTTGCATATTGGTAACGCAAGAACAGCTTTATTTAACTATTTATTTGCAAGACATAATAAAGGAACTTTTGTATTAAGAATCGAAGATACTGATACAAAGCGTAATATTGCAGATGGTGAAAAGAGCCAAATGGATAACTTGGAGTGGCTTGGTATTGATTGGGATGAAGGTCCTGATAAGCCAGGTAAGTACGGACCATATCGTCAATCTGAAAGAAAAGATATTTACAAGCCATTAATTCAAGAATTATTAGATAAAGATTTAGCTTATGAATCATTCATGACAGAGGAAGAATTACAAGCTCAACGTGAAGAACAAAAAGCTAGAGGAGAAGCTCCTCGCTATGTCTATGAATATGAAGGCATGTCTAAAGAAGAAATCAAGAAGGCTCAAGATGAAGCACGTGCTAAGGGATTAAAACCAGTTGTTCGTATTCGTGTGCCACACAACAAGACATACGAATGGGATGACATTGTAAAGGGAAAGATTAGCTTCTTATCTGACACAATTGGTGGAGATTTCGTTATTCAAAAACGTGATGGTATGCCTACATACAACTTTGCTGTTGTAGTAGACGATCATTTAATGGAAATTACTCATGTATTACGTGGGGATGATCATGTTGCTAATACACCAAAGCAATTAGTTGTATATGAAGCATTTGGTTGGAAAGCACCTGAATTTGGTCATATGTCCTTAATTATTAATACTGAAACTGGTAAGAAGTTAAGTAAACGTGATGAAACAGTGCTTCAATTTATAGAACAATATCGTGAACTAGGTTACTTACCTGATGCAATGTTTAACTTTATTACTTTATTAGGTTGGTCTCCTGTTGGCGAATCAGAAATCTTTAATAAACAAGAATTCATCAAGATGTTTGATGCAAAGCGTTTGAGCAAATCTCCAGCAGCATTTGATGGCAAGAAATTGGAATGGATTAATAACCAATATGTAAAAGCTGCTAAAGAAGATGAAATTATGGATTCTTCATTACGTCAATTAATTAAGGCTGGTAAAGTACAAGCCGATCCAGATGCTTATACAATTGAATGGGCTAGAAAGCTAATTAGTCTTTACAAACAACAAATGTCTTATACAGGACAAATCGTAGAAATGGCAGATGTATTCTTTAATGAACCACCTGTTTTAAGTGAAGATGCTAAAAAGGAATTAGCTGATGAATCAGCAGCAATTGTATTAAAAGAATTTGCTGAACGTGTTAAAGATTTACCAATCTTTGATGCTGTTGAAATTCAAAATACAATTCGTTCTATTCAAAAGGATACAAAGATTAAGGGACGTAAACTCTACATGCCTATCCGTATCGCAACAACACGCGAAATGCATGGCCCAGAATTGGCACCATCAATTGAATTATTAGGTCGTGAAAAGGCATTGAAACATCTAAAGCAAACTTTAGAAGAAATGAACTAATCGTGTAGATATAGTATAATTAAAATGAGACAAGGTTGAGGCATATTTTTGTCGCAACCTTTTGTTTTATGTTTTATTATTAAGTTAAGAGTTAAGAAAAACGTTAAATGATAGACTATTACGTTTTAACGGATTAGGAGTGATGAATTAGATGTTGCAATTGTATAATACATTAACTAATCAAAAAGAAAAATTTGAACCATTAAATCCTGGGAAAGTGACAATGTACGTCTGTGGCCCAACAGTGTATAACTATATTCATATTGGTAATGCTAGAAGTGCGGTTGCTTTTGATACAATCAGACGTTATTTAGAATATCGTGGTTTTGAAGTAAACTATGTTTCGAATTTTACAGACGTTGACGACAAAATCATTAAAGCAAGTCAAGAAATGAATCTTTCAGTTAAAGAAATAACTGAGAAATTTATTAACGCGTTTTATGAAGATACAAGTGCTTTGAATGTAAAGAAAGCTACATTGAATCCTCGAGTAATGGATAATATGGATGATATTATCAAATTTATTGAAGTTTTAGTACAAAAGGGATATGCATATGAGTCTGCTGGAGATGTATATTATAAGACTAGAAAATTTAAAGATTATGGTAAACTCTCTGGACAATTAATAGATGATTTAGAACAAGGTGCTAGTAGCCGAGTCGATGATATCGACCAAGATAAAAAGCAAGATCCATTAGATTTCGCTCTTTGGAAAAAAGCAAAGCAAGGAGAAATATCTTGGGATTCTCCTTGGGGACAAGGACGTCCAGGGTGGCATATTGAATGTTCAGTAATGTCTACTAAATATTTAGGAGATACAATAGATATTCATGCTGGAGGACAAGATTTAGAATTCCCACACCATGAAAATGAGATTGCACAAAGTGAAGCAAAGACTGGCAAAAAATTTGCTAGATATTGGTTACATAATGGATTTGTAACAATTGGTGAAGAAGATCAAAAAATGAGTAAATCTTTAGGAAATTTTGTAACCGTACATGATTTACTAAAGGAAGTAAACCCTCAAGTTATTAGATTCTTTATGTCAACAACACAATATCGTCGACCTATCCGATATAGTTCTGCTAATTTAAACGAAGCGAAAGTTAATCTAAATAAACTACAAACAGCTTATGAAAACTTAAGTTATCGTTTAAAAGATAGTGTAGAAGGAAACGATAAAGAAGTAGAAGTTAATTTTGCTAATCTTGAAAAAGATTTTGTTAAAGTTATGGATGATGATTTTAATGTACAAAATGGGATTTCTGTTGTTTATGAAATGGCTAAACAACTAAATGTCTATTCAGAAAAAGAAAAGGTATATACTGATACTATTAATAACTTAATTAACACTTATAAGAAAGTCGTAGAAATTTTTGGTATAAGTTTTAGTGAAGAAAAAGAATTGTTAGATGATACGATTGAACAACTTATCCAAGAAAGAAATGAAGCAAGAAAAAATAAGAACTTCAAACGTAGCGATGAAATAAGAGATCTACTAAAAGAACAAGGAATAATATTAGAAGATACAGCACAAGGTACAAGGTGGAAGAGAAATGATTAAAGAAGATGTAGACTATAATCAAATGAATGGGATTGCCTTAGCATATATGGGCGATGCAATTTATGAAATTTATATTCGAAGACATTTATTAGCTAAAGGTTTAACTAAACCAACAAAGCTACATCACAAGGCTACTCATTATGTATCTGCAAAGGCACAAGCTTTTTTAATTGAAAAAATGCAAGAGCAAAATGTTTTGAATGATGAAGAGTTAGAATTCTTTAAGCGTGGTAGAAATGCCAAAAGTCATACTTCTGCAAAAAATACTTCAGTTGTAACTTACAGAATTTCTACAGGCTTCGAAGCATTATTTGGTTATCTATATCTAAGTGATCAAATCGAAAGATTAGAGGAATTAGCGGATTGGTGTATTAATACAGTAGAGAAAGAAGGGAAATAATGAAAGAAGAGCAAAAAAATTTTATTATTGGACGTCATCCAGCTATGGCGGCTTTAAAAAAGAAAGATAGCAATATTAATAAAGTTTTTGTCCAAGAAGGATTAAAGGCGGATGCTATTCAGGAAATATATACTTTAGCTAAAGCCAGAAAGTTAGTAGTTTCTAGAGTTCCTAAAACTAAACTTGATAATTTAGTCAATGGACAAAATCACCAAGGAGTAGTGATTGCTATAGCATCATATAGTTATGCTACAATTGACGATTTGTTTGAAAAAGCTCGTAGTAAAAATGAAGATCCTTTTTTCTTGATTTTAGATGGAATTGAAGATCCACATAATTTAGGTTCAATTATGAGGACCGCAGATGCAGCAGGAGTTCATGGAATTATCATTCCCAAAAGACGTGCAGTGCAGTTGACTTCAGTTGTGGCAAAAACTTCAACAGGTGCTATTGAACATGTACCTGTTGTGAGAGTTACAAATTTAGTACAAACTGTTAAAGAATTAAAAGAACAGGGAGTATGGATCTTTGGGACTGATATGAAAGGTACTGATTTTAGAAAGTGGAGTGCTAAGGGAGCAACAGCTTTGGTAATAGGAAATGAAGGTAAAGGAATTTCTCCGCTTTTGAAGAAAACTTGCGATGAAATGTTAACTATTCCAATGGTAGGACATGTTCAAAGTTTAAATGCAAGTGTAGCTGCTAGTTTATTAATATATCAAGGATTTACTTCAAGAGGAAATTAATATGAAAAAGAATATCTTGATTGTTGATGCATATAATATGATAGGAAATTGGCCACAATTAGATAAATTAAAGAAAAGTGATAGACTAGAGGATGCTAGGGATTTACTTTTGAAAATATTATCTAATTACCGTAAACAGGCTAATACAGAAATTATTGTAGTATTTGATGCGATGTATGTACCTGGTATGACTAAACAATATGAGCAATATGACTTACAAGTGGTATGGACAGCTGAAGATCAAACAGCAGATACTTATATTGAATCATTGGCTGGAAGATTACAAACGCCATTGACTCAGGTAAGAGTAGCAACAAGTGATCAAGCTGAACAATGGACAATTTTTTCGCAAGGAGCATTGAGACTCCCAGCGTGGGAATTATATCAGGAAATAAAAAGATCCAAAAAAGAAGTTAGACAACAGGCAAAGATATATCAAAATCAAAAAGCCGCAAGACGTTTAACTTGGAATGATGATCAGTTAGAAAAATTAGCTGAGTATCGGGATAAATTAATGGGAAAAGAAAAATAGTGTGATTGACATTTTAGGATATATCATGATAGAGTTTATTTGATTCAGTGTAAAGGAGTAATTTATGGCTAATAAGAAAAAAGTAGCACTTGCTTGTTCTGAATGTGGTTCACGTAATTATACAATTACTGAAAATCCAAATCGTACAGAAAGACTAGAAGTGCAAAAGTTTTGTAAGTATTGTGGTAAGCATACGTTACACAGAGAGACAAAGTAATTGCTGAGGAGTGATTTAATTGAAGTTTCTAAAGAATGTTATTAAAACTATGAAAGATACAACATGGTTGAATGCAAAGGAAACAAGAAGAGATACAACTACTGTTATTATTTCTTCATTGCTATTTATAGGCTTTTTTGCTGTTGTGGACTGGGTTATTCAATCAGCCTTATCATTACTTGTATAGTTGTTTGATATTATATCTAGCAATAAAAGAAAACATTTGCTATAATTACGAAAGAAAGCCCCGGGATTCGTGGAGGCTTTTTTATTTTCAATAAATTTAGAAAGGAATGGAAAAATGGCACATACAGTAGAATCAGTTGAAAAGAAATGGTATGTTTTACATACTTATGCAGGATACGAAAACAAGGTTAAAGAAAATTTAGAATCAAGAGCAACTTCAATGGGGATGGAAGATTACATTTTTAGAGTAGTTGTTCCTGAAGAAGAAAAGCATGAAACTACTAAAACAGGAAAAGAAAAAGTAGAAAAATTAAAAACATTCCCAGGATATGTATTAGTAGAAATGGTAATGACTGATCAATCATGGTATGTTGTTAGAAATACTCCTGGCGTAACTGGATTTGTAGGTTCACATGGATCAGGAAGTAAGCCAGCACCACTATTAGATGAAGAAATTAATCATATTCTACATGAATTAGGAATTAGTTCACGTCATTCTAACTTTGATGCTGAAGTAGGGGATGCAGTTACTATTATTGATGGTGCATTTTCTGGTTTAGTTGGTAAGATTACAGAAATTGATACTGAAAAGATGAAATTAAAAGTTGATATTGATATGTTTGGCCGCGAAACAGCAGCTGAATTGAATTATGATCAAGTAGATAAATTAGTATAATAAATACTTGCATGGATGAAATACAAATGATATAATTCATGAGTATGATTTTTATCATACAAGTGGGAGGCTAAATTTTTTATAGCCATCCGTACCACACACGGAAAGAGGAGGTTTTTACCGTGGCAAAGAACGTAGTAAACGTTGTTAAATTACAAATTCCTGCTGGAAAAGCAACTCCAGCTCCACCAGTTGGTCCTGCATTAGGTCAAGCAGGTATCAACATTATGGGATTCACAAAGGAATTCAATGCTCGTACAGCAGATCAAGCTGGTATGATCATTCCTGTTGTGATTAGTGTATACGAAGATCGTTCATTCGACTTCGTTACAAAGACACCACCTGCTGCTGTATTACTTAAAAAAGCTGCTGGTGTAGAAAAGGGATCTGGCGAACCTAACATGAAGAAAGTTGCTACTGTAACTAAAGATCAAGTTAAGGAAATCGCAGAAACAAAGATGCAAGATCTAAACGCTGCAGACGTTGAAGCTGCAATGCGCATGATTGAAGGTACTGCACGAAGCATGGGCTTTGTTGTAGAAGACTAATTTCTACGGCCACGCTTCTCAGACGGATACTCTATGAAAATAGATGTATCAAGTGGGAGGTTTATCCGATAGACCACATATTGCAAGGAGGAAATTTCACTAATGGCTAAGAAAAAAAGTAAAAAGTATTTAGAAGCTGCTAAGCAAGTTGAAGAAGGCAAGTTATACAATGCTTCTGAAGCATTTGGCTTAGTAAAGAAGATTGATTTTGCAAACTTTGATGCTACTATCGAAGTTGCTTTCAACTTAAACGTTGATACAAAACAAGCTGATCAACAATTACGTGGTGCTATGGTTTTACCAAATGGTACTGGTAAAGATCAAACAGTTGTTGTATTTGCTAAAGGTGCAAAAGCACAAGAAGCTAAGGATGCAGGCGCAGACGTTGTTGGTGACGACGACTTAGTTGCACGTATCCAAGACGGTTGGTTGGACTTTGATGTTGCTATTGCAACACCAGATATGATGGCACAAGTTGGTCGTTTAGGTCGTGTATTGGGACCTAAAGGCTTAATGCCAAACCCTAAGACTGGTACAGTTACAATGGATGTAACAAAGGCTGTTACAGATGCTAAGTCTGGACAAGTTACATACCGTACAGACCGTGACGGTAACGTACATGTTCCATTGGGTAAAGTATCATTTACAGAAGAAGCACTTGAAGGTAACTTCAAAGCTGTTTATGATGTAATTGCTAAGGCTCGTCCTGCATCTGTTAAAGGTGTTTACATCAAGCATGTTTCTGTTGCTTCTACATTTGGACCAAGTGTTACATTAGATACAACAGCACTTTAATTTAAATAATGAGGTGGGAAGATAAATTCTTCTCACTTTTTTATTATTTTTTCTTGACACTTATAATAGGCTATGGTAACCTATTAAAGGTCAAGTTAATAATTCTACCTAAGACTCAGGTGGCTAACGCCTTAAATTTATGCCTGCCGAGGAGTAAACGTATCTCTCTCTGTGTCTTGGTGTGGACATAGAGCTTTTTATTTATAAAAAGCTTTTGACACAATGACTAGGAGGTGAATTAATAATGAGTAAGGAAATTATCGCAAAGAAAGCTGCTATCGTTGAAGAAGTTTTTGAAAAATTCCAAAGTGCTTCTTCTGTTGTAGTTGTTGACTACCGTGGCTTAACTGTTGAAGAAGTTACTGATTTACGTAAGCAACTTCGTGAAGCTGGTGTAGAAATGCGTGTTATCAAGAATACATTCTTGAAGCGTGCAGCTGACAAAGCAGGTTATGAAGGTTTAGATGATACATTCTCTGGCCCTACTGCTGTTGCATTTGGTGGTGAAGACATCACTGCACCTGCTCGTATTATGGCTAAATTTGCAGAGGATCATGAAGCTTTAGAAATTAAAGGTGGTATGATCGAAGGTAAGATTGCTTCTCTTGAAGAAATCAACGCTCTTGCTAAATTACCAAACCGCGACGGATTACTTTCAATGCTATTATCTGTATTGCAAGCTCCAGTTCGCAACTTTGCTTATGCAGTTAAAGCTGTTGCTGACAGCAAAGACGAAGATGCAGCTTAATTCTAAATTATTAGTTGCATAAATTACAATTAACAAAAAAAGAATTTTATCTATGTATGGAGGAAAATAAAATGGCATTAGATACAGAAAAGATTATTGCTGACTTAAAAGAAGCTAGCATTCTTGAATTAAACGACTTAGTAAAAGCTATCGAAGAAGAATTTGGTGTTTCCGCTGCTGCTCCAGTTGCAGTTGCAGGTGCTGCAGGTGCAGACGGTGCTGCAGAAAAGGATTCATTTGATGTTGAATTAACAGATGCAGGTTCTGCAAAAGTTAAAGTTATCAAGGCAGTTAAGGATATCACAGGTCTTGGCTTGAAAGATGCTAAGGGCTTAGTTGATGGTGCTCCTTCCGTAATTAAAGAAGGCGTTGCTAAGGACGAAGCAGAAGAATTGAAAGCTAAACTTGAAGAAGTTGGCGCAAAGGTAACATTGAAATAATTTATTTTAATTTTACTTTTAGAGATCAGTTTAACGACTGGTCTCTTTTTTCATATATAAGTAATTATCTTATACAAGAAAGGAGGTGGAATAGGTGAGTACTTTAGATAATATGGCTCATGCAAGTAACGAAAGAAGAAATCAAAATATAATGAAGTTACGTCAAGCATTTAATGATGAGAAGTACAATACGATAAGTCAAGCTGCTAAAGGTACAGGATATACATATCAAACTGTAAAAAAATGGGCTATTGATGGAGATATTCCACTCTTTGATGAGAATGGAACTTCAATAGTCAAAATCACTGAAGATAATCAAAGAAAAGTAAATGAGAAGCGTAGAATTGAGCATATAAACAAATTAAATGAAATATTTCATAAAAAAGAAGCTATAACTGTTTCTGCGTGTGCTAGTAAATTAGGTTATCCAGAGGAAACAATAATTTCATGGGCGAAACAAGGAGAAATACCATTGTTAATGGCAAATAATGAATTAGTAGTGCCATTTAACGAGTACAATCGTCCGTATTGGTTAGATAGTGATGATTTTCTTTAGGATTTAGTAATTTTTAATTTCCTTTACAATCTTGATTAATTACTACGTATTAGTGATAATAGAGAGAGGGATTGGAGGATGTAACATGAAAAAAGTTAAGGATTTTATCAAACAAAAATCCACAATTTTACAATTAATGTTTGTAGCTTCAGTATTAATATTAGTTTTAGTGGAAATTAGTAAAATTATTAGAGATGTTGACTGGAATCAGGTTAGTGATGGCTTGCTTAGTCAGTCAATTTTTTCAATTATTATGATGCTAATTCTAGGAATGTTTTCTGTTACTCCAATGCTGATTTATGATATTTCGATAACTTCTTTTTTATCAGAAAAGTTTAATTGGAAATATATTTTAAAGAGTGGTTGGATAACAAATACTTTCACTAATATTGCAGGTTTTGGGGGGATATTAGGAGCTACATTAAGGGCGAGTTTTTATGGTAAAAAATCTAGTAAAAAACAGGTTTTGTATGCTATATCTAAGATTGCTCTATTTTTATTAGCAGGATTATCAATATATTGCTGGGTATCGTTATTTATAATCTTTGGTTTACATATAGGTTCAGGGTTAACTAAATATTGGATTTGGTTAGTCGGTGGAGGTCTGTATTTTCCATTGTTATTTAGCATTACTAAATTCAAAAACAATGCCTTCTTTGGTGATCTTACGTTAAAAAAAGAACTATTTTTAATAATGGGTTCTTGTTTGGAATGGGCAGGTGCAGGTCTATTCTTCATATATATTGGATTAGTTTTAGGGGTAAAATTCAATATACTTGAAATATTTGCTTTGTATATTATTGCGTCCGTTTTTGGGGTTATATCAATGGTTCCTGGTGGATTAGGTTCATTTGATGTTTTTATTATCTTAGGAATGGAAAGTATAGGCATAGGTAATGCCGATGTAATTGTATGGTTGCTATTTTTCCGTATATTTTACTATATTGTACCATTTTTTGTAGGTACTGTTTTATTTGTGCATACTCTAGGTAATAAAGTGAATGAGTACTTCGATGGTATTCCAAGTGCATTATTACAAAAAACGGCTCATATATTAATTACAATTTTTATGTATGCATCTGGCATAATAATGTTAATAGAAGCAGCTGTTCCAAGTTTTGCTTTTTCTAACTTTATTCTGGTCAAGTTATATCCGTTAACATTTTTATTCTTACATCAAATGACAGATGTGATATTTGCTTTCTTGCTAATTGCAATGGGTAGAGGCTTTGAATCTAGAGTTAAAAAATCATTTTGGCCAACGATAATAGTTTTAGGAATAGGAATTGTTAATACTTTATGGAGGGTTTATACTCCAGGTTTAGCATGGTTTTTAATCTTTATTATGGCTTGTGTGATCCTCTCAAGAAAAGAACTTTATCGAGAACAATTACGTTATTCATTTGGAAAAATGTTTGTAGATGGTGGAATATTTACAGTAACATTTTTGTTGTATTTGTTAGTTGGATTCTTGAATTTTAGACCAATAGGACATAAAAGTATCCCAGTACCAGAAGTTTTAATTTTTCAAGGACAGCAAATATGGTTGTCAGGTTTTATGGGAATGATTTTAGCTGGCATAATAATGTTAATAATTATAACTAGCTTTACATCAGATACTGATCCGTTTAGAAAGATGAATTTCGATAAAAAGAGAATTAAAAAAATTATAGATAATTATTCTGGCAATGAAGTTAGTCATTTAGCCTTTTTAAGAGATAAAAATATTTATTATTACAGAGTTAATGGTGAAGATATAATGTATTTCATGTATCGCAGGAAAAATGACAAGTTAATTTTTATGGGAGAACCTGTGGGAAATATGGATTATTTAAAAGATGCCATTAAGGAACTAATGACACAAGCAGATTACTATGGCTATGAATTAGTTTTCTATGAAATAAATTCTAAATTAACCATGTTGTTACATGATTTAGGCTTTGACTTTATAAAGAATGGTGAAGAAGGATATGTAACTTTGAAGGACTTTTCACTGTCAGGTAAGAAAAAACGTGGTGAGAGGGCATTAATCAACAAATTCGAGCGTGAAGGATATACTTTTGAAATGATAGAACCTCCGTTTTCTAAAGAGTTGATTCAAGAGTTAAAACAAGTTTCTGACAGTTGGTTAGATGGTCAGTTAGAGAAGGGCTTTTCATTGGGTTTTTTTGATGAATATTACCTAAATCAAGCTAATATAAGTATTATTAAAGATGCTGATAATAAAATAGTTGCATTTGCTTCAATGATGCCTATGGATGATAAGACTTTATCAATAGACTTGATGAGACATAGTAAGCAAGCTCCTTCTGGAATAATGGATAAAATTTTCATTACCTTATTTGAGTACGGTAAAGAAAATGGCTATGAACGTTTTGATATGGGAATGGCACCATTAGCTAATGTAGGGACTTCTCAGTATAGTTTTATTGAAGAAAGAGCTGCACATTTTATTTATGAGTATGGATATTCATTTTATGGTTTCCAAGGCTTAAGAGATTACAAGGATAAATATGTTAGCTATTGGTTACCTAAGTATACTGCTTATAGAAAGAGAAGTTCAATTGTCTCTACAATGCTAGAAGTAACAAGCGTTGTTAATAGTAAGAGAAGAGAACAATTTAGAAGAGAGATTTCACTTTCAAGATTCTGGTCATAAGAATCATTAATTTAATATAGTCTAAAAAAATATCCTCGTCAATTTTCAAATCGATTGACGAGGATATTTTTATCTATTTATCGGAGTTATCATCAAAGTTAAATAAGTAATCAGAATCTTCCATTGCTTCAACGTCACCAAGGAGATATCCATTACCAACTTGAGAGAAGAAGTCATGGTTAGATGTAGAAGTTGAAATACCATTCATAACGACTGGATTAACGTTTTGCGCATATCCATCAGCAAATAGTGGATCCATACCTAAGTTCATTAATGCTTTATTAGCATTGTAACGAAGGAAAACTAATACATTATCAGTCCAACCAACTTTGTCATAAAGTAAGTGAGTATATTTTTCTTCATTTTCGTATAACTCATAAAGCAAATCATACATCCAAGAAGTAAATTCTTCTTGTTCATCATCAGATAGTTCATTAAAGCCTAATTGGAATTTATATCCAATGTAAGTGCCATGAACCGATTCATCGCGAAGAATTAGTTTAATAATTTCGGCTACGTTGGCTAATTTATTATGACCTAACCAATATAGTGGAGTATAGAATCCTGAATAAAATAAAAATGTTTCTAAAAATACAGAAGCAACTTTCTTTTGTAAAGGACTACCGTTTTGATAAATTTCATTGATACGATTAGCTTTGTATTGCAAGATTTCATTAGAATTTGTCCAATCAAAGATTTCTTCAATTTCCTTAGGTGTGTTTAATGTAGAAAAAATTGAAGAATAACTTTTAGCATGAACTGATTCCATAAATTCAATGTTATTCATAACAGCTTCTTCGTGTTGTGTACGAACATCTTTCTTCAATGAAGACATACCATCTTGGGATTGAAGTGTATCTAATAAAGTTAAACCACCGAATACTTTACCAACGACGTCTTTGTCATCTTCATTAAATTCACGCCAATCAGATAAGTCATTGGATAAAGGAATACGTGTATCTAACCAGAATTGTTCAGTAAGTTTTTCCCACGTAGCTTTATCAATTTCATCTTCTAAAGCATTCCAATTAATAGCGGTATATGATTTAGTCATTATCTAATTCTTCCTTTCTAAATTGAACAACTTTCGCATTCATTTGCACCAACTTCAGATGCATCATCAGTAAAAGTACGTACATAGTAAATAGATTTAACACCTTTATAGTGTGCATAATTACGAAGAATAGATAAATCTCTAGTTGTCATTTTATCAGTTCTTCCATTCTTCCACTCATATAAACCTGCTGGAATTGTTGAACGCATAAATAATGTTAGACTCATACCTTGATCAACATGTTGTTGAGCGGCTGCATAAGTATCGATAACTTTACGCATATCAGTATCGTATGCTGACTTGTAATATGGTAAAGTTTCATTTGACAAGTAAGGTGCAGGATAGTAAATCTTTCCAATTTTTCTTTCTTGACGTTCTTCAATTCTATTGATGATAGGATGTAGACTAGCTGTTGTGTCATTAATATATGAAATAGAGCCATTAGGTGCTACAGCTAATCTGTTTTGATGATATAAACCGTACTTCATAACATTTTCTTTAAGACTAGTCCAGTCGGATTTTGTAGGTATAAAGATACCATCAAATAATTCTTTAACACGTGCATTTTTTGGTGCAAATTCTTGATTTAAATAAGTATTAAAGTAACTACCGTCAGCATATTTACTATTTTCAAAATTATCAAAAGTAACTTTTCTTTCTTTTGCAATTTTGTTTGAAGCTACTAAAGTCCAATAGTTTAATAACATGAAATATACACTAGTAAATTCAAGAGCTTCAGGTGATCCGTATTCAATTTGATTCTTAGCAAGGTAAGCGTGTAACCCCATAGCACCTAAACCGATAGTATGAGCTAATCGATTTCCGTGTTGGATTGATGGAACAACATCAATATCTGATTTATCAGTAACAAAAGTTAAAGCCCTAGTCATAACTTCAACAGATTTACCAAAGTTAGGTGATGCCATAAGATTAACAATATTAGTAGAACCTAAGTTACAGCTAATATCTGTCCCTAGAACTTCATATTCTTGACGATTATTAATTACTGAAGCACGTTGAACTTGTAAAATTTCGGAACATAAATTACTCATAACAATTTTTCCAGAAATAGGATTTACTCTATTAGCAGTATCTATGTTAATAACATAAGGATAACCAGATTCTTGTTGTAGCTTAGAAATTTGTTCTTCTAAATCACGAGCTTTAATAACTTTCTTAGGAATATTTGGATTAGCAACCATATTATCATATTCTTTAGTGATATCCACATAAGAAAATGGTTTGTGGTAAACACGTTCAACCCCCCAAGGATCAAAAAGATACATGTCTTCATTTTTAGCTACTAATTCGTAGTATTTATCTGGAACGACTAATCCTAATGAAAGGGTCTTTACACGAATTTTTTCATCAGCATTTTCTTTTTTAGCAGATAAAAATGCTTCTATATCAGGATGGAAGACATTTAAATAAACAGCACCAGCACCTTGACGTTGACCAAGTTGGTTTGAATATGTAAAGCTATCTTCAAGTAACTTCATAACAGGAACGACACCAGATGCAGCTCCATGAATTCCTTTAATAGGAGCACCAGCACCACGTAAATTAGAAAGATTAATACCAACACCACCACCAATACGTGATAATTGTAGGGCAGAATTAATATTTCTTCCGATTGAATTCATGTCATCAGTCATTTGGATTAAGAAACAGGATACCAGTTCTCCACGGCGTTTACGACCGGCATTCAAGAAACTTGGAGTAGCGGGTTGATATCTTTGATGGATTAATTCATCGGCTAATTCTAAAGCTAATTTTTCATCTCCATCACCAAAATAAAGAGCGTTAGTAGCGACTCTATCGATAAAGTTTTCTAAATAGTAGGCATTATCGTCAGTTTTTAAGGCATATTGAGCATAAAATTTATATGCTGCCATAAAAGTTTTAAAATGAAAATCTTCTTTTTTTAGATAATCATATAATTTTTCGATAAATTCAAATGAATATTTAGAAATAAATTCTTCTTCATAGTAGTTATTTTTAATTAAATAATTAATTCGTTCCTTAATTGAAGAAAATTGTTTAGTATTGGGCTTAACATTTTCATTTAAAAAGGCTTCAAGAGACTCTTTATCTTTTCCTAATTGGATTTGACCATTTACAGGAATATTTATTTCATTATTTAAATCAAAGTAAGTAACTTTACTAATATCAATGTCCTTTAGACTCAAGTTCCTTCACCGCTTTCTTAAAATTTGAAACATCAGTAGGAGTTCCATTAAATTCAAATGCATAAATTAATGGAACGTGATATTCGTAAGATAGATTCTTTGCTGTAAAGATAAATAATTCAGCAAAGTTACGATTACCAGTTCCAACAATTCCTTTAAGATAATGACTATTATTTTGATACTCTAAAAAGTCATTTATGGGTTCTGTTATCTGTTTATCATAAGTAGGTGTAATTAATACAAAGGGATCATTTACTTCAAAAAAAGGATTGGCAGCATCTATTTCAAAATATTCATAGTTGCTGCCTAATTTTTTGATAAATCTTTTTGTTTGTCCAGTTACCGTGAAGTAAACTATTTTCATTGAGCAATCAACTTCTTCAATAGGTCTGGACGGAAACCATTTACGATAGGGAAATCATTTTCTTCCAACACAGGTACAGCTTGGAAACCCTTGTTCTTTAAATAGTCAATATATTCAGGATTTTCAGAAATGTTGTGTTCTTCAAACTCAACGTTATGTTGTTTTAAAAATTTTTTTGTCATTTTACATTGAATACAATTGTTTTTAGTGAATAAATCTAATTTCATAAAAACTACCTCCGTAACTTCTTCGTGTATTTAGTATACAATATATAGAGAAAAATTCAAGTCTAACTACACCATATATTGTGGATTTTTAATAATAGTGTCCGACATGTTGTGTTAATGGGAATTTTGGTAAAAACAATAATTTGCTAAGGTAGAAAAAAATGCGTATTATTATAGATATAAATTACAGGAGAAAAAGACAATGACTAATTATTATTATTCTTCAAACCCAGACGTAGAACATAAAGAAAAAAAGTGGAATTTCGAATTGCTGGGAAATAACATACATTTTACAACAGATAATGGAGTTTTTTCAAAAAATACGGTTGATTTTGGTACAAGAGTACTATTAGAAACTATTGATGCTAATTTAGATTTAGATAATAAAAAAATACTAGATATGGGTTGCGGTTATGGTCCTATTGGATTGTCAATAGCAAAAGCATATCCAAATAGTCAGGTAGATATGGTAGATGTCAATGAACTAGCTCTTGAATTAGCTAAGAAAAATGCAGCAAATAACAATATAAATAACGTTAAGATTTTTAAATCTAGTCAATATGAAGATATTAATGAAACTGATTATGATTTGATAATTACAAATCCACCTATAAGAGCGGGAAAGGATGTTGTTCATGGGATTTTAGCAGGATCAAAGCAACATTTAAATCTCGGTGGCAGTATTGTAGCTGTAATTCAAAAGAAACAAGGTGCACCTTCTGCAATAAAGAAATTAAATGAAGTATTTGAAAATTGTCAAACTTTAAATAAGAAGAAGGGATATTTTATTTTACAAAGTGAAATGATTAAATAGCGAGGTGATTTTCTTGCCATTGACTGATGAACAAAAAGTGAAATTTATGAAAGAAGCTTTATTTGAAGCAAAATTAGCAGCTAAGATTGGAGAGGTGCCAATTGGCTGTGTAATTGTAAAAGATGGAAAAATCATTGGGAGAGGGCATAACTTAAGGGAACATAGTCAGAATGCTACACTACATGCAGAAATGTTAGCCATTGAGGAAGCAAATGAAACAGTTAATAGTTGGAGGTTAGTCGATACTCAACTTTTTGTAACATTAGAACCTTGTCCAATGTGCAGTGGAGCGATTATTAATTCAAGAATTCCTGAAGTATATTATGGTGCATCTGATCCTAAAGCAGGAACTGTAGGAACATTGATGAATTTACTTGAAGATAGCAGATTTAATCATCAATCATTTGTAGAAAAAGGAATTTTAGAAAATGAATGTGCTTCTATTCTGAAAGATTTTTTTAAATCAATTAGGAAAAAAATGAAGAAAAAAAGAAAAAATCGAGTGAAAGACTAGATATTTTTGACTAATTCGTGTATCATAGTATTTGCCGCAAGGCCTTGAGGCAATGTTGTCTTTGTGAAGCGTGTCAGGTCCGGAAGGAAGCAGCACTAAGCAGAGTTCGCATGTGCCTTAAGTTAATATGAAATGTTAACTCTCGGTTTTGTTCTTGGAGCAACCGAGAGATTTTTTTTGATGAATTTTGGAAGGAGGAGTCTCTTTGAGTTATCAGGCTCTTTATCGAGTTTGGCGTCCACAAAGATTTATGGATCTAGTTGGTCAAGAAATGGTGACCAAAACTCTGAAAAATGCAATTATAACTCACCAAACCTCGCATGCTTACTTATTTACTGGCCCTAGAGGAACTGGTAAGACATCTGCAGCAAAGATTTTTGCCAAGGCTATAAATTGTCGCTTTTCAAAAGAAGGTGAGCCTTGTAACAAGTGTGAAACATGTAAGGCCATTACGGAAGGGCGTTTAAATGACGTTATTGAAATAGACGCGGCTTCTAATAATGGTGTAGAGGAAATTAGAGATATTAGGGATAAAGTAAAGTATGCGCCCACAGAAGCTGATTATAAAGTATACATTATTGATGAAGTTCATATGTTATCAACTGGTGCATTTAATGCTTTGTTAAAGACCCTTGAAGAACCTCCAGCAAATGTAGTCTTTATCTTGGCTACAACGGAACCGCATAAAATCCCAGCAACTATCATCTCAAGAACGCAGAGATTTGATTTTAAGAGAATAACTGCTGAGTCTATTTTACAAAGAATGATTTATATTTTAGATCAAAAAAATGTAGATTATGATGATAAAGCTTTAAAAGTAATCGCTAAAGCTGCTGAAGGTGGAATGCGTGATGCTTTAAGTTTACTAGATCAAGTAATCTCTTTTGGTGATAATAATGTTACTTTAGATAACGCATTATTAGTAACGGGGAGTGTTACACAAGAAAGTCTATTTAATTATCTGAAATTTGTACTATCTAAAGATACGACTAATGCTTTAAAAGAAATTCAGCAGATTGTAGAACAAGGTAAAGATGCCAATCGCTTAATTGAGGACTTAATTAATTATTGTAGGGATTTACTATTATACCAACAAGCACCAGAAATGGTTTCTGGTGGCGAATTAGGTTTATTAGATGATAAATTTAAGGAATTATCTCAACAAATAAATGTTACTCAAATTTACCAAATCATAGATGAATTAAATAAACAGCAAGAGAATATGAGATTCAGTTCTCACCAATCTATTTATTTGGAAGTATTAACTGTCAAACTAACGCAATTAAGTACGAACAGTGAAGCTGATAGGGTATCGAATGTTGATTTGAGCCAAATTGAATTATTAAAGCAAAAAATAGAAAACTTACAACGTAAAGTGGATAGTTTATCCAGTAATACAATTCAAATTGAAAAGAATAATGAACCTAGAAAGCAAGTTAGAAAAAATACAACAAAGGGACAAAAAAATGTTAAAATTAATTTGTCACAAGTTTATAGTGTATTAAACAATGCTACAAGACAATCACTAAATGAATTGAAACAAGTTTGGCCAGATTTAATGAATATGTTATCTGTTACTCAAAGAGCAATTATGCATGTTAGTGAGCCTGTTGCAGCTAGTGAAAATGGTGTTGTTGTTGGCTTTGAATATGCATTTTTATGCCCAAAGGCTCTTGAAGACCAAGAGTTGATAGATACTCTGGAAAATGGATTAGATAGACTAATTGGAAAGGTTCCAAGTTTAGTATTGATTCCAGTAGAAAATTGGCCTGAAATAAGAAGTAACTATCTTAAACAAAGAAAAAATGGGACAGTAGTTATTACTGATGATACAAATGAACAATCTCAGGATAATAATGATCAATCTGCTTCAACTCAGCCAACTATTATACAAAAAGCTGAGGAACTATTTGGTACAGACATTGTTGAAATAAAAAATGATTAATTGAAAGGATATGATGAATAATGATGCGTGGTATGAACATGCAAAGTATGATGAAACAAATGCAAAAACTACAAAAGAATATGAAAAAGGATCAAGATGAGCTAAATGCAACTATTTTTGAAGGTCATGCAGCTGATGATGCTGTAGTAGTAAAATTTACTGGTGATCACAAGATGACAGATATATCTATCAAGGAAGAAGCTGTTGATCCAGATGACGTAGATATGTTACAAGATTTAGTACTTATGGCAGTTAATGATGCTATGAACAAGATTGATAAACAAACACAAGAAACAATGGGCAAATATTCTCGTAATATTCCAGGACTATAATTTTTCTAGAAGGAAGGGGTTATTAGATGCAATATCCAGAACCTATTTCTAAATTAATTGATAGTTATATGAAATTACCAGGAATTGGTAGTAAAACGGCAACTAGATTAGCATTCTATACAATTGATATGCAAGAGGATGATGTAACCGAATTTGCTCAATCTTTGATCTCTGCTAAAAAAGATTTAAGTTATTGCAGTATCTGTGGTAATATTACTGAAAGTGATCCTTGCATGATTTGTGCTGATAAATCGCGAGACAATAGTAAGGTTGTTGTTGTTGAACAACCTAAGGATGTAATGTCATTAGAAAGAATGAATGAGTATCATGGTTTATATCATGTACTTCATGGTGTATTATCTCCAATTGAAGGAAAAGGTCCTGAAGATATACATATCGCTTCTCTTTTAAGAAGACTGCAGAAAAATGAAGCAATAAAGGAAGTTATCATTGCTACTAATGCAACCCCCGAAGGAGAAGCAACTGCTATGTATATTGCTCGTTTAGTAAAACCAGCTAATATAAAAGTTACTAGATTAGCACATGGATTAGCTGTAGGTAGTGATATTGAATATGCAGATGAGATGACATTATTTAAAGCTATTGAAGGACGACAAGAAATTTAAGGTGGTGAGTATTCTGTTCGGTAGAAATAAAAAGAAATTACGCAAAGAATACGATGAAGAACTGCTTTATTTGATAGATCAGGCTAAAAAAAATTGGGATCATGCTAGGCAAACGGAACAAGCTGTATATGAAGTAGATGAGGAATTAGTAGCTGAAACTCAGCTTGCGAAAGCTAAATATCAATTTTTATATCAAGAAGCTAAGTTGAGAAATGTCAGGGGACATATTCAATCCTCTGTAATAGATCATTAATTAAAGAAAGAGGAATTGTAATTTAAAATAGCAGTTCCTCTTTTTATTTTTTGCAATTAGACATAAAGAAAAAATTAAAGTAGAATTGAATTAATATTATATGCAATGAGGTTTTTTTATTGGAAGGAAAATTTATAACATTTGAAGGTATTGATGGTTCAGGTAAAACAAGTGTATTAAAAGGTGTTATAGAACATCTAAATGATAAGAGAATAGATAATTATATTTGGACTAGAGAACCCGGTGGAAATAGAATATCAGAAGCTATCAGAAAGATCATTTTAAATGTTGAATACACAGAAATGGATGCAAGAACAGAGGCATTACTATATGCAGCAGCTAGACGACAACATTTAGTTGATACAGTACTACCAGCTTTGAATGAAGGAAAGCTAGTTCTATGTGATCGTTTTGTTGATAGTTCTGTAGTATATCAAGGAGTAGCTAGAGATATAGGTGTAGAGCCAGTTATTAAATTAAATGAGTTTGCTACTGAAAATCTTAAACCAGATTTAACTTTATACTATGATGTTGAACCAGAGATAAGTTTGAAGAGAATTAGCAATAATCGTCAAAATCAAGTAGATAGATTAGATAAAGAATCTATGGACTTTTATCATAAGGTAAGACAAGCATATTTATCATTAGCTGAAAGCAACAAAGAAAGAATTAAAGTTATTGATGCAAGTCAAAATTTAGATAAGGTTATAGATGATACATTATCTATTTTAAATAATTTTATGTAATTTCCATAGTTAGAATTAGAGGTATCCAATTAAAATGAAAATGTCTATAACGGAAAGACAACCATTTTTAACGAAACATTTTGCAAAATTGATTAGGGAAAACAAGCTGGTACATGCATATTTACTATCAGGAGCTGAAGGTACTGGAAAAATAGAATTAGCAAAGTGGATTGCTAAGGGGATATTCTGTTTAAATTCACAAAATGGAGTACCTTGTTTAAAGTGTTCTGAATGTAATAGAATTGAGAATAATAATCACCCAGATGTAGTTACTATTATGCCAGACGGATTATCAATAAAAGTTGAGCAAATAAGATATTTGAAGTCGGAGTTTAATAAGAGTGGGGTAGAAAGTGATAGGAAAGTATTTATTATCCAAGATGCTCAGAAAATGTCAATTGGAGCTGCAAATAGTTTATTGAAATTCTTGGAAGAACCATCTGGAAATATAACAGCTTTTTTATTAACATCCGAACCACAAAAATTGTTACCAACTATTATTTCAAGGTGTCAAGAAGTTGAAATGCAACAACTTACTTCTGGACAATTGGAGCAAGAATTAATTTCAGAAGGTATTTCTGAGAAAAATAGTCATATTTTAGCCAATCTTGCTCAAAGTGTAGTTGAGGCTAAAAAAATTAATGATAATGAAAATTTTGATAAGATTTTAGCAACTGTCAATAATTGGTATCGAAAATTGTTAAGAAAAGATTTATTATCATTTGTAATGATTCAATCAAAAATTATCGGACTTATTCAAAATAAAGAAGATCAAAATCTAGTATTACAAGTTATAATATTAACTGTACGTGATACAGTTTTAGAACGTTTTGGATTGACAGAAGAAATAGTCTTTAAAGAAAATATAGATTTTATCCAACAAAATACTGCACAGATAGCAAATAGTAAATTGGTTAATGGCTTAAATTTGGTGGTAGAAAGCAATAGAAAGTTAGCAAGTAATATATCTATGCAAAATATGTTAGAAACTTTAACGTTAAATTTGTTTGATTGCTATTTTAAATAAATAGGAGTGGTACTGTGAATAAACGAGAACTATATGATAGTTTTGAAGAATTGGAGAAACAAACAAAATTTACATTATCTCAAATTGAACGGATAAAAGCTGAGATGGGTAAAGTAATTGAAAAGAATGCAGAGTTAGAAATTGAAAATCAACATTTAAGAGAACATTTGCATGAAATTGAGCAGAAACAAAAAGGCAACAAGGAAGGAACAGAACTCTCTAAATCTAGAAAGAATTTAGAAAAATTGTATGAGGAAGGATTTCATGTCTGCAATGTGGATAATATGTATGGTTCACGAAGAGTTAATGATGAGCCATGTGTATTTTGCCAGGATGTGATATATGGTGATAGGCATTAATGGTATTACAAGTAATTAGTAGTTTTAAGGGGCAAACTTCAAATGGAACTTTATATCTGGTTCCAACTCCTATTGGAAACTTAGGAGATATGACACCTAGAGCGATAGAAGTTTTAGGTGAAGTAGATTTAATAGCAGCAGAAGATACTAGAAATACCCAAAAGCTATTAAATCATTTTAATATCAGTACTAAACAAATTAGTTTTCATGAACATAACACTCAGGAAAGAATACCCAAGTTAGTTGAAAAGTTAAAGACGGGTATAAATATTGCACAAGTTAGCGATGCAGGTATGCCATCTATAAGTGATCCTGGGCATGAATTGGTTGAGGCGTGTATTAAAGAAGATATACCAGTTGTACCACTACCAGGAGCTAATGCAGGTATAACAGCGTTAATAGCTTCGGGATTAATTCCACAGCCATTTTATTTCTATGGTTTCTTGCCACGAAAAAATAGTGAACAGAAACAAGAATTAACGAATTTAAAAGGACATACTAGCACAATTATTTTCTATGAAGCTCCACATCGATTGAAAAAGACCTTAAAGAATATGTTAGAAATGTTGGGAAATAGAAAAGTTGTATTATGCCGCGAATTGACTAAAAAATTTGAAGAATTTATTAGGGGAAACTTAGAAGAAGTAATGGAATGGGCCAATACTTCTGAGATTCGTGGAGAATTTGTAATAATACTAGATGGTAATCATAATGAACAAGTAGAAGAGAATAAGGTAACCACTGATTTAAGTGTTGAAGAACAAGTAAAAGAGTTAATTGAAGATAGGAATTTAAAACCTAATCAAGCAATTAAAGAAGTAGCTAAAGAAAATGGATTAAAAAAACAGGAAGTATACAATTTATATCATCATTTGGATTAGAGGTAATATAAATGGTAGCCAAGAGATACAATGAGAAACATCAGGTAGTTTTCTACGAAACTGATGTAACTAAGAATATAAATATTGGAATGTTAGTTGATTTGATGATGTTAGCATCGGAAAATCAGAGTGAACAATTAGGTATAGGAACAGATAAAGTAAATGATCTAGGATATGGATGGGTTATTACTCAACATGTTTTGGAGATTGAACGCCTTCCTAAGATAAATGAGGAAGTTAAAATTTGGACAGAAGCAGATTCTTATAATAAATATTTTTGTTATCGCGAATTTGGAATAGATGATATGGATGATAATCCGTTAGTAAGGATGCATACAATCTTTGTATTAATGGATTTTAAAAATAGAAAAATTTCTCAGATTGTACCAGAACTTATTATACCCTTTGGGGCAACCGAAACTCCTAAGGTGAAACGATATAAAAATGTTAAGAAGATAAAGGAAATAGACAATCATAAAAAATATCAAGTTCGTTTTATGGATATAGATTCAAATCATCACGTTAATAATGTACACTACTTTGACTGGATGTTAGATACGTTAGACTATGATTTTCTCAGCAAACATACGCTAAAGAAGATAAATATTCAGTATAAACAAGAAATTACATATGGTGATATAGTAACAAGCAATGTCCAAATAATAAATAGTAATGATACAATTACTACTTTACATGAAGTTAAGAATAATGATAAAGTATCATGTTTAGCTGAATGTGAGTGGATATAAAAGAAAAGGCACTGACAATAGGTAGAATGATAATTCTATTTATTGTCAGTGCTTATTTTATGCTTATTACGAGATTGCATCGCTAACAAAATTAGCCAAATCTTTACCTTTCAAGCCGGCACTAATGCCAACTAATAATTTTATTCGAGCTTTTTGACCATTTAATCCTTGGCAGAATATGACACCCATCTCCTTTAACTGAACACCGCCACCTTCGTAAGAATAAACATCTTCAGCGATACCATTAAAACATCTAGAAACTAAAACGACAGGAATATTTTTATCAATGATTTTCTTTAAACTAGGAAGTACATGTGGTGGAAGGTTTCCAGCACCAAGAGCTTCTATAACTAAACCATTAGTATTACTTGTATCGCTAGCAATAAAATCAAAAAGTTCATTATCCATACCAGCGTATGCTTTTAATAAATATACATGATTTACAACATTTTGGATAGGTAAGGCAGTATGTCTAAGTAACTCTTCAAAAAATGAAACTTTATGTTTAGATACTAAACCAATTGGTCCAAAAGTTGGAGTTCTAAAAGTTGCAACATTGGTTGTATGAGTTTTTGTAACATATCTAGCAGTATGAATTTCATCATTCATTACTACTAAAACACCTTTACCATGAGCTTCATCACTAGCAGCAGTTTGAATAGCAGTTTGAAAATTATGTAGACCATCAGATCCAATTTCATTTGCGGATCGCATTGCACCAGTAATAACGATAGGAAATTTACTAGGAATGGTTAAATCCAAAAAATAAGCAGTTTCTTCAAGAGTATCTGTACCGTGAGTGATAACAACACCATCAATATTTTCATCAGCAGCACGTAAAATTCTTTTTTCCAGTAGAAGCATTTGTTTAGGTCCAATATGTGGAGAAGGATAATTGAAAATATCTTCAGTAATTAAGTTTAATTTTCCAGCAAAAGGATTAGCAAATTGATTAAGAGGATTAGAAGAATCGGGAGATACAGCACCATTTTGATCTTCAGACATTGCAATTGTTCCACCAGTATGTAGTATTAATATGTTTTTCAAATTAAACCACCTCATAAGAATAAATATATGTAAGCTAATTATAACTACCTAAAAAATGAATGTCGAGAAAGAATTAAGATAACAGATTTTTAATCAATAAGTTAGTGTGATAAAATTATACGAGTAAAACTCAAACGAGGTGAATATAATTATGAAAATATTGGCAATAGATACGTCTAATAGACCTCTAAGTGTGGCAATATTAGAAGATAAAAGATTGTTAGCAGAAACTACTACTAATGTTTTAAGAAATCATAGTACTACACTTATGCCAATTGTAGAAGATTTATTAAAAAAAGCTGCAACAACGATTCAAGAAATAGATAGATTTGTTGTTGCTAAAGGTCCAGGTTCATATACAGGTTTAAGAATAGGAGTTACTACGGCAAAGACTTTTGCGTTTACTTTAAATAAAGAATTGGTGGGGGTTTCTAGTTTAAAAGTATTGGCGGCAAACTATAAAAATACTAATAGGATTATTGTCCCTTTATTTGATGCTAGAAGACAAAATGTTTTTGCTGGGGTATATCGTTGGGAAAATGGAGAATTGGTTAATGTAATGCCTGATAGACATATTTCTTTAGAAAAACTTCAAGAGAAATTAAAAGACAATGAAGTTGTCTTTATTGGTGAAGATGCAATTAAGTTAGAAAAAGAAATTAGTGAATTCTTTGCTGGAGAAGATTATATTTTTGCTGAAGGAAAAGATAATTATCCGTCAGCAATGGTGTTAGGTGTTTTAGGACAGAAAGAAAGCGTAGTAGAAAATATTAACGATTTTATTCCAGATTATTTGAGATTAACACAGGCTGAAAAGCAGTGGCTAGATAAGAATAGTGATGAAAAAATTAAGTACGTTAAAAAATTTAATGACCAATTATAAAACAATGTTTAAACAATATAAGAAAGTTTATTCTTTTGAGGAATGTTTATATCAAAATAAAATTACTTTAAGGCAAGCTATAGTTACAGATATTAATAGTTTTCTACAAATTGAAGAAGACGTTTATAATGGAAAAACGCCATGGAATCATACAGCGTTTTTGCAAGAAATGTTAAACAATAGACGCTCGATTTATATATCTGCAGTAGCTAAAAATGAAGTTATTGCATTTATAGGTGTAGACTTTTATCCACTAAAATGTGAAGCTCACATTACTAATTTTGCAGTTGCTACTCCATATCAAGGACAAGGACTAGCAAAGTTTATGATGAAAAAAATAATGGATTTTTGCAAAGATGAAGGCTATAAAGTAATTTCTTTAGAAGTGAACAATAATAACATTATTGCGAAATCATTGTACGCTAAAATGGGTTTTGAAGAAGGAAAATTCTTGAAAAATTATTATACTGAAACTTTGGAAGATGCAATAGAAATGTACGTTTATTTATAATTTAAAATTTAAGGTGGAGAATAATGGATAAAAAAGATAATATAATTTTAGCTTTTGAATCTAGTTGTGATGAGACAAGTGTAGCAGTAGTAAAAAATGGAAATGAAATCTTGTCAAACATAGTTGCAACTCAAGTGGCTAGTCATCAAAGATTTGGTGGGGTTGTTCCAGAAGTTGCTTCAAGACATCACATTGAACAGATAACATATTGCATACAAGATGCTCTTGATGAAGCTAATGTAGATTACGAGGACTTGGATGCGGTAGCAGTGACTTATGGTCCAGGGTTAGTGGGTGCTTTATTAGTAGGTGTAGCTGCTGCTAAAGCCATTGCATTTGCACATAATTTACCATTAATTCCAGTAAATCATATGGCTGGACATATCTATGCCGCAAGATTTATAGGAGAGATAAAATTTCCAGCTTTAGCTTTATTAGTATCAGGAGGACATACTGAATTAGTATATATGCCTGAGGAAAATAAATTCCAAATAATTGGCGAAACTCGTGACGATGCAGCTGGGGAAGCTTTTGATAAAGTAGGTAGAGTAATGGGAATGAAGTATCCGTCTGGTAAGGAAATCGATGAATTAGCTAAAACTGGGAAAGATACTTTTAATTTTCCAAGAGCGATGGAGAAAGAAGATAACTTTGATTTTAGTTTCAGTGGTTTGAAGAGTGCGTTTATTAACACTGTACATCATGCTAGTCAAATTGGAGAAAAGCTTGATAAAGCAGATTTAGCTACAAGTTTTGAACAAAGCGTAGTTGATGTATTAAGTAGTAAAACCGTCAAAGCATTGGAACATTTTAAGGTAAAACAATTAATTCTTGCTGGAGGCGTAGCTGCTAATCAAGGATTAAGAACAAGATTAGATAAGGAATTAACAGCATTTAAAGATGTAGAATTGTTGAAAGCACCTTTGAAATTATGTGGTGATAATGCAGCGATGATAGGTGCTGCTGGATATGTGGCTTTCAAGCATGGTGTTCGAGCTGACATGACATTGAATGCTGAACCAAGTCTAGAATTTGAATGGATGGTAGAAAAATAAAAAGATGTGAGACTTAGTATGACTAGAGTGAGCATAACTCTGGTATTAAGTCTTACATCTTTTTTATTGTAATTCTTCTAATTCTAAACTTAGTTCAGTCCATTTACTTTCGGCTTCATTTAAATCATTTGTTGCCTTAGATAGCTTTGTGTGTAACGCATCCATTTTTTGTGGATCATTGAAATTATCAGGTAGTGTCATTTCTTGTTCTATATTGGCTTTTAATTCTTCAAGACGTTCCATTTCAGATTCAGCATCATCAACTAAACGTTGTAATTTACGCTGTTGTTTTTGTAATTCTTTACTTTTTTTATAGTTAAGTTGCTTTTGAGAAGTTTTTGAAACTTGTTGATCATCTTGAGATTGTTCAGCCTCTTTAGCTGCTTCAATTGCTTCTAATTCAGCTTTTTTCTCTAAATAATAATCATAGTTACCAAGGTATAAGTTGCTTCCTTCTGGAGTGATTTCAAGAACAGTATCAGCAACTTGATTGATGAAGTAACGGTCATGAGAAACAAATAAGATAGTTCCTTCAAAATCAATTAAAGCACTCTCTAATACTTCTTTACTATCTATATCTAAATGGTTAGTTGGTTCGTCGAGCATTAAGAAATTATCTTCTTGTAGAGCAAGTTTTGTTAATGTTAATCTGGCCTTTTCCCCACCAGAAAGATTATGTACTACTTTTTTAACATCATCACCGACAAATAAGAAACTACCTAATAATGAGCGAACATCTTTTTCTAACATATTAGGATGATCATCCCATATTTCATTTAGGACAGTTTTTTTATCATGTAGGTTTTGTTGTTCCTGATCGTAGTACCCAGTTTGAACATTAGTACCAAAAGTAGCAGATCCATGGATGAAAGGAATATTTCCTAAAATACTCTTTAGTAAGGTAGATTTACCAATTCCATTAGGTCCGACAATAGCCATTGCATGATGTTTACGTAATTCGAAAGTGATAGGATTTGAAATAACTTTTGAATCATAGCCAATAGCAGCATCTGTAACCTTTAAAACTACATTTCCACTTTCTTTGTTAGCATGAAATTTAAAATGAGGACCTTTTTCTTCACCTTCAGGACGTTCTAATCTATCCATTTTCTCTAGTTGTTTTCTTTTACTTTGAGCTCTTTTAGTTGTAGAAGCTCGAATTAAGTTTTTATTAACAAAATCCTCTAATTTTTGAATTTTTACTTGTTGTTTTTCATATTCCTTCCATTGAGTACGCAAGCGAGAAGCTTTTTCTTCAATATAATGAGAATAATTTCCAACATAATGACTAGAATGTTGATGACTTAATTCGTAAACTTCGTTAACAACTTTATCTAAGAAATAACGGTCATGTGAAACGATTAAAAGGGCACCGGTATAACCTTGGATATAATTTTCTAACCAAGTCAAAGTTTCAATGTCAAGGTGGTTGGTAGGTTCGTCAAGAATTAACAAATCACGTTTTTCTAAAAGTAATTTGGCTAAAGCTAAACGTGTTTTTTGTCCACCCGATAAGTCAGAAACCATTTTTCCATAATCATCTTCAAAAAATTGGAAACCATGTAAAACAGCTTTTACTTCATTTTCATAGCCATAACCATTATTTTCTTGGAAGTCATGTTGTAATTGATCATATTGATTTAATAATTGTTGATATTCCTTAGATTCATGTGGAATTGACGGAGAAGCAATCTTTTCTTCAAGTTGATGAATCTTAGCTTCCATCTTTTGCAAAGGTTCAAAGACACTTAACATTTCATCTAATACATTTTTAGTAGATTCTAATCCTGTATGTTGTGCTAAATATCCAATGGTTAAATCTCGTTTAGTAACGATTTTTCCTTCATCTGGAAGTGATTCACCTATTAACATTTTAATTAGTGTAGATTTTCCTGCTCCGTTGCGACCAACAAGTGCGATCTTGGAGTTATCTTTTATATCAAGATTGACATTCTCAAAAAGGATATCTGCTCCAAAATGTCGGGCAACTTGCTGTGCTTGTAAAAGTAGCATAAAATCACCTTTTCTATTAATTTACTGTATTATAACACTAAGACGATTTATAGTGTAACATAGAAATTTCACAAATAAAAACGTTAAAGATGATAATTAAGCCAATATATTGTATAATTGTGGAGCTATGTGTTAAACTTATGTTAAATATTTCACGAAAAGAGGAAAGTCTAATGGCAGAAGTAAAGATTCCGCAGGCTACTGCAAAACGTCTACCGATATATTATCGTTATCTAAGACTATTATCTAATTCTGGAAAGAATAGAGTTTCTTCAACAGAATTAGCTGAAGCCGTAAAAGTAGATTCTGCTACTATTCGACGTGATTTTTCGTATTTTGGTGCTTTAGGTAAACGTGGTTACGGATATGATGTACAAAGTTTACTTGATTTTTTTACTAAGCAATTAAATCAAGATACGCTAACTAATGTTGCTTTGGTTGGGGTTGGTAATTTAGGACATGCTTTATTGAACTTTAATTTCCATCAAAGTAATCATGTAAGAATTAGTGCAGCATTTGATGTAAATGAAGATATTACGGGAACAATTCAAAGTGGAATTCCAGTATATCCAATGTCAGATATGAAAGAACAATTAAAGTTGCAGCAAATTGAAATTGTAATTTTAACTGTTCCAGCTCCTGTAGCACAAAAAGTTACAGATGAGTTAGTGGAAGTTGGTGTAAGGGGAATATTGAATTTTACACCACTTAGAATTACTGTACCAGAAAATATACGTGTGCAAAATGTAGATTTGACGAATGAAATGGAAACTTTGATTTATTTCTTGAATCATTTTGGAAACACAGAAGAGTAGTGTTACATAGAAGACCGAAATGAGTCTCAAAATAAAAATTGCTGAAGATTATGATGTTATCTAATCACATTAATCTTCAGCAATTTTTTGATATTAATAACTTCTAAAGGGATGATAGAAGTATAATAAACAAGTTTAGAAATATATGACTAAAAGTAGAAGTAATAATCGTTCCAGTCCGATAGTAAATATAGCAAAACAAAAGGCCAATACTAGCATAGATAAGGAAATGACCATCCATATGAGCTAAACTAAATAGAAGACTGGAAATTAAGGCAGCAGGTAGAAAAGGGATGAATCTTGAAAAATTTCCAAATAAAACTTTTCTAAAAATTAACTCTTCCATTACAGGTGCAACAATTCCGGGTACTAAAATGTAGTATGGGTAATGGTGAACAATTTCTAACAATAGGTTAGTATTAGCTGAATATGATGAAAAATGGAAAAGTCCTGATTCGATACGAGATAATCCAATTTGAATTATGAGGGCACTGACCATACCAAGGATACTCCAGAGTAAAATAGATTTAAGTTTAATGGTTTTATGTTCTAATTTATTTTTAAAAGAGAATCTATGATTGAGATAAACAATAACCAACATGCAGAGTATTCCAATAATAGTTTCAACCAAATAAAAATTATGACTTTGATTATAAAAAATATTGAATATTGCTAACAAAATTTGATAACTAATATAGGTTAGCAATAAAGGAATAGAATTTCTTTGTTCCAAATTAATTATCACCTTTCATTTTTAAATTTAATTGTACCATTAATAGGTCAAATAAAAAAATTAGCACTCTAATGTGTCGAGTGATAAAAAATACTTGCAATTTATATTTAAAGTGGTTATAGTATTAATTGTAGTTAGCACTCAAGAGTTGAGAGTGCTAAATGATACAGATGATTGATATTGGAGGGATTAGACGTGCTTAAACCATTAGGAGATCGCGTTGTTTTAAAAGTTCAAAAGGAAGAAGAACAATCCATTGGTGGAATTGTTATCGCAAGTAATGCAAAAGAAAAGCCTACAACAGGTGAAGTAATTGCTGTTGGTAACGGACGTATCTTAGACAATGGACAAAGGGTTGAACCTGAAGTAAAAGTTGGTCAATCAGTTGTTTTTGATAAGTATGCTGGTTCTGAAGTTAAATATGAAGGCGAAGAATATTTAGTAATCCGTGAAAATGACATTATTGCGGTTATAGATTAATTTTTAATTAATTTGAGGTGAAGAGATTTATGGCAAAGGAAATTAAGTTTTCAGAAGATGCTCGTTCAAAGATGTTGAAGGGTGTAGATAAATTAGCAAATACAGTAAAATCAACTATTGGTCCTAAAGGCCGTAATGTTGTTTTGGAACAATCTTATGGCTCCCCAACAATTACAAATGATGGTGTAACAATTGCTAAGGCTATTGATTTAGAAGATCATTTCGAAAATATGGGAGCAAAATTGGTGTCTGAAGTTGCTTCTAAGACAAATGATATCGCAGGTGATGGTACAACAACTGCTACTGTTTTAACACAAGCTATTGTAAATGAAGGTATGAAGAATGTAACTGCTGGTGCAAACCCAGTTGGAATTCGTCGTGGTATTGAATTAGCAACTAAGGCTGCAGTTGATGCATTACATGAAATGTCCCATACAGTAGAATCCAAGAGTGATATTGCACAAGTTGCTTCTATTTCATCTGCTAACGAAGAAGTTGGTAAATTAATTGCCGATGCTATGGAAAAAGTTGGTAATGATGGTGTTATTACAATTGAAGAATCTAAAGGTATCGATACTTCTTTAGATGTTGTTGAAGGTATGCAATTTGATAGAGGATATCTATCACAATATATGGTAACTGATAATGATAAGATGGAAGCTGATTTAGATAATCCATACATTTTATTAACAGATAAGAAGATTTCAAATATTCAAGAAGTATTACCATTATTGCAATCAATTGTACAACAAGGTCGTCCATTATTGATTATTGCTGATGATGTAGACGGTGAAGCATTACCTACACTTGTTTTGAACAAGATTCGTGGAACATTTAACGTTGTTGCAGTTAAGGCTCCAGGATTTGGCGATCGTCGTAAGGCAATGTTACAAGATATTGCTACATTGACAGGTGCTACTGTTATCACAGATGACTTAGGTTTACAATTGAAAGATACAACAGTTGAACAATTAGGTTCTGCTGGAAAAGTAACAGTAACTAAGGAAAATACAACAATTGTTGAAGGTGCTGGTGATAAGGACAAGATTGCTGAACGTGTAGAACAAATTAAGAAGCAAATTAGTGAAACAACTTCTGATTTTGATCGTGAAAAATTACAAGAACGTTTGGCTAAATTATCTGGTGGTGTTGCAGTTATTAAAGTTGGTGCTGCAACTGAAACAGAATTGAAAGAACGTAAGTACCGTATTGAAGATGCTTTGAATGCTACACGTGCTGCTGTTGAAGAAGGATTTGTTCCTGGTGGTGGTACAGCATTGGTAGATGTTATTGGTGAAGTTGCTGCTTTGGAAGAAGAAGGCGACGTACAAACAGGTATTAACATTGTAAAACGTGCTTTGGAAGAACCTGTTCGTCAAATCGCAGAAAATGCAGGTTTAGAAGGTTCTGTAATTGTTGAAAAATTAAAGGAACAAAAACCAGGTGTAGGTTTCAATGCTGCTACAAATGAATGGGTTGACATGGTTGAAGCTGGTATTGTGGATCCTACAAAGGTAACTCGTTCAGCACTTCAAAATGCAGCTAGTGTATCTGCTTTATTATTAACAACAGAAGCAGTAGTTGCTGATAAGCCAGAACCAGAAAGTAACGACCAAATGCCTGCAACACCAGGTATGGGTGGTATGATGTAATCTAGGTTTAGATTACTAAATTAAAATAAGTAATAAACACTGAGATTTCAGTCATGAAATTTCAGTGTTTATTTTTTTAAAATTATATAATATTTTAAATGTATTATATAAAAGTTAAAGATTGTTCAATGATTTTATTATATCCTACATGTTATACTAACATTAGTGATAGTTAGGGATTGGGGGATAGTAATGAAAAAATCAAGTAACGAAAAAATTAACATAAATAGGATAACTCCTAATGCAGACTATGGGCTTACGGATAAACAAGTGGAAAAATATAAGAAAAATGGTTGGAGTAATGAGGCAGTGAAACCACCTGTACGTACTGCTAAAGAAATAGTTGCAGAAAATATATTTACATATTTTAATTTGATATTTTTAATATTAACTTTACTTTTATGTTTAGTAAATTCATTTAGAAACTTAACCTTTTTACCAATTATTATTGCAAATATTTTTATTGGGATAATTCAAGAATTAAGGGCAAAAAAAGTTGTTGATAAGTTAACGATGCTAAATGTTCCGCAGGCTATGGTAGTAAGAAATGGAGAGGTTACACAAGTAAATGCAGAAGATTTAGTATTAGATGATATTGTAATCTTTAAAACGGGGAATCAAATTTTAGCTGATAGTGAAATTGTAAGTGGAGAAGTTTTAGTAAACGAATCTTTATTGACAGGTGAGTCTGATGAAATTCCTAAAAAGCCAGGAGATAAATTAATGTCAGGTAGCTTTATTATTGCTGGAAAGTGTAGAGCAAGACTAACAGCGGTTGGCAGAGACTCATATATTTCTAAGTTAACATTAGAAGCTAAGAAAATGAAAAATGTTGAACGTTCTGAAATGATTCAAGATCTTGATATATTAGTAAAATTTGTAGGTGTAGCGTTAGTTCCGATTGGAATTGTTTTATTTATACAAGGAATTTTCATAAATCATGAAAGTCTACATGACAATATAACATCTATGGTAGCAGCTGTTTTAGGTATGATACCAGAGGGGCTGTATTTGTTAACAAGTGTAGCACTAGCTGTTAGTTCCATGAGGCTAGCTAAGAAAAAAGTATTGCTTCATGATATGAAAAGTATTGAAACTCTAGCAAGGGTAGATGTTTTATGTGTAGATAAAACAGGAACAATTACTGAAAATGAAATGAAAGTAGAAAAAATAAAAGCAATCGATGTAGAGAACAGAGATGCCTTTGAAGAGTTATTAGCAAAGTTTGTTTATGCAATGGATGAAAGCAATAATACTATGAAAGCAATAAGGAATTATTGCAAACAGACGAGCAAAGTGATAGCAAGTGAAATCATTCCATTTACATCAAAAAATAAGTATAGTGGGGCTGTTTTTGAAAATGATGCATACATATTAGGTGCTCCTGAATTTGTATTGCGTGAAGATTTTCCATTATATCAAGATGATATTAATGAAGATACTAAAAAAGGATACAGAGTACTAGTATTTGGAAAAGCTTTAGATGGTTTTATGGATAAGAAAGTTACAGGTAAAGTAATTCCTATAGGATATGTATTAATAACAAATCCCATAAGAAAAGAGGCACCTGCAACATTTAACTATTTTAAGGAGCAGGGAGTAGAAGTAAAGGTTATTTCTGGAGATAATCCGCAAACTGTTTCAGAAATATCTAAAAAAGCTAAAATTGAAAATGCAGATCTGTACATTGATGCTACAAAGTTAGAGACAAAAGAGGAACTAGCTGAAGCAGTTAAAAACTATAATATTTTTGGTAGGGTGACACCAACGCAAAAAAGAGAAATTATACGAATTTTGAAAGAACAAGGAAGGACTGTTGCTATGACAGGCGATGGAGTAAATGACGTGCTAGCACTGAAAGATGCAGATTGCAGTATAGCTATGGCGTCTGGTAGTGATGCTGCAGTTTATTCATCGCAAGTAGTGCTATTAGAATCGAATTTTTCATGTATGCCTGACGTAGTTTTAGAAGGAAGACGTGTAGTAAATAACATCCAACGTTCTGCTAGTTTGTTTTTGGTAAAGAATATATTTTCCTTTTTCTTATCAATGTTAGCAGTTATTTTATCATTTACTTATCCTTTAAAGCCTGCACAAGTTTCATTGATAGGGATGTTTACGATTGGAATACCTGCCTTTTTCCTAGCGTTACAACCTAATAAAGAAAAGATAGAAGGGCGATTTTTATCTAATATATTACTAAGGGCCTTTCCAGCAGGGATAACTGATGTGATAGTTGTAGAAATGATGGTACTTCTAGCTTCGATGTTTGAAATAAAATATGCAGACTATTCAACAGCTTCCACTATTTTATTATCTATAGTAGGATTGATAGTTTTGTATAAGACTTGTAAGCCATTCAATGTCCTTAGAGTAACCGTTTATGTGGGATGTATCTTAGGATTGATAGGAAGTTGCGTATTTTTACCATGGTTATTTGGCATTACATTGCCATCGAAAGAATGTATTGTTTTATTAATATTAATTGCAATAACGATTAATACGTTATTAAGTTTTACAACCAAAATTGTTAACTTAGTTCGAAATGGTTTTATTAAAATTAGAAATAAAATAAAAAATATTTTGAATAATTAACAGTTAATTTCTAACAAGAACTATGTGACAAAATTCTAACAAAATTACTTTTTTAAACATTTTGATTAAATAGCTGTTGAAACTTTGAATGAAATATGATTTTATATAATTTGTATCAAAATATTCTTAACATTTAGTTAAGAAAAGAGAAAAATAGATAATTAAATTAAGGGAGCAATTATTATGTGGCGTTACTTAAAAAGATTACTTATTGGGGAGCCGCTTAAGACAACAGAAGAGGGCGGCCAAGCGTTAACAAAATTTAAAGCTCTAGCATTACTTTCATCAGATGCTTTATCCTCAGTTGCTTATGGTACAGAACAAATTACAACAGCTTTATTTGTTTTATCTGCAGCAGCTACATGGTATGCAGTTCCAGCAGCAGGGATAGTATTGATTTTACTTTTTGCAATAACTATGTCATATCGACAAATTATCCATGCGTATCCTTCTGGTGGTGGTGCTTATGTTGTTGCTACGCAGAACTGGGGAACAGGTGCAGGATTAGTAGCTGGAGGTTCTTTATTAGTTGACTATATGCTTACGGTAGCTGTATCTGTAACATCTGGTACAGAAGCAATTACTTCTGCGATACCTTCTTTGAGGGCTCATAGTGTAGGTATATCTATTTTAATTGTCCTGTTCATTATGACTTTGAATTTAAGAGGATTGCGTGAATCTGCTTCATTTTTGACGGTTCCAGTATATTTCTTTGTAATTATGATTGTAGCTTTGGTGGGTTGGGGATTATTTAATATCTTCACAGGTAATATCCACTATGCTGCAGCAGCACATGTCGGTCAAGCAGTTCCTGGAATGTCAGTGCTTTTATTCTTAAAAGCTTTTTCTGCAGGTTCTTCCTCATTAACTGGGGTTGAAGCTATTAGTAATGCAGTTCCAAATTTTAAGAAACCTAAACGTAAAAATGCTGCTAATACATTAGGAATTATGGCATTGATTTTGGGTATCTTCTTTGCTGGAATTACATTCTTAAGTTACTACTTAGGTATTTTACCTAATTCCAAGCAAACAGTTTTATCACAAATAGGTATTGCTGTATTTGGGCATGGAGTGCTATTTTATCTATTACAATTGGCAACTGCGATGATTTTAGCTGTTGCTGCTAATACAGGTTTTTCAGCATTCCCAATCCTTGCATATAATCTTGCCAAGGATAAATTTATGCCACATATGTTTATGGACAAGGGTGATCGCCTAGGATACTCTAATGGTATTATTGCATTGGCAATTGGTGCGATTACTTTGATTTTAATTTTCCATGGACAAACTAATCTATTGATACCTTTATATGCAGTAGGTGTGTTTGTGCCATTTACTTTATCTCAGTCTGGAATGATCATTCATTGGTTTAGAGAACGAGGTAAACATTGGATTTTAAACTCAATGTTTAATTTGGTAGGTGCTCTAATTTCATTGGCTCTAGTTATTTTCTTGTTCTGGTTACATTTTGCAAATGTATGGCCATATTTGATTATCATGCCAGCATTGATTTTTGGATTCTATAAGATACACGATCACTATGTGAAGATTGCCGCTCAATTAAGATTAAGCAATGATGCTCAATTGCATGATTATGACGGTTCAACTGTTATTGTATTAGTTAGTTCTGTAACTCACGTAACTACTGGTGCTATTAACTATGCTCGTTCAATTGGTGACTATGTAATTGCTATGCATGTTTCGTTTGATACTAACCCTAAAAAAGAACACGAAACTGCTAAGGAATTTAAGGAATCATTTGGTGATGTGAGATTTGTTGATTTACATTCATCTTATCGTTCGGTTCAAACACCTGTTATTAGATTCTGTGATGTTATTGCTAAGAAAGCTGCTGAAAGAAATTATTCAGTTACAGTCTTAGTACCTCAATTTGTACCTAAGAAACCTTGGCAAAATATCTTGCATAACCAAACAGCATTACGTTTAAGAACAGCTTTGAATTCTCGAGAAAATATCATTGTTTCAACTTATAATTATCATTTGAAAAAATAATTAAAATAAGGATTGGCGATGTTAAATTGTCAATCCTATTTTATTTTAGGTATTAATGACTAATTTGATAAGTTATGATAAGATAGCGGTATATAATAAATTGTTAAAACATAGTTCTACATATAGTTAGAACTTAAGAAAGAGGATAATATGTATAGAATTATAGCATCTCTATTTGCAACAATGATTCTATCAGCTATTTTGACTCCGTTTATAAGATTGTTAGCATTTAAAGTAGGAGCTGTTGACAATCCAAATGCTCGTCGTGTAAATAAGGTTCCTATGCCGACAATGGGTGGATTAGCTATTTTTCTAGCATTTAATGTGACTAATTTTCTTTTATTGAGAAAGCAATACCCAATCGAACAATTGTGGGCATTATTGTTAGCAGAATGTATAATTTTAGCTACTGGAATAATAGATGATATTTATGAATTAAAACCTAGACAAAAAATATATGGAATAACTTTAGCAGCTTTAGTAGTATTTTTTATTGCTAAAATTAAAATGACAACTATTACATTGCCATTTTTAGGTACAGTAACTTTAGGGTGGTTAAGTTTACCAATAACACTAATATGGATTTTAGCAATTACTAATGCAGTTAATTTAATTGATGGATTAGATGGATTAGCAACTGGAGTAGCAATTATTGCTTTATCTACCAGTGCAGTTACAGGGTATTTCTTTTTAAATGTAACTAATACTTTTATATCAATAATGATGTTTACGTTAGTAGCAGCATTGATAGGATTTTTACCATATAATTTTCATCCTGCTAAGATATATTTAGGTGATACGGGATCTTTATTTATAGGTTTCATGATCTCGGTTTTTGCATTATATGGTTTGAAGAATGCGACATTTATTACAATAATAATTCCAGTTATTATTTTAGGAGTACCAATAACTGATACTGTCTATGCAATTTTACGAAGAATTTTAAATAAAAAACCAATTTCACAAGCTGATAAGCATCATTTGCATCATAGACTAATGCAAATGGGATTGAGTCATAGACAAACCGTATTAGTTATTTATGGAATAGCATTGATTTTTTCATCTATTTCATTGCTATATCCTATTTCTAGTTTTTGGGGCTCTGTTTTATTGACAGTGGCTACATTATTGGGATTAGAAATTTTTGTTGAGGTTATTGGATTAGTTGGTGAATCACGACGTCCATTATTGAATTTTATAAAAAAAATAGTTCTCTTGTCTGAAAATAAAATAGAAAAATAAAAAATGACAGAAAATATTTAGCATTTTCTGTCATTTTTGCGTATATAGAAAGTAGAAAATATTGGGAGGGCAAGTATGGATGGATTTTAATGAAATGGCTGGTCGTTTAGTAGTAGTCGATAAATCGGAAGAAAAAATAATGTCATCTGATAATATTGAAATTTATCAAGCAATTAAGGTTTTTAAAAATAAAATAAAATGTAATCGTTGTGGGAAAGTAACAACTAAGGAAAGAGCTAAACTACCTTATGATAATTACTATTGCCCGAAATGTATTGTTTTAGGAAGAGTCAGTACATTGAATAATTTAGTTCATGTTATTGAGGATAATCATTTTAATAAGGTTGATGAAATTTTAACGTGGGACGGGAAATTGTCTAAATTTCAAGAGGTATGCTCTAATGAACTAATTAATATAATTGGAAAAAATACGGAGCATTTATTATGGGCGGTTACGGGGGCTGGAAAAACTGAAATGCTATTTAAACCAATAGCTGAAGCTCTAAGAAAAAAATTTCGTGTAGCGATTGCTTCTCCTAGAGTGGATGTATGTAATGAATTATACCCACGTTTAGATAAAGCTTTCAAAGAGATTGATAAAATTCTTTTGCATGGAAGAAGTGAAGAAGCATATAGATATACTCAACTGGTAGTATGTACAACACACCAATTATTAAAATTTAAAGAAGCTTTTGATGTACTGATAATTGATGAAGTCGATGCTTTTCCATATGTTAATAATAAAGAATTGTTATTTGCAACTAAACAGGCTATTAAGAAAACAGGGACTCTTATTTATCTAACTGCTACGCCTAGTAATGAGTTGGCAAAAAGGATAAAAAGAGGGAATATATCTATAAGTTATTTACCAATGAGATTTCATCAAAATGCTTTACCTACTATAAAAGTAGAATTTACAAATAATTGGTGGGGATTTATTTTACAAGGGAAATTGGATACAAAAATTAAAAAGTATCTAAAAAAATGGGAGCAAAATGGAAAGCAGTTCTTAGTATTTGTACCTCATGTTGCTATGTTAAATAAAGTAAGAGAAGTAATTAAAGCAGTCTTAGCTAGTAAAATAAAAGGTGATACAGTTCATGCAGCTGATGAATATCGAATTGAAAAAGTACAAAAAATGAGAAACAAAGAGTATACGTATTTAATAACAACAACAATTTTAGAAAGAGGAGTTACTTTTCCGGAAATCGATTTACTAGTGTTAGGTGCTGACAATAGTGTGTTTTCAACATCTGCTTTAGTTCAAATTGCTGGGAGGGTTGGGCGCAGTGTTAGTAGACCAGATGGTGATGTAATATTTATCTGTGATAGATATACAAGAAAGGTAAAAGATGCACAAAAGCAAATAGAATTTTTAAATAAAAAAGCTAAAAAATTGAGAGAAGGTATCTCATGAATTGCTTATTATGCAACAACACAATTGATTTTAAATTAAATATTAAATGGATTTTATCGTTAGAAAAATATAAGCGAGACAATGTTTGTAAAAGATGTAGAGAAGAATTGGGAAAATGTAAGATAGATAATGCTTGTGAAGGATGTGGGAGAGAACAAAAAAAGTTGTTATTATGTAATGACTGCATTAAGTGGAAAAATAATAACAAAATCTTATTGAATAATAAGTCGATATATACATATGATAATTTAATTATCAAAAAATACTTCGAAAGATATAAGTTTATGGGAGACTATTATTGGAGAAAAATTTTTAACATAGAGTTTAAAAATTTTATAACGAATAACTATCCTTCTAAAGATTGGATATATATTCCTATTCCAGTGGATGAATATACAATGCAACATAGAGGTTTCAATCAAGTAGAAGGATTAATAGGAGATCTACCTTATTCAAGAGTTTTGAAAATGAAGAAATTAAAAAGGGATAAAAAGCAGTCAGAAAAAAGTAGAAGTGAGCGTTTGAAAACACAACAACCATTTGAATACATAGGTGATAAACTACAAGGAAATTATGTCATAATAGACGATGTTTATACAACAGGAAGAACTCTATATTATGCTCAAGAATTACTACTAAAAAATGGAGCTAGTAGAGTATGTTCAGTAACTTTAGCAAGATGAGTTAAAAAATTATTGTAAACTTAAACAAAATTTATAAAGAAATTACATAAAACTTGATAAATTTATTTGATAATTTAAACGCTTTCTATTATAATATAGGTAGAAAGAGTGATAAAAGTTTTTTTATTTACTCTCTATATAAGTCTAATAAGACTTAGTTGTGAAAGGAGAGGTTTACCATGTTAAAAATCAATGTTCGTGGTGAAAATATTGAAGTTACAGGAGCAATCCGTGAATACGTTGAAAAGAGATTAGCAAAATTAGAGAAGTTCTTTGATAATACTGCTGATTCAACGGCTCACGTAAACTTAAAGGTGTACTCAGACAAGACTGCAAAGGTAGAAGTAACAATTCCATTGCCATATCTTGTTTTGAGAGCAGAAGAAACCTCACCTGATATGTATGCAAGTATTGATCTTGTTACAGATAAGCTTGAACGCCAAATTAGAAAATACAAGACTAAAGTAAATCGTAAGTCTCGTGAAAAAGGCTTTAAGAATTTTGAATTTGCACCTGTTGCAGATGAAGAAGAAGAAGTAGAAGATAAGAAGTTTGAAATTGTTCGTACTAAGCGTCTATCTTTGAAACCAATGGACAGCGAAGAAGCTGTATTGCAAATGGACATGTTAGGCCATGATTTCTTCATCTATGAAGATGCAGAAAATGGTGGTATAAATATTGTATATCGTCGTCGCGATGGCCGTTATGGTTTAATTGAAGCTAGTGAAGACTAAGCTTGATTAATAATTAATTGCTCTAAATACTCCATAGATTAGTCTATGGGGTATTTTATTTTGATGAGCAATGCTATAATTTTTCTTAATGATACGATAATTATTTTGTGAGGATGAATATAAATGTCGAAAGTAAGAAATAATTTTGCTTGGGAAATAGTGTTAATTGCATGCAACTTAAGATTAGCAATTATAATTCTTACACCTTTAATAGATAAAATAGGAGAAACATTCAAGCTATCTACAGTTCAATTAGGGATACTTACTACGATACCATTATTATGTTTTGGTTTTATATCGATATTAATTTCTTTGTTAATTAAAAAAATTGGAACTAGAAGAACAATAATAATTGGTTTATTTTTGTTGATGCTAGCCAATTTTTTTCAGAATATATACCGAAAGTCTGATTTTTGTAGGTACATTATTTGTTGGTGTAGCAATAACTATTTTAAATGTGACGTTACCGGCTTTGGTTGTAGATTATGCTGAAGAAAAATCAGCATTTTTAAATGGATTATATATAGCTACTAGCAATTTAATTTCTGCTTTAGCAGGAGGTGTGATAGTTCCACTGTCAAATCTAATAGGTTGGGAAAATGCAATTCAAGTATTTTCATTGCCTGCATTAATTGCTGGAGTTGGAGCAATTTTGTTACCTAAAAAAGAAATTGAATTAGATAATAAAGTAGAAATTCTTGAAAAAGAAAAGGTATGGCAAAGACATGCTATCTGGTTGTTAGCAATTTTTATGGGATTGCAGTCCTTAGTTTTTTACACGTTGGTTGCATGGTTACCAAGTGTTTTAGTAAATCATGGAATCTCTCCTGTAACAGCAGGATGGATATTTGCAGCATTTCAAATGATAGGCTTCCCATTTTCGTATGTAGTTCCTAAATTAGCAAGTAAATTAAAGAGTGCACGATTGACAATGCTATTATTATTAGTGGGATATATTTTAGGTGTGGGAATGCTGATTGTTGTCAAAGATAATTTATGGTTGTTATTGCTAGCTTGTTTAATAAATGGAATAACAACAGGAACAAGTTTTGCATTATCTTTATATCTAATTACTGTTTTTTCAAGTAGTAAGGAAGAAGTTGGGCAAGTTAGTGGTTTTGTCCAATCTGTAGGTTACTTACTGGCAAGTTCAGGTCCAGTTATTTTTGGAGTTCTTAAAGATACTTTTAATAATTGGAATACGACTTTATTGTGTTTATTATTAGTAGCAGCATTTACTGCTATAATTGGATTAGTTATGATAAAGATGGGAAGACAACATTTTTTACGGTTAAATAAGTAAATTTGAAATTAGGGAATTTATTAAGTGTGATTATTTAATTTCAAAGTGATTAATGGTAAAATTAAAGTTAGTTTACAAATTTGGAAATAGTTTAATTTTATTGAGGATTGGAAGGAATTGACATATGGCAAATCTTCTTAAACGTTGGGTGGAAAGTGATAAACGAGAGCTTAAACGCCTAGGAAAAATTGCTGATAAGGTAGAATCATATGCTGATGAATTTGGTGCTTTATCAGATGATGAATTAAAAGCAAAAACAGAAGAATTTAAAAAAAGATATCAAGATGGAGAAAGCTTAGATGATTTATTACCTGAAGCTTTTGCTGTCTGCCGAGAAGGTGCAAAAAGGGTACTAGGCTTGTATCCATACCATGTTCAAATAATTGGTGGTATCGTTTTGCATGAAGGTAATATTGCAGAAATGAAAACAGGTGAAGGTAAAACTTTGACTGCTACAATGCCAGTATATTTGAATGCTATTTCTGGTAAAGGTGTTCATGTTGTTACTGTTAACGAATATTTATCTGAACGTGATGCCACAGAAATGGGAGAGTTATACACATGGTTAGGGCTAACTGTTGGTTTGAACTTAGCTGATAAATCACCAGAAGAAAAGCGTAATGCTTATAATTGTGATATTACTTATTCAACTAATAGTGAACTTGGTTTTGATTATTTGCGTGATAACATGGTTGTTTACAAGGAAGATATGGTTCAACGTCCATTGAATTTTGTTATCGTAGACGAAGTTGACTCTATTTTAATTGATGAAGCTAGAACACCATTGATTATTTCTGGTCAAGCAACAGGAACGACAACTCTTTATACTAGAACTGATCGTTTTGCTAAGACTTTGACAGAAGATGAAGATTTCAAGATTGATTTGGAATCAAAGACAGTTTCATTGACAGAAGATGGTATCCGTAAAGGTGAAAAATATTTTGGATTAAAGAACTTATATGACCCAGATAATATGGCACTAAACCATCATTTGGATAATGCTCTACGTGCTAATTACATCATGTTAAGAGATAAAGATTATGTTGTACGTGATGGTGAAGTTCTAATTGTTGATCAATTTACTGGACGTATTATGGATGGACGTCGTTATTCTGACGGATTACACCAAGCTATTGAAGCAAAAGAACATGTTGAAATTGAAGAAGAAACAAAGACAATGGCTAACATTACTTATCAGAACTTCTTCAGAATGTATAATAAACTTTCTGGAATGACAGGTACAGCTAAGACAGAACGTGAAGAATTCCGTGAAATTTATAATATGGAAGTTGTATCTATTCCTACAAACAAACCAATTGCTCGTGTAGACAAGCCTGATTTGTTATATCCTACACTAAAGAGTAAATTTAATGCAGTAGTAAGAGATGTAAAAGCACGTCATGAAAAAGGACAACCTGTTTTAGTAGGTACAGTTGCAGTTGAAACTTCTGAATTATTGTCTAAGATGTTAGACGATGAAGGCATACCACATTCTGTTTTAAATGCTAAAAATCATGCTCGTGAAGCTGAAATTGTAATGAATGCTGGTCAACGTGGTGCGGTAACAATTGCTACTAACATGGCTGGTCGTGGTACTGATATCAAACTTGGACCTGGTGTTCGTGAATTAGGTGGATTAGCTGTTATTGGTACTGAACGTCATGAATCGCGAAGAATTGATAATCAGTTACGTGGACGTTCAGGTCGTCAAGGAGATCCAGGTGTTACTCAGTTCTATCTATCATTAGAAGACGATTTAATGTTGCGTTTTGGATCGGAACGCATTAAGAACTTCTTGGAAAGAATGAAAGTTAGTGATGACGATGCAGTTATTCAATCTAAGATGATAAGTCGTCAAGTAGAATCAGCACAAAAACGTGTTGAAGGTAATAACTATGATACTCGTAAGCAAGTTCTTCAATATGATGATGTTATGAGAGCTCAACGTGAAGTTATTTATGCTCAAAGACAACAAGTAATTATGGAAGAAAAGAGCTTGAAACCAATAATTATGCCTATGATTGAAAGAACTGTAAAGCATACAGTTTTGATGCATACTCAAGGTGATAAGAGTGAATGGAATTTGCAAGGTATTTTAGATTTTGCTGTTTCTGCAATGGTTAATGAAGACACTATTAGTTTAGGTGATTTGGTAAATAAAACACCAGATGAAATTGTTGACTATTTAATGAAACGTGCAGAAGATATCTATGCTGAAAAAGAAAAGCAATTGTATGATGAAAGCCAAATGTTAGAATTTGAAAAAGTTGTAATTCTAAGAGTTGTTGACTCATTGTGGACAGACCATATTGATGAAATGGACCAATTAAGACAATCTATTGGTTTGCGTGGATATGGACAATTAAATCCATTAGTAGAATATCAACAAGATGGTTTCAGAATGTTTGAACAAATGGTAGGTGCAATTGAATATGATGTTACTCGTTTGTTCTTGAAAGCTGAAATTAGACAAGACATAAAGCGATAATAAACAGTAAAGACTGGAAAGAAGTTCTTCTTTCTAGCCTTTATAGTATACAGACTAAATTATTGATAGGAGCGATGATTTTGAACTTAGAATTAAGTGAATATAAGAAAAATATTGCTGAAATGAGTAATAAAGTTAGTGAATTTAGGAGGTCTCTTTGACTTAGATGCTTTAGAAGAAAAGATTGCAGAAAATGAAGCAAGGATGGCAGAGCCAGGATTTTGGGATGATCAAGAAAAAGCACAAGAGGTTATTGCTGAAAATAATGATTTAAAGGCAAAATTTGAGACATTTCATGAACTAGCGGAATCTATTTCAGATTTAGGAGTATCGTTAGAGTTATTACAAGAAATTCCAGATGATGAGGAATTACAAGCAGATTTAGAAGAAAATTATCAACATGCTGAAAAATTGTTACAATCATATCAATTAAATATGTTGTTAAGTGAAAAGTATGATAAGAATAATGCTATTTTAGAAATTCATCCTGGAGCAGGTGGTACCGAATCTCAAGACTGGGGATCAATGCTACTAAGAATGTATACACGCTGGGCTAGTCAACATGATTTTAAAGTTGAAACTGTAGATTATCAACCAGGCGATGATGCTGGTATAAAAAGTGTAACGCTTATGATAGAAGGAAAAAATGCTTATGGTTATCTACGAAGTGAACGAGGAGTTCATAGACTAGTACGTATTTCACCATTTGATTCTGCCGGAAGACGTCATACCTCATTTGCATCTGTTAATGTTATGCCAGAACTTGATGATTCTGTTGAAGTTGAGTTAAGACCTGAAGATATAAAAATGGAAGTCTTTCGTGCTAGTGGAGCAGGTGGACAGCATATTAATAAAACTTCTTCAGCTGTTAGACTTATTCATATACCAACGGGAATAGTTGTTTCAAGCCAGGCACAACGTTCTCAATTTCAAAATAGAGCAACTGCAGAAAATATGTTACGTGCTAAGTTATATCAATTGGAGATGGAAGAAAAAGAAAAGCAACGTGCTGCTATTCAAGGAGAACAATTAGATATTGGTTGGGGTTCCCAGATTAGATCATATGTCTTCCATCCATACTCAATGGTCAAAGATCATCGCACTGATTATGAAACTGGAAATATTCAAGCAGTTATGGATGGAGATTTAGATCCATTTATCAATGCTTATTTACAATGGAAGCTGCAACAAGCTAATCCACAATAATTGTTGTATAAAAATAAAACTATAGAAGTTAAAGCACCAATAAATCAGTAGTTAGCAAGACTGATTATAGGTGCTTTTTTATTATGTGATATTTTTGTCAATGAATTACAAAATTTGATATACTTAAATTGAACTATGTCTTGAGGAGGGGACGTTAACTTGTTAATTTTAAAACTTATAGGTAGTTACTTATTGACACCTGTTCTATGGTTAGGAATATTGTACGTAATTATTAGTTATAATCAGAGAATTAATAAAGAAAGAAAACAATTTAGAGTTGCGATAAATAAGGATTTTTATGAGGGACGAAATTTCATAAAATATGGTCTGTTCTTTTTTGTGATGGGAAGTTTAATTTCCATGATATTAGGACTAACCTTGCCTACAAATAGTGTATACATATATCAAATTTTAATAGTACTGGCGTTTTTAATAAATGGATTTTCAACAACAAGCATGTTATTAGTTATGACTGCAGCAGGTATATTAGAGTTAGTTGTCCCAAGATTCATTACATTTTTTGGAGATGTATTTCCAGAAATATCAGGGCCTAGTTGGCTATTGTTAATATTTATTTCAATATTAGCCGATTATTATCTAACGAGAAATATGAAGAAGCATCCATTAAGTCCAAGGATAAAAAGTGGAAAACGTGGTAGAAACATTGCTACATATTTAGGAAGAGAAACGGTTGTGTTTCCACTGTTGGCATTAATCCCTAGTGGTACTCTCTCTAGCACTTTGAATTTTTGGCCAGTTTTTAATATTGGTAATCAAAAATTTTCGTTAATTCTATTTCCAATTTTTATAAGTACGAGCGTTAAAGTTATAAAAAGAGCTAAGGAACGAGTAATACAAGATAAATTAAAGAATACTGAATTACTTTTAGGTTTAACTTTTGTTTTAATAGTATTAACTAAATTTATGTCAAAACTATTTTTGATTAGTTTGATAATTTTGACAGTAGTATCGATATTTTTGGAAATTAAACTTAGAAAGAAAGAGAAAAATGCCAATTCTTGGTATGTGGAAACAGATGAAGGAATTAGAATCATTTCAGTTCAGCCAGAGACACCTGCAGCAAAAATGAAGTTGCAGCCGGGAGATGTTATTTTGACATGCAATAATAGAGTGGTAAATTCTGAGGAAGAATTTTATCAAGCATTACAACTAAACTCTGCATATTGCCATGTTAAAGTGAGAACTTATGAGGGAGATTTACGAATTGCTGAAAGTGCCATTTTTATGGATTCTCCTCATGAAATAGGCTTAATTTTATTCCACTAGTCAGAAGGTGAAAATATGGCAAAAGTATTGGTTGTAGATGATGAACAAGCAATAACAACATTGTTGAAATATAATTTAGAAAAGGCAGGCTATGAAGTTAAAACCGTTAATAATGGAAATGATGCATTAGATGAAGGATTAACTGGCAAATACGACTTTATAATCTTAGATCTAATGTTGCCAGGAATTGATGGAATTGAAGTTACTAAGAGAATAAGACAAGAAAAGATAACAACATATATTCTTATTCTTACTGCTAAGGATGATGAGTATGATAAAATCATTGGATTGGAATTAGGTGCTGATGACTATTTGACTAAACCCTTTTCACCACGTGAAATTGTTGCTAGGTTAAAAGCAGTCAAAAGAAGAGTGGAACATTATTCTGATAATTCAGAGAAGGATTCCAAAAATAAGTATTACTTTGGAAACTATATGGTAAATCTTGATAGTTATGAATTGAGAGATAAAAATAATAATTTAATTAAGTTAACGCCTAAAGAATTCGAATTGCTTGTATATTTTTTAAGAAAAAAAGGTAGGGTTTTAGGACGCGAAGAATTGTTGAACAATGTTTGGGGATTTGACTATATCGGTCAAACAAGAATGGTAGATATGCATGTCAGTCATTTACGGGAAAAAATAGAGGAGAATCCTAAGAAACCTATTTTTTTAAAAACCGTTAGAGGCTTCGGCTATCGCTTTGAGGACGAATAATGAGTAAAATTAGACTTGTTTTATTAAATATTGTTTTAGTTCTAATATCAATGCTAGGTGCAGTATTGATAATGGTTGATTTTAAAAAATCGGTTCTATCAGAGTTTTTGGAAAGAGAATCGTGGATACAAATTATAATTGCTGTTGTAGTACTTGTAGTATTAGATACAGGAATTGATTTGTGGAATAGTAGAAAACAAAGAAAAGAGATAGAGAGATTAAATAAGAAAATTATAGAAGATATCAAATTAACTGATAATGTGATAGATAAGAAGAATCCTTATTATGAGTTATCTCAATCTATAGGTTATGTTCAAGATAAACAAAATAAGCTTTCTAAAAAATATGATAAAAGAAAAAGAGAATATTTGAGTTTATTAGAATACATTGATATTGGAATATTAGTTATTGATTATAAAGATAGATTAACAATGTCTAATGAATTAGGAAAAGATTTTTTTGATTTTGACAATGAATGGAAAAATCAAGATTATCAAAATTATATTTACAATCTTGATGTGAGAAAATTAATTGAGCAAGTTAAGTTGACCAAGGAAGATAAGAAAAAACAGATTGTATTAAAAGTCGATACAGTTCAAAAAATTGTTGAGGTAAGTGCTATCTATATTCCAATAGATTCTAAGCGCTACTTAATAATGCTGATGTTACGAGATTTAACAGCTCAAAAAGAAGTGGAAAAAAAGCAATTAGATTTTGTGGGAAATCTTAGTCATGAAATAAAAACGCCTATTACTGCAATAACAGGATTTAGTGAGACATTATTAGATAGTGCTCTAAATGATAAAGAAGTTAGTAAACAATTTATTGAAATTATTCATGATGAAAGTACTAAACTCTCGAACTTAGTTGATGATATGATAACTATTTCTAGATTAAACGAGCATGGAAATTTGAATATTGAGTTGGTAAATATCTTTAAGTTGGTTAAAGATACATTACAATTATTTAGTCATGAAATTGAGAAAAAAAGATTGAATGTTAGGATAGAAATAGATGAAGAATTAAGTTTATATTGTGATAAATTGAAATTAAAGCATATTATCACTAATTTAATTCAAAATGCAATTCGATATAATTTAGAAAATGGGGAAATAAAAATTAAGGTCCAAAATGATAAAAAAAATGAGTGGGTCTTTGTTATCAGTGATACAGGTATTGGTATATCGGATGAAGATAAAGAAAGGATCTTTGAGAGATTTTATCGTGTAGATAAATCACATAGTAAAACAGTTGGTGGAACAGGATTAGGTTTAGCTGTTGTAAAGGAATCAGTTGATGCTTTATCTGGAAGGATAAAAGTTAAAAGTCAAATTAATAAGGGAACAACATTTTATGTGATTTTACCGAGATTTAAGGCAAGGTAGGGATAGCAATATATGAAAAAATTATACAGATCAAATAGAAATCGTATAGTTGGTGGAGTTTGTGGTGGTATTGGTGAATATTTAGGAATAGATGCTAAGTATATCAGAATAACTTTTGTAGCTTTGACGATTATTACTAGTATTTTTAGACCACTGTCTATGGTCGTACCCGGAATTTATATTATTATGATGTTAGCAATTCCAGTAAAAAAAGTTAATAGAGATGATTTTGACTCAACTTTTGATCCATTCTCATATTTTGAGAAAACAGATGATGTTAAAGAAGAAAAAGGTAGAAAAACATTAACAAATGTTACTGAAAAGGACATTAAAGATGATAGAAAGGATTAAACAATGTATCTAGGTTTTTGGAAGAGAGTTTTGATAAATGGCATATTTTTTATAGCGATTGCTGGTTTATATAGCTCAGGGCTACATGTGGCCAATGTTTGGGTAGCATTCATGGCTGCTTTTGTTTTAGGATTGTTAAATACGTTTGTAAAACCATTTTTAATAATTTTATCTTTACCGATAACTTTATGGACAATGGGGCTGTTTTATTTTGTAATCAATGCTTTATTACTAGAATTGACCTCAGTTGTAATGAAAGGTGCATTTTATTTTACAAGTTTTGGTTCAGCACTAATTGTTGCGATTATCATGAGTATTGTAAACTTAATTGTGACAAATTATTTTATGAATAGATAAAGTAGTGAAACCGGTTTATAAAAATGATAGAATATAGATAGAAGTTATTTACTTCTGAATGGAGGGAAGATAATGAATAGTGTTTCAGTAGCTAACTTGGTAGAAGCTATTAACTTAACCGTTTATTCTGGAGAAGAATATTTAGAAGAAAAGCAGATTACTACAAGTGATATCTATCGTCCTGGTTTAGAACTTACAGGATATTTTGAATATTATCCAGAAGAACGTATCCAGTTATTTGGAATGACAGAAGTCTCATACGCTCATCAATTGACTAAAAAAGATTTGCAGGATGTTGCGGAAAAATTATGTGCTCCAAAGACACCTTGTTTAGTAATTGCTAGGGATCTAAAGGTACCAGCAGAATTAGAAAAATCAGCGAAAGCCAATAATATTCCGATTTTATTATCTAGCTTACCAACAACAAGATTGTCATCAAAAATGACGGATTATCTTGAAGGAAAGTTAGCTGAGCGAAGAGCAATGCATGGAGTACTAGTAGATATCTATGGCTTAGGTGTCCTAATTACTGGAGATTCAGGTGTAGGTAAATCAGAAACTGCACTTGAATTAATAAAACGTGGGCACCGTTTAATAGCTGATGATAGAGTCGAAGTGTGGCAACAAGACGAACAAACTGTTGTTGGTGAAGCACCACAAATTTTGCGTCATTTATTAGAAATTAGAGGAATTGGAATCATTGATGTCATGAATTTATTCGGTGCTGGTGCTGTTAGACAAGACACAGATATATCATTGATTGTTCATCTTGAAAATTGGAGTAAAGATAAACAATTTGATCGTTTAGGTTCAGGAGAACAAAGTCAACAAATTTTTGATGTATCAGTTCCTAAAATTACTATTCCAGTAAAAATTGGACGAAATTTAGCTATTATTATTGAAGCCGCAGCGATGAATTTCCGTGCAAAAACAATGGGATATGATGCAACTAAAGCATTTGAGAGAAATCTTAACAATTTAATTAAAGAGAATTCAGAAAATTAGAGGTGTAAAGATTAATGAATTTTTTAGGAGTAATTAATCCGGTTGCCTTACAATTAGGTCCATTTCAAATTAGATGGTATGGAATAATTATTGCTAGTGCAGTTATTCTGGCAGTATATTTATCTGTTTTAGAGGGAAGGAAACAAAATATCTTAGATGATGATATCTATGATTTATTGTTGTATTCTCTGCCAGTAGCAATTATCTGTGCCCGAATTTACTATGTAGTTTTTGAATGGTCATATTATTCTCATCATTTAAGTGAGACTTATCGTATTTGGGACGGTGGAATTGCTATTTATGGTGCACTAATAGGTGCAGTTATAGTTATCTTGATCTTTTGTCGTCGTCGCAATATTCCAACTTGGACTTTACTTGATGTGATTTCCCCAACAGTTATATTGGCACAAGGCATAGGACGTTGGGGAAATTTCATGAATCAAGAAGCTCATGGTGTTGCAACGACATTAGGTTTTTTAAAATCGTTACATCTACCTAAGTTTATAATTAACCAGATGTATATAGATGGAACATATTATCAACCTACGTTTCTTTATGAGTCTCTATGGGATATTAGTGGATTCGTTGTTTTAATTATTTTAAGAAGACAGAAGAAATTATTAAAAAGCGGAGAAGTTGTTCTGTCTTACATAATTTGGTATTCATTTGGTCGTTTCTTTATTGAAGGAATGAGAACTGATAGCTTAATGTTGGGGAGTTTAAGAGTATCACAATGGTTATCTTTAATTCTATTTATTAGTGCCATCGCAGCAATCTTTTACAGAAGATATAATGATCCGTTGTTGAAATGGTATACAGAATAATAATTAATTTAAAAAAATTTGCTATTCTATAGTATAATATAGATATATGTTAATGGAAGGGTGATTTTCATGAGTTGGCAAGATACTTACCAAGACTGGAAAGAAAATAAAGAATTAGTTGAAGATTTACGTGCAGATTTAGTACGTATGGAAGGAAATCAAGATGAACTTGAAGATGCATTCTATGCACCATTAGAATTTGGTACAGCTGGTATGCGTGGGGTTTTAGGTGCAGGAATTAATCGTATGAACATTTATACTGTTCGTCAAGCTACTGAAGGTTTAGCTCTTTTCATGGAAACTCTTGATGAAGAAACAAGAAAACGTGGTGTAGCTATTAGTTACGATTCACGTCACCATTCACAAGACTTTGCTTTTGAATCTGCTAGAGTATTAGGACAACATGGTATTCCAACATTTGTTTTTGAAAGTTTACGTCCAACACCTGAATTATCATTCACAGTACGTCACTTACATACTTATGCAGGGGTTATGATTACTGCAAGTCACAATCCAAAGCAATACAACGGATATAAGATTTATGGTGAAGATGGGGCACAAATGCCTCCTAAAGAATCAGATTTGATTACTAAATATATTCGTAAAGTAGATGATCTATTTGCAATTAAAGTTGCAGATCAAGAAGAACTAATTGAAGATGGTGTTCTTAAGGTAATTGGTGACGAAGTTGATAAAGCATACTTAGATGAAGTAAAACAAGTTACTATTAACCAAGAATTAGTTGCTGAAGAAGGTAAGACAATGAAACTTATCTTTACACCACTTCATGGTACAGGAGCTATGTTAGGTGAAAAAGCTTTGCGTCAAGCAGGTTTTGAAAACTTTACAATGGTTCCAGAACAAGCTAAGCCAGATCCTGATTTCTCAACAGTTAAGAAACCAAATCCAGAAGATACAGCAGCCTTTGATTTAGCTATTAAATTAGGTAAAGAAGAAGGTGCGGATTTATTAGTTGCTGTTGACCCTGATGCTGACCGTTTGGGAGCAGCTGTACGTCAACCAGATGGTGAATATCAATTATTAACAGGTAACCAAATTGCAGCAATTATGTTAAACTACATTTTAACTGCTAGAAAGAATGCAGGTACTTTACCAGCTAATGCAGCAGCAGTTAAATCAATTGTATCAAGTGAATTTGCTACAAAGATTGCTGAAAGTTTTAACGTAGACATGATCAATGTTTTAACTGGATTCAAATTTATTGCTGAACAAATTAAGCATTTTGAAGATACGAATGAACATACATTTATGTTTGGATTTGAAGAAAGTTATGGATACTTGGTTTGTCCATTTGTTCGTGATAAAGATGCTGTACAATCACTTGTAATGTTAGCAGAAGTGGCTGCTTTCTATAAGAAACAAGGTAAGAATCTATACGATGGTCTTCAAGAATTATTTGAAAAGCATGGTTACTTTGTTGAAAAGACAACATCATTAACTTTTGATGGAGTTGAAGGTGCTAATAAGATTAAAGACTTAATGGCTAAATTTAGAGCTGAAGCACCAAAACAATTTGGTGATTACAAAGTTGTTGCAATGGAAGATTTTGATAAATCTGAAAAGAGTTATGCTGACGGAAAAGTCGAAGCAATGACTCTACCTAAGTCTAATGTATTGAAATTCTTATTGGAAGACGGTACATGGATTGCTATTCGTCCTTCTGGTACAGAACCAAAGATCAAATTCTACATTGGTACTTTAGGTGATACCTTAGAAGCAGCAACAAAGAAACGTTCAGTCTTTGAAGAAGAAATTAACAATTTTGTAAATGAATAATAAATAGAAATTAGTTTAGAGAAACGTCTTATTACTGATAAAAATTAGTAGTAAGACGTTTTTATTAATTCTAAACTAAGTAGTAGTAGAATTCTTGTTCGGTGTGGTACAATATATATGCAATTTTTATGATTGGGAGGGTTCGATGTGATTGAGCGTCAAGCAGATAGAAATTTTGAATTAGTTTCTAAGTATAGCCCAACTGGAGACCAGCCGGAAGCAATACAAGAATTAACAGAGGGAATTAAAAAAGGTGAAAAAGCTCAAATTTTAATGGGAGCGACAGGTACTGGTAAAACTTTTACAATTTCTAATGTAATAAAGAATGTTAATAAACCAACTTTAGTTTTAGCACATAATAAGACGTTGGCAGGACAATTATATGGAGAATTTAAAGAATTCTTTCCTAATAATGCAGTGGAATATTTTGTTAGTTATTATGACTATTATCAACCAGAAGCTTATGTTCCTTCTAGCGATACTTATATTGAAAAAGATTCAAGTATCAATGATGAAATAGATAAACTTCGTCACTCTGCTACAAGTTCGTTATTAGAAAGAAATGATGTAATTGTTGTGGCTTCTGTTTCATCAATCTTTGGGTTAGGTGATCCTCATGAATATAGAGAACACACAATTTCATTAAGAGTCGGACAAGAAATTGAGCGTAATAAATTATTAAATGATTTAATTGATATTCAATTTGAACGAAATGACATCGACTTTCAACGTGGACGTTTCAGAGTTCGTGGAGATGTTGTTGAAATCTTTCCAGCTTCAAGAGATGAGTCAGCATTACGAGTAGAATTTTTTGGCGATGAAATTGATAGAATTAGAGAAATTGACCCATTGACTGGAGAAACTATCGCTGATAGAGAACACATCGCTATTTTCCCTGCTACTCACTTTATGACAAATGAAGAAAGATTAGGAACAGCGATTGAGGGAATTCAACAAGAATTAGAAGAAAGAACGACTGAATTAAAGAATGAAGGAAAACTTTTAGAGGCTCAAAGACTACAGCAAAGAACCACGTATGATATTGAAATGCTAAAGGAAATGGGATATTGTTCTGGAATTGAAAACTATTCAAGACATATGGATGGTAGAAAACCAGGAGAAGCACCTTATACTTTATTAGATTTCTTCCCAGATGATTTCTTGATTGTAGTAGATGAATCACATGTAACGATGCCCCAAGTTAGAGGTATGTATAATGGGGATAGAGCTAGAAAGCAAATGCTGGTAGATTATGGATTTAGGTTACCTAGTGCTTTAGATAATCGTCCATTAACTAGAGAAGAATTTGAAAAACATGTAAATCAAATAATTTATATGTCAGCGACACCAGGGCCTTATGAACAAGAAAAAACATCACATGTTGTACAACAGATTATTCGACCAACTGGATTATTAGATCCAGAAATTGAAGTTCGTCCTATTATGGGACAAATGGATGACTTAGTTGGAGAAATCAATAAACGGGTTGAACTTAATGAAAGAGTATTTGTTACAACGTTAACTAAAAAAATGGCTGAAGATTTAACTGATTATTTCAAAGAAATGGGAATAAAAGTTAAATACTTACACTCTGATATAAAGACATTAGAAAGAACCGAAATTGTTCGAGACTTAAGAATGGGAAAATTCGATGTATTAGTAGGTATTAATCTTTTGAGAGAAGGAATAGATGTGCCTGAAGTTTCATTGGTAGCAATTTTAGATGCTGATAAAGAAGGATTTTTACGAAATGAACGCTCTTTAATTCAGACGATTGGACGTGCTGCTCGTAATGCAAGTGGTCATGTAATTATGTATGCTGACGATGTAACACCTTCTATGGAAGCAGCCATTAAGGAAACTAAGAGACGTCGTAGTATCCAAGAACAATATAATAAAGATCATAATATTATTCCTAAAACAATTATTAAACCAATTAGAGCAGCTATTTCTATAAGTTCAAAAGTTAATAAATCAGATACAAATATTAGTGATACAGTAGATTTTGCTGATATGAGTAAGAAGGAACAATTAGAAATGATTTCTAATCTAGAAGAACAAATGCGTGAGGCTGCTAAGAAGTTAGATTTTGAAGAAGCTGCAACATTAAGAGATACTGTAATGGAATTGAAAGCACAGATTAGTTAAGGAAGAAGGGTATATAATTTGGCTCAAAATAAAATAAAAATTCGCGGAGCAAGGGCACATAATTTAAAAAATATAGATGTCGATATACCTAAAGATAAGTTGGTAGTAGTTACTGGTTTATCTGGCTCAGGTAAAAGTTCATTAGCATTTGATACTTTATATGCTGAAGGACAACGAAGATATGTAGAGAGTCTCTCAGCATATGCACGTCAATTCTTGGGACAAATGGATAAACCAGATGTTGATTCGATTGATGGATTATCTCCAGCAATTTCAATTGATCAAAAGACAACTTCCAAAAACCCAAGATCGACAGTAGGAACAGTTACTGAAATCAATGATTTTTTACGATTATTATGGGCAAGAGTCGGAACACCTATTTGTCCTAATGATGGTCATGAAATAACAAGTCAATCTCCAGAACAAATGGTAGATAAGATATTAGAATTGTCAGAAAGAACTAAATTACAAATTCTAGCTCCAATTGTACGAGGAAAAAAAGGGCAACATAAGAAAATTATTGAAAAAGTAAAAAAAGATGGATTTGTACGTATTATTGTTGATGGTGAGATTCATGATGTTGAAGAAGAAATAGAGTTAGATAAAAATAAAAAGCATGATATAAGTGTTGTAGTAGATCGAATTGTATTGAAAGATGGTATTCGATCAAGATTGTTTGATTCACTAGAAGCTGCTTTGAGATTAACTAACGGCAATGTTGCAGTTGATGTAATTGGTGATAAAATGCTGCAATTTTCTGAGAACTTCTCATGTCCATATTGTGGTTTTACCATTGGAGAATTAGAACCACGTATATTTTCTTTTAACGCACCATTTGGAGCATGTCCTGATTGTGATGGTATAGGTGTGAAATTAGAAGTAGATAAAGATTTGGTAATACCAGACGATACAAAAACTTTAAATGAAGGTGCACTTGCACCATGGAATCCTATCAGTTCTAAGTACTACCCAACGATGTTGCAACAAGCATGTGAGGCATTTGGTATTGATATGGATACTCCATTTAAAGATTTACCAGACAAAGATAAAAAAATTATATTGTATGGAGCTGGAGATAGAGAATTTCATTTTAAATTTGAAAGTGACTTTGGTGGTTTGAAGGATATTGATACAACATTTGAAGGTGTTATTCCAAATGTTGAAAGACGTTATAGAGAAACAAATAGTGATTTTACAAGAGATGTTATGCGTCAATATATGACTAGTTTAACTTGTCAAACATGTCATGGATATCGTTTAAATGAACAAGCATTATCTGTAAAAATAGCAGGTAAACATATTGGTGAAGTGTCAGATTTTCCTATTAATGAAAGCTTGAATTTCTTTGAAAATCTAACATTTAGTGAACAAAATCAAGAGATTGCCAGACCGATTCTAAAAGAAATTGATGATAGGTTAACATTTTTAAAGAATGTAGGTTTAGATTACTTAACACTTAGTCGTTCGGCACGTACACTATCAGGTGGAGAAGCCCAAAGAATTCGTTTAGCTACACAAATTGGATCAAATTTATCGGGTGTAATGTATGTTTTAGATGAACCATCAATTGGTCTCCATCAAAGAGATAATGATAGATTGATTGCTTCATTGAAAAAAATGCGTGATTTAGGTAATACACTAATTGTTGTAGAACACGATGAAGATACTATGAGAGCAGCAGATTATTTAATTGATATTGGTCCAGGCGCTGGCGAGAATGGTGGACAAGTTATAGCTGCTGGAACTCCAAAGCAGGTCGAAAAAAAGCGTAATTCTTTAACTGGACAATATTTGTCAGGTAAGAAGTATATTGCAATTCCAAGTGAACGACGAAAAGGGAATGGAAAGAAGATAGTAGTTAAGGGTGCTTCGGAGAATAATTTGAAAAATATAGATGTTGGTTTCCCACTAGGTGAATTTATAGCCGTTACCGGTGTATCTGGTTCAGGAAAATCAACATTGGTAAATATGATTTTAAAGCGTGCCTTGGCTCAAAAACTTAATCATAATTCTGAAAAACCAGGGAAATATCAAAAAATTGAAGGTGTTGAAAACATCGAAAAAATTATTGATATAGATCAAACGCCAATTGGACGTACTCCTAGAAGTAATCCGGCTACATATACCGGTGTATTCGATGATATTAGAGGACTATTTGCTCAAACCAATCAGGCTAAACTGAGAGGGTATGGCAAAGGAAGATTTAGCTTTAATATTAAGGGTGGAAGATGTGAGGCATGTAAAGGCGATGGGATTATAAAGATTGAAATGAACTTTTTACCAGATGTTTATGTTCCTTGTGAAGTGTGTCATGGTACACGCTATAATTCTGAAACCTTAGAAGTAGAGTATAAAGATAAAAATATTGCTGATATTTTAAATATGACTGTATCTGAAGCTTTAACATTTTTTGAACCAATTCCTAAAATTAAACGGAAACTACAAACGATTGTAGATGTTGGTTTAGGTTACGTAAAATTAGGACAACCAGCAACAACTTTATCTGGTGGTGAAGCACAAAGAATGAAATTAGCTTCAGAACTTCATAAAAAGTCTAATGGAAAAACTTTTTATATTTTAGATGAACCTACAACGGGGTTACATTCAGAAGATATTAAGAGACTATTAGAAGTTCTGCAAAGATTAGTTGATAAGGGAAATACTGTTCTTGTAATTGAGCATAATTTAGATGTTATAAAGACTGCAGATTATTTGATTGATCTAGGTCCTGAAGGTGGAGATGGTGGCGGTCAAATAGTAGCTACCGGAATACCAGAAGAAGTTATAAGAGTTAATGATAGCTATACTGGTAAGTATTTAAAAGAAGTGCTAGTACCTGATCATTATGCATAGTTATAATTTGCAATTTTAAATAAAAATGATAGAGTAGAAATTGAAATTAATATTTTTTATATAGGAAGTGTTAAGATGGCTAAGGTAGAAAGTTTTACATTAGATCATACAGCTGTTAAGGCTCCATATGTACGTTTAATTACTGTTGAAACAGGTGCAAAAGGAGATAAGATTTCAAATTTTGACTTAAGATTTGTTCAACCAAATGAAAATGCAATTCCAACAGCTGGATTGCATACAATTGAACATATGTTGGCAGGATATTTGCGTGATCATATGGATGGAGTTATTGATTGCTCACCTTTTGGATGTTGTACAGGTTTCCATTTAATTATGTGGGGTGAACATGATACTACTGAAGTTGCAACAGCTTTAAAGGCATCTTTAAACGATATTATTAATGCTAGTTGGGAAGATGTTCAAGGAACAGATATTAAGAGTTGTGGTAATTATAGAGACCATTCTCTATTTTCTGCTCAAGAATGGTGTAAGAAGATTTTGGCTGATGGCATTTCAACTGATCCATTTGAAAGAAAAGTTATTTAATTTTTTTGTTAGGAGGATGTTTCATGGCTAAGATATTTGTAGTTGGTGGCTCTGGTAGAGTGGCATCAGAACTAATTAAGAATTTAATTAATGATGGTAATCAAGTATTTGCAAGTTCACGTCATCCTGAGAAAATTATTAAGTTAGATAATGTTGTTCCAGTTAAGTTAGATTTGCATAGTGATGTTAGTGCTTGGTCTGAAGTTTTTAAAGGCATGGATGTTATTTACTTTGTAGCTGGATCTAGAGGTAAAGATTTGCTACAAACGGATGCAATGGGAGCTGTCAAAACGATGCAAGCAGCTGAGAACGTTGGTGTTAAAAGATATATAATGTTGAGTTCTTTGTATGCTTTACAGCCTGAAAAATGGTCACAATATGAATCATTGGCAGCGTTGACTGATTATAATATCGCAAAATTCTTTGCAGATAATTATTTAGTCAATGATACCAAATTGGACTATACAGTTGTTCAGCCAGCATCACTAACTGAAGAAACAGGTACTGGAAGAGTATCTTTTAATGAAATAATAAGTAATACTAATCCAATTCCAGATGTTGCTAAAGTATTGGCAGAGGTAATCAAACATAACAATACGATTGGTAAAGTTATTATGATGTGTAGTGGGTATAACCCAATTGAAACAGCATTAAAAGACATTTAGAGTGTCGGATTTGACCCGTATATCTAAAGGCAAGATGACTTTGGATTGCGGGTCATTTCTTGTGAAAAGGAAAGAATTATAATTAAAATACATGTAGGAATATTTTTATTTTTTTAAAGACACGCCCGGATATGATATAATGGTAAAATGATTAAAAAGGATAAGAAAGTTGAGGCGATGTTCATGAGTGCATTGCAATTAGTAATAGTTACCGGAATGAGTGGTGCTGGTAAAACAGTAGCTGTACAGAGTTTTGAAGATTTAGGTTATTTTTGTGTGGATAATATGCCGCCTAAATTATTGCCTAAATTTTATGAATTGGTTAAGGAATCTGGGAAAATAACGAAAATAGCATTAGTAGTAGATTTAAGATCTCGTGCTTTCTATGATGAAATTGTAGAAATGGTGAGAGAATTAGATGAAAATGAATTCAATTCTTCTAGAATATTGTTTTTAGATGCTTCAGATGAAGAACTAGTTGCTAGATATAAAGAAACTAGAAGATCTCATCCGCTGGCTATGGAGGGAAGAATTTTAGACGGAATTCATTTAGAAAGAGAACTATTGGCACCAATTAAGTCAAATGCTCAAATCATCATTGATACCTCTAAATTATCTCCACGTCAACTAAGAGAAGAGATATTTAAGAATTTCGAAGCCAGAGATACCAAAACTTTCCATATTGAAGTTATGTCATTTGGTTTCAAATATGGATTACCTATAGATGCAGATATTGTCATGGATGTACGTTTCTTACCTAATCCTTATTATGTGCCGGAATTGCGAAATAAAACTGGTAAGGATGATGCTGTATATGAATATGTGATGAAATCTGAGAAAACAGAAGAATTTTATCAAAAATTTGTATCTCTTCTAAAATATGTAATTCCAGGTTATATTGCAGAAGGAAAGTCTAATGTAACAATTGCAATTGGATGTACAGGGGGACAACATCGCTCAGTAGCATTAGCTGAAAGAATAGGTAATGAACTATCTAAAGAGTATCCGGTTCATATGTCACATCGTGATATGAATAAACGAAAGGAGACGGTGAATCGCTCATGAAACAACAAACAAGAAATACACCTAAAATTGTTGTCATAGGTGGAGGTACTGGCCTTCCTGTTATTTTAAATGGTTTACGTAAGAGAGATGCTGATATTACTGCTGTTGTTACAGTTGCTGATGATGGAGGATCTTCTGGAATCATAAGAGATTATATTAACGTAGTTCCACCTGGAGATATTAGAAATGTGTTAGTTGCTTTATCTGATCTACCAGATGTATATAAAGATATATTTCAGTACAGATTCAATTCCAAAGATCAGTTCTTTTCAGGGCATGCAATTGGAAATCTTATAATAGCTGCACTATCTGAAATGGAAAATAGAGGAATTTTTAATGCAGTGCAAGAGTTATCTGAATTAATGAAAGTAGATGGACATGTCTATCCGGCTGCTAATACTCCGTTAGTATTGAATGCAGAATTTACTGATGGTAGTGAAATCTCTGGTGAAGCAGAAATTTCAGCAGCTGGAAAAACCATAAAAAAAGTATGGGTTACAACAAATGGTGAAGGTAAACCAGAGGCGATGCCAGAAGTAATAGATGCTATTATGAATGCTGATCAGATTGTATTAGGACCAGGAAGTCTATTTACTAGTATCTTGCCTAATTTAATGATTGAAAATGTGGGTCGTGCAGTTTGTGAAACTAAGGCTGAGGTTATATATATTTGTAACATCATGACTCAAAAGGGTGAAACTGAACATTTTTCAGATGCAGATCATGTTAAAGTTTTGAATAGTCATTTGGGCAAAAACTTTATTGACACAGTGTTGGTGAATACTGAAAATGTGCCTAGTGATTATTTAGACAGACAAAAATACGATGAATATTTATATCAAGTAAAACATGATTTTTCAGGTTTACGTGAACAAGGAACAAGAGTTATTTCAGATAATTTCTTATTAATGCGTGATAGAGGAATTTTCCATAATGGAGATCAGGTTGTAGATGAACTGATGAGACTTACTGGAAGACCGAAGTCATGGAATGACGATGAATTTAATTAGAGTATAGAATAGAGGTGAAGGAATGTCATACGCTAGTGATGTAAAAAAAGAACTTACAATGCTTGAGGTTCATTTTGGTAATGCTAAGGCTGAATTAATGGCGTTGATAAGAATGAATGGCTCATTAAGTATTGTTAATAAGCAATTTGTTTTAAGTGTTCAAACAGAAAATCCAGCTATTGCTAGGCGCATCTACCGTTTATTAAAGCAGTTTTACGATATAGAGAGTGAATTGATAGTTCGTCGAAAGATGAAATTGAAGAAGAATAATTTTTATATTGTACGTTTAAAAACTGGAACAAATGAAATTTTAAAGGATTTAGATATATTAGATAATTTTCAGATTAAAGAAACTGTTCCTTTAGAATTTTTGGATGACGATGCCAAGGTAAGATCATATTTACGTGGGGCATTTTTAGCAACTGGTTCTGTTAATAATCCTGAAACAAGTAGATATCATCTAGAAATTTACTCACTATATGAAGATCACAACGATACAATATGTGAAATGATGAATAGATATGGATTAAATGCAAGGAAAACCGAGAGAAGAAGTGGTTATATTACTTATCTAAAAGAAGCTGAGAAAATAGCAGATTTTTTATCTTTGATAGGTGCAACTAATGCCATGTTGAAATTTGAAGATATTAGAATTGTTAGGGATATGAGAAATTCAGTTAATCGTATCGTGAATTGCGAAACTGCTAATCTTAATAAAATCGCAGATGCTTCTAAAAAGCAAATTGATAATATTAAGTTGATTGATGCTAAGGTGGGAATTGATAAGTTACCACAGAAATTACAAGAAGTAGCAATAGCGAGATTGGGACATCCAGAAGAAAGCTTAAAGAATTTGGGTGAACTTATACCTGGAGGACCAATTTCTAAATCTGGTATAAATCATAGGTTGAGAAAATTAAATGAAATTGCCGAAAAAATACGCGCTGGTGAAAGTATTGCGGTACTATAAAAAAAGTTCCTAGATTTTATGGTCTAGGAACTTTTTTATAATGTATTAATTATTTAATTTTCTTCTTATTCTTCATAATACCATCAATTAAACCATAATCTACAGCTTGTTGAGCAGTCATGAAATTGTCACGTTCAGTATCTTTATTGATAGTTTCAATATCTTGACCAGAACCGTCAGCTAAGATTTGATTAATTAACTTACGAGTCTTAAGAATGTGTTCAGCAGCAATTTGAATTTCAGTTGATTGTCCTTGAGCACCACCTAATGGTTGATGAATCATAATTTCAGAATTAGGTAGAGCAAAACGTTTACCTTTGGTACCAGCTGTTGCAAGGACAGAAGCCATAGATGCAGCCATACCCATAACGATAGTTTGAACATCAGCGTTAACGAAATTCATTGTATCGTAGATTGCTAAACCGGCAGAAACAGAACCACCAGGAGAATTAATGTACATATAAATATCTTTTTCAGAATCTTGAGCATCTAAAAATAGAAGTTGGGCGATGATAGCATTAGCCATGTCATCATTGACTTCACCAGATACCATAATAATTCTATCTTTTAATAAACGTGAATAAATATCATAAGCGCGTTCACCTTGTGAAGATTGTTCAATAACTGTAGGCACTAAATTCATAAGAGAAACCTCCTAAATAAAATTTATATTCTTGAATAATTTTAGCATTCAAGCTCTTATATTGCTAGTTTAGTACAAAGGTCAATAATGGTCAAATTTAAAGCCTTAATTAAATGAAAATAATTTTATTGCTTTTAAAGTTTATATGAAGTAAAATCAATAACGTTATTTAATTTGTGCTGTTAGTGTAATGGATATCACACAAGATTCCGGTTCTTGTAATCTCGGTTCGACTCCGAGACGGCATATAATTAATTTTTAAGCTGGTTCAGTGTTGAGCTGGCTTTTTATTTTATTATAAATAATGTTCGGATTTTATTGTTACAAAATAAAATTTAGAAATAAAAATTCCGAATATTTTGATATTATTTATAGAAAAGTTAATTTAATTAAGATTTAAAGAATTTATAAAGAAACGCTAAAATTAGAGAGTTTAAAGGCTTGCAAAATTTAAAGAATATTGATATACTACAAATGTAGTTGAGGTATAAGAACAGTTTAATGGTTAATTAGTTGTTGTTGTACTTTTTCTTTTTAACTTAACTGGGTCGCTCGATGACACTGTTGGACGTCAAGAGTCCCGCAAGAAAGAGGACATAAAATGCGCGAGGAAGTAGAGTTGATTGAGTCAATCGTTCCAGATTTAATTGATGTTCTAAGGAAAAGATTCATTATCTTAAGAAATATTGATTGGTCTGAACCAGTTGGCAGAAGAGTATTAGCACAAACCTTGGGCATGAGTGAACGAGTTTTGCGGACTGAAACAGATTATTTGAGGAAGCAAGAATTAATTGCTTCAACAAAGTCTGGTATGATTTTGACTGCTAAAGGTAAAAGAACAATACAAGGCCTTTCCAAGTTGATGGACTCTTTATTAGGGTTACAACAAATGGAGAAAGAATTATCTCGATACCTAGGTATAAGAAACTGTTTAATTGTTTCGGGAGATAGTGATAGACAGCCTTTGATTATTGAGGACATGGGCAAGTTAGTAAATGATATTCTAGGTAGGGAATTGCCTAAGGGTAAAAATGTCATTGCTGCAATGGGTGGTACTACGATGGCCAAAGTTGCTACCTGTTTGACTCCCGAAATTGCAGTAGATAGAGATTTGACTTTCGTGCCTGCCCGTGGTGGTATAGGCGAAAGGTTAGATATTCAGGCGAATAATGTATGTGGCTTAATGGCCGAAAAAACTGGTGGTAATCACAGGACATTGTATGTGCCTGAACAGGTTAGCGAAGATACTTATCGTCCGCTTCTTAATGAACCCGTAGTACAAGAAGTTGTGAATTTAATTAGACAGAGTAATGCTGCTGTTCATAGTATAGGTGAAGCAATTAGTATGGCAGAGAGACGTTCGATGCCTAAAAATGTGTTAGCAATGCTAAAAGAGCGTAAGGCTGTGTCTGAGACTTTTGGTTATTTCTTTGACGATAAGGGGAAAGTTGTTTACAAGATTCCTAGAATTGGATTGCAACTTGAAGATCTCGCAAATATGGATTGTATAATCGCTGTTGCTGGTGGCAGTTCTAAGGCACGAGCAATAGCAGCATACATGAAGAACGCTCCTGAGAAAACATACTTGATTACTGACGAAGGAGCTGCTAAGATGATTTTAAAAGGGTAGTAATTCTATTACCTTTTAAAATAAAATAAAATTTTCATTTCCTAAAGGAGGAAATTTTAGTTATGACAACTAAAGTAGGTATTAATGGTTTTGGCCGTATCGGTCGTTTAGCATTCCGTCGTATTGCTGAAACATCTAAGGACTTGGAAGTTGTTGCTATCAACGACTTAACATCTCCAGCAATGTTAGCACACTTATTGAAATATGATACAGCTCATGGTCAATTTGACGGTGAAGTTTCTGCTACAGACAACGAACTTATCGTAAATGGTAAGGAAATTCCTGTTTATGCTGAAGCTGATGCTAAGAACATTCCTTGGGTTAAGAACGATGGCGTAGACTTAGTTCTTGAATCAACAGGTTTCTACACATCTAAAGAAAAGGCATCTGCTCACCTTGAAGCTGGTGCAAAACGTGTATTAGTTTCTGCTCCTGCAGGTGACATGACAACAATCGTTTACGGTGTAAACGACGATGCAATCACAGCTGATGACAAGATTGTTTCTGCTGCTTCATGTACAACAAATTGCTTGGCACCACTTGCAAAAGCTGTTAACGATGCATTTGGTATCAAAGCTGGTACAATGACAACAATCCATGCTTACACAGCTACACAAAAATTACAAGATGGTCCAGATCGCAAGGGTAATGTTCGTAACGCTCGTGCTGCTGCTCAAAACACAATTCCTCACTCAACTGGTGCTGCAAAAGCTATCGGTTTAGTTGTTCCAGAATTGAACGGTAAGTTAGATGGACATGCACAACGTGTTCCTGTAATTACAGGTTCCTTAACAGAATTAGTTGCAACTCTTGACAAAGAAGTTACAGCTGAAGAAGTTAACGAAGCAGTTAAGAAAGTTACAGAAAACAACCCATCATTCGGTTACAACGCAGATGGCATTGTTTCTTCTGACATTATCGGTACAACATTTGGTTCTGTATTTGACCCAACTCAAACACAAGTTGTAGGTAAGGGTGACGGCCAAGTTGTTAAAGTTGTTGCATGGTACGACAACGAATACGGTTTCACATCTCAAATGATCCGTACATTAGAAAAATTTGCTAGCATGATCTAATTTTAGTTTTTACTAAAATTGATTTGCAATGCAAGTTACTGAGGCGGGAGGAGGTTACTCCTTCCGCCTTTTATTTTAATTCTACTTTGGAGGTTTACTAAAATCATGGCTAAACTTATTGTTTCAGATTTAGACGTAAAAGGTAAAAAAGTTCTTATGCGTGTTGACTTTAATGTTCCTATTAAAAATGGAGTAATTGGTAACGACAACCGTATTGTTGCTGCTTTACCAACAATCAACTACATTATTGAACACGATGGAAAGGCTATTTTATTCTCACACTTAGGACGTATTAAGAAAGAAGAAGATAAGAAAGAATTATCTTTACGTCCAGTTGCAGAACGTCTTGCAGAATTATTAAACAAGCCTGTTACATTTGTTCCTGCTACACGTGGAGCACAACTTGAAGATGCTATCAACAATATGAATGATGGTGACGTTCTTTTAGTTGAAAATACTCGTTTTGAAGATTTAGATGGTAAGAAAGAATCTGGAAATGATCCAGAATTAGGCAAGTACTGGGCATCATTAGGTGATGTATTTGTAAATGATGCATTTGGTACAGCTCACCGTTCACATGCTTCTAACGTTGGTATTTCTGAAGCTATGAAAGCTGAAGGTAAGCAAGCTGCTGCAGGTTACTTACTTGAAAAAGAAATTAAGTTCTTAGGTAACGCTGTTGACAGTCCAAAGCACCCATTTGTTGCTATCTTAGGTGGTGCTAAAGTTTCTGATAAGATTGGTGTTATTAACCACTTATTAGGAAAAGCTGATAAAGTTATCGTTGGTGGTGGTATGACCTATACATTCTACGCTGCTAAGGGTATCAAAATCGGTAACTCTTTAGTTGAAAAAGATAAGATCGAATTAGCTAAGGAAATTATGGAAAAAGCTGGCGATAAGCTAGTATTACCTGTAGACAACGTATGTGCAAAAGAATTTAACAACGATGCACCTAGTGAAGTTGTTGAAGGTGATATTCCAGATGGTTACATGGCTCTAGATATTGGACCAAAATCTGTTGAATTATTTGAAGATACTTTGAAAGATGCTAAGACAGTTGTATGGAACGGACCTATGGGTGTATTTGAAATGAGCAACTTTGCAAAAGGTACACTTGAAGTAGGTAAGTTCTTAGGTACTTTAAGCGATGCTACAACAATTGTTGGTGGTGGCGATTCTACAGCTGCTGTACAACAATTAGGTGTTGCTGACAAGTTAACACACATTTCTACTGGTGGTGGTGCTTCCCTTGAATATCTAGAAGGTAAGACATTACCTGGTATCGCTGCAGTTTCTGATAAGTAATTTAAGTTATAGAAACTAGGTTGAGGTTTAATTTCTGAAAGGATGATTTATTGTGCGTACACCAATTATCGCAGGTAACTGGAAAATGAATATGAATCCAGAACAAACTGCAGAATTTGTAAAAGCTGTTAAGGATAATTTACCAGCAGCATCTGAAGTTGAAGCTGTTATTGCAGCTCCTGCTGTTGACTTACCGGCATTACTTGAAAATGCAAAAGGTTCTGATTTAAAAGTTGCAGCTGAAAACTGCTACTTTGAAGATGAAGGTGCTTTTACAGGTGAAACATCACCAAAAGTACTAAAGGAAATGGGAGTAGACTACGTTGTTATCGGTCATTCCGAACGTCGTGATTACTTCCACGAAACTGATGAAGATATTAACAAGAAAGCTCACGCTATCTTCCGTAATGGTTTAACACCAATCATTTGCTGTGGTGAATCTTTGGAAACTCGTGAAGCTGGAAAAGCTGAAGAATGGGTAGCAAATCAAGTTACAGCAGCTTTGAAGGATCTTTCCGCAGAACAAGTTGCAAGCTTAGTTATCGCTTATGAACCAATCTGGGCTATCGGTACAGGTAAGACAGCTACTGCAGATCAAGCAGAAGAAATTTGTGCAGTAGTTCGTAAGACAGTTGCTGATTTATATGATGAAACAGTAGCTGACAAGGTACGTGTACAATACGGTGGTTCTGTAAAACCAGCTAATGTTAAAGAATTAATGGCAAAAGAAAACATTGATGGTGGATTAGTTGGTGGAGCTTCATTAGTTCCCGATTCATACTTACAATTAGTAAACTACAAAAACTAGTTTTTAGGATAAATTATTCATAAGTAATTGAATAATTTAGTAAAAACCCTTAAAATATCTATTAGAGAAGGAATTCTCAGTTAATTTTTATAAACTCAAAGGAGTGTAATTTAATGTCTGCAATTACAGAAATTTATGCACGCGAAGTTTTAGATTCACGTGGTAACCCAACAGTTGAAGCTGAAGTATATACACAAGATGGTGGTTTCGGTCGTGGAATCGTTCCTTCTGGTGCATCTACAGGTGAACATGAAGCTGTTGAATTACGCGATGGTGACAAAGATCGTTACATGGGTAAAGGTGTAACAAAAGCTGTTGCTAACGTTAATGATATCATTGCTAAGGAAATCGTTGGTTACGAAGTTACTGATCAAGTTGCTATCGATAAAGCAATGATTGCTTTAGATGGTACACCAAATAAAGGTAAGTTAGGTGCTAACGCAATCTTAGCAGTTTCTATTGCTGTTGCTCGTGCAGCTGCTGACGAATTACAAGTTCCATTGTACAACTACATTGGTGGTTTCAATGCTCACGTATTGCCAACACCTATGATGAACGTTATCAATGGTGGTGCTCACTCTGATAACAAGGTTGACTTCCAAGAATTTATGATTATGCCTGTTGGTGCTCCAACAGTTAAGGAAGCAATCCGTATGGGTTCAGAAACATTCCATCACTTACAAAAATTATTAGCTGCTGATGGTAAAGTAACATCCGTTGGTGACGAAGGTGGTTTTGCTCCTGACTTTGCAAACAACGAAGAACCATTAGAATACCTTATCAAAGCTATTGAAGCTGCAGGTTACAAGCCAGGTAAGGATATTGCTATTGCTGTTGACGTTGCTTCTTCTGAACTTTGGGACAATGATTCCAAGAAGTACAAGTTACGCTGGTCAACAGGTGAAGAATTCACAACTGAAGAATTCATCAAATATCTTGAAGGCTTAGTTGCTAAGTACCCAATTATTTCTATCGAAGATCCTATCGATGAAAACAACTGGGATGACTGGGTAACAATTACTTCTGAACTTGGTAAGAAAGTTCAATTAGTTGGTGACGACTTCTTCGTTACAAACACAGAATACCTACGTAAAGGTATCAAGATGGGTGCTGCAAACTCTATCTTAATCAAGGTTAACCAAATCGGTACATTAACAGAAACAATGGAAGCTATCGAAATGGCTAAAGAAGCTGGCTACACAGCTATTGTTTCACACCGTTCTGGTGAAACTGAAGATACAACAATTGCTGACTTAGTTGTTGCTACAAATGCAGGTCAAATTAAGACTGGTTCTATGAGCCGTACAGACCGTCTTGCTAAGTACAACCAATTAATGCGTATTGAAGATCAATTAACAGACTTGGTTGCTAAGTACAAGGGTATCAACTCATTCTACAACTTGAGTGAACAAGCTCGTCAAGACATCATTAACAAGTAATTGTTATGACTTAAGAAAGAATGTGATTATTAATCACATTCTTTTTTGTTTGCTAAATTGAATATTAACTTATATAATATAAATGATTTAAAGAGATAAGTAATTATCTCTTTTTGTTTTATATTTTATAGAACGTACGTTTTAAAGACGGTGATATTAACATGGAGAGAAAAATTTTGCATATTGATATGGATGCATTTTATGCTTCTATTGAAATGAGAGATAATCCAGAGTACTTAAATAAGCCATTAGTGATTGCTAGAAATCCTAAACATACTGCTGGAAAGGGAGTTGTAGCAACCGCTAATTATGTTGCTAGAAAGTATGGAATTCATTCTGCAATGAGTGCTCAAAAAGCATTAGATAAGTGTCCTCATGCAATTTTTAAAACTCCTGATTTTGCTAAATATCGCCGAGTATCCAGTCAAATTCATACAATATTTCATGAGTACACTGATAAAATTGAAAATGTAGCACTAGATGAAGCATATCTTGACATTACAGAAAATAAGTTAGGTATAAAATCAGCAGTAGAAGTTGCCTGTAGAATTCAAAGAGAAATTTATTTAAAAACTAAATTAACTTGTTCTACAGGAGTTTCGTATAATAAATTTCTAGCTAAATTAGCATCTGATTACTCTAAACCATTTGGAATAACAGTTGTGACACCAGATGATGTACAAGATTTTTTATTTAATATGCCAATTAAGAAATTTAGAGGCGTAGGTAAAAAAACATTACCTAAAATGTATGAGGAAGGGATATACTATGGTATTGATTTATACAATAAGAAAGAAATAGACTTAATTAATAAATTTGGTAAAATTGGACATATATTATATCATCGTGTACGTGGTATAGATATGAGGCCAGTTGAATGGAAAAGAGAACGAAAATCTGTTGGCAAGGAGCGGACATTTGATCAACCTTTAAAAACAGTTGAAGAGGTTGATAGTCAATTAAGATTGATAGCTACAAAACTTGTAGGTATAACGACAAGTAGACAAATTAGGGGAAAAACTTTAGTTATTAAAGTTAGAAATAATGATTTTGAAACGGTAACAAAGAGAACTACCCTTCAAGATTATCTTCCTAATGATGTAGAAAATATAGTTTTTTATGGAAAACAATTATTTGAAGAAGTACAAGACATAGATATAGATGTTAGGCTATTGGGCTTGACTTTGACAAATTTAGATACTGTAAATTTTGAAAATATGAGCTTACCTATTTAAAGTTTAATAATGATAGTGTAGCATATTACTTATAATGTAAGTGAGGTAATAAACATGAAACTACTAATGATTGAAGATAACAAATCAGTATGTGAAATGATGTCCATGTTTTTTGAAAAAGAAAAATGGGACGTAGAATATGCTTATGATGGTATTTCTGCAGTAGAAAAATTTAAAGAAAAATCTGATGAGTGGGATATGATCACACTTGACTTGAATTTACCTGGAATGGATGGAATGCAAGTTAATGCTGAAATAAGAAAAATTTCAAGTACTGTTCCAATCATAATTTTGACTGCTAGAGATTCTGAAAGTGATCAGATTTTAGGCTTAGAAATGGGAGCAGATGAGTATGTTTCCAAGCCATTTTCACCAATAACATTAATTGCAAGAATTAAAGCCCTTCATCGTCGTGCTCAAATTTCTGCATTAGGAAGCAGCAAACAGAACAAGGTAGATGATGACTTTGATGTTAAAACAGATCATTTTAAACTAAATTCTAGTACTAGAGAAGCTTACTTGAATGACAATAGGATTGATGGTCTAACACCAAAAGAATTTGACTTGTTAAGAGTATTAGCAAAAAAACCACGTCAAGTATTCTCTAGAGAACAATTATTGCAATTGGTATGGGATTATGAATATTATGGTGATGAAAGAACAGTTGATGCACATATTAAAAAGTTAAGACAAAAAATTGAAAAAGTTGGTCCACAAGTTATACAAACTGTGTGGGGTGTTGGATATAAGTTTGATGATACAGAGGCAGAATAATGAAATTCATATATCAACAAATGTTAGCTTTTTTGTCTATTATAATTATTTTGTCTGGAACGTTAGCGATGGTCTTTTTTCATTTAACTAAGGAAATGACGTATGAAAATGCCTGGCAACAGATGCAAGGCTATGCTTATACTTTAAGAAAAGAAGCTCTCAAATTGACGACGGATAAAGCTGGGAAGACAATAATTGTATTGAATGTCTCACAATTAAAAGCTACAGAAAAACTATTATCAGCACAAAACACACATTTTACTATTTATACAAGTAGAACAGACGTGTTATATCCTGACAATTCAGTCATTCGTGAGAATAGAAGTATTAGTAAGGCTGATTGGAAAAAGTTGACAGCAGGTAATGTTGTTAAGAGAAAACAGGACTTTAGACCAAGAAAAAGTAAGAGTGAAGTAGATGGGTCGGATGTTAAAATAACGGATATTTACGCCCCTTGTTTTGATTATCAGGGAAATTTAGTAGCTGTTATTAAAGTAGGTGAAGACTTATCTAATATCACACAGAACCTACAAATTATAAGACGAAATGTAGTTTTGACCGTTGCCTTTGCAATTTTAGTAGGAGTTATTTTAAGTATCATAATTGCTCATTTCTTAACTAAAAAAATAGCTCGATTGAGAAATGCTACGGACCTAGTTGCTGCGGGAAATTTTGATGTGCATTTAGATACTAATGGTGACAGTGAATTGGATAAATTAACATTGGACTTCAATTCAATGGTACAATCATTGCGTGAATCAAATGAAGAAATAAAGCGTCAAGAAGAACGTAGACGTCAATTTTTTGCTGATGCAGCACATGAAATGAGGACACCGTTAACTACTATTAATGGGTTACTTGAAGGCTTGGCATATGATGCTATTCCTGAAGAAAGTAAAGAGAAAAGTATTGAATTAATGCGTAATGAAACTAAACGTTTGATAAGATTAGTAAATGAAAATTTAGACTATGAAAAAATTAGATCAGGACAAATTGAACTTTCCAAAACTGAGTTTGATGTTGTTCAAGTTTTAAATAATATTATTAAGCAATTAAGAAATAAAGCTGAACAAGTAGGAGATAAATTTGAATTGTATACACCTGATAAATTAATGGTTTATGCAGATTATGATAGGTTAGTTCAAATTATTTTTAATATTACACAAAATGCGATACAATTTACAGAAAATGGTGTAATTAGCATCTCTGCTGAAAAAGGAAATGAAGAAACAATTATTCGCATCTCTGATAATGGAATTGGTATGAACGAAGAACAATTAAGAAATATTTGGGAACGATACTATAAAGCTGATCCTTCAAGAAAAAATACCAAGTATGGCGAATCTGGATTAGGATTATCTATTGTTCATCAATTAATGCAATTACACCAAGGAAGCGTTACTGTTGAAAGTAAGGAAGGGAAGGGGACGACCTTTACTTTACGCTTTCCAAATAAAAATAAGTTAAGTAAAATTTAGATTAATTAAGGATACAGTTGAACAAGGAGGTTTGACTGTATTTTCTTGTAGAGGGGTGGAGATTTTTTGAAAAAAGAAATATCTTTATTCGCTGTATTGCTAGGCTCTTTTTGTACTAGCTTTGAAATGAGTTTTATTTGGCCATTAACAAGTGTTTATTTGCACGATAATTTACATATTTCACTAGCACTGGTGGGCTTAGTGTTATTTTTTAATTCTTTGGCTAGTGTAATTGGAAATATATTTGGTGGATTAGGATTTGATAAATTGAATCCATATTATTTATTGTTATTAGGCGGAGGAGTTACAACCTTATCCCTAGTTGTTTTAGTATTTTTCCACCAAGCTTTACCGTTTTCTATCTGTCTATTCTTTTTAGGATTAAGTGCAGGATGGAATGGAACTTTAATAAGTGCATTAGGTGCGATATTGAAGAAATATGACGGTAATTATGTGTTTAATATGATTTATTTTATCCAAAATCTTGGAATTGTTATCGGATCTTCAACTGTAGGGTTCTTGTATGATTGGAATATAAAGTTGCCATTTATAGCTGCTATGCTAATTAGTTTTGGCTTTTTGTTAGTTGTAATGATAGGATTTCGTGCATTGAAGTACGAAAATATACATGGTAGTACTCATAAACATAGTAAAGTTAAGGTTGTTTTACCAAAAATAAACATGTATTTAATCTATAGTTTGTTTGCGATGTTGTTGGTGACTTGGACAATGTATCAACAATGGGGAAGTAATGTTTCAGTATATATTACAAGTTTAGGGATACCATTTCGTTATTATAGTGTTTTATGGACTATCAATGCAGGATTAATATTAGTAATTCAAATTTTTATTGTTAGATTGAGACATTTAATAAAGAATAATTATATTCCAATTTATTTTGGTATATTTACTTTTGCATTATCTTTTGTAGTTTTATTTTTTGCTAAACAATATTATTTATTTGTCGTAGCAATGATATTACTAACATTTGGGGAAGCTTTAGCCTTTCCTCAAGTTCCAGTTATCATTAATCAACTGACACCAAATGAAGTTAAGGGTAAATATCTTGGGTTAGTTAATTCATTTGGCAGTGCTGGAAGAGCAATTGCCCCTTTATTTGGCGGATTGGTTATTGAAGGTTTTGGATATAGAAATCTATTTTTAATTGCGATAATTTTTAATTTAGCAATATTAATAATAGTGTATTTAGTTAGATTGAGAGTCGGAAATAACGTAAAAAGTTATTAATAGATAGTATTAAATTTAATAGAATATATAGAAAGTACAGGATCAATTTACAATTTATAGATTAATTCTGTATTTTTTTATGGTGATGTTGAAATATTAAGCATTTAGATTGTATTTGAAATAGTATATAATTAAATTTATAACATTATTAAATTTTTATTTTGAAGGGAATTAAAATGAAATTTGATACGAGTAGATTTATATTTATAGTTAAAGGATTATTAGTTGGAGCGGCAGTAGGAATTGTAGTTAGTTTATTTCGACTATTAATTGAAAAATTTTTAGTATTTATCAAGTTTTTGTTTATGCAAGCCCATAATAATTCAATCTATTTTATAATTTTAGCAATTATAATGTTGGTATCTTTAATAGCTAATTCTAAATTCATTAAGGATGAACCAAATATTAAGGGATCAGGTATTCCCCAAGTCGAAGGACAACTTGCTGGAGAATTGGAAATGAACTGGTGGTCTGTTCTTTGGCGTAAATGGGTTGGTGGAATTTTAAGTATCGGAATAGGCCTATTTTTAGGGCGTGAAGGTCCATCAATTCAATTAGGAGCAGCAGTAGGACAGGGGATAGCTGAAAGAACAAATCATCGCGGTTCTGGTAGAAGAATTTTAATTGCTGGAGGGGCTTCAGCAGGATTATCTGCAGCTTTTAATGCACCAATTGCATCAACATTATTTATTCTTGAAGAAGTTTATCATAATTTTTCTCCATTAGTTTGGACAACTTCTTTAGCAGCGGCAATTGCGGCTAATTTTGTTTCTTTAAATTTTTTTGGTTTAACACCAGTATTACATATGTCTTATAAATTAGCTTTTCCCATTCATTATTATATCCATTTAGTATTATTGGAAATTTTTTTAGGACTCTTAGGATATGTTTATCAATACTTAACCTTAAATATTGATAGATTTTATAAATTATTTAAATTTATCCCTAGTAATTGGTTAGCAATAATTCCCATAATATTATTATTTCCTTTAGGGTACTTTTTACCAGACACTTTAGGTGGAGGTAATAGTTTAATTCTTGAAATAGGTGGTAATATTCCGACGGTATGGCTACTTTTAGGTATCTTCTTATTAAGATTACTATTTTCTACTTTATCTTACGGTAGTGGATTGCCTGGTGGAATTTTCTTGCCTATTTTGACAATTGGAGCTACTCTAGGAGCTTTATATGGAGTTGTTGCAGCTCATTTTGGCTTATTGCCAGATAAATATATTGTTGACTGTATTATTTATGCCATGGCAGGTTATTTTGCTTGTATAGGGAAAGCACCATTTACGGCAATTCTCTTAATTACTGAGATGGTAGGTTCTTTGCATCATTTAATGCCATTAGCAGTCGTATCACTAACAGCATATACAGTTGTTGATTTATTACGTGGACGTCCAATTTACGAAGCGTTGTTAGAAAAATCTCTTAAACGTTATACACCACATCCAGATGAGTTTACAGATCAATTAGAAATTCCTGTATTTGCAGGTTCATATTTACAAGACAAACAAGTTAGAGATATAACATGGCCTAAAGAATGTTTATTAGTGGCAATTCAACGTGGGGAAAAACAAACAATCCCGCATGGTGATACACTAATTAGAAGTGGTGATACTCTCGTGATTGAGACTGGAGATGCTCATCGTGCAGAAGTGGCAAGAAAAATTGGACATATTGCTAATGACATTTCCAACTGGAAAAACTAGTAAAGATATGTTAAATTAAAGTATATGTATTACTGTATAAGGAAAAGGAGGTTTTCCTTTTGTATAATGTATTATTAACATTATTAGTTATTATCTCAATATTAATAATTATCGCTGTGATGATGCAGCCTGCTAAAAATGATAATGCTTCAACTGCTCTTTCAGGCGGTTCAAGTGAGTTATTTAGTAAGCAAAAACCACGTGGATTTGAAGCGTTTATGCAAAAAGTAACAACAATTTTAGGAATTTTATTTTTTGTGATAGGTTTGGCATTGGTTTATTTGTCATCTCACTAATTACTATAAACCTCCTGTTAATTTACAGGGGGTTTTTCTATACAAATTATTTAATAAATGACGAGGAATTAAATGGATAAAGAAAAATTACAAGAAAAGCTATTACAAATTTTTGAAGCTGAACCACAAAAAAAATTCCAAGTTCAAGATTTAGTTAAAGTTCTTGACATGGAAGGAGCAGGTCAATTCAAATTTGTAGTACAAGCTTTAGCAGATTTAGAACATAATAAGCAAATAGAACTATCTGAAGATGATACATTTAGTTTAATAGTAAAAGAAAGTCCGAAAACTTTTGAGGGAGTCTTTCACGCTAATGATAGAGGATTTGGCTTTGTATCAGTAGATGATGAAGAATTAGATGATTTCTTTATTAGTCCTACACAAACTTTAGCTGCATTGAATGGCGACCGCGTTGTAGTCGAAATGATCAGTGAAGGAGATCCTGAAATTAGTAAACGTCCTGAAGGTAAGGTTATCGAAATTATTGACCATGCTCTAACACAAGTTGTTGGAGAATTTCGTGTTGATCCAGATGAAATCATGCCAGATGGATATATTGGAACAGTACATTTAAAAGATAAAAAATTATCTAATATCAAGTGTTTTATTGAAGAAAAGGGTCTACATCCAGTGCCTGGGGAAGTTATTTTAGCTGATATTACTTCTTATCCTACACAGACACTACCAAATATAATCAAGGCAGTAGCTGTTAAAGTTATTGGTAATGTTAACGATCCAGGAATGGATATTTTAGAAATTGTATACCAACACAATATTCCAACTGAATTTCCAGAAGAAGTGTTAGAACAAATTTCTAAGATTCCAGACTATGTTACAGAAGAAGAAAAGGTGGGTCGTGTAGACTTAACTGATCAAGATCTTGTTACTATTGATAGTATAGAATCTAAGGACTTGGATGATGCTGTAAATGTTTGGAAACTTCCTAATGGGAATTATCATTTAGGTGTACATATTGCTGATGTTTCACATTATGTAAAACCTAAAACACCTCTAGATAAAGAGGCTTTTGAACGAGGTACTTCTGTTTATTTAACAGATAGAGTTATTCCAATGTTACCTCCTAAATTATCTAATGGTATATGTTCTTTAAATCCACATGTAGAACGTTTAGCAATGACATGTGAAATGGAAATTAATGCTGATGGAGAAGTTGTAAATCATAAAATTTTCCCAAGTGTCATTAAATCAACCGAAAGAATGACATATAAGGCAATCAATAAGATTTTAGAATCTGATGATGAAAAAACTAAAGAACGTTATGCAGATTTAGTACCTATGTTTAAAGACATGGCTGAATTACATAAGATTTTAGTTAAAATGAGAAAACGTCGTGGTGCAATTGATTTTGATGCCCCTGAAGCAAAAATTATTGTAGATGAATTAGGACATCCAATTGATATTGAATTACGTGAACGTGGAACTAGTGAAAGAATGGTCGAGTCATTCATGTTAGCAGCTAATGAAACTGTTGCGGCTCACTATAATAAATTACATGTACCATTTGTATACCGTATTCATGAAACACCAACTCCAGAAAAAATAACGACATTTTTTGAAGCACTTAATAGTTTAGAAATAGAAGTTACTGGTAGAAGTAATGATGTTAAACCTAAGATGTTACAAAATATCTTGAAGAAGGTAGCAGGTAAGCCAGAAGAAGCAATGGTATCAACAATGTTGCTTCGTTCTATGCAACAAGCTAAATACTCACCTGACCCATTGGGACATTTTGGTTTAGCAGCTAAAGATTATACTCACTTTACTTCCCCAATTAGACGTTATCCTGACTTGATGGTACATCGTTTGATTAGATACTATAAAGAAAATGGTACATCTGAACAGGTTCAAGAAAAGTATCGTGACAAATTAGACGAAATTACACTTCACAGTTCACAAATGGAAAGACAAGCAATTGACGCTGAACGTGATACTGATGCAATGAAGAAGGCTGAATTTATGGCTGATAGAGTTGGAGAAACATTCCCAGCTGTAGTTAGCTCAGTTACAAAATTTGGAATGTTTATTGCGCTTGAGAATACTGTAGAAGGTTTAATTCATATTAGTGAAATGAAAGATGACTATTACGTATTCCTTGAAAAACAAATGGCATTAGTTGGTCGTCATTCTAAACGAACATTTAAGATTGGACAACCAATTGAAGTTAAGCTAATTAATGTTAATGTCGAACAAAAAGAGATAGACTTTAAATTAGAGGGTGTCAAAGACATTCCTAAGTCTGATTTATTAGAGGGTGTTGAATTACCTGAATTTAAACCACGTGATAATAATAAACGTCGTTTTAAAGATAAGGATAAAAAACGTTCACATGGCAATAAAAAGTACCATGGTAAAGATAAGAAAAACTTTAAAGGTGGACAAAAACCTTTCTACAAAAATGGTAATAAAAATAGATTTAATCACTCTAATAAGAAAGGTCGACGTTCAAGATAAGTTTATTGATAAGGGTGTGAGATAAGTGGCAAAAAGTAAGCCTAAAGATAATGCTTTAGCACAAAATCGTAAAGCACGCCATGATTATAATATTTTAGAAACTTATGAGGCTGGAATTGCTTTAACTGGGACAGAAATAAAATCTGTACGTGCTAGCCGAATTAATTTAAAAGACGGTTTTGCGCAAGTTAAAAATGGTGAAGTTTGGCTAATGAATGTTCATATTTCTTTATACGATCAAGGAAATATTTTTAATCATGATCCTTTAAGAAATAGAAAGTTATTATTACACAAAAAAGAGATTAAACATTTAAGTGAAGAAACTCAGAAAAAAGGGATTACGATAGTACCTTTGAAAGTATATATCAAAAATGGATTTGCCAAAGTATTGATAGGTATCGCACAAGGTAAACATGTCTATGACAAGCGTGAGACAATAAAACGTCGTGATCAAGAAAGAGAAATAAGAAGAACTTTGAAGAATTATGGATAGAAAAAACTCGTTGAGCATTTGTTCAACGAGTTTTTTTATGAATAATTAACGTTAAGATTATTATTTAGTTCAGTTTGCTTAGAACGTGAAGGATTACGCATTTTAGCCCAATAGTCTAAAATTGAAGCGATGCATAAACATAACGGTTCATATTCTTTATGGGAGATTTCAAATTCTAAATAATTACCGCCGTCTGGAAGAGTTACTTCATGAATTTTCATAATGCAGTCTCTACCTTTAAAAACCTTATAGTTAAAAGTAAAGAGATTACCAAAAATAAACCAATTTAACTTTTTTACGAATAACATATCATGATTAATACCATAATACCTTCTAAGAGAACCAGCATAATGGCCATCTTCCAAAAATATAAATTTTGGAAAAAAACCTAGAGATTTTTGACGAGCTTCAGCTAATAACTTTCCTTGAATATCAAAAAGATCTATTCGACCTTGGTGTCCGCCAAGATGACCCGAAAGAAAGTAGATAATTTTTTTGTCTGAGTCTCTAAAAGTAAGTTGAGTTCCAATTTCAAACATATCTCGGCGTGTATATAACTTACGAATTTGAATCACCCCCAATCATACGCTAATTATAAGATTAATTAGTGTTCTTGATTTTCTCTAAGAACTTCTTCAATAGCCTTACCAACACCGTCAGAGGTATTAGTGTCAGCTATCCTTTTAGCTAACATTTTAACTTCGTTAGAGCCATTTTCCATTGCATAACTCATTCCAGCGACTTTTAACATAGAAACATCATTGTTATTGTCGCCAATTGCCATGACATTATCCATAGGTATATTTAAATAGTCAGCATATGCTTGTAAAGCAATTCCTTTCTGAGCATTAACATGATTAATTTCAATGTTAGATTCAGAAGAAGAGGTTACAACAAGTTCAGAATTTTGACTGATTTCATCACGAATAGGATCTAAGACTTTTTTACCTTCAGAACTAAAGGCAACAATTTTGAAAACTTTAGTGTGCTTTTCATCTATAAGTTCCATATAGTCGTCAGTATAATTGATATTCATAAGTTCTAGACGATTAGAAGCCATGATAACAGCTAACTTATATGGAGTATCAGGACTAACTCGAGTTAAAAGTTCAGCAAAGTTTTCGATTCTTTTAGCTTTGTTATCAGAGTAAATCCCCTTTGAAGTGATTACTTCAGCGTAGAGTCCTTTTTTTCGTAATAAACGAATGATTTTTTTAGCAGTAATTTTAGGTAGAGGAGAAGAACTTAAAACTTTTCCATTTTCATCTAAAACTTCAGCACCGTTAAGTGTAATCATAGGACTATTGAAGTCAGCAGCCTCAATTAAAGGCTTGATTTCATTATATCCACGACCAGAGGAAACAATGAAGTGAACCCCATTTTTTTGTGCTTCTTTAATAGCATCGGCATTTCGTTTAGAAATTACCATTTTGTCATTTAAAAGTGTACCGTCCATATCTGAAGCGATTATTTGTATCATAAAGGAAGCCTCCCTAAAAACTTTATACTACTAGTTTACCATGATATAGTAAAGAAAAGTAAATTTTAGAGACTAAGAATTTAGTGATAGTGATTAATCTTTAAATAAATTTATGATAGAATAGAAAGCGAGGTGTTCATGTTGAAAACGTTTATACACAATGATTGGCAAGAAGTATTAGGTCCAGAATTTGAGAAACCTTATTATACAGAATTGCATAATTTTTTAAAAAATGAATATAAGACGCAGTATATTCACCCAGATATGTACCATATATATGAAGCCTTTGAATGGACGCCATTTTCAAAGGTAAAAGTTGTCATTTTAGGACAGGATCCTTATCATGGCCCTAATCAAGCTCATGGGTTAAGTTTTTCTGTGTTACCAGGCGTGGCTATTCCACCTTCATTACGGAATATCTACAAGGAGTTATACTCCGATTTAGGAATAAAACCTGTTAATCATGGTTATCTTGAAAAATGGGCTAAACAGGGTGTTTTAATGTTAAATTCAGTTTTAACAGTTAGAAATGGACAGGCATTTTCTCATCAAGGAAAAGGTTGGGAAAAATTGACGGATGAAGCGATTAAAAAGCTCTCAGAAAGACCAATGCCAGTTGTTTTTATATTGTGGGGAGCTGCTGCTAGAAAAAAGGCAGCTTTGATTGATAGAAAGAAGAATATCATTATTGAATCTCCACATCCTAGTCCTCTTTCTGCTAACAGGGGATTTTTTGGATCTCGTCCGTTTTCAAAAACTAACGCTGCTTTAGAGGCATTAGGTGAAACGCCGATAGATTGGCAATTACCAGAGAAAGTAGAATTGACAGAAAAGTAAATTAACCTTAATTTAATTTTAGAGGTGTTTTAAATGGATTTATTTGATAACTTAAAGCAAAAAGTTGCAGGAGCAAACAAAACAATAGTATTCCCAGAAGGACAAGAACCACGCATTTTTCGTGCAGCTATTCGATTGAAGAATGACGGTTTAGTAGTTCCTATTTTGTTAGGAAAAGTTGATGAAATTAAGCAAAATGCGGAAAATGAAGGGGTAGATTTAGGAGATATTGAATTAATTGATCCAAATACTTATCCTGAAGATAAATTTGCTGAAATGGTAGAAGCTTTTGTTGAACGCAGAAAAGGCAAAAATACTAAAGAACAAGCAGAAACAATGCTACGTGATGTAAATTATTTTGGAACAATGTTAGTTTACATGGATAAAGCTGATGGCTTAGTTTCAGGTGCTATTCATTCAACAGGGGATACAGTACGCCCAGCATTACAAATAATTAAAACAAAGCCAGGCGTAAGTAGAACAAGTGGTGCATTTGTAATGGTTAAAGGCGACGAAAGATATTTATTTGCAGATTGCGCTATCAACATTAATCCAGGTGCACAAGAATTAGCTGAAATTGCTGTGGAAAGTGCAAACACTGCTAAAATTTTTGATATTGATCCACAAGTTGCAATGCTAAGTTTCTCTACAATGGGTTCAGCTAAATCAGATGAAGTAACAAAAGTTCAAGAAGCAGTAAAATTAGCTAAAGAATTAGCACCTAATGAAAAGATTGATGGAGAACTACAATTTGATGCAGCTTTTGTACCAGTTGTTGCTAAACAAAAGGCACCGGAATCAGAAGTTGCAGGACATGCTAATGTCTTTGTATTCCCAGAGTTACAATCTGGAAATATTGGATATAAAATTGCACAAAGATTAGGAGGATTCGAAGCAATTGGACCTGTTCTTCAAGGGTTAAATAAACCTGTATCAGATTTATCAAGAGGTTCTGTTGAAGAAGATGTCTATAAGGTTGCAATTATTACAGCAGCTCAAGCTTTGATGTAAAATATGGAAATAATAAGTAAAAAAGCAGAAGATACAGAAAAGTTAGCAAAAAAGATAGCTCAATTTTTAAAGCCTCAAGATATTATTTTACTAGATGGAGACTTAGGTGCTGGTAAAACAACTTTCACTAAGGGACTCGCTTTAGGACTGGGAATTAAGAAAAATGTAAAAAGTCCAACATTTACAATCGTTAGAGAATATCATGAAGGTAGATTACCACTGTATCATATGGATGTTTATCGTTTAGAGGATGCCAGTGCTGATGATATTGGATTAGATGAATATTTTAACGGTGACGGTGTAAGTGTTGTTGAGTGGTCACAATTTATTGATGATGAATTACCTAATGAATATTTGATTATTCATATCATTAAAGATGAACAAAATGATGATCAGAGAAAGATAGTAATTGAGGCTAAAGGGGAACGTTATCAAGAATTGCTAGCGGAGTTATAATATTTGATGCTAATAAAAGCACTGTAGGATCTGATTACGTACAGAAGTCAGATCTTTACAGTGCTTTTGATTTATTTTATTTTAATGAATGGTTGTAACTGATCTTCACCAAAAAGATTAGCTTGGTAAAGTAAAATTTCAGCACAAGCAGTACTATCAAATAAAGCATTATGATGATGCTTTAAATCGATGTTTAAGTTATTACAAATTGTATCAAGCTTGTGATTCTCAAAATCTTTGAAAAATTTCTTACTAGTTCTAAGTGTATCTAATAGTTGATAATGTGGCAGGGTGATATCATAATGTTCTAGTGTTCTTAATAAAACACTGGAATCAAAACTTGCATTATGAGCAACAATTAGATTGTTAGGTGTAAAGAAATTTTGAATATGTGGCCAGAGTTCAGGAAAACTAGGTGCATTTTGTACTTGTTTTTCTGTAATTCCATGGACTTGAATATTTCTCCAAGAAAAATCAGTATCAGGCTTGATTAAAGAATAAAATTGATCGGCAATTTGATTATTTTTAACAACAGTTAGTGCTAAAGAACAGGCACTATATCTTTTAGGATTGGCTGTTTCAAAGTCAATTGCTACGAAATTCAAAAAATCACCTTCTGTTTTATAGATATATCTAGTCTAACAATTTTAGACTTAAAAAGCGAATAATATATTAATAACTAGATTTACAATTATAATCTAGCTATAGTATGTTAGAATTAAAAATGAAACTATTTAATAACGAGGGAATAAAATGACAACAAATGATTTAAGAGAATTGTTTTTGGATTTAAATGTTAAATTTGATGAAGAATTAAAGAAATATACAAATACAAAAACAGGAGGAAAAGCTGACGTATTAGCTTTTCCTGACAGCATTGAAGAAACTGAAAAATTAATTAAAATTGCTAAAAAAAATAATGTACCGTTGACAATTTTAGGGAATGCAAGCAATTTAATCGTTAAAGATGGTGGAATTAGAGGTCTAGTTGTAATTTTACAACATCTAGATCAGATAACCGTTGATGGAACAAAAGTCACAGCACAAGCAGGTGCTTCTTTGATAGGAACAACCCGTGTAGCAGCTAAGCACAGTCTAACCGGAATGGAGTTTGCGTCAGGAATTCCTGGTAGTATTGGTGGAGCAATATTTATGAACGCTGGAGCTTACGGTGGAGAAATAAAAAACATTGTTGAATCTGTTAAGTTATTAACTCGTGATGGGGAATACAAAACTTATACTGTAGATGAGTTAGACTTTGGTTATCGCCATAGTCGTTTACAAAGTGAAGATGATATTGTAGTTGCTGCAACCTTTAAACTAGAACATGGTGATATAAAGAAAATTAGGGAAAGAATGGAAGAACTTAGTTTTTTAAGAGCTTCCAAACAACCTCTAGAGTATCCATCTTGTGGTAGTGTATTTAAACGTCCAGCAGGGCATTTTACAGGTAAATTAGTACATGACTCAGGATTGCAAGGATATACAGTAGGCGGTGTTCAAGTATCTAAAAAGCATGCTGGATTTATTGTGAATATTGGTAATGGTACTGGTAAAGATTATTTAGATGTTATTCATCATGTCCAAGCAGTTGTGAAGGAAAAATTTGATGTTGAATTAGAAACAGAAGTTAGAATAATTGGTGAAGATTAAAAATAAGAGGAGTAAGTGAATTATCTTACTCCTCTTATATTTCTAAATTATTTTGTTTTGCATATAAATAAATTGAGTGACGTCCAATAGCCACAGAAGCCCAGACAATTAATTGAATTATTGTCATAAAGATAACGAAGGTTAACATTCTAGCATTCCACATACCTATTAATAAATCAACCACCCATTTAGGACTAGTGAAGAGGTAAGCTGAATGAAGTCTTAAAAATCTACCAACGTAAATCCCAATTGAAGAAAGAATGGTCAAAATAAAGGCTAATGATATTCTGAAAGGAATTGAACGTTTATTCCAACGAATAGCAATAACATTAATAAAGTGATCAAAACTCCATAATCCCATCAATGTACAACCTAGAGCACTTGAAATTAAATTAGTAAATTCTAGCCACATTTTTAATCTTAAAGTCATAAGACCTGTTGTAGGGTCGTACGGATTAAAACGTGCTAAATGGAACAAGTCTGTTAAGACATAAGGTGCATTGGGATAGAATAATAACCAGAAGAAAAATAAAAGCCAAAAAATAACAGGATTTTGTTTTTCGTTAATATGCATCGCTAATTCAACAGGGATATATCCTAAAAATGTATTTAAAAGTAAGAAACTAAAAAAAGTTCCGCGGCTATAATCAGCTATATAAATGTAAATCATAAATAAAACAAAGATTGTTCGAATGAACCATTTTAATTTAGTAGGCATAAAAATTCACCACTTTTCCAATTCTCTTTAACTAACATTCTAACAAATATATTTGTCTATAATGTGAACAAATTATTTACTTTATAAAGATTTTAAAGTTAAAGTCTTCTAAATAACATTATATTCCAAATGTTGTTAATTGTAATTCGAAAAGTATAGGATTATTTTTAATAAAATAGATTTTTCAATTGGTTAACGTGATATAATATTGAAAGACCAAGGAGGGATATTTATGCCTTTTGATTGGAGCAACTTGATAACTACACAACATTTGATAAACTTATTAGATGTTGCAGTTGTTTGGTATGCTATTTATAAGTTGATGATGCTTCTTCGAGGAACAAAGGCAGTTCAACTCTTTAAAGGAATTGTAGTAATCGTAATTATCAAGTTACTAAGCTGGTATATTGGATTATCAACTGTATCTTGGATAATGGACCAAGTTATTAATTGGGGAATTATTGCAATTATCATTATTTTTCAGCCTGAAATTCGGCGAGGTCTAGAACATTTAGGACGTGGAACATTTGTCCATAACCGTAAGCAAGGTGCTGAAGAAGAGAAGATGGTAAAAGCTCTCGATCAGGCTATTCAATATATGTCTAAACGAAGAATTGGGGCGTTGATAACAATCCAAATGAATACAGGTTTAGAAGATTATATTGAAACAGGGATAAAATTGGATGCAGATATAACAGGTGCATTACTAATAAATATTTTTATTCCTAATACGCCTCTTCATGATGGAGCTGTTATTATCAAAGATAACAAGATTGCGGTAGCCGCAGCATACTTACCATTATCTGAAAGTAATCTTATTCCTAAAGCTTTAGGAACACGTCATCGAGCAGCTGTGGGAATTAGTGAAGTAACGGATGCTTTGACGATTGTTGTATCTGAAGAAACTGGTGGAGTTACAATTACCAAAAATAGTGAATTATTAAGGGATTTAACTCAAAATGACTACCTTAAGCTTTTAAGAAATGAACTTATTCCTAAGCAAGAAGTTAAGAATGATAATATCTTAACTAAATTTGTAGATGGATTTGCTAAGAGTTTTAAAGGAGGTAGAAAACATTGAAATTATCAAAGTACTTTAATACAAAATTTTTCTACCGAATTGTTGCTCTAATTTTTGCTCTTTTTCTTTTTTTCTATGTTAATGCAGATCAGTTAACATCAGGACAGTCTACAGGACATACATTAACAACAAGTACAAATGAGAAGTCAATTGTTATTGAGATGCCATTAAAAGTTAAGGGAGCAAAAGATACTGAATTTGTGGCAGGATTACCAGATAAGGTAAAGGTTAGAATAATTGGGCCAAGCGCAATTGTCACAGCTATTAACAATACACGTAATTTTGAGGTGTATGCCGATTTAACTGGTAAAGGGTATGGTAAACATACAATAACTTTATCTCAATCTGGGCTGAGCAAAGAAGTGTCAGCTAAGATAGATCCACAAACTGTTAAGGTTAAAATTAGTAAGAAAGCTACAAAAACTTTCCCAGTTCAAGCACGCTATAATTCAAGTAATGTAGCAAGTGGATATGCAACTGGTAGTGTAACTATGAATAATCAAACGGTTCGAGTTACAGGTGCTAAAAATGATGTAAAAAATGTCGAAATTGTTGTAGCAAATGTTAATATCCCAAGTGGAACTAAGAATGATGTAGTACGATCTGTTCTACTGCAAGCTTTGGATAAAAAGGGTAAAAGCTTAGATGTGGTTTTTGATCCTGAAACAGTTCGTGTAACGATTCCGGTTTTTGAAGCCAGTTCAAGCAAAAAAGTGAGCTTGAATTTGGTTCAAAGCGATGGAGATAAAAATCGAAGTTACTCGATATCGACAGATACAAAAACAGTTGTGTTACATGGAACAAAACAAGCTTTGAGCAAGGTTTCAACATTAACGGTGCCTGTGTCAGTAGAAGGTGTAACTAGTTCTGTAACAAGAACAATTCAATTACAATCAACAATTAGTGGAATTGCAAGTATTTCTCCAGCTACAATTTCGGTAACTATTACTGCAAGTGGAGACAATAATGAAAGTTCTGCAGATGTATCGCAGACTAATAAAATAGATAATAGTTTGAATAATGATAAAACTGAAGATGATAGCAGTAAAACTAGCTCAAATATAAGTGTAAGTAGCTCGAATAGTGAGAAATCATCTGAAAGTAATAATTAATTTGAATGTGAGGATTTTTTAATATGAAATATTTTGGAACTGATGGTGTTAGAGGAATTGCAAACGAAACATTGAGCCCAGAATTAGCATTTAAGCTAGGTCGTTGTGGAGGATATGTTTTAACTCAACATGCTTCTAATAAACCAGCACGTGTGTTAGTTGCAAGAGATACACGTATTTCTGGGCAAATGCTTGAACAAGCTCTTATTGCTGGTCTTTTATCAGTAGGAATTGAAGTATTTTCTTTAGGAGTTATGACAACACCTGGGGTAGCTTATTTAGTAAGATTACAAGATGCTGATGCTGGAATTATGATTTCTGCATCACACAATCCTGTACAAGATAACGGAATTAAATTCTTCGGTAGCGATGGTTATAAATTATCTGATGAAAAAGAAGAAGAAATTGAAGCATTATTAGAAAGTGATGAAGATACTTTACCACGTCCTTCTGCAGAAGGCTTAGGTACTCTAAGTGATTATCGTGAAGGTGCTTTGAAATATACACAATTCTTAGAACAAACAATTCCTGATGATTTAGAAGGAATGCACATTGCTGTTGATGGAGCTAACGGATCTACAAGTGCATTGGTATCACGTTTGTTTGCAGATTTGGGTGCAGATTTTGATACAATGGCAACAAATCCAGATGGACTTAATATCAATAAGGGAGTAGGTTCTACTCATCCAGAAGCATTAGCAAAATTTGTTGTAGAAAAGGGTGCACAAGTTGGTGTAGCTTTTGATGGTGATGGCGATAGATGTATTGCTGTTGACGAAAATGGTGAAATCGTTGATGGCGATAAGATTATGTTTATTTGTGGTAAGTACTTGAGTGAACGTGGACGCTTGAAGAAAGACACAATTGTAACAACTGTTATGAGTAATATTGGTTTGTACAAAGCAATGAAAGAAAATAATCTTAATTCTGTTCAAACTAAAGTTGGCGATAGATACGTTGTAGAAGCAATGAGAAAAGATGGATATAACGTTGGTGGGGAACAATCAGGACACGTTGTATTCTTAGACTTCAATACAACTGGTGACGGAATGTTAACCGCACTTCAATTATTAAATGTAATCAAGCAAACTGGTAAGAAGTTATCAGAATTAGCAGCTGAAGTTAAGACATATCCACAAGAATTAGTAAATATTAAAGTTACTGATAAAAAAGCAGCTTTAGATAATGAAAAGATTAAAGAAGCTATCGCTAAAGTTGAAGAAAAAATGGCTGGCGATGGTCGTGTCTTAGTAAGACCAAGTGGAACAGAAGACTTACTTAGAGTAATGGCTGAAGCTAAAACTCAAGAATTAGTGCATGACTATGTAATGGAAATTGCAGACGTTGTAGAAGCTGAAATGGGTGTAAATGAATAAGAGATAAAAAGTCTCGAAACTTAAAGCGCTAAAAACCACGTTATTGAAAACGTTGATTTCTAGCGCTTTTTACTATTGATGTTTTTTTATAGTTTCACTTGAAAAGTTGCTTTTCTAGCATCCTGTTAGTTTAATATTCAATTGTAGAACCAACGTGGATGGATGGCATTTTTTCAGGAGATAAATAGATAGCATTATTTTGAGGTTCATCAGGTACTTCAGTGAAGTATAGAGTAACATGTCCTAACATAGAAAAGTTACTATCAACTAAATCTCCCTTAAATTTTACAGTATAAACTTGATCATCAATTTTAATTTCATTATTGATGGTTATATCTGCAGATTGGACATTTTCAAATCTCTGAACAACGGATACTTTTTCTAGGTTGTCAGTTACAGAATTTTCACCAAATAAAATGATAATAGGTTCTGTATCACTAATTGCATTTTCACCAATACTTACAACATTTGCTTTAAACAAAATTTACTCAACTCCATTTTAAAGAATAAAGCAATTATAACACAGAAGATGTTAGATTATGAAATAAGAGCAATGGAACATAATTAGGTTTATGTGATATGTTATACTTAACAATGTAAACTATTACAAGGAGGCTTTTTCATGCTTGAAAAAATATATTTTGGAACTTATACCAGAAATAACAGTAAGGGTATTTATCAAGCCGAGTTAGATACTGAGAAAAAAGAAATTAGAGATTTAGAATTATTTATTGATGATATCGTAAGTCCTACATATCTTACAACGACTAATAATGGAATTTTACTGACAATTACAGGAAATGATCAGGAACAAGGAGGAATTGCAAGTTATAATCTTACAACTCCTAAACCTGTTTTAGTTGATCAAAAATTAGCTGATGGTGCATCTCCTTGTTATGTAAGCTATGATGGTCAGCGTAAGTTGGTGTATACTGCAAATTATCATAAAGGTTTAGTTGAAGTATATCGCCTAGAAAATGATAATACTTTAACATTAAAAGATTCCGTTACTTATGAAGGAAAAGGTCCGCGTCCAGAACAAGATAAATCACATGCTCATTATGCAGATTTAACACCTGATAATAAATTGGTAACTATTAATTTAGGTGACGATAAGGTTCACACATATGATGTGTCAGAAGAAGGTAAGATTTCTGAAATCGCAGCTTTTCAAACTCCTGAAGGTTTTGGACCTAGACACATTGTATTTTCCAATAATGGTAAATTAGCATATCTAGCAGGAGAATTATCAAGTGAAGTAGCTGTATTGGAATATAATAATGGTATTTTTAATCTTATCCAGATAGTATCAACTATACCTGTGGACTGGACAAAACATAATGGGGTAGCGGCTATACGTATTTCTTCTGATGATAGGTTTGTGTATGTTTCTAATAGAGGACATAATTCTATCGCAGTATTTGAAGTTGAAGAAGACGGTATTTTGAAACTTATTCAAACTATTTCAACAAATGGAGATTTTCCACGTGATTTTGCGCTTGATAATAGTGAGAGATTTATAGTTGTTGCTCATCAAAATTCGACAATTGCATCTTTATTTGCAAGAAATGCAACTTCTGGTAAACTAGAACTATTGCAAACAGACATTCCAGTTCCAGAGGGTGTTTGTGTTCACTTTGTAAAATAGGGAGGAATTTGTTTTGATTTTCAAGGATACACGAGTTAATTCGCTATCAGAATTAGTCAATGTTATAAAACAAGGTACTCATCGTGTTACTTTAAAAAATCATGAAGCAACTGTTAGTAAAGGATTTATGGCAGAAGCTATCAAGTATGCTCATGAACATGATGTATCAGTTAATGTTGTAATTAACATTCCAACTGAAACTTCTTATCAATATTCAGATATTGAAATTAAAGCTTTAGAAGCAGATATTTTTGAAGCACAAGCATTAGGAGCAGATAGTATAGAGTTCTTAGCGTTAAATGAAGATGGTAGTTTCGATGTTGAAACTGCAGATCAATTTTTAGCAGCTTGTGGTGGAATGGAAGGAACTATTAATTTAAGTAATATTCAATTCACAAATGATCAGTTAGAAAAAATTGCAGAGTGGGTTGAGAAAAAACAAATCTCACGTGTTTATACTGATAATGATAGTACAGATGAATTAATTAAGTTAAAGGAAGTTCTTCCTAATATAGTTCCTGCTACAATTTCACTCGAAGCAGCAGAAAAGTTAGAATTTAAGCAAATTCAATTATAGTAAAAAATGGCAATCCATGATTTTGGGATTGCCATTTTTGATTATAGAAAATATTAATTTTAAATAACTATTTATTTCTAAAACTTGCTACGTAAGCATCATGCTTAACTTGATCAAATTCGTTTTCAGATTTACCAATAACTAGAGTAGCAGTAACATTACCTGCAACGTTAACTGCAGTACGTCCCATATCAACAAGACGGTCAATACCGGCGATCAAGGCTAAGCCAGAGACTGGAACACCAATTGAAGATACAGTTGCTAATAAAACAACGAATGAAGCACCTGGAACACCAGCCATACCTTTAGAAGTAATCATTAAAACTAAAAGCAAAGTAATTTGTTGACTAATTGATAAGTGAACATGATATGCTTGAGCTAAAAAGATAGCAGCAAGTGATTGATAAATTGCTGAACCATCAAGGTTAAATGTATAACCAGTTGGAATAACAAATGAACTAATAGCTTGGTCAACACCAAGTTTTTGTGTCTTTTGCATCAAACGAGGCAAGGTAACTTCTGAACTAGCAGTTGTGAAAGCTAAAATTAGTTCATCTTTAACAACTATTAATTGATCCATGATTCTGAAACCAAAAATACGAGAAGTGATACCTAATACCACTAAAATAAAGAATATCATAGTAATATATGCCATTACGATAAAGAGTGCCAATGGTTTTAATGAAGCTAAACCTAGTTGGGCAACAGTAGCACCAATTAAACCAGCAACACCAAATGGAGCAAAATGCATAATCCAACCAGTTATTTTGAACATAACTTCAGCAACGGCTTGTAAGAAAGTGATTAATATTTTACCTTTTTCACCAATTGCAGCAATTCCTAAACCAAATAGGGATGAGAAGAAAATAACAGGTAGCATTTGTCCTGTAGCTAATGCGTCAAAAAAGTTAGAAGGAACAATAGACATAAGTATTGAACCTAAACCATTATGAGCAGCAGATTTAGCAGTCTTTACGTAAGTAGAAATATCAACATGAGATAATTGACTTAGATCAAGCATATATCCAAGATGAGAAAAATTAGAAATAACCATCCCAACAATAAATGCAATTGTAGATAAAACTTCAAAATAGATTAATGTCTTTAAGCCAATTTTACCTAATTTTTTAATATCTCCCATATTAGAGATCCCGACAATTAAACTAGAGACAACAATAGGAAGAACAATCATTGAAATCATATTGATGAAAGTTGAACCTAAACCGTTGGCAAAAGCAATAAACTTCTTATTATCAGCAAAAACGACACCGAGAATGACACCGATGACTAAGCCTAAAATGATTTGCCAACCTAAAGAAAGTCGAAAAACTTTATTCTTTTTCATAATCTTATAATCAACTCCTATATTCTATATGCCATATATTAATTTACCACAACTTTAATAAAAAATCATGTTTTTGTTAAGAATTCTATAAGATAAATATAATTTATATCAATTAAGTTCGGAAATAATGGCCAAAACTAGGGTTTTTTAGGATATTGTTACAAAATAAAAAAGATTGTTATAAAAACAATCTTTTAAAGTAATTACAACATATCACCGTTGTAGATAGAATTTTTAACAATTACATAGTCAACTTTTCTAAGAGCTAATAATTCTTTACCACCAGCATAAGAAATAGCAGATTGTAAATCCTCTTGCATTTCACGAAGTGTATCGGCTATTTTTCCTTTATATGGTAGAAGTAATTTTTTACCTTCGACATTTTTATATTCGCCTTTTTGATATTGAGAAGCAGATCCAAAATAAGTTTTGAACTTCTTGCCATCTTTTTCAATAATATCACCAGGAGTTTCATCATGTCCGGCAAAAAGGGAGCCAATCATACACATTGAAGCACCAAAGCGAATTGATTTGGCAATATCACCATTATTTCTAATACCACCGTCAGCAACGATTGGTTTGCTAGCAGCCTTAGCACATGCACGAATAGCAGCTAATTGCCATCCACCAGTTCCAAAGCCAGTTTTTAATTTAGTGATGCAAGCTTTACCTGGTCCAATTCCAACTTTAGTAGCATCAGCTCCAGCATTTTCTAATTCACGAACAGCTTCAGGAGTACCAACATTTCCAGCGATAACGAAAACACCAGGTAATTTATGCTTAATATGCTTAATCATATTAATGACGGTATCTGAATGTCCATGAGCAATATCAATAGTAATATATTCAGGAACTAAATTCTTTTGAGATAATTCATCGATTAAATCATATTCAGCAGGTTTTACTCCAACAGAAATTGAAGCAAAAAGACCTTTGTCGTGCATATTTTTAACAAAATCAACACGTTCATTTTCATAAAAACGGTGCATAATATAGAAATAACCGTTCTTAGCTAACCAAACAGCAAGATTTTCATCAATAATAGTCTGCATATTAGCAGGGACTACAGGTATTTTAAAAGTCATAGGTCCAAATTTAACTTTTGTATTTACTTCAGATCTACTCTTAACAATACATTTATTTGGAACTAATTGGATATCTTCATAATCAAAAACTGGCATAATAAAACCTCGCTCTATTAAATAATTTACGGTATTAATTAAGAAATAACCACAAAACATAAGATATAATAACGTATTTTAAAATATATGTCAAACTAATAGCCTAATATTCGTAATAATGTTCGTGTTTAGCTGAAAACTTTAAATTGATATAGATATAAGTTAAAATTATATTGATTGTGCTATTGTTTAAGATAATTAAATTTTAGAAAGAAGAGGTTTAAATGGCAAAAAAGAAGAAAAAAACTAAAGAAAAAAAGACTAATGAAGAACGAGTATTAGACCAACACAATATAGAATATGAAGAAACATCTTTCAATTGGATAGAGCAAGGAAAAGATGCATTGAAGGAAGCTGCTGAATTAGGAGTAGAACCTGAATCTATTTTAAAGACAATTGTGTTGCAGGGTAAAGGAGATCCTAAAGACTTTTTTGTAGTTTGTTTACCAATTGTACATGAAATGGATTTGAAGTTAGTTGCTCAACAATTAGGTAAAAAACAAGTACACCTAGCTGATAATAAAAACTTAATTAATATAACTGGTTATATTCATGGAGCAAATACGCCAATTGGTATTCATGCTTTTAAAGGTTTTCCAATCTATTTTGATGAAAGAATTAAGCCTTTTGAAATAATTTCAGTATCAGCTGGTAAAGTTGGACGTTCTGTTAGATTAAAACAAGAAGATTTAGTTAAACTGGTTAATGGTAAATATATTGAAGTTGAGAGAAAAGAATAGTGAAGAAAATAGATAGAGCAAAATTATTTATTCAAAATAATATGGAAATTTTCAGGTGTCCTTTTTGTCAAAATAAAATAACCAGTTTACAAGATAACAGTATTGTATGTATTAATGGACATGTTATCAATCTTAATAAAAAAGGAACATTACATTTATTAACTCATGGTGTGAAAAGTGACTATGATAATAAAGAATTGTGGAATGCAAGACGAACTTTGTTACAAGCCGGTCTATTTTCACCAATTATTGAGCAGATAATGAAAGAATTACCAGCAAAAAAATTAAAGATAATTGATGTAGGTTGTGGAGAGGGCACACCATTAATTAATTTAGCAAGATCAAGAGAGAAGTATAATGATATCCTAATAGGGTTTGATATTTCTAAGGATGCGATAAATTTAGCAACACAAAATGAGTTACATCCATTTTTTTGTATTGCAGATTTAGCAAATCTTCCATTTATGGATAATAGTATTGATGCTATTATTGATATTTTTTCACCTTCATCTTACGGAGAATTTTTAAGAGTTCTGAAAAATGAAGGTAAGTTATATAAAGTAATTCCTAATGCAAATTATTTAATTGAACTACGACATCTTTTATATGGTGATACAGGTTCTAGAAAATCAAGTTATAGTAACGATAAGGTATTAAATTTATTTTCAAAACATTTTCCTAACTTTGAAAGCAAGCGTATAAGATACAAATTTAATTTAACACCGGAAAATTTTAAAAATTTATTGTTAATGACGCCACTTAGTTGGGGTGCAAGTAACGAGCAATTAGAATATTCTAGGCAAAATCCATTAAATGAAATAACTGTAGATGTTACCTTATTAATAGCATAGTTTTAAAATTTAAGTAGATAAATAATTTGTATAAGATAAATTAAAATTAATTTTCTGAAAAGTATTGAAAAAAGTATAAGATGGTGTTACTATAGTCTACAAGAAATCGGTTGTTAGTAATTAACGGAACTGTCGTTAGTTGCTATATAATTGTACTTCATTAACGTAGCTGTTCGCCGTGCCCACACCGAATGGCTACGCTTTTTTTATGGATAAAAATTGTTATGAAAGGATTTACATATGGCTAATCATATTGTTTTATTTGAACCACTAATGCCTGCTAATACAGGAAATATAGCTAGAACTTGTGCAGGTACAAATACAGAATTACATTTAATTGAACCACTAGGATTTTCAACGGATGATAAATATATGAAAAGAGCTGGATTGGATTATTGGGATAAGGTGAAAATTACTTATCATCCTAATTTACCGGCATTTTTAGAAACAATTCCTGAGAATGGTGAATTGTATATTGTGTCTAAATTTGCTTCTAAGGCATATACCGAAGCCGATTATACAAATACTGAAAAAGAACACTATTTCTTATTTGGTAAAGAAACAACTGGTTTACCAGAAATGTTTATGCGACAAAATCCAGAAAAATGTATTAGAATTCCTCAAAATGATGAACATATTAGAGCTTTAAATTTATCTAATACAGCAGCAATTGTAGTTTATGAAGCACTTAGACAACAAGGATTCCCTAATTTAGAAACTACTCATACTTATGAAAATGATAAATTAAAATAAGTAAGATAGCTTGGTATTTTAGAAAGGACTATCGTTGTGGCTAGAAGAAAGAAAACAAAAAGAAAGACAAAAAAGAAAATACAAAAACAAACTTCTGAGCGAGTTGTCGGTGGTTGCTTTATTCTATTTGGAATTTTAGGGTTATTAAATCTGGGATACCTGGGTATTTTACTGGCAAATGTCTTTAGGATATTTGTTGGTGATAGTTATAAAGTAGCGGTAGTGTTACTCATAGGATATGGAACATATTTATTATCAATGGGAGAACAGCCGATAATTCCTAGGAAGAAAATAGGCGGTGTATTATTAGCTTATTTAGGAGTACTACTTTTTTTAGAAGTACTACTATTTCAAAAACTTGATTTACATGCTAATTTTGTTGATATAACTTGGCAATATTTAAGTTCAGATATTATTTCTGGTAGTGTTGGTAGTGCTGTTGGTGGTGGAATTACAGGAGCTTTATTATATAGCGCAACTTCGTTTTTGGTAGCGCAGATAGGCTCTTATATTGTTGCAGTTTTAATTTTTATAGCTGGCTTATGTTTATTGTTCGATATTGCGTATCGACAAGTCTTTGAGTATTTAGGCAAGACTCTATATTGGATAATTTCTGAGACAAAAAAAGTGATAGTTGCTTTTTCACATTCAATTAGTAAAGGAAATGACAAAGTTAAGCAAATTAAAAAAGCACGTCAAGAAAAGGCAATTGAGAAAGCTAAAGAAAATGAAATCACTCATAGCGATGATGAAGAAAGAGATTTACCTACACCAGTAGCAGATATGGAAAAATCTGAAGTAGATAATGATAGTAAAGATAATTTAACTGATTGGAATCAACCGGTTGAAGATAAAAGTGAGGATGAGCAAGAAATTGTAGTAAAGAATCATCCAACTTTAGAAAATTACCAATTACCATCAGTTAATTTATTACAGGATGTGCCACCTACTGACCAAAGTGAAGAAAAAGCGGAGATTCAACGAAATAAGAAGATATTAAAAGAGACTTTTAAGAGTTTTGGTGTAGATGTAGAACTAAAAAACACAATTTTAGGTCCATCGGTTACAAAATATGAGCTGCATCCAGCAATTGGGGTTAAAGTTAGCAAGATCGTTAATTTAGCCGATGACCTGGCCTTGGCATTAGCAGCTAAAGACATTCGTATTGAAGCACCAATTCCTGGTAAATCATTAATTGGTATAGAAGTACCTAATAAAAAAGTGGCAACAATATCATTTAAAGACATTATTTCTTCACAAAAGAAAGATTCTAGTAAGCCTTTGGAAGTGCCGATTGGTCGCGATGTTTCAGGTAGCTTAATCACTGCTGATTTAGCTAAGATGCCACATCTATTAATTGCTGGTTCGACAGGTAGTGGTAAGTCAGTTGCAATTAATGGCATCATTACAAGCCTATTGATGAATTGTCCGCCAGATGAAGTGAAATTAATGTTAGTTGACCCTAAAAAAGTAGAGCTTGGTGTTTATAATGGAATTCCACATTTATTAACACCGGTTGTAACCGATCCGAAAAAAGCATCGCGAGCTTTGCATAAGCTAGTTTTGGAAATGGAAAGGCGCTACGAATTATTTGCTAATACGGGACAACGTAATATTTCTGGATATAATGCGATGATTCAAAGACAAAATCATGATAATAATTCTAAAGAACCTTTAATGCCATACATTGTGGCAATTGTTGATGAATTATCAGATCTAATGATGGTAGCTTCTAATGAAGTTGAAGATGCAATTATTAGATTAGCTCAAATGGCCCGTGCGGCTGGTATTCATATGATTTTAGCTACACAAAGACCATCAGTAGATGTTATTACTGGTTTGATCAAGGCAAACGTACCTTCAAGAATGGCATTTGCTGTATCAAGTGGAACTGATTCGCGTACAATCATTGATCAGTCCGGAGCTGAAAAATTACTTGGACGTGGGGATATGTTATTCTTACCAATGGGAATGAATAAACCTGTACGTGTACAAGGTGCGTTTATCTCAGATTCTGATGTTGAGAATGTGGTCAACTTTGTTCGTGAACAACTTCCAGCTGAGTATGATGAGTCGATGGAAGTATCTGACGAAGAATTACAACATGAAGCTGACGGAGAGGCTGAAGATGAGCTATTTAGTGAAGCAGTTGAATTTGTCAGACAAGAACAGAAATGTAGTGTGTCGATGCTTCAAAGACGATTTAGAATTGGATATAATCGTTCAGCTAGAATTGTCGATGAAATGGAAAAACGTGGAATTGTTGGCCCTCAAGAAGGTAGTAAACCACGCAAGGTGTATAGTCAAGATAATTAGTGAGTATTATAAAATGGCATTATTTGGAATTATAAGGCTAATTAATACATTTAGTTAGTTGATGATTTCAAAATGCCATTTTTTAATTGTTTTTAAGTGTATTATACATTATAGTAGATTATGAGTTAAGGAGGCGTTTTTTTGCGTATAGAATTAGTCAAAGGCGTGAATTTAAATATCATTCCTTCTAAACAATTTAAGACAACAAGAATTTTTATATCATTTATTAAAAGTATAGAATCAAAAAAAGAATTAGCCGAAAGAGCATTGTTGGCTAACTATTTAGAAATGTGTAGCCAAAACTATCCTACACAAATTGATATTGCACGTAAATTATCTCAAATGTATGGTGCTAGTTTTGGTAGTTCCGTTGATAGACGTGGAAATTATCAACTTATTAATTTTAGTATTGATTATATTGAAAGTAAGTATCTAGTAGGCAATGAAGATTTACTTTCAGGAGTAATTGAATTTTTAAAAGAAATTATTTTCAATCCATTGAAAGTGGGGGAAAATAAAAACTTTGATGAAGAAACTTTTACCAGACAGAAAAACAACACTATTACATATTTGAATTCTATTAAAGAAGATAAGCAAGCTTATGCTGCAGCAAAATTAAGAAAACTTTACTTTAATAATGAGATTCAACAAGTACCATCATTTGGTGAAAGTGAAGATGTTGAGAAGTTAACAATCTCTGATTTAATGGATGCTTATCAAAAAATGCTAAATACTGATAGAGTAGAAATTATGATTTCTGGAGATGTTAATACTGATGAGGTTGTAAATAAATTCTCTGTGTTACCGTTTAAGGCGCGAGATATTTCACAAACAAGCATGAGTTATACTCAAGAGATAAAACAAGAGATTGTAACACAAATTGATGAAGAACCTTTATCTCAAAGCAAGTTTGATATGGCATTTAGGTTACCGGTTGTATATCGTGGAGATTTGCATTATGCAGCACTTGTTTTCAATAGTTTATTTGGAGGTTCAGCACTAAGTCTATTATTTACTGTTGTGAGAGAAAAAATGAGTATGGCATATTATGCTAATAGTAACTTTGATCCATTTAGACAATTATTAGTAGTTCAAACTGGAATTTCTTATGCTAACAAAGATAAGGTTCAAGAATTAATTTTAGAGCAACTAGAACGACTAAAAAAAGGTGATTTTGAAGACGAGTTGTTAGAACAAAATAAGAATAATTTGATTAGTAGTTATATTTCTCGTTTAGATAGTCAAACTTCAGCTTTATTAAGGGCGCAATCTGCAGCTTTAACTGGAATCAATGTTACTGTTGAAGAATGGTTGGATAATTTGCAAAGTGTAACCAAAGACGATGTGATGAAAGTTGCAAAAATGGTCGAACTACAGGCTACTTATATGTTAGGAACTAATTAGTGAGGTGATATAGTGTTAGAAAAGAAGGAATACACACAATTTGGAGAAACTATTTATAGTGAAGAATTGGATAACGGATTAAAAGTTAAGCTTCTACCAAAGAAAAGTTTTCATAAAGTGTATGGTATCATGTCTACTAATTATGGCTCAGCTGATAATGAATTTGTTCCTTATGGAGAAAAGGATATGAAAGTTTATCCAGCAGGAATTGTACATTTTTTAGAGCATAAATTGTTTGAAAAGAAAGATTACGATGCTTTTGAATTATTTGGAAAGTATGGAGCAGATTCCAATGCTTTTACAAGTTTTACAAGAACAAGTTATTTATTTTCAGCTACACAGAATATAGAAAAATGTGTAGAAATTCTGCTAGATTTTGTTCAAGAGCCTTATTTTTCTGAAGAGTCTGTGAAAAAAGAGCAGGGTATTATTGGGCAAGAAATAAAGATGTATGATGATGATTCAAGCTGGCAGTTATATTTTGGATTAATAGAGAATTTATATCCTAATACTCCAATTAGCCAAGATATCGCAGGTACAATTGAGTCGATTAGTAAAATAACAGCGCAAGATTTATATGATTGTTATAATACATTCTATCAACCTAGTAATATGACCTTGTTTTTAGTGGGAAATTTTGATGAAACGGCGATGATTTCACTAATTAAGAAAAATCAAGCTAAAAAAACTTTCTCTAATACAGAAAGGATTGTACGAGCTCCATTTTCTAAAGGAGATGAAGATAAGATAATAATTTCTTCAAGAACCAGAAAAATGGATTTACAATTACCTAAAGTTGCAATTGGTATAAAGGGATTAGGTAAACAATTGCGCGGATATGAAGCAATAAGTTATAAATTGAAAGTTCAATTATTACTAGATATTTTGTTTGGTGAAAGTTCTAAAGAATATCTACAATGGTACAACGAAAATATTATTGATGATAGTTTTGGATATGATTTTCAATTTGAACGTGGATTTAATTTTGCGATGATAAGTGGAAGTACAAGTAAACCTGAGGAATTCAAAAAGAGAATTAAGGATTTAATAGTCCGAGCAACTGATTTATTAGAAGATAGGGCAGAAGAATTTGAATTATCTAAAAAAGAATTCTTAGGCAGTATTATTCGTTCAATGAATTCACTAGAAAGTATTGCTAATCGCTATGAAGGTAGATTGTATGATGATGCAACAATTTTTGATATGGTGGAAATTTTAGAAAAGCTAACTTTAGAAGATGTTGTAAAAACTGCTGAAGAATTTCTCAATCAAGATGCTATTAGCATTTATGAATTATTACCAGAGAGTAGGTGAAAATAATGCGATGGGCTTTGATATTAGGTGCTTCAGGGGATATAGGATCAAAAATAGCTAATGATTTAGCTGCCCAAGGTTGGTCATTATATCTTCATTATAATAATTCTTATGAGAAAGTTAAAAGATTATATGATAAGCTAGATAGTGAATATAGTAAGCAAGAATTTTTAATCATGCAAAGTGACATGTCGAAAATTTCTGAAATAGATAAGTTAACTAATTCAGTTTTTAGTTTAGATGCTGTTATTTTTGCTGAAGGAACAACTAAGTACGGATTGTTTAACCAGTTAAAAATGGAAGAATTTGATGAAATGTTAACAATGCAACTTAGATATCCTTTATTTCTATTGCAAAAGCTAGAGGAAAAATTAGCACGTTCTAGTTTAGGGAGAATAGTATTTATAGGTTCTGTTTATGGTGGATATGGTAGTGCCATGGAAGTTGGATATAGTACGATTAAAGGTGCTTTGAGTGCATTCGTAAAAGCCTATAGTAAAGAAGTAGCTTCATTAGGAATTACAGTAAATGTTGTAGCTCCAGGTGCGGTCGATACTAGAATGAACAACATGTTTTCTTCTGATGTGAAAGAACAAGTGGCAGAGGATATTCCAATGGGGAAACTGGCACAACCTAATCAAATAAGTTATTGGGTAACTTGTCTATTAGCAGATAGAGCAGAGTATCTAACAGGACAGACAATATATGTGACGGGTGGTTGGTTGCAATAAAAATAGCATTAATATTTTTATTGTAGTATGCTATACTATTATACGAATAACAATAGATTTTAGATTATGGAGAGAGTATCAATGACTGATATTGGAAAAACTTTACAAAATGCTAGAAATGAAAAGCATTATACTTTAGATGATCTTCAACAAATTACCAAAATCCAAAAAAGATATTTGATAGCGATTGAAGAAAATAACTTTGATGCACTTCCGGGAGATTTCTATGTTCGTGCTTTTATCAGACAATATGCTGATACAGTTGGTATAAAAGCAGATAAATTATTATCAGAACTTGATGAACAAGCCGGTAAGAAGAAAGTCGAAGAAACTGAAGAAGAGCCAACAGAGGCTAAAACAAGAACAAAAGCAGTTAGAAGACAACAACAATCAAGTACTCCAAGTCAAGTTAGTCAAAGCTTTGATAAGTTTATGCATTATTTACCAACAATCATTATTGTTGGGGTTGTGGTTATCATTATAGGTTCCATATACTTTGTAGTTGCTGGAAATAAAAAGGAAGCTAACCAAGCTGCTTCAAGTACAAATGTGTCTATTTCATCAGATGTATCCTCATCAAAGAAATCTTCTAAGAAAGAGTCTTCTTCTGAAGAAGTAAGCAGTAGTTCAAGCAAAAAAGAAAGCAGTTCTAGCAGTGAATCTTCTTCTAAGAGTAGTAAAGGACAAAAGATTACTAACACAGCTGTTAGTGGTTCAAGATTTACTTACTCATTAACAAGCCCTGCTAAGAAGAATAAGATTAAGTTTACTTCTAAAGGTGGTTCTGCATGGAGCAGCATCTCAGTTAACGGTACAGCAAATTGGCAAGGTACATTACAAAACGGTGCTTCTCACACAGTAACATTGCCAGAAGGTACTACAAGTTTTAATATTAGTTTAGGTAATTCAAATGTAACTAATATTACAATCAATGGTAAAAAGTTTGATTTCTTAAAAGAAAACAGCACATTAACTGTTCGTCAAATTACAGTTAACGTTGCTAATGAATAACGTTAACTTAGGGAGTGGATATTTCACTCCCTTATATTAAGGAGTGATTAATTTGAACTTACCTAACAAATTGACAATCATTAGAATCTTATTGATTCCAGTTTTCATGTTAGTATTATTATTACCGTTAAACTGGGGTGATGTGATAATTGCAGGAACAACAATTCCTGTAACATCATTATGGGGTGCAATTATATTTGCAGTAGCCTCAATTACGGATTTTGCTGATGGACAGATTGCTCGTCGCAGACATTTGGTATCTAACTTTGGTAAATTTGCTGATCCTTTGGCTGACAAAATGTTAGTTATGACAGCATTTATTATTTTAGTACAAATGGGAAAGGTTCCAGCATGGATTGCAGCAATCATCGTATGTCGTGAACTTGCAGTAACAGGTTTAAGATTAATTGTAGTTGAAAATGATGGAGAAGTAATAGCGGCTGCGATGCCAGGAAAAATTAAGACTTTTACACAAATGTTTTCAATTTTATTCTTGTTCTTAAACGATGTATTCTTTGCAGCTGTAAGTATTCCAATAGGTGAAATTTTATTATATATTTGCTTATTCTTTACAGTTTATTCCGGTATTGATTACTTTTATCATAGTGAAGATATTTTCAGCGATTCATTTGGGAAATAAATTTTTGATTATGTGGGAAGAATTGTTCTTCTCACATTTTTTTGAATTACAAAAATTTTTGCGTAATTTATTTTTGAAGAAGAATTTTTGTGAACTTTAGTTCGATTCTCTTGATATTTGCCGTATAAATCAGTATGATTAATAGAGTAAAAGTTCTTCTTTATATTAAGATGAAACGAGGAGGAATTGTAAGTGGCTAATGACAAAAATAAAGTTCAAGGCGATCAACCTGAAGAAAGATTAAAGGCTTTAGATGCAGCTTTAAAAAAGATTGAGAAAAAGTTCGGTAAAGGTTCCATTATGAAAATGGGAGGAAAAGTAGATACAAAGATTTCTACTATTTCTAGTGGTTCAATTGCTATTGATGCAGGATTAGGTGTAGGTGGTTATCCACGAGGACGTATTATTGAAATTTATGGTCCAGAAAGTTCTGGTAAGACGACAGTTGCATTACATGCAGTTGCTGAAGTTCAAAAACGTGGTGGTACAGCAGCATATATCGATGCTGAAAATGCGTTGGATCCTGCATATGCTACTGCACTGGGAGTGAACATTGATGAATTACTACTTTCACAACCAGACACTGGTGAACAAGGTTTAGAAATTGCTGATGCTTTGGTTTCATCTGGTGCAATTGATATAATTGTTGTTGACTCAGTAGCCGCTTTAGTACCTAAAGCTGAAATTGAGGGTGAAATGGGTGATTCTCATGTTGGGTTGCAAGCTCGTTTGATGTCACAGGCTTTAAGAAAACTTTCAGGTACAATCAATAAGACGAAGACTGTAGCTATATTTATTAACCAAATTCGTGAAAAAGTAGGGGTTATGTTTGGAAATCCTGAAACAACTCCTGGTGGTCGTGCTTTGAAGTTCTATTCAACTGTTAGAATGGAAGTGCGTCGTTCCGAAGCAATTAAGGCAAAATCTGAAATTATTGGTAACAGAACTAAGATTAAATTTGTGAAAAATAAAGTTGCTCCACCATTCAAAGTAGCTGAAGTTGATATCATGTATGGTGAAGGTATTTCTAAAACTGGTGAATTACTGGATATGGCTGTTGAGAAGGATATCATTCACAAGAGTGGTTCTTGGTTCTCTTATGGAGATACAAGAATAGGTCAAGGACGTGAAAATGCTAAGGAATATCTTAGTGAACATGAAGACGAGATGAATGAAATTAATATCAAAGTCAGAGAAGCATACGGTATACCGGATGAAAATGGAAATGTACCTGAATCTCAAGATAAGAATACTACTCAATCTGCTATGGATGACAAGGCTGCAGATATAGATGATTCTGAAGAAGTATCTTTAGATGTAAATGATAGTGACGAATAATTAGTTATTTAAACGGCTTGAAAGTTTTGCTTTTAAGTCGTTTATTTTCGAGGGAAAAGAAGTAATTATTGACATAAGCATGTAACAAACATTAAAATATTATTGTGTGTATTAATCAATGACATCAATTAGTATAGACATTTTAAATATAAATAATGGTGTGGAGGTGCAAGTGTGATTATAGCAATTACAATCCTCGCCATCGCCATTGCGACTTTAGTTATCGGTTTTGCGTTGGGGGTAGCTTATCGTAAGCGTAGTTATGAACAAGCTTTAGATGTAGCGACACAAACAGCAACTGGTATCATTGAAACAGCAAAAAAAGAAGCTGCTGCAAGTAAGAAGGAAGCGATTATTGAAGCTAAAGAAGAAAATCATCGTTACCGTTCTGAAATAGAAAGTGAACTAAAGGAACGCAGATCTGAAATTCAACGTCAGGAAAATCGCTTGTTACAAAGAGAAGAAATTCTCGATAGAAAAGATACTGCTTTAGATAAACGTGAGGACGTTTTAGAGAAAAAAGAAGCACAATTAGATTCTGATCAAAAAGTTGTAACTAAGCAAAAAGAACAAGCATCTTTGTTAGTAAAAGAGCAACAAGATAAACTTGAAGAAATTGCAGCATTGACAAGACCCGAAGCTAAGGAATTAATCTTGAATGAAACTAAGGAAGAATTAATTCACGAGCGTGCGGTAATGATTAAGGAAAGTGAAGAAGAAACTAAAGCTACAGTTGACCGAAAAGCTAAGAGTTTAATCGCCCAAGCTATTCAACGTAGTGCCGCAGATATGGTATCTGAAACAACTGTGTCTGTAGTAAATCTTCCAAATGATGAGATGAAGGGTAGAATAATTGGGCGTGAAGGTCGAAATATTCGTACTCTAGAAACATTGACTGGAATTGACTTAATAATCGATGATACGCCAGAAGCAGTCGTTTTGAGTGGTTTCGATCCAGTTAGAAGAGAAATTGCTAAAATGGCCTTAGAAAGATTAATTCAGGATGGCCGAATTCATCCAGCAAGAATTGAAGAAATGGTTGATAAGGCTACTAAAGATATGGATGCAAAAATTCGTGAAATAGGTGAAGAAGTTATTTTTGACCTAGGAATTCATTCAATGCACCCAGACTTGATTAAGACTATTGGTAGATTAAATTATCGTACAAGTTATGGTCAAAATGTTTTGAATCATTCAATTGAAGTTGCAAAAATTTCAGGAATACTAGCTGCTGAATTAGGCGAAGATGTCATATTGGCGAAACGTGCAGGATTATTACACGATATTGGTAAAGCTGTTGATCATGAGATTGAGGGTTCACATGTCGAACTTGGTGTAGAACTCACTAAGAAATATAATGAGAGTGAGACAGTTGTCAATACAATTGCTTCGCATCATGGAGACACAGAGCCTAAATCCGTAATAGCTGTTTTAGTTGCTGCGGCTGATGCAATTTCAGCTGCTAGACCAGGTGCTCGTAGTGAATCATTAGAAAATTATATCCATCGTCTTGAAAAATTGGAAAATATTTCAAACGAATTTAAGGGTGTTCAAAAGAGTTACGCTATTCAAGCTGGTCGAGAAGTCAGGGTCATTGTTCAACCAAATGAGGTTAGTGATTTAGAAGCAACTGTTTTGGCTAGAGATATTCGAATGAAGATTGAAGATGAGTTAGAGTATCCAGGTCATATTAAAGTGACAGTTATTAGAGAAACAAGAGCTGTTGAATATGCTAAGTAATTAATGAAGCTGAGGAGAATTTTTATCTTCTCGGCTTTTTAAGTATTGTGAAGTAAGTTTTCGTTAATTAATTGAAAGCAATTAATAAAAAAACATGTTAAAATTATACTTGCACGTAAATTTTGGACGTATAAATAAATATATTTTTAGAAAGGACTTTAGAAAGAATGCCTCAGAAAACAAAGCAAACACCAATGATGGAACAATATATGCAGATAAAAAAGCAATATCCGGATGCCTTTTTGTTCTATCGTTTGGGTGACTTTTATGAAATGTTTTATGATGATGCAATTAAAGGATCTCAAATTTTAGAATTGACATTGACACAACGCAATAAAAAAGCAGTTGATCCAATTCCAATGTGTGGTGTACCTCATCATGCTGCACAAAATTATATAGATATTTTAGTAGATAAAGGTTATAAGGTTGCTATTTGTGAACAAGTTGAAGATCCTAAGCAAGCTAAAGGGATGGTAAAGCGTGAGGTCATTCAGCTGGTAACACCGGGGACAATAATTGATGAGTCCGCAGGTGAAGCTAAGGAAAATAATTATTTAACAGCTTTACATTTTGAAAATAATCAATATGGTTTTGCATATGTTGATTTATCAACTGGTGAACTTAAAGTATCTGTGTTAAATACAATTGACACAATATTAAATGAGTTAATCAGTCTTAGAACGAAAGAAATTGTGGTTGACTCAAGTGTAAACGATGAAGTTTTAAATCAAATTAAGAATCTTAAGATTTTAATTTCTGAACAAAATGATACAGAAGATAGTTCAGAAGTAAGTTTTGCTAGTCAAGATGTTGAGAATAGTGTCGAAGTTGAAGTAATTAAACATTTAATTACCTATCTGAAAATTACTCAAAAACGTGCTTTATCACATTTACAGCGAGCAGTACATTATGAGCCATCACAATATTTAAAGATGGATTATCATGCAAAAAGAAATTTAGAATTATTAAGAAATCTTCGTACTCAGAAAAAATCAGGAACGTTATTGTGGTTGCTGGATTCAACTAAAACTGCAATGGGCGGTCGTCTATTAAAGCAATGGATTGACAGACCTTTGATTAATTTAAAAGAAATAGAAGCTAGACAATCAATGGTTGAGAATTTATTAACCCACTATTTTGAAAGAAGTGGACTTCAGGAAGAATTAGTTAATGTCTATGACTTAGAAAGATTAGCGGGAAAAGTTGCATTTGGTAGTGTTAACGGTCGGGATTTAATCCAACTTAGAACATCATTGGAACATATTCCACAAATTAGATATATTATTCAAGAATTAAATAATGATAGTACATTTGATGAAATTTTTGACAAATTGGATCCAATTGAAGATATTGCAGATTTGATTGAACAAGCAATTGAAGACGAACCACCAATTTCTGTAACTGATGGTAATTTGATAAAGCCTGGATATAGCCAAGAGTTAGATGAATACGTAGATGCTATGAAAAATGGCAAAGCATGGTTAGCAGAACTAGAAGCTAAAGAACGTCAAGCAACTGGAATAAATAATTTAAAGATAGGATTCAACAGAGTTTTTGGATACTACATTGAAGTTTCTAAGGGAAATTTGAGTAAATTGCCTGAAGATAGATATCAACGTAAGCAAACATTAACTAATGCTGAAAGATTTATCACTCCTGAATTAAAAGAAAAAGAATCACTAATTTTAGGAGCAGAAAGTAAAGCTAAAGAGCTAGAATACAAGATTTTTACTGGTATTCGTGATCAAATAAAAGATGAGATTCAGCGTATCCAGGAATTAGCAGGTGCTGTAGCTGCATTAGATGTTTTGCAAAGTTTTGCTACTGTAAGTGAGCAGGGACATTTTGTAAAACCAGAATTAACTACTGACAATCATAGTTTAGATATTAAGGATGGTTGGCATCCAGTGGTTGAGAAAGTTATGGGTAAGCAGAGTTATATTCCAAATGACATTAAAATGGATGATGATCTAGATGTACTTTTGATAACAGGGCCTAATATGTCTGGTAAAAGTACGTATATGCGACAATTAGCTTTAACTGTAGTTATCGCACAGATTGGATGTTTTGTACCTGCTAAATCTGCTAAGATGCCAATATTTGACCAAATTTTTACACGTATTGGAGCGGCAGATGATTTAATTTCTGGTGAATCAACATTTATGGTAGAAATGAAAGAAACAAATGTTGCTTTAATGAATGCAACTAGAAATAGTTTGCTATTGTTTGATGAAATTGGTCGAGGAACTGCTACTTATGATGGCATGGCTTTAGCTCAAGCAATCATTGAGTATGTACACAATAATATCCATGCTAAAACCTTATTCTCTACTCACTACCATGAATTAACAATCCTGGATGAAAGTTTGGATAAATTACAAAATGTCCATGTAGGTGCAATAGAAAAAAATGGTGAGTTGATTTTCTTGCATAAAATGCAGGAAGGTCCAGCTGATAAATCATATGGGATTCATGTTGCTAAGCTAGCTGGTATGCCAGATAAACTTTTAAAGCGTGCTGACAGTATTTTAAATAAGTTAGAGAGTGAGAATGATTTTACTGTAGAATCAACAGAAAGTTACACTGAAGAAAAGCATATTGAAGAAAAAAATGAAAATGAAACTTCGGAGATTCAAGAAAAACAGTTGTCGTTGTTCCAACCCGAAGCAGTAAGTTTAGATTCTAATCAAAGTAAAATACTTAAAGAGATTAAGAATGCTAATTTAATGGGAATGACACCAATGGATGTAATGAATATTGTTTTCAAATGGCAAAAAGAACTCAATAAGAAAGGTTAGTGATAGGTTATGGCTAAAATTCACGAACTTTCAGAAATTTTGGCTAATCAAATTGCAGCCGGAGAAGTAGTTGAAAGGCCGGCATCTGTTGTAAAAGAGCTAGTTGAAAATTCTATTGATGCTGGGGCAAAGCAGATTGATATAATTATTGAAGATGCCGGATTAAAATCAATTCAGATTATTGATGATGGAAATGGAATTGAGGCTGAAGATGTTGAAACAGCCTTTAAACGTCATGCAACAAGTAAGATTATCGATAGAAAAGACTTGTTTAAAGTTCATACATTAGGTTTTAGAGGAGAAGCTTTACCAAGTATTGCCTCTGTTTCAGATGTAGTGATGGAAACAGCTGTATCTGGTCAAGCAGGAACTAAAATTCATATCAAGGGTGGAGAAGTACTTGAAAAAACACTAAGCGCAAGTCGTGAAGGTACTACTATTACGGTTTCAGATTTATTTTATAATACACCTGCAAGATTAAAGTATTTAAAATCTGTTCAAACAGAATTGTCGTATATTAGTGATATTGTAAATAGATTAGCTTTGAGTCATACTGACGTAGCACTTTCGTTAACAAATAATGGACGTCAATTATTGCAATCTGCAGGGAATGGAAACTTGCAGCAAACAATAGGTGCAATTTATGGAGTTCAAAATGCTCGTCAAATGGTAAAGTTTGAGGATGCTAATCTAGATTTTAAAATAAGTGGATATACTTCTTTACCTAAATTAACAAGAGCGTCAAGAAATTATATCAGTTTGTTGGTAAATGGACGTTATGTTAAGAACTTTCAACTTACTAAAGCAGTAATTGAAGGGTATGGTTCAAAATTAATGACGGGTCGTTATCCGATAACGGTCTTGTCAATAGAATTAGATCCTACTCTAGTAGATGTTAATGTTCATCCTACAAAGCAAGAAATAAAAATTAGTAAGGAAGATGAATTAGTTACATTTATTAAGAAGACTATTTTTGAAAGAATTGGTCAAGAAAATCTAATTCCTGATGGGTTGCAAAATATTAAAAGTAAAACTAAGGAAAAATTAGACTTTGAGCAATTAAAAGTAGGATTAAATGAAGCCTCTAAACAATATCAAACTAAACAGCATCGAACAGGAATAACACCAGAAGTGACAGCAGCATTAGTTGGAGAAAAACTGACTAAAGATGAGAGTCAAACTCAAACTAATGAAAAAATAAAGGAAGAAACTAAAGTAGAGCTTAGTCCGATAATTATTAAAGATAAACAAGATTTAAAATCTGATAGAGTAAAAGAGTGGGATGAAAAATATCAATCTCGGAATAAAGAAACGGAAGTTACATCTATAGCAGAAGAAAGTGGATCAGTGGATGACGAAAGAAAAGATGCACCGAGATTTCCAACTTTACGCTACATTGGCCAGATGCATGGAACTTTCTTATTTGCTGAAGGCGAAGAGGGATTATATATTGTAGATCAACATGCTGCACAAGAGCGTGTAAAATATGAGTATTATCGTGAAGAGATAGGAAAAGTATCTCCAACTCAACAAAATTTGTTAGTACCAATTGTTTTAACGTATCCAACAACCGATTCATTGATTATTAATGAAAATGTGGATAAATTGAAAGAATTAGGTATATATTTAGAAGATTTTGGACAAAATACTTATATTATTAGACAACATCCTACTTGGTTTAAAGAAGGGCAAGAAGAGTCAATTATTCGTGAAATGATAGACTATTTCTTAAAAGATAGGAAATTAAGTATCGCTAAATTTAGAGAAAAAACCGCAATTATGATGAGTTGTAAAAGATCGATTAAAGCAAACCATCATCTAGATGATAAGCAAGCTAAATCGATTTTAGAACAGTTAAAGACTTGTGAAAATCCTTTTAACTGTCCACATGGTCGTCCAGTATTGGTGAAACTTTCCAATAAAGATCTGGAGCACATGTTTAAACGAATTCAAGACCCTCATCATACCGGAATTTTAGAAGAAGATTAGTAGTGAGGAATTACAGATGTATGAATATTTAAGAGGTGTAATAACCGAAGTAACACCGTACTATATTGTAGTTGATGTAAATGGAGTAGGATATCAAGTTTATGTTGCTAATCCTTTCAAATATGAAGAAGATGAGCATGCAGAACAAAAAGTTTTTGTTTATCAAGCAGTTAGAGATAATGATATAAGCTTATATGGGTTTAAAAATAGTTCAGAGAAACAATTATTTTTAAAACTTTTAGATGTATCTGGAATCGGACCTAAGAGTGCATTGGCAATTCTGGCTAATGATGATAATCGTGGTTTGATTAATGCAATTAACAGCGATGATGATGGATATTTGACGAAGTTTCCAGGTATCGGTAAAAAGACTGCTAAACAAATTATTTTGGATTTGAAAGGTAAGTTATCAGATGTTGATAGCGATATGTTAACCGGACAAGATAACTTAGATTTAGATTTAAATGCTTCTTCACCATATTTGAAAGAAAGTTTGGAAGCATTGCGTGCTTTGGGATATACTAAAACAGAAGTTAAAAGAATTAGTAAGAAACTTGAAAAATATGACGGTAAGTCAACAGATGATTATCTACGACAAGGTTTACGTTTATTAATGAGTTAATAATTCTAATAATTTAGAGGAAAGGAGGAGTTTTTTCAATGTACGATGAAGAGAGAATAGTTTCTGGTGATAGTTTTGAAGGTGAAGATTTAAATGAACAATCCTTACGTCCTCAAACTTTCGATCAATATATTGGTCAAAAATTATTGAAAGATGAAATTAGTGTTTATATCCAAGCTGCAAAGCAAAGAGAAGAATCATTAGATCATGTTTTACTATACGGCCCTCCTGGTTTAGGGAAAACAACTTTAGCAACAGTAATTGCTAATGAAATGGGCGTTAAAATAAAAACTACTACTGGTCCAGCGATTGAAAAACCTGGAGATTTAGTAGCTTTACTGAATGAATTAGAACCAGGCGATGTTTTATTTATTGATGAAATTCATCGTTTGCCAAAAAATGTAGAGGAAATCTTGTATTCAGCAATGGAAGATTATTTTATTGATATTATTGTTGGTCAAGGTCCAACTGCACATCCTGTACATTTTCCTCTACCACCCTTTACTTTAGTAGGAGCTACCACTAGGGCTGGACTTTTATCTGCGCCATTAAGAGCTAGATTTGGAATTGTCGGTCATATGGAGTATTATAATGAAGTTGACTTATCACAAATCATTAAAAGGTCTGCCCAAATTTTAAGTACAGGAATTGATGATGAGGGTGCTCATGAAATAGCACGTCGTTCTCGTGGAACTCCACGTGTTGCTAATCGTCTTTTAAAGCGAGTCCGAGACTTTGCTGAAGTTAAGCATAAAGACAAGATTGATACGGAAATTGTACAATTTGCGTTAGATTTGTTGCGGGTTGATAAAGTAGGCTTAGATAGAACTGATAGAAAACTACTAAAAGCAATGATTGAATTGTATGATGGAGGTCCAGTGGGTCTAAATACTATTGCTGCTAATATCGGTGAAGAAAGTGATACTATTGCTGATATGATTGAACCATATTTAATGCAAATAGGATTTATTAAACGAACTCCAAGAGGTAGAATTGTAACATTAGCTGCTTATGAACATTTGGGAATAAAATATAATAAAGAAGGTTAAGAGAGATGTCAGAGAAACATTTAACAACAGAAGATTTTGATTATGATTTACCAGAAAGTTTGATTGCACAAACACCGCTTGAAGAAAGAGATCAATCAAGAATGTTGATTCTAGATAGTAAGACTGGTGAATATCAAGATGATTATTTTTATAATGTAATTGATCAATTAAATCCTGGTGACGCATTGGTTATGAACGATTCTCGTGTTATGCCAGCAAGAATATATGGTGTAAAACCGGAAACTGGTGGTCATGTGGAAGTTTTATTACTAAATAATACACATGGTGATGAATGGGAAACTTTAGTTAAACCTGCGCGTCGTGCTAAAGTTGGTACAAAGATTTCCTTTGGTGATGGAGCTTTAAAAGCAACAGTTACTAAAGAATTGGAACATGGTGGTCGTTTAATTGAATTTGAATATGATGGAATCTTCATGGAAATTCTAGATAAATTAGGAGAAATGCCATTACCACCTTATATCAAGGAAAAATTAGAAAATCCAGAAATGTATCAAACAGTTTATTCACGTGAAGTAGGATCTGTAGCTGCTCCAACTGCTGGATTACACTTTACTAAAGAATTGCTACACAAAATTGAAGAAAAAGGTGTAAAACTAGTTTACTTGACTTTACACGTAGGACTAGGAACATTCCGTCCAGTTAGTGAAAAAAATATTGAAGATCACAAGATGCATAGTGAATTCTATCGTTTAACTGAAGAAGCAGCTGCAACTTTAAACGAAGTTAGAAAAAATGGTGGACGTATTGTTGCAACGGGTACAACAAGCATTAGAACTCTTGAAACTATTGGTACTAAATATGATGGTGAAATTAAAGCGGACAGTGGTTGGACAGATATCTTTATCAAGCCAGGTTATGAATGGAAAGTAGTACAAGCTTTCATTACTAACTTCCATTTACCTAAGTCCACTTTAGTAATGTTAGTTGCTTCATTTACTGGAAGAGAAAACATTTTGAATGCTTATAAGCATGCTGTTGAAGAAAAATATCGTTTCTTTAGTTTTGGCGATGCAATGTTTATTAAATAGTATTAGGGGGATTATATGGCAGCAGAACCAGCAATTAAATATCGTTTGATAAAAAAAGAAAAGCATACAGGGGCTAGATTAGGAGAAATTATAACTCCTCATGGAACTTTTCCAACGCCAATGTTTATGCCTGTAGGGACACAAGCTTCAGTAAAATCAATTGCACCAGAAGAATTAGATGCAATGGGTGCTAACATTATTTTATCTAACACATATCATTTATGGTTGAGACCAGGTGAAGATTTAGTTGAAGAAGCTGGTGGCTTACATAAATTTATGAATTGGGACAAAGGTATTTTAACTGATTCAGGTGGTTTCCAAGTATTTTCTTTAGCTGATTTGAGAAACATTAAAGAAGAAGGGGTATATTTCCGCAATCATTTAAATGGACAAAAACTCTTCCTATCACCAGAGAAAGCTATTAATATCGAAAATGCTTTAGGTGCAGATATCATCATGAGTTTTGATGAATGTCCACCTTTCTTTGAAAGCTACGATTATATAAAGAAATCTGTTGAGCGTACAAGTCGTTGGGCTGAACGTGGTTTGAAGGCTCATAAGTATCCTGACCGCCAAGGATTGTTTGGAATTGTTCAAGGTGGGGGACATAAAGATTTACGTCAACAAAGTGCAAGAGATTTAGTATCATTAGATTTTCCAGGCTATTCAATTGGTGGATTATCAGTTGGTGAATCAAAAGCAGAAATGAATAATGTTCTAGAATTTACAACACCATTATTGCCAGAAAATAAACCACGTTATTTAATGGGTGTTGGTTCACCTGATGCCTTAATTGACGGGGTAATTCGTGGAGTTGATATGTTTGACTGCGTATTACCAACCAGAATTGCTCGTAACGGTACATGTATGACATCACATGGACGTCTAGTTGTGAAAAATGCTAAGTATGCACGTGACTTTACTCCGATAGATGATAATTGTAACTGCTACACATGTCGTAACTTCACTAGAGCTTATGTCCGTCATTTATTAAAAGCAGATGAAACATTTGGATTACGCTTAACAAGCTACCATAACTTGTATTTCTTAATTAATTTAATGAAGCAAGTTAGAGAAGCTATTATGGATGACAATTTATTAGAATTTAGAGAACATTTCTTTGAAGAATATGGATATAATGAAAGTAAGAGAAATTTCTAAATTTACTAGTAAACTGTTAATATTTTTGATACAGTAGATATAGACAATTTTTAGGAGTGAATATAAATGGGTTCAACTTATACAATTTTTATGTTTGTATTGTTGTTTGTGATGATGTATTTCTTTATGATTCGTCCACAACGTAAGCAACAACAACAACATCAAGAAATGATGAATAATTTAAAGAAGGGCGACGAAGTTGTTACAATTGGTCGCTTACATGGTGTGATTGACTCTATCAATACTGAAGATAAAACAGTTACTTTAGATTGTGACGGTGTTTATTTAGTTTTTGATATCAATGCAATTGGTAGAGTTCTTTCACCTGCTACAACTGTTAAGACAGAAGAAAAAGCCGTTGTTGATGAAAATAAGGAAACAACAACTGAAGAAGATAACAGTACTGAAGAAAAAAGCGAAGATGTAGAAAGTACAGAAGAAAAATAATATAAAGTATTTTAAACCTTAACTTGTTGAAAAATTACTTTTCTAACAGGTTAAGGTTTTTTAGTTAAAGAAAGATTTGATCTTGAAATAAGGTTGTTTTTGAAGTAAAGTTTAAATTGTAAGCGTGTACATAAAAGAGAGGAGGAACTGAAATGAAAGATAAAACTAATTATTGTTATAATCGAGCAAGAACTTATCTATATGAGGCACAAAGAGGAATTGAATTTGTAATGTCGGGGGATGAAAATAGGGGAGAGTTAATTTTAAATACTCTAATTAGGGTTGGAAAAGCGGAAGCTGGGAATGAAGTAGGGATTAAAGAATATAATGAGATGTTAGAAAAAATTAATACATATGCAGTTGAAGATCATGATTTAATAGATAAGTTAGTAAGAATTAGAAATTGTTCGCGAAACTATCTAAATCATGCTAGTTTGAAAGATTTTTGAATTAATTGTGGATAGTGTAATTATGTGACGACAACGCTTGCATTTAATGATATAATGTATATATAGAGAAATCTATATATAGATGCAAGGGAGTGAGCGATTATGAATCAAGTTCAACACTACAAAAGAATTTTGACCCCAGTGGATGGTTCTGAAGCAGCAGAAAAGGCATTACAAACTGCAACTGAAATCGCCAAAAGAAATAACGCACATTTAGATATCTTAAATGTTATTGATTTAAAGCAATTTTCTGTAAGTTTTGGTGGAATGGTCGATGCTAATGGTGATGTTGTTTATCAAACATTTGAGGATGTTGATAAGTACTTGAATGAACTATTAGAAAAGACTAAAGAACAAGGCTTAGAAGATGTTGAGGTTCATGCACGTTTTGGCTCACCAAGAACGGTTATTGCTAGAGAATTCCCAGCTGATCATCAAACAGATTTGATAGTTATGGGACCTACAGGATTGAATCCAGTTGAGCGTGTATTAGTAGGAGCAGTTACAGATTATGTAACACGAGCTGCTCAATGTGACGTTATCATTGCTCGATAATTTTTAAATAATGGTAAAGAATATTAGTTTTTGGCGAAAAAACTAATATTTTTTTATGCTTTCCTTGACATTATTTGAAATATTCTATTATATATATTATGTTACCTAAAAGTTGAGAAATAACCTATTGGCTTTTTAATCAAATTTTGAAGGGGAATTGATGAAAGTATGAAAACTTTAAAGTTATATGGGGTAGCATTATTGCGAGTACTAGCTCCCTTTATCGTCTTGATGGCAATAGCAGTTATAATGAATACTGATTCATGGAAATATTTAACAGAGTATTTTTTGGTAAGTAACTTTTTCTTATTCTTCCCATATATATTTTTAAAATATAGAAATGACAAATTGAAAAAAATGAAATATGTAGATGAGATAGACGATAGTGAAGAAAATGAAGATGAAATTAAATATCGTCGTCGTAGTAATCGTAGAGAAGAAAAAGATTGGTTGGAGACTGCTGAGGATAGAGATAATGCTTTTCGTGAAAGCAGTACTCACTACTTGATAGTATTGGTATATGGATTTGTAAAATATACGATATTATTAGTAGGGGCTCCAATTATATTTTTATATTATATGTTATTTAAAAATGATTTTGAATTTTAAAATTACCTGTAGATTTTAATACTTTATTAATGAAACGCTTTCTTGATAAGATGGCGTTTTTTTAATATGACTAACTACTTAAAATGTATTTATCAAAATAGAATATGAAAAAATTATTATTTAGATTGACCTTTTCTCATACTTTTGTTATAATTCTAACATTATTAAAAGTAGGAGGAAAAAGATATGGCGAATTTTTTTAAAAGATTGTTTGCTAAAGAAGACCCTAGTGTTTATCAAAAGAAAGATGCACATTTAATTCAAGTGTTAACCGTAAAGGATTTCTTAGCATTAGGGGTCGGTACGATTGTTTCGACTTCAATCTTTACTCTACCTGGTGTTGTAGCAGCTAATTATGCAGGCCCTGCTGTTGCTATTTCATTCTTGGTTGCTGCGGTTGTTGCTGGCTTGGTAGCATTCGCTTATGCAGAAATGTCCTCTGCCATGCCTTTTGCTGGTTCAGCATTTTCATGGATAAGTGTCGTTTTTGGTGAATTTTTCGGTTGGATTGCTGGTTGGGCATTATTAGCTGAATATTTTATTGCTGTAGCATTCGTTGGTTCTGGATTTAGTGCTAATATTAGAGGTTTGTTGGCACCAATAGGTTTCAACTTACCAGCTTCTTTATCTAATCCTTTTGGAACCAATGGTGGTATTGTTGACTTAATGTCATTAGTTGTAATTCTTTTAGTTGCATTTCTATTATCTAGAGGTGTATCAGAAGCTGCTAGAGTAGAAAATGCTTTAGTTATTTTGAAAGTATTTGCTATTATTCTATTTATTATAGTTGGTGCTACTGCAGTTAAAGCAAGTAATTATGTTCCATTCATTCCAGAACATCGTTTAAATGCTGATGGTACTCATTTTGGTGGTTGGCAAGGAATATATGCAGGTGTTTCATCTATTTTCCTATCTTATATCGGATTTGATTCAATAGCTGCAAATGCTGCTGAAGCTAAAAATCCATCTAAGACCATGCCGAGAGGAATTTTAGGGTCATTGTTAATTGCAGTTGTTTTATTTGTGGCTGTTGCTTTAGTATTAGTAGGAATGTTTAAATACTCTAGTTATGCTGGAAATGCTGAGCCTGTTGGTTGGGCGTTACGTAAAGCTGGTCATGGTGTTATTGCTTCAGTAGTACAAGCAATTGCAGTTTTCGGAATGTTTACAGCTTTGATTGGAATGATGATGGCGGGTTCTCGTTTACTTTATTCATTCGGACGTGATGGCTTGCTTTCTAAATGGTTAGGTGTTTTAAATGAAAACAACTTGCCTAATCATGCACTTTTTGTTCTAACAGTTATTGCTGTAATATTAGGTGCTTTCTTCCCATTCCAAGTGTTATCACAATTAATTTCTGCCGGAACATTGATTGCGTTCATGTTTGTTTCTTTGGGTATTTATGCATTAAGACCTCGTGAAGGTAAAGATTTACCAGTTCCAGGATTTAAGATGCCACTATATCCAGTTTTACCAGCATTAGCATTTATTGGTGCTTTAATTGTGTTCTTAGGATTGGATATCGAAGCTAAAGAGTATTCATTATATTGGTTTATTATTGGTGTAGTAGTATACATAGTTTATGGAATGCATCATTCTAATTTACAAAAGAATCTTAAGTAATATAGATTGTTAAAGATTGAACTTTATAAAACATTAAATTTTAGATATAGATATATAATTTATTAATTTAAATAAATTTTATCTATATCTATTTTTTTGTGCTTTAATTTAAATATAGCTGATTTGACAGCGATTATAGAAGTTATTTGTAAAAAGCAACTATTGAAATTTATTTATTGAGAGTAATTTTTTTGAAAAAAACTATAAATTATGTACTTTTTTTCTAATGACACTTGTGAAATAAAGAGTTATAATGAAAGCGAATTTAAGTTAAAATCGTTCTAAAAGGAGGTGGCTGACTTCAATCTAGAAGTCAGGTGTTATGAAAAAAATAAAAGTTTGTATTTTTTCTACTTGTCTAGTTGATTTACTTTTTCCTAAAGTAGGGATGGCGATGGTAGAAGTTTTAGAACGTTTGGGTTGTGAAACTGTATTACCTGAAAAACAAATTTGTTGTGGACAACCAACATATAATAGTGGCTATTCTAAAGATAGTATGAAAACGTTTAAAAATGAAATTGATGCATTACTAAGTATTGATGCTGATTACATTGTTGGTCCTTCAGGTTCTTGTGTTTTTATGATTAAAGAATATAAGGATATTTTTAAAGATGATCCTGAGTATGGCCCTAAAGCTGCAGAAATAGACAGCAAAATTTATGAATTTACACAATTTATTTACCGAGTTTTAAAAGTCGTAGATTGTGGTGCGGAATTGGATGCTAAAGTAACTGTCCATCGCTCATGTCATATGACGCGTTTGATAGGCGAAAAAACAGCTCCATTTGTATTACTGGATCATGTAAAAGATATCGAAAGAGTTCCTTTAAAGAATGTACAGTTATGTTGTGGATTTGGTGGTACTTTCTCAGCTAAAAGACCAGAACTTTCAGTAGAAATGGTTGATGAAAAAGTTAAGAATATTGTTGATACAGATGCTGAGATCCTAATTGGAACAGAAGAATCTTGCTTAATGAATATTGTAGGTAGAATGAATCGTTTAGGATATAAGATAAAAGCGATGCATATTGCTGAAGTATTAAACCATAATGTTGATATAAATAGAATTAAATATATTAAGGATACAGATCATGTTGTTGTACCGGCTAATGGAGAAGGGGTGTTTTAAATGGGAATTTCAACTAGCGATAAGCCATATTTGGAAAGAATTGAAGATGCAAAAAGTGATCATTTTATGCAAGCTGCCGTCGCTAAGGCCCAGGACGCTCAATTTATTAAACGAACAAAAGCAAGACGTGAAATGGGAAATTGGAATGAATGGCGTGACTTGGCTGAACAAATTAGACAGCATGTTTTAAAATATCTTCCTGATTATTTAGAAGAATTTTCGCAAAATGTTGAAAAACAAGGTGGGCATGTATTTTTTGCTCAAACTGAGGAAGAAGCACGTAATTTTATTAAAGAATTAGTAATTGAGAAAAAAGCAAAAAATGTGGTTAAATCCAAGTCAATGGTTACTACTGAAATTGATTTAGACAAGACTTTATTAGATATAGATGGGGTTAATCTTTTAGAAAGTGACTTAGCAGAATTTATTTTGCAAGAAGATAATTGGGATGAGCCTACACATATTGTCTTTCCAACTTTACATAAAAACCGTGACCAAGTTCAAGAAGAGTTTAAGAAATTGGGCTATACCGGAGATAATGATCCTCAACATGAAGCACGTTTTGTTAGAGGATACTTGCGCGACTATTTTATGAAAGCTGATTTTGGAATAACTGGATGTAATTTTGCCGTAGCCGATAAAGGTATCATCAATTTAGATACAAACGAAGGAAATGCTGATTTAACGATGGCTTTACCTAAGACTCAGGTTGTAGTAATGGGGATGGAAAGAATTGTTCCATCTATGAAAGAAGCTGAAGTTTTGGATAACATGCTTGCGCGTTCAGCTGTAGGACAAAAATTAACAACATATTGTACTTTCTCTGGCAAAAAAGTTGAAGGTGAAGTTGATGGACCTGAAGATTTTTGGGTAGTTGTTTTAGATAATGGACGTTCAGACGCATTAGGAACTGAATTTGAACCAATTTTGCAATGTATTCGTTGCGGTGCCTGCATGAATGTTTGTCCAGTATATCGTCATATTGGTGGTAAAGGATATGGATCTATTTATCCTGGACCATTAGGAAAAGTTTTATCGCCTATTTTAGGTGGTTATGAAGAATTTGAAGATTTGCCATATGCTTGTTCTTTGTGTGCTGCATGTACAGAAACTTGTCCAGTTAAAATTCCGCTACATAACTTGATTAGAAAACATCGAATTGTAGAGATGGACAAAAAGCATATGGATCATAGTATGACTAACTTAATTATGAAAGTAATTGGTATGGGAACAGGTTCTCCATTCTTATTCCAATCAGCATTAAAAATGGAACATGCTGGCTTAGGTATGTTTGGAAAAGCAAAAAATGATCAAGATGTTGATGGAACAATTTATGAAAATGGCAAGATTAAGAAGTTACCGAAAATTGCACCTAAATTGGTTAAAGGATGGTCTGATATCCGCGATATTCCAGTTCCCCCTAAGAGTAAAGATAACTTCAGAAATTGGTATAAGAACCATCAACCAGTTGAGTCAGTAGTAAGTATTAGACAAAGGGGGGAAAAGGGTGATGAGTAAACTATTAGATAAAGCAAATAGCAAAGAAAATAGAGAAGCCTTTTTAAATAGAATTTCTAAAAAAGCTGGACGTCCTCGCCATCAAGTAAAAGAATTTAAGCCTTTAAATGATTTACCTGATAAAGTATTAATAAACAAGAGTAATGATGAGTTACTAGAAATAGCTAAAGAAAACTCAGAATCTGTTAATGCTAAAGTAATTATTAAGAAGAAAGATGAATTAGCTAAATTTTTAAAAGAATATATTAAAAAGATTGAAGCTAAGAAATTAATGTTACCTAGTTTTGGCGATGAAAAATGGGAGAATTTCCATTTAAAAGAATGGTTAAATAATTCTGGAGCTGAAAAGGTTGATTATTGGACAAATGATTTGAGTAGGATGGAAAACGAAAATTTGGCAAATGATGCTGATATTGCAATAGGGTTTGCTGATTATTTAATCGCTAATACAGGTACTATTACTGTTACTGTTAGTCCAGAACAAGGAAGAGGATTTAATTTCTTACCAACGCACTATTTGGCATTAGTTCCTAAAAGTGGTTTAGTTCCATCTACTAGAGTAGCTGTAGAAAACTATGAAAAACGACTAGGTAGTAAAGAATTAGAAACCTCAGCGATCAACTTTATTTCAGGACCTTCTAATTCTGGTGACATTGAAATGGAATTAGTTGTAGGGGTTCATGGACCGTTAGATTGTACTTACTTAGTAGTAGAGGATATGTAAGATCGTTAGAAGCAGAAGATTTACGAAGTCTTTTGCTTTTTTTATTTGATAAAGCATTGTACAAAATATAGACTTTTAATTAAATTTTATTGATTTGTATAAAAAATTTAAAATGAAATAAATGTATTTATCTGTTATAGTATATAATGTAAACGGTTAAATAATAAGATAAGGTCGTGTTGGTATGGAAAAAATTCTTTCAATAAATTCTGGAAGCTCAAGTTTAAAATTTAAATTATTTGCAATGCCTGATGAAAAAGTCCTAGCTAAAGGGCTTTTTGACCGTATTGGAATTGATAATTCTCGTGTTACTATTAAATATGATGGTAAAAAATATGATGAGCAAAGAGAATTGAAAGATCATAATCAAGCTGTACATGTTTTGTTGAGCTTATTCAAAGAATTAAAATTAATTAATGATTTTAATGAAATTACAGGGGTTGGACATCGTGTAGTTGCTGGTGGTGAATACTTTGATAAATCTGTAATTGTTGATGAAGATGTTATGAATAAGATTGATGAGTTAGCAGAATATGCACCTTTGCATAATCCTGCAGAATTAGTTGGTATTAGAGTATTTAAGGAATTATTGCCAAATGCAGTGTCTGTAGCAGTATTTGATACTGCATATCATCAAACAATGCCTAAAGCAAATTACATGTATTCTATCCCATATGAATGGTATGAAAAATATCATGTAAGAAAGTATGGGGCACATGGTACAAGTCATCGTTATGTAGCTCATGAAGCTGCTAAATTGTTAAACAAACCATTTGAAGATTTAAAAATTATAACTTGCCATTTGGGAGCAGGTGCATCAATTTGTGCAACAATGAATGGAAAGTCTTTTGATACTTCAATGGGATTCACTCCATTGGCAGGAATTACAATGGCTACACGTGCAGGTGATATTGATGCTTCATTAGTTTCTTTCATGATGGAAAAATTACAAATTAATAGTTCTGAAATGATAGATATTTTAAATCATAAAGCTGGTTTAATTGGTATTTCAGGAGTTTCATCAGATATGCGTGATGTTTTAGCAGCAGCAGATGATAATGAGAGAGCTCAGCTAGCAGTTGATATTTTTGTGAAAAATGTTGTTAAATATATCGGTTCATATATAGCTGAAATGGGTGGCGTTGATACGATTGTATTTACTGCTGGTATCGGGGAAAACTCAACACCAATTAGAAAGTTAGTCATGGAACGTTTAGCATATTTGGGAATCACAATTGATGAAGAAGAAAATAGTAAGCATGGTTCAGCCGGAGTGATTTCAGGCGATGATTCCACTATTAAAGTACTAAGAATTCCAACCAATGAAGAATTAATGATTGCAAGAGATGTTCAAAAATTAGAAAAAGAAGTAAAATAAATATAGAGAAAGAACTAAAGATGATATGAGAATATCTTTAGTTCTTTTGTTTTAATTTAATGTATTCGATTTTAAAAAAACTGTTATAATAGTATTATAGGGAAGATAGCTAATATAATCGAGGTGATTAATAAAATATCTGGTGCAAGTTATATATTGAACATATTAAAATGGACGATGTATTTAAAATTTTGTAACCAAAAAGTAAAATAAAAAGGTTCACTTTTTGATTGAAACATGATATTTTATTTAGGTCAATTAGATTTTAGGAGGACTTTATCATGGGCAATAAACTCGACATACAACATGAGTATGAAGAAGCTGAGAAAAAGGCAAGCGAGTTAAAAGATGTTTGTGAAAAGATAAATAATTCGGCACGAGGCCGACACTTACTCGAGGAGTATGAGAAGAAACATAAAGAAGCAGAAGCAGAAAAAGAACAATTAGGCATAATTTTAGATGCAATTCAAGCTGCTGAAGATTAATATTGAAAGTTAATCTATACAGAAGTATAACCACGTTTAAAACGTTGATATATAAACGATTGTAGACACTTGATGAAGTGTCTATTTTTATTTTGAATACCGATTTGAATACGTATTGACTAAAAATCAATGTATTTCGCAAATTTTTCTGCTGTTTTTTCTCTAGCTGATTTAGTAACGTGGGTATAAATATCCATGGTCGTTTTGATATTTTCATGACCTAATCTATCTTGAACCTCTTTAATAGATGCACCACTTTCAAATAGTAATGATGCATGAGTATGTCTGAATCCGTGTGGCTTGATTGGTGGAAGATTGTATTTTTTTAAAAAAGACGGAAGAAATTTATCAATATATTTAATTATGAAGTTTCCTTTTTGTGTATGAAAAATAAATCCGTCGCCTTTATCTATGTTTTGACCTTGCTTAAATAATTCTTTTCTGAGTTCATTTTTCCACGTTTTAAGGGCGTTCAAAGTGGTATCGTCAATAGATATAGTACGTATGCTTTTACGTGTTTTAGGTGTTTGTATATGGAACTTTCCGGCATTATTAAAAGCGACTGTTTTATTTATTGAAATAGTACCGTTCTCAAAATCCACGTCAGACCATTTTAATGCAGCAAGTTCTCCTTTACGCATACCAGTGAACGCCATAACTCTAAATGCTACATACATTTGATATGGAGCGTGTTCCTTTAAAGTTTCTAAGAACGTCCTTAATTGTTCTTTAGTGTAGAAATTTACTGGCTTATCAGTATCATCTAAAGTCTTTCTTTTCTTAGGAATAATTACGTCGTTCATGGGATTAGTTTTAATTTGTTTCATGACTTTGGCATAATCAAATATTCGGCGTATTAAGTTAATAGCACTGTTATAGTTTTTTAATGTTTTAAATATTCTATTCACTTGTTTCTGACAATATGCAGTGTCAATTTTATCTACTCTCAAAGTTCCAAAGTAAGGCAGTACTTGAACTTTGATAATCGTATTATGTATATATGCAGAACTCTCTTTGACAGTAGCCTTATGTTGCTCAAACCACAACTTATAAACCTCCTCAAATGTCATAATTTTACGCTTGCTTGTCGGAAGTCCGTTTTCCATAACCTCTAATTCAAGTCGTGATAATGCAGTCTTTGCCTCTGCCATTGTTCTAAATCCACGCCTTGTTGTTCGGCGTTGTTTGCCAGTTACTGGGTCAGTTCCAAGATACAAGTTAAACATGTAAGCTTTTGATCCATCTTTTTTAGTATATTTGATTATTTGAGCCATTATAATCATCTCCTTAGAATATATGTTCTTTTTTTGTTCTATTTAAACCCGCCGATTTCGGTGGGGATAGATATATTCATATATACGAAAAGGGACAACTATTTCTAGTTGTCCCTTCACTTGATAACCAATATTGATGTTAATCTCTATTAGCTAACGGTCTTACCGTTATTTCCTTAATTAAAAGGTTACTACTATTCATTTAAGTAGTCAACTAGTTTTTGTAGTATTGATAAAAATGTGGTTAATTTTGGATTATCTGAGTACCATTCGCTATTTAAATTAAATCTATTAATTAAAGCATTTCCTTCTTCAAATTTATGTTCTCCCATTTTTTTACTTTGAATTTTTTTATGTAAATAAAAAGTCGATATTAAGTCATTAATTTTTAAGTCATGTACTTGATTATTAGGTATATTCATTGTCGTTGCAATAGACATAACTGCTGCACTTGGACGACTTAAAAATTCTTTATCTGAAAAAAGATTTACTAATAAGGGAGTATTATGAGCACAAGCATTTCGTATATTTTTACAATACTTTAAATGATGAGAAATTTGATTATAACTTTTTGCCTTTTTCCTTTTATTGTAGAATTCAACAAACATTGAAAGATTACCAAAAGTTGTTGTTTCTAAGAATACCCAGATTGGTGTGTTTTCTTTATATTTCTCATACATATCATTAAGATATTTATTCTTTTTTAGATACAGCAATGTTTGATTAAATTGTGAAGGATATTTTTCTTTGAAGTCGTTAACAATACTATATCCATCTTCATCTATATCATTAGAAATATAATTAATTAATTTTAATTTTATACCATGTTCTATGTCTAAACATAGAGATAGTAAATAATTTCTAAGGTGCATATCAATTACTGCCAAATCTGATAAATATGCAAAATCCAAATTGTTATACTTGCCATTACCATCTTTAGAAAAATTAACTCTATAGGAAGCAACTTTAAAATAATAATTTTTGTTATTTAAAAGGTACAAAGCATCTGACTTAGACATTTTATCAAAAGTAATATTTTTACTTTCCATATGATTAATTAATTCAAAATTAGTTAACATAATTTTCTTTTCCATCAAATCACGTCCTTTCAACGATAAGTTAAATATATCTAGTAAAAACCAATCATCAAATACAATGACTGGCTTTGATTAAATATATTAATTATTATTTTTATTAGCTGGTTTTTGTAAGAAACTGAATACTGTACCAATTATTAATAAAACAATTGCAGGAAAGGCAAATGCAGCTGCTAATCCAAAAGCTAAGTTACCAATTAAGCATAAAACTGGACCTACTATTGAGATTGAAGCCTTTTTAGATTTATATAATGCAACGATACTTACAACTACACCAATCCATGCCATAGCATAAAAGAATGTAGCTGTTGAGTTTAAGCTACTACCTCCATTAAATGATTCATCAAAAGCTGCACCAATAATAAAGAACCACGAAGCAGCAAATAAAAAACAGTTTACAATTGATAAAATTCCATTCCAAGTATTAATTTTTAACTTATTCATACCAAAGGACTCCTTAATTATTATTTCAAACTAAATGTAATATTTTTTGAGTCGTCAAAAATACTTACACCCATTTTTAATTTTGGATTAGTAGCACCTTGTTTAATTTCAGCAGCTAAGTTACCAGTAACAGAAGCTCCTTTATCAAGGGTGCCACTATGTATAAGATTGTCTACATTGTCTGGATAAGCGTCAAAATCAGTATTATTACCATTAACATTTAATTTGAAATCGTAAGGGTTATAATCATAACTCTCTCTGCTCTTATTGGTAATAGTTACATTAGCTACAATGTAATGTTTACCTTCATCAATAGAATCGTATTCTCCCGGTTCTACATATTGAAAACTATTAACCTTTAGAGATATACCCTTATAAGTTGCAGTCTTACCAACCTTGAAGACTTTTTTCAAAACGGATTTTGCTTCTATTGTATTAGGTGGGGTAACAACTGCAGTAAAACCAGACATTGTTAAAGTGGCTAGCAACATACTTTTATAAATACCTTTTCTCATAAAAAGGACCTCCTTAAAATATCTTTCTGATTAGCTTTTAGTGACTTCAAATCATTGGTCAGATATTTCAATCTAAAACACTGTCAAAAGTATTAAAGTCAGCATTTTCTCTTAACTGATTCCAATCTATATATTTCTCAGCCCAATCTGGAATTCCATAATAATTAATGTAATCTTTTTGAGTATGAAATTCAGCGATATTTGTATTATATGTAAGAATGTTGATCATTACTTTGTTTGCTTCATACTCAACACCATATGATTTAAAAGTTAAATTATGACGCTTTAGGTATTCAGTATTAGTATCATGTTTGCAAATGTGGTGACCTAATTCATGAGCGAGAGTTACGTAATTTTCTTGATCAGAATTTCTAGTGCTTAATAGAATAGTTGGAATTCTAAAATTAACAGTTCTTAGCCCTAAAACATCTTTTCCCAAATCAGCGTAATCTACATGAATTCCCAAGAAATCACACAATTTATACGGATTGTTTGAATTTGCATTCTTAATAATCTTATTCACTTTCTCTCTAGTCCAATCTGTATAACGCATGATCAACACCTTACTTTCTGTACTTTTTAGGTGTAAATTTTTCTTTTGCTAATAATTTAGACCTTCTGAGTGTTTTTTCCAAAGCAGATCTAATCAATTCAGCATCTTCTTCATCTATTTCAGTACCACCATTATTGAGATAAGCTAAAGAGCTATCATCACTTAAACCATCAATCATCTCAGTTAATTTTTTCTGGATGTCTTTTTCATCTTTGCTGGTAAATTGAGGTGTTTCTGTTCTACCAAGTAGATAATCAGTAGTTACTCCAAAATAATCAGCAACTTTTGCCAAATCTTTAGCTTTTGGATCACTTGTTTTCCAACGATAAAAAAGATTTTTACTGAAGTTTAAATCCTCAGCAACTTGTTGGAGTGACTTATCATGTTGCTTGGCAAGTTTTTTTATTATTTCAAATGTTGTCATAGCAATCTTTCCTTGTCTAAAGATAATAATTTTATACGAAATGTAAATTAATTTGTTGACTTTTTATACGAAACGTAATAATATTATCTTGTAAGTTAGTTTGATAGAAAAAAAGCAAGAAAAGCCAATAGAAAAAACGTGATAGATAGGCTTTAAATGCTTATTTATTACGCTTACAGTTTACATGTTCGTATAAAAATAGTCAATACTTTTATACGAAATTTCTATCAATTCTACTTACATGCTTTAAAAAATAGGAGGTGTAGGGAAATGATTGTCAATAATTTATCAACAATAATGGGTAAAAAAAGAATCAAAATAGCAACACTTTATAAGAGGACAGGAATTTCAAGAAGTACGCTAACTCATTTGTATTACGATAAAACGACAATGATTAAGCTAGATACGATTGATAAGTTGTGTTCAACACTAGATATTACACTGGGAGAATTATTTGAATATAGAAGGGAGTGATTACCATGAAAGGAATAATGCTAGAAATTATAGAAATAGGATATGCATTAGTAATAGATGAAGATGAAAAAACATTGCTCCTTAGAAAATGTATAAGTGAAAATGGGAAATTTACACCAACACAAGAAGCAATGTTTGTAAGTAAAGACCTTGTTAAAAATGCCTATTGGATAAAACAGATTAAAGAATATGAATTATCTGAACCCTTGCACGTTATTTACACAAGTCAATTGATTAGCAAATTCTTTAACGTGTAAGTTGACACTATCATAGTTAATAGTATATTCAACGCACAAAACAAGGTAATGCTTATCTTTAGGATTAATGTTAGCAACAACATCTCCTTTTGATGGAACTTGTGGAAGAGAAACATCAGTTAGGATTGTTCTACCGTTAAGAACTAAATTGCATGAAACCATAGTAACACCTCCTTTCATTAGGAGATAAATAAATTATATCAGAAAGGAGTGATCCACAATGCCAGAAACATTAAGCGGTAGAGAGAAGATTATCAAATATCTAACTGATAATGATATCTCTATTAGTTCTCTATCCGTCATGTACGGAGTAAACAAACAAGATATGTCTGATTATTTATCTGGACGTAAAAAGAATCCAAAAGCAAATCAAATTATTTTGAAAATTATTTCTGACTTAAAAATAAGGTAGGTGAGCGATATGGAAGCAATGATTCCAGTTGAATTTGATGCAGAGAAAATATCTAAACAAATATCAGTTCAAGTGCTACAAACGATTAAAAAACGTATGGAACTGGCAAATAAGACTTATAATTTGCCACCATATCCTACACAAGAGCAACTTAAACAAGCCCTAGGCATAGGGCAAAGGCGTTTAAATTCTTGGGTTGCTATGGGACTTAAAAAGCAAATATGGTCAACTGGTTCAATCAGATATGACCGTGAAGAAGTTAGAAAGTTTTTGAAAGAGAACTTTGAAATTTAGGATTGGAAGTGACCTAATGGAACCAGTTTTAGCAGTATTAATTGGATGTCTGATTTATGTAGCGGTATTCATTTTAGTCAGTTGGATCAAGGATATTTTTACTGGGGGTAAATGATATGTGGTGTATATACGGTATTCTGCTATGCATAGCGTACGCAGGAAGTGTTGATTTGTATAGGTGGAATAAAAGGAGAAAGGAAGAAAAATAATGATTACATTAACAACAGCTGCTTATTTTACGTTGATTGGACTATCAGTTCTTGCAGGCTATGCACTGCACGGAATTGTTATAGCGATCAAAAAAGGTGAGTTTTTTGATTAGGAGGAAACAAGATGGAAGTAATAAAAAAAGGTACATCCGTTAAAGATGTACCACACAAATCAAATCTATGTACTAATTATAGCACATCAGATGTCGAATTGTTAAGTCGCAGAATTAGATTTAGACGTGGTGTTAATAGAATTATTGAAAATACTGAAAACAAGCAAAACTTATTAGTATTTCTAGAAACCACAGCAGAAATTGAGAGTTCATATGATGAAAAAAATGCTAAGTGGCTACTTGATAAGTATAAGGAATTAGGAGGTAAACGTAATGGCAATGAAGATTAATAAATTAGAGATCGAGAACGTCAAACGTGTTAAAGCAGTAAAAGCTGAATTCACACCAAATGGCTTAACAGTTATTGGTGGGAACAATAACCAAGGTAAGACATCAATCCTAGATGCAATTGCTTGGGTTTTAGGTGGCAACAAATACAAGCCATCACAAGCTCAAAGGCAAGGATCAGTAACACCACCACATCTACATGTAGTGATGAATAATGGCTTGATTGTAGAGCGTAGTGGTAAGAATTCAACTTTAAAAGTTATTGATCCTAATGGTAAAAAGGGTGGCCAACAGTTATTAAATGACTTTGTTGAAGAGTTAGCCATTAACTTACCTAAGTTTATGGAATCTACATCAAAAGAGAAGGCTAATACTTTGTTACAAATCATTGGTGTAGGTCCTAAGTTACACGAGTTAGAGATGAGAGAAGGTGAGTTGTACAACCAAAGACGGACGATTGGTCAGATTGCAGATCAAAAGAAAAAGTATGCTGAAGAACAAAAATTCTATCCAGATGCTCCTCATGAATTGATTTCTATAAAAGAGTTAGTCAATGAACAGCAAGATATCTTAGCTCGAAATGGAGAGAATCAACGTAAGAGAGATAACTTGAGTAACTTAGAGAAACAGCATGCTTTCCAATCACAAAAAGTATCTCAGTTGATGGAAGACCTAAAGAAGGAACAAGCTAAATTAGCTGAATTAACAGAAGATGTAAATGTGGCCAAGAAGTCAGTCTTGAAACTTAAAGACGAATCAACAGAAGAGTTAGAGAGAAATCTAGCAGAAATTGATGAGACAAATCGTAAAGTTAGAGCCAACTTAGATAAAGATAAGGCAGAAGAAGATGCTAATCAATATAGAGATAAGTATCAAGAACTAACTAGAAATATTGAAGCTGTTAGAAAAGAGAAATCTGATTTATTAAATAGTGCTGATTTACCATTACCAGAATTGTCTGTTGATAATGGAGAGTTAATTTACAAGGGTCAAAAGTGGGACAATATGTCCGGCTCAGATCAACTAAAAGTCTCAACTGCTATTGTCCGTAAGTTAAAACCAAATTGTGGATTTATCCTGCTAGACAAGTTAGAACAGATGGATATGCAAACACTAGAAGAATTTAATCATTGGCTTGAACAGGAACAGTTGCAAGGTATTGCAACTAGAGTTTCAACTGGTGATGAATGCTCAATCATCATTGAAGATGGCTATGCTACTAAAAATAATACAGTGGCCAAAGAGCTGGAAATTAAAAACACTTGGACTGGGAAAGGAGCGTTTTAAATGAGTAAATACGAAGTGCAACAAACAATGCAGATTGAACCAATGAAAGTTTTAATTTATGGAGTTGAAGGAATTGGTAAAACAACTTTTGCTAGCAAGTTCCCAGATCCTATCTTTATTGATACAGAAGGATCAACAGGTTTTATCAACGCTAGAAAATTACCAAATCCAACATCTTGGACAATGCTATTAGACGAGTTGGAAGACATCAAGTCTGAACCTCGTGGAAAAACTTTGATTATTGATACTTTAGATTGGGCTGAAAGTTTGGCCAAAAAGTATTTAATGGATAAGAATAATTGGTCAGCGATTGATGCTAGTAATTATGGAACTCGTTACGTAGCCTTATCTGATGAAATTGGGAAGCTATTAAATAAACTGACAGAGATTAGAGATGTAGGTATTAATGTTGTTCTAACTGCTCATGCTGAGACTAAAAAACATGAGTTGCCTGATGAAATGGGACAGTATGATAAATATACCTTAAAACTAGAAAGAAGAGATGCAAGCTTGGCCAAAGAATGGGCCGACATGATTCTGTTCTTTAACTACAAAACAACAATCATTACTGATAGTAAATCTGACAGTAAGAAAGCAACTGGTGGACAACGTGTGATGTACACAACACACAAACCAGCTTGGGACGCTAAAAACCGTTTAGGCTTACCTGATGAATTACCAATAGACTTTGAGGCAATCAGAGAACTATTTGAAGCAAAAACAGGAATGAGTACCACACAAATCAAATCTGAATTTAATACACAAACACAACAACAAATGCCATTACCTGAAGAACCACCAGTCATAGAAACTGAACCAGAACCAGAAGAAGCTAAACCAGCTCCTGAATTTGCTGAAGAAATACCTAGCTCAATTCCACAGAGTTTAGCTGATTTAATGACAGTTAATCACGTTACAGTTGATGAGATTATGCAGGTAATCTATGTTGGTGGATTCATGTCACAAGGTACACCTTTAGAAAATGTGCCAGAAGAATTGTGGGGACATTTAGCAAGTAATTGGGATAAAGTCCTAAATATGTTAGAAACACAAATTAGAAAATAATGGAGGAATTATCAATGAATAACAACGAAAACGAATTTTTAAACTGGGGCGATAGCTTTGTCGCACAAGAAAATGAATTTGTAGTATTGCCAGAAGGTCAATACAAGTTTACAGTAACAGGTTTTGAACGTAAGAATTATGACGGAAATAGTGACAAGATTCCAAATGGAACACCTTACGCAGAATTAAGTCTTGAATTTACTGGCAATGAAGGCAAAACAACAGTTACTGAACGCTTATATCTATTGAAGAGATTGAGTTGGAAACTAACAGAATTCTTTGGCTCAATTGGTCAAAATCCAGTCAATGGACAAGCTTTTAATCCAAACTGGAACACAGTTTTAGGTAGTACAGGCGAGGCAGAATTGGTTATTAACAGTTACAAGAATAAAGATGGCCAGGATCGTCAAAATAATCGTGTAAAGAAATTCTTGAAACCAGAAAATGCACAACAAACACAATCAGCACCAGTTCAAAATCAACAACCAACACAACAAATAGGATTCCAACCAGGTGCATTTTAGGAGGAGGAAGAGTTAATGAAGAACATTGATATCAATATCTTGCAACTAGCTCAAGGAGCAGTGCAAGAAAAACTAGATAGAGAATTTGAAAAGGTTTTTGAGAACATTCAAGATCCTAATGTTAATGCAACAGCTAAACGAACAATCACTTTAAAGATTGACTTAGTGCCTGATGATGTTAGACAAGTAGTTAAAACTAATGTTACTGCTACATCTAAACTAGCACCAACAGACCCAGTAACCACAACAATTCTAACTGGTAAAGATTTAACCACTAACAAGATTGAAGCTCGTGAATTACAATCTGGTGTTCCTGGCCAAACATACATTGATGAAAAGGGAGACCTTAGAACAGATACTGGAGATCCAGTTGATGTTATCGAAAAAGAAACTAAGAAAAAAAGTAAAGTAATTGATTTACAAGAAAAGAGAGGTTAATGACATGGACTTAACAAAAGAAGCATTGCAATATTTAGCAGAACAAGTAATTAAACCTGAAGAACGAGTAATAAGTATCAATAATCAATCTTATGTGATTGATGAAAATGGTTATCCAAAATATGTAGCACCTAAATTACATCTAGCTCAAAATGTGTTGAGAATTAACACTTTATCAGGGTTAGTGGACTACATTAAATCTAATTTGGATAGAGCAGATGAAAAGTTATATCTGCACATAGCTAATCACAAATCTGTACGCTTAGTTAGCACATTAAAACCTGATGGAAGTCGTGAAGAACTAGCAATTGCTGAAGCTATTCTACCAAAATTTTGTTTTAACATATTCTATGATGTGGAAGATTTTAATGTCGCATTGCAATCAATGTTTATTAAAAATCCGGATCGTGAAATTCTATTAAAAGTCGTTGGAAATCTTAAAGAAGGCAACGTAAAAGTGACTGGTGATGATGGTGTAAGTCAAGCAGTAACTATCAAAACAGGTGTTGCATCAGCAGCAGATGTAAAAGTTCCTAATCCAGTAACTTTAGCTCCATATCGAACATTTATTGAAGTGGAACAGCCTGAAAGTAAGTTCATTTTCAGAATGCAAGACGGACCAAAAGGAGCAATTTTTGAAGCTGATGGAGGAGCTTGGAGAAATCAAGCAATCCTAAATATTAAGAAGTATTTAGGAGAGCAACTATCAGATGAAATCAGAAAAGGAAAAATCACAATTCTAGCATAGGGGTGATTTGATGGAATTAAGACCATATCAAGAAACTGCTAGACAAAAAGTTCAAGAAGAATGGGAAGAAGGCAAGAAACGAACCTTGCTAGTTTTGCCAACAGGAACTGGTAAAACTATTGTGTTTAGCAAAATTATTGAAGATCGAGTTAAAAAAGGTGAACGTGTTTTAGTAATAGCTCATAGAGGAGAATTACTAGAACAAGCATCAGATAAACTCTATAAATCAACAGGACTAAAAACAGCGACTGAAAAAGCTGAACAGACTAGCTTAGGTAGTTTCTATCGAGTAGTTGTTGGGTCAGTTCAAACATTGCAACGTGAGAAACGACTGAACCAATTCCCACCAGAATATTTTGACACTATTGTCATTGATGAAGCACATCATGCAATTTCAGATGGCTATCAACGTGTGCTACAACATTTTGAAAGTGCAAATGTTTTAGGTGTAACAGCTACACCGGATCGTGGAGATATGAGAAACCTAGGATCATATTTTGAAAGTCTAGCTTATGAGTATAGTTTGCCAGAAGCTATCAAATCTGGATATCTCAGTCCAATTAAAGCTTTGACTATACCACTGAAATTAGATCTATCAAATGTTAAACAACAAGCAGGAGATTTCTCTACTAAAGATCTAGGCACAGCGTTAGATCCATACCTTGAGCAAATTGCTGAAGAGATGAAGAAACAATGTTTAAACAGAAAGACAGTTGTATTCTTACCACTGGTTAAAACGTCACAAAAGTTCAGAGATATTTTGAACAAACATGGATTTAAAGCTGCTGAAGTTAATGGAGAATCTACAGATAGAGAACAAGTTCTCAAAGATTACGAAGAAGGCAAATACAACGTTCTATGCAATTCAATGTTGTTAACTGAAGGCTGGGATTGTCCTAGTGTTGATTGTGTAATTGTTCTTAGACCAACTAAAGTGAGAGCCTTATATTCTCAAATGGTAGGTCGTGGAACAAGGTTAGCACCTGGCAAGAAAGAATTGTTGTTACTAGATTTTTTGTGGCATACAGAACGTCATGAATTATGTCATCCGGCTAATTTGATTGCTACTGATGAGAAAGTGGCCAAAAAGATGACAGAAAATATTGAAGAGTTAGGAACTCCAATTGATTTAGAACAAGCAGAACAACAAGCCAAAGAAGATGTTGCTTTAGAGCGAGAAGAATCTTTAGCCAAACAGTTATCTGAAATGAAGAGACGTAAGCGTAAGTTAGTTGACCCACTGCAATTTGAGATGTCTATCCAAGCATCTGACTTAACGGATTATGTTCCAAGCTTTGGCTGGCAAATGTCACCGCCGACTGACAAGCAAGTTAAAGCACTAGAGAAATGGGGAATATTCCCAGATGAAATTGAAAATGCTGGTAAGGCTGAAATGTTAATTAACAGATTAGTAAAACGTCGAGATGCAGGCTTATCAACACCTAAACAGATTAGATTTCTAGAAAATCGTGGTTTTCAGCATGTAGGGACTTGGCAATTTGAAGCAGCAACTAAATTAATTAATCGAATTGCAGCTAACGGTTGGAGAATACCTCATGGAATTAAACCGGCAGAATATAAACCGGCTTAGCAGATAAAACTGCTGTACTGCAAGGCTAAAGGGTAGCAATTCCAGTTCGATTCTGGCTTGCAGTGTTATCTCTAGGAAAGGAGAAATTAATAAATTGGAAGAACACAAATTAAATCTATTAGAATTACTAGATTACATTGATCCAGCAATGCTCAACTATCAAGAATGGGTCAATGTAGGTATGGCACTAAAATACGAAGGATACAGTGTCAACGACTGGGATAGTTGGTCACAAAGAGATAGTGCTAGATATCACGACGGAGAAACTGAAAAGAAATGGAATACCTTTGATGGATCCACTAAACCAGTTACAGGAGCAACTATCACACAGTTGGCCAAGGATAACGGTTGGAAACCATACTCAGCTGATAGCAATGATAGCTTTGATTGGGGAGATAGTTTTGTTGCCTCGATTGATAAAGGATATCAGTTAATCAATAAAGATTACATTGACGGAGAAAAAGTCTTACCACCAACAACATGGAATCCGGTCAAACAAATCACAGATTATATTGAGACCTTATTTAGTGCAGATGACATCATATCATACGTGAATGATGGATATAAACACGAGCAAGGAGATCATGAGAAATGGCTACCTAACAGGGGTGTTTATACAAAAACTGCAGGTCAAATTATAGATGAGTTACGTAAAAGTAACGGCGATGTTGGAATGGTGTTGGGAGATCCTAACGTTGAAATGGGAGCTTGGATCAGGTTCAATCCCTTAGACGGTAAAGGGATAACTAATGAGAATGTTGTTGATTATCGTTATTCATTAGTTGAAAGCGACAGTATGTCGATTGAACAACAATACGAAGTCCTAAAAAAGCTAGAATTGCCAATCGCAGTGTTGGTTCATTCTGGTGGTAAAAGTCTACATGCGATTGTTAAAGTGGATGCTCAAAACTATCCACAATATCAAGAACGTGTGGATTATCTCTACAAGATTGTTGAGAAAAATGGACTAAAAATTGACCGACAAAATAAAAATCCATCTAGACTAACACGCTTACCAGGCTTTGAACGCAATGGAAAGAAACAATATATCGTTGATAAAAATATTGGCCAAGCTAATTGGGACGAGTGGAAAGAATACATTGAAGACTTAAACGACAATTTGCCAGAAATGGAAAATATGGCTGGTTTGTTTGATAAACCAATCGAACTAGCTCCAGAGCTAATAGGTGGGGTTTTAAGACAAGGTCATAAGATGTTGATTGCTGGTCCATCTAAAGCTGGTAAATCATTTGCCTTAATTGAATTAGCTATCAGTATTGCAGAAGGCTGGCCATGGTTTGGTTTTCCAATAAATCATCCAGGCAGAGTACTATATGTGAACTTAGAGCTTGATGATAGGTCAGCAAGTAAAAGATTTGTAGATATCTACAATCAATTAGGACGTGGTCACGAAAATGTTAAGAACATAGATGTTTGGAATTTACGTGGTAAAACAAGTCCAATGGATAAGCTAACACCTAAGTTGATTCGTAGAGCTGCCAAGCAAAATTACACAGCTGTTATTATTGATCCAATCTATAAGGTGTTAACTGGTGATGAGAACAACGCTCATGATATGTCAATTTTTGTTAATCAGTTTGACCGAATTGCCACTGAATTAAATTGTTCAGTTATCTATGCTCATCATCATTCTAAAGGTGCTCAAGGTGGCAAAAACTCAATGGATCGTTCATCTGGTTCAGGGGTATTTGCCAGAGATCCAGATGCAATCTTGGACTTAATCGAGTTGCCAGTTACAGAAGACAGATATATTTACAAAGAAAATGAAGTTATCTGTGAATTGTACAACCAAGCAATTAAGCACTATGTTCCTAGCTATGACAGAGTTGGTTTAGATGACAAGTTCAGCAAAAAACAAATGGAACATCATCTAATGAGTGCAATTAACACATTGCCTAATTCTCAAGAAATATTGAAGTATGTTGACGAGCAAAAACAAAAAGCTATCCAAGCAGTTAGACAAGCTACTGCATGGAGATTAGAAGGAACATTACGTGAGTTTCCTAAATTTAAACCAGTTAATGCCTGGTTTAGATATCCGATTCATGTTCTGGATGAAACCTTGCAAGACATAAAGCTTGAAGATGATAGCCCAAAAGAAAAATGGAAAAAAGGCGTTCAGAAGTCTAATCAAAATCGAAGTGAGAAAACTCAGCAAGAGTTAGAAGAAGCTTTTAATGTTTTGAGTGTGGATGGTGGACCAGTTGAAATTAGTGCTTTAGCCGATTATTTAGAGATAAGTAAGAGAGCTGTATATAACAGAATTAAGAAACATAATATGTTTAAAGCTCAAGCAAGTTATTTATATAAAACTAATGATGATGATAAATAAAATTTTCATTTTAAAAAGTCATAGCTATTTAGGTGTGACACTTCACTTCCTCGTTGAACATCTGATAGAAATGACAGTGAATGACAACTCCAAAACCCTTGTCATTTCTGGTGTCACTGTGTGTTGTCACTGCTCCCTTTGGGGAGTAGCAGTGACAAAGCACAACCAGTGACCGGAAAATAGCTGTGACAGGAAGAATATAATTAAAAAAATTGAGGTGTAATAATGTACAGATTTTTTGTTCCAATGAAGAAAATTCCACGAACGACACACCAACAAAAACAGGTTCACATTGTTCATGGTAAGCCAATTTTTTATGAACCAAATGACCTAAAGCTAGCTAGACAGAAATTTATGGCTAACCTTGCTAGATATATTCCAGATGAAAAAATCACTGGAAAAATTAGATTGATGATTAAATGGTGTTTTGATTCCAATGGAAAATATCCAGATGGGACTTTTAAAGATACAAAACCAGACTTAGATAATAGCGTGAAGTTACTACAGGATTGCATGACCAGTTTAGGATTTTGGGAAGATGATAGATACATTGTGAGTTTGATTGTTGAGAAGTTTTGGTCAGATATTCCAGGAATTTTTATTCAAATTGAGGTGGTGGATGATGAATTGGGATGATTTTTTTAAAGATTTGCAGAAGTGGATGGAAGCATCAAATATGATGATGCAGAAGTTAGGTTTGGGTAGTTCGCAGTATTGGAAATGGTGCATTGAGACACTAGGTGTACTTGAGAACAGGTATCCACATCCGTTAGTTGTTAAATTTCTAGTAGACATCTTGTCATACCAAGATGAAGCTGTTAGTCAAATTCAAAGGAGGAAACAAAATGAAAATAGAATCAGCTAGAGAAAAACAATATATGGTTGGAGATGTTGTAGAATGTGGTGGATATATGATGATTGTGAAAAATTATCCTATATTTGAAAATTTAACTGAATATGCAGTAGTTAACTTAGCAACTGGTGAGATTTCCAAAGGATATCTAAGTATAAGAGAACTAAATGATAACTTTTTACATGATGCTCCAGTTGTAAATGCAAAATTGGTGATTGAATAGAGTTATCGCAGTGTAAGAATAGTCTTTAGATAGCTGGATAAAGGAGCATGTAAAAATGAATGGAAATATTGATGATTTATTTGGAGAATTAACAAAAGAGCAAAAGCAAGCTAAGTTAGCAGAATGGTCATGCAAAATGGATGTATTAACAGTAATGCTAAATGCAGTCGAAGATGATTTAGAAAATAGGTTGTCGAATCAATTTAAGTTCAGAGAGTTTAATGAATTTAAAGATGAATTTAGCAATTTAGTATTTGGATTTAACCAGTTAGATCTCAAACTTAAATTAACTCAGGTATGTTAAAAAAAGCATGCGAATTGGCAAAATTTAACGCTTTATTAGATTAAAAATTTAAAGGAGAGAGCAAAATGAGCAGAAAAAAAGATAGAAAAAGAAAAAACTTTACAATATTTTTGGCAAATGGAAAGACATTACATTTTACTAACGTTTCAAAAAAAGAAGATCTTATAGATGAAAAAGGGTATCCATATTTAGTACTTCATTATTTTGATAAAAGGATAAATAAGCAAAGAACTGCTTATTTTGAACTAATAAATAACAATGTAATTGGATATGCAAAAGATAAATAATAATTAATTTACCGTTTATTGAAAGGAATGGTATCTATGTATAAATCAAGACCTATAGCACAGGTAATTCATGAGAATATTAATTATATTTTGCAACGAGAGAAATTAACTAAGGAATCACTGTATAAAGAAGTTGGTCATCAGAAAATTATTTACAATTCAAGTGCAAATACATCTATTCAGAAGTTAGAAGAAATAGCTAAGTTCTTAGGTACAAATGTTCCGGACTTAGTGACTGATTGGAAAGATGGATCTTATCCTGACGAGCACGAAGAATATGATCGTGGTTACAAAGATGGTAGAAAAGATATGCTAAAAGAAATCATTGAAAAGGAGGCTAAATAGTGAAGTTATATTTAGTTGAATATTTTATTAACAATAAACTGCATAACATGATTGTGCGAGCAAAAAATCACATAGAAGCAGAAACACAAGTTAAAGTGTCTGTGATAGCAAACATTCATGATGATAATTTTTAGGAGGTATGAAGATGACATTAAATAAAGGAATTGCAGCAGGAATAATACTTATAAGCATATTCTATATTATCTTGAGTTATACATTGTTTATTTTTGCTGATAAAGATGAGTACAGAGATGTAAAAGATATTATCAGTGTTGTAGGAGTAGTCATTGGAACTATGACGTTTTTAATGTTATTCGTTGGACAATAAAAAAGCACGCTCCCTAAACTAAGGAACGTGCCAATCTAACATGAATATATTATATCATAGGGAGCGTGTAGAGCTGTGGAGAATATAGAATTATTACCAGACTTTAACATTGATGAAGTGAAAACGGCAAATAGAGTTGAGAAATTTTTATTAAAGGCAATACCACTTTTTGAGGCTCAATCACAGCTTGAACAACTTCAAAGTCCTAGCCTTAGTGGAATGCCTGGTGGTGGAAGTATGGGAAATAGTACTGAAGAAAAGATACTACAAAAAATGGGAGCTAACGATAAACTTTATCTCATAAATCGTGCAATTGATTATTGTCCATATAACAAGAACTATATTTTACAAGAACTGTATTTGGAAGGAAAGCCTGAGTATATCTTACGTAAGGAACTACACTATAGTAGAAGTAGATTTTGGAAGTTAAAACAAGAAGCATTAATATGGTTCGCTGAGATATTTGCTCCATATTATGATTTACGAGTTAAAAAGTAAACATTCGCAAGACATTCATGAAACAATGACAGGACACCATGTTAAAAAATAGATGCTATAATTATATTGTGAGTAAAACCGATTAATACCTATTATTGAAAATATTTTAAGTCAGTCTATCCAGGCTGGCTTTTTATTTTGGAGAAAATTATGAAAGACAGTATAGATTTCGGAAAGGTACAAACTTATGAAGAATTAAGGATGTTACGTGAGTTAGAGAAACATTATAAGAAACATCCAGTAAAACATAAACGTAAGTACAGTAGAGATGTTAGCAAGATTAAATTAAAAGGTGGTGGGTGATATGGTGTGAAGAAAAGTGAAGAAAAAGGACCTTTTTTTGAATTGACTAAAAGGCAGAGAAAAGCTGTTGTTATGCTATATGAAGGTGCTTATACCAATAAAGAAATTGCAGAAACACTTCACTGCTCAGAGAGTTTAATTTATAAGTGGAAACGTGAAAATAAATTATTCCAACAAGCTAGAAAGCAATATGAAATTATGATTATTGAAGATAAGTATGTTTCGAAAGCAATGCAATCTATTTATGCTTTAGTTAAATCAGCCAAGTCTGAAATGGTTAGATTACAAGCTGCTATTTCTATTTTGAAGTTGGCTGGTAGGTTAACTGATAGCAGTACGCCAGAGTTAGATAAAGCTAAGGTACGTAAGGCAAACGCAGAAGCAGATATCGCACGTTGGAGAGCTGATGAACTCACTGGCAAAAACAAGACAGATGATTCTACTGTTTTAGTTGATGATATAGGGGATGTAGAAGATGAGTAAAGTTATTAGAATGACTGAGATGGTTAATCCACACTTCTACAAATTATGGACTACTAAAAAATCATATATCATTGCTAAAGGTGGACGCGGTTCATTTAAATCATCTGTTATTAGTTTGAAGCTAGTTACATCAGTTAAGAAGTGGACACAGTTGTGCAAAAAAGTAAATGTTGTGTGTATTCTGGCCAATAAGTCAGATTTACATGATACAGTTTACAGTCAAATTATGTGGGCTTTAGATATGCTCAATTTAAGTGATGAGTACAATTACTACAAGTCACCATTGAGAATTACACATAAGCTAACTGGCAGTACATTTTATTTCTATGGTGCTGATAATCCACATAAGCTTAAATCTAACAAGGTAGATAATATTATTGCTGTTTGGTTTGAAGAAGCAGCAAACATGAAAGGTGTAGATGTATTTGATCAGTCTATACCTTCTTTTATTAGACAAAAGCCAGATTATGTTGATGATGTAAAAGTTTATTTCTCATACAATCCACCACGTAATCCTTATGAGTGGATAAATGACTGGGTAACTGCTAGAGAAGAAGACCCAGAATATTTTGTTGATACGAGCACTTACTTAGATGATGAATTAGGATTCACAACAGAGCAACAATTAAAGCTAATTGAGAGTTATAAGCAGAATGATTATGACTATTACTGTTGGTTGTATCTGGGTGAAGTTATTGGACTTGGTACTAACATTTACAATATGGATAATTTCAAAGCATTAAAAGAGTTGCCAAATGATGATTACATTACAAATTGGTTCTGTGCTATTGACTCTGGCCATGAAGTATCTGCTACTACATTTGGTGCTTATGGATTGACTAGAAAAGGTAATGTAATTCTATTGGATACTTATTATTACAGTCCACAAGGTAAGGCTCATAAAAAGCCACCTAGTGAGTTATCTAAAGACTTGTATTCATTCATCAATAAGTTGGCCAAACAGTTCAAAAAGCCGGCAACTAAATTAACAATAGATTCTGCTGAAGGTGCTTTAGATAATCAGTTCTACAATGATTACGGAGTACACCTTCATAAAGTAGCAAAATTGAAAAAAGTAGACATGATAGATCGTGTGCAAAATATAGTTGCTCAGGGTCGTTTTTATTATCTGGATAATGAAGCAAATAAGATCTTTATTGAAGAGCATAGAAATTACAGGTGGGATGAAAAAACTTTAAATAGTGATGATCCTAAAGTTATCAAAGAAGAAGACCATACATGCGACCAATTTCAGTACTTTGTGCGAGATAATGAACGCTTGCTAGGTCTGAAATATTAAGGTGGTGGAGTGATGTCATTAATTCAACAAATAAAAGATTGGTTTAGGAAAGGAGGTGCCAAGTTAGGAATGGTAAAGAGTTTAACTAATATTACTGATGATGATAGAGTTTCAATTGATCCAATGGAATATGAACGGATAAAGTTGGCCAAGTTGTATTACAAGGATGATTTACCAAAAGTTAAGTATCGTAATTCATACGGTGAATACAGACAACGTCCGTTGAGTTCTCTAAATGTGACTAAGTTAGCATCTAAGAAATTAGCGTCAATTATCTTTAATGAACAGTGTTCCTTGTCTTTGGAAGATGAAACAACAAACGAGTTCATCAATGAAGTAATTCAAGATAATAAGTTCAATATGAGATTTGAACAACGCTTAGAAACTGCTATTGCTTTAGGCGGTTTAGCTGCAAGACCTTATGTTGATGATAATGATGTTATTAGAATAGCTTGGGCTAACGCAGACCAATTCTATCCGTTGCGTAACAACACTGATGATATTTCTGAATGTGCTTTTGCAAGTCGAACAGTTAAAACTGAGAACGATAGAAATGTTTATTATACGTTGCTTGAATTCCACGAGTGGGATGATGCTAAAACTTACCACATAACAAACGAGCTATACCGTTCTTATCAATCAGATGTAATTGGAGAACAAGTAGCACTTGAAACTTTATATCCTAATTTAGCACCAGAATTAACCTTTACTGATGTTATTACTAAACCATTATTTGCATATTTCAGAACACCAGGAGCTAATAATAAGAACTTAGATAGTCCACTTGGTGTTAGTATTGTAGATAATTCTAGGAATGTAATAAATGCTATTAATCGAACTCATGATATGTTTGTACATGAAGTTAGAATGGGAAAACGTAGAATTGCAGTTCCTGCTGAAATGTTGAAACCTACTGGCAATCTGTACGGAGATGAAGTAGATGACGCTCATCCGGTCTTGTTTGATAAGGACGAAGATGTTTATCAAGGTATGTATGGAGATACAGATAAGCTGAGTGTAACTGACTTAACTTCCGATATTCGTTCAACTCAATTTAAAGAGTCAATTGATTACTTCTTAAGAGAGTTTGAGCAACAGATTGGTTTTAGTTCTGGTACATTCTCTTATGATGGTCAAGGAGTTAAAACAGCTACTGAAGTTGTCAGTGAAAATTCTGCAACCTACCAAACACGTTCTAGTTATTTAACTCAAGTAGAGTTGTTTTTAAATCAATTAGTTAATGCAATTCTTGAAGTAGCTAGTGTGGGACAGTTCTTTTCTGATGGTAAGCCTAGATGGACTGGCAATTTAGAAGATGTTGAATTGTCTGTACATTTTGATGATGGCGTGTTTATTGATAAAGATAAGCAACGAACTGATGAAATGCAATTAGTTGCTGCTGGAATTATGCCAAAGCTTGAATTCTTAAAACGCAATTTTGGATTAAGTGAAGAGGATGCTCAAAAGTGGTTAGCTCAAGTTAATAACGAACAACCAGACTTTTCTCAAGGATCATTTCAAGAACCAATAGATGGAGATAGCAACGAGGTGTAGTCTATGGATTCAAAGCAGAAACTAGACCGAGATACTAATAACATTGCTAATTTTTATTCTTCTTTAGAAGATAAGATATTTTCTGAAATTATCAAAGTGTTACAACGTGGGCACTATGAAGATGTAACACAAGATAATGTTGTTCAGTGGCAAGCACAGCAATTGTCACAAATGGGAGCATTAACCAAGAGAGTAATTGATTTAATGGCAGATTTTGACGGTATTTCACCTAGTGAAATCAAAACTATCTTAAAGCAAGATGGATATGAAATATTAGATGAAGTCAGTCAAGAATTGAAGTACAGTAACCAAACTATTAAGCCAATCAGCAATGAGAGTTTTAACATGCTTGATTCAATGGTTAGACAAACTACAGATACCTTAAATAATACGATTAATCAAACTCTGATTAGTCGTAATTATGGTGTTAATCCCGTTATGAGAACGTATCAAGAAATTTTAAAACGTTCAACAATTGAAACTGTAACCGGACTTAAAACTCATGATAGAGCAATCAAAGACGCTATTTACCAACAATTAGATAAGGGTATCGAAGTTATGAGAGATAAGTCTGGACGTGCATGGTCTCTTGAAGGTTATACGCGTATGGTACTTACGACAACATCTAATAGGACTTACAATGATTTAAGAACTAAAAGAATGCAAGAGTTTGGTCAAGTTTTATGTTTGATGTCTAGTCATCCTAACAGTCGTGAAGCATGTGCTTATATTCAAGGCAAGGTAGTCAATATTGTTCCAACTGATGACCCTAATTATAATGACAAGTATGATTCAATCTATAATCATGGTTACGGTGAACCAGGCGGAACATTAGGTATCAACTGCAGACACAAATTATTTCCATTTACTCCAGGCGTCAACGTGAATAACATGGTCCAGTATAATCCTAAAGAAGCAATTAGGAATGGTAATTTACGTCAAAAGCAGCGTTACTATGAACGCTCAATCAGAGATGCTAAGAAACGCTTGAAATTTGCTGAAGAATTAGAAGACGAGCAAATGATAACTCGTACTAAGACACTAATTTCAGCACGTCAAAAGAAGTTAAGAGAGTACATCAAAGAAACTAATGAAATGTATGGTGACAAGCATGATATTTTGACTAGAGATTATGCTAGAGAACAAGTAATTTATAAAAAGAAAAAGCTTAATTAGAGTGATAAAACATATAAAAATTAATTAACATTCCGACCTGAGTAAGTCGTTAAACTGCTTTTTTGTATGCAATCAATCAGCGTGGAGCGTTCCACGTAAAATAAAAACGATAGGAGAGATTGACATGAAGCGTGAAGATTTAAAAAAATTAGGCTTGAGTGATGAACAAATTGAAAGTGTAATGTCTGCTCATGGTAAGGATATTACTAGCTTACAAGAGAAAGTAAATGGATTAACTAGCGAACGTGACGGATTAAAATCACAACTTGATGAACGAGATCAACAGTTAGTCGATTTACAAAAGAATTCTAAAAACGTTGATGATTTAAACGAGAAAATCAAACAACTACAAGCAGATAATCAAAAAGCCAATGAAGATTGGCAAAATAAGTTAGCCACTCAAACTAAGAACTTTAGAATCGAAACAGCATTACGTGAAGCAAAGGCTAAGAACGTAAAAGCAGTTTTACCATTCATTGACACTGAGAAAGTAACTGTTGATGGAGATAATTTGAAAGGATTAGACGATCAAATTAAAGCTATTCAAAAGAGTGATAGTTACTTATTTGAGGAAGGTAAGCCAGAACCTAAGATTAATATTGGTGGTGCTTTTAACAACGGTGAAAATGGAGCTGATGGTAAAGTTGATCCGGTAGTTTCTAGCATTGCAGCACGTATGAAATCAATTTAGAAAGGATATGATATCACATGACAGTAGTATTAGATCAAAAAGATTTATTAAAGATTGATGAAGAGTTTGGAGCAGATTCTCAACTCTGGCAACCATTACAAGGCGGTGCTAAGTCTATCACAGCTGCAGACTTTACAGGAGTTAAGACAGTTCGTATTAACAAGATGGACGGTTTTGCAGATGCAGCAAAATATAAACGTAACCAAGACAATGCACGTAACAATGTTAATGTTACAAAAGAAACTCTTGAATTAACACAAGAAGATTGGATTGGGTATGACCTAGATCAATTGGATATGTCCGAAAACGGAGCTTACACAGTAGCTAATGTTGTTCGTGAACATAACCAACGCATTACAATTCCACACCGTGATAAATTCCTAGCTCAAAAAATTTATGACACAGCTAAGTCTGGTGGTAAGTTAGTAACAGATACAATTGATTCTAAGAATGCTTTAGCAGCATATGATGAAGTAGAATCCTACATGATTGATAATCAAATTCCTGGTGGCTGGTTAATGTTTGTTTCTACTAAGTACTACAAAGCATTAAAGAACGCTGATGGTGTATCTAAGACATTCTCTGTTAACCAACAACAAATTAACGGAATTAATCGTCGTGTTGCTCAATTAGACGGTGGAACACCAATCTTAACAGTTGCTAAAGATCGTATTCAAGGTTTAACAATTCCTGATACTGTGAACTTCTTAGCTGTTCCAACGTTTGCGATTGCTCCAATTGTTAAATACGATAGAGTGGATGTAATCTCTCCAGATAATGACCGTGCTGGTTATCGTTGGACAATTAAAGGATTATCCTACTATGACGCATTAGTATTTGAAAATGCTAAGAAATCTATTTATGTTGCAGCTGAAACAGCTACAACAGGTAGGGGTCAGTAAGGTGATGTAAATGGCTTATCTAACTTATGATGAATATGTTGAGCTTGGTTATAGGCTAGATGAAGATGTATTTAATAACCTTATAAAAGGTGCAGAACGTATCATAGATTTAGCCACAAATGATTTTTATAAGGTTCATGATATATTAGTCGATAAGTCAAAAAGACGCGTAGAAACGTTTAAAATGGCTATTTGTGAGCAAGTAGATTTTATGCATGCAACTGGTATTAATAAGAGTTATGATTTAGCCCAAAATGAATTTACCAGTATCACAGTAGGTAGATTATCTTTAAGTCCTGCTGGTAATGTAGGAGCAACTATGAAGAATGGTCTATGTACAGAAGCATATAATCTACTGGGAAGATATGGTTTGTTATATCGAGGTGTACACAGATGATACCTAGAATTGATAGAAGATTATGTAATCAAAGTATCACTTTAAAGATTCCAATTGGTGAATTGGATAAATACGGTAAACAAAAAATAGAAGAAGTTGAGGTGGAAAATGTACTTGTACAACCACAAACAATCTATTCAGGCGATAGTAATAATCGTAAAATTACGGCTAATGCTATTGTCTTTTTGTTTGCCAAAATTTCTAATCCATTGCCTAAACTAGATAGGGATAGCGTTGGAAATAAGTTAATCTTTGAAGGTAAGGAATACACGATTACTAATATTGTAGATAATCGTGAGCCTTACAGTAATGATGTTTATTCTTATGAATTGGAGGTGTTGTAATGGCAGTAGTGGTATCAGTTCATGGTAAAGGCTTTGATCGTTTTTCTGAGAAAGCTTTAAATCGTGGACTTTATAATTTTACTAATCAAATGGCAATGGATATGGATAAGTTCGTACCATTCAAGCAAGGTAATTTATCAAGTTCAGTCCATGTACAAGATAACCATGTAACTTATACAACACCTTATGCTAAAGCTCAATTCTATGGATATATTAACGGACATCCAATTGCTCACTGGACGACAAGTGAACATCCACAAGCAACATCTAGGTGGGACTTAAAAGCAAAGAGTTTGTACTCTAATAATTGGTTTAGGGTATTTAAAAAAGGTTTACTTGATGGAAAGGTAGTTGAATATCATGGACCTAAAGGATAGATTGGCAGACTGCATTAACAATAATGTAGATTTGCCAGTTAAATTGTATCAGTCGTATATGACCAATAAAACAAGTCCAGAATTACGTATATATGACTTACCATCAACAGTAATTGATGAAGATTATGCAGGCAATCGAACGGAAGAATTTATCTTTGAAATTGCAATGCGTAGTAATGATGAAGAATTGATTAATCAAACATTGTGGAATATATCAAAGTATATTTCAGAATATGATTTTAATTTGGTTAGTCAGAATGATAGTTTTAGTTTTGATAAATTAGAAGTAACAACATTCCCACATATAGTGTCAGCAGATACTGAGGGTAATGTTGTTTATTTATTTGATTTTAAAATCACAATTGATACTTATAAGGAGAGTGATTAATCATGGCAGAAGCACCAGAAAAAATTGGTTCTTTTATTCTTAACCATAAAGTAAAAATGGAAATTGATACTGCAGGCAATAAGGATATGTCTGCTTTAGCGAGTGCTAAATGGGCTCGATTAGCTGCAGGTATTAACAACGTAACACCAGCAGAAAACGATACAACAACAAATGATGAATATTATGACGGAGAAGGCTTTGGTACATCTGATGTAACATCCAAGCGTTATCAATTCACTATTGCTGGCCACCGTTTAAATGGAGATCCTGCTCAAGACTATATTGCAAGTAAACAGCTAGAAATTGGAGATTCTTTAAAGACCTTATTTAAGTTCACTTATCCAGATGGATCTTACATTGTTGGTGTAGTTACATTAACAAACATTCAAGCAACCGGTGGTGCTCCAGGTGCTAAGCAAACATTTAGTGTAGTTCCTGTATTTAACGGAAAGCCTAAATATGTTAGTGCAGAAGACGCTAAAAAAGAACAAAGCGGATCAACATTATAAATAAAATAAACAGAGACGAGTAATGTGAAACGATTGGAGGAAATAAAATGCCAAGTATTAATTTAGATGAACGATTAAACCTAGATACTAAAGTAGATGTTACAGTAGCCGAGAAGAAATATTCTTTAGTTTTGAATGATGAATTATCAGTTAAAATCTCAGATGTTCAACTTGAATTAAGCAAACGAATTGAAGATTTAACTGACATGCCAGAAGAAAAGTTTAAAGAAATGTCGTTAGATGAACGTAAAAAATTAGTGGTTGATACTATGCATGATGGACGTGCAGATATCTTTAAAGCAATGGATAAGATCTTTGGTTCTGGCGAAGGTGAACGAATTTACGATTACTATAATCAATCAACTAGAGCAATTAGTAAGATTATTGCTGCAATTGATGATGTTTTGAATGATAAATTAAAGACTAATAAAAATCGTAAAGAAAGACGTGCAGAAAAATATACTAAGAAAAGACGTGGTTAGTCATGTTATCTCTGACTGAACCATTAAAAAGTTCATACACGTATCAAGGTAAAGAATATCAAATAGATTTGAGTTTTGATAACGTGATTAGAATGTATAACTTGCTTGAAGATGATACTTTCCAAGATGCAGAGAAGATTGTAATTGCTTTTGAAATGTTTTTTTGTTTTGAACCTAAGGATGCTGAATTTGCTATGAAAGCAATTGATGAAATTACAAGCTATATATCTAAGTCTGCTTATGGTAATGATCCTGTTGAAAATGATGTAGTTTCAAGTGAAGTAAATACTCACAAATTATTCTCTTATACACAAGACGCAGGTGCAATCTATGCAAGTTTTAAACAACAATACAATATTGATTTAATTGCAGAGCAAGGAAAAATGCACTGGGATGTATTCAAAGCTTTATTTGATGGCTTAGATGAGAATACTTATTTTAGAAAAATCTTAGATATACGCAGAAAAAATGTTAGTGATTTACAAGGTAAGGAATTGACAAGTGCAATAGAAGCACAAAATTATTATGAACTTGATGAAAATAAAACAGTTGAAGCACAAGAGGCAAAAGTAGCCAGCTTTGCAGATTCATTGAAAGCTTTAGCTCAGTCTTAGAAAGGAGGTTAATCAATGGCAGCAGATAGTACAGTTAATATTGATGTTGTTTTAGGTGGTAAAGATAAGTTCATTTCTGATACTAAAGAAATTAATGATATTGTAAAAAATATCGGTAAAGATTCAGGAAATGAATTGGAAAAAGATTTGTCTGATAATTTGGATAAATCTAAGACCAAAGCTAAACAAACTCATGATGATATTGAGAAAGAATTTAAAGATCCTATTAAGTCAAAATTTGATGCTGATGATAAACCTTTAAGACGTAAGACTGAAGAAGTTGAAACTGCATTACGTAAAGTACCTAAAGAAGTTATTACCAAGATAACAGCAGATGCAAAAGAACAAGGAATAGATAATTTTGATAAATTACTAAAAAAACTCCCTAAGCAAGTCAGAACAGAATTACTGACGAAAGCACAAAAAGGCGAAGTTATCAATTACGAAGAATTATTGAAAAAAGTTCCTTTAAAAATTCTTACTAAGGCTGAATTAAATGACAATGCTAGCCCTAAGTTGAAAGCATTGCAGAATAATACAGAAAACACTGAGCATAAATTCAAACGATTAAAAGAAACTATGCTTGGTGTTTTTGCAGGTAATGTATTAACTGCAGGCGTAGGAATGGTAGTAGGAAAGTTGAAAGACTTAACTGGTGAAGCTATCAAAGCATCTGACGCTATGGATAAATTTAGGTCAACAATGAAATTAGGTGGCTTTGGTTCTGAAGAAATTAATAAAACTGCTAAAGAAGTTCAAAAGTACGCTAATGATACAGTTTATGAGCTTAATGATGTAGCAAATACAACAGCTCAATTAGCAGCAAATGGTATTAAAGATTATATGGGCTTAACTGAGGCTGCTGGTAACTTGAACGCTCAAGCTGGTGGTACAAAAGAAACATTTAAATCTGTGGCAATGGTAATGACCCAAACTGCTGGTGTTGGTAAATTAACCACTGAAAACTGGAACCAGTTAACGGATGCTATTCCTGGTGCATCTGGCAAATTGCAAGAAGCCATGAAGAAGAATGGTGCTTATACTGGTAATTTCCGTGATGCAATGGAAAAAGGACAAATAAGTGCTAAAGAGTTCAATAAGGCTATTAGTCAATTAGGTATGACTAAAGCTGCTAGAGAAGCTGCAGCAAGTACTGCTACATTTGAAGGTGCTATTGGAAATTTAGAAGCGGCTGTTGTTACAAGCATTAGTAATATTATCACAGAGCTAGGTAAAGCTAATTTTACTGGAATCATTAATACAACAACTAAGTGGGTAGAAAATCTAGGTACAACAGTTGGTAAATTCTTACATGATAATAAAGATGAAATAGCTGAATTACTGAAAAATCTTGGTAGCATAGCCTCGATTATTGGTTCTGCTGTGTGGGATACTTTTAAAGGTATTCTTAATATGATTGCTGATGCTTTAGGTGTTACACACGATAAAGGTGATAGTGCTAGTGATGTTTTAGACGAAATAAATGATATTTTAGAAACCATCATTGACCATAAGGAAGACTTAAAAACATTTATTAAAGTCATGTTAGGACTATTTGTTGCCAAAAAAGCATGGGATATGGTTGCTGCTTTAACCAGTTACTATAAAATTCTAAAAGATATTATAGGATTAGGTGGATTAAGTGGACTGGCTAAGGGTATAGGAGTAGGCGCTAAAGGTGGTAAATTAGCTACTACTGCTGAAGAAGTTGCAGAAGGTGGAGTAAAAGCCACTAGTGCAAGTAAAGTAGGTAGATTAATTGGTGTAGGTGCTGATAAATTATTTGGTATTCAGCGTGGTGGCCAAGAAGTAGCTGAGGCAGTTGCTAAGTCTACTGTTGAGAAAGTTGGGCCAAGGACACTAGCTAATGGTGCCAGAACTGCAGCACAAGTAGGTCAACGAACAGCAGTAAGAGCAGCAGAGAAAGGTATCATTGCAAGAACAGCATCAAGAATTCCTGTAGTTGGTTCTTTAATTGCTGGTGGTACTGAATTAATTGGTATTAACAAGAAAAATAAAAATGAAAAAATTGGTAGAGCAGTTGGAGCAACTGGGGGAACCGCAGCAGGTGGTGCAGCTGGAGCTTGGATTGGTGGAGCAATTGGTTCTATTGTTCCTGGTGCTGGGACTGCTGTAGGCGCTGGTGTTGGTAGTTTTGTTGGTTCTACTGTTGGTGGAATGCTTGGAGCTAAAGGCGGTGGTTCAATTGGTAAGAACTTTGCCAAAATCAAGAAAGATACAGGTAAGGTATTTGATGAGCTAAAAACAGGCGTAACCAAAAAAGTGGCTGGTATTGGTAAATCAATTTCTAGTGTGTTTGGGAAAGCTATTGGTGGAATAAGTAAAGTTTTCAATAAAATTAAGAAGCCTATTTTAAAAGTATTTGATTCTTTGAAAAAAGGATTACAGAAGGTTGCTAAAGGAATTACGGTTGTAGTGTTAGCTCCATTTGTTTTATTAACTGCTGCAATTATAAAAGTCTGGAAAAAGATAGAAAAGCCAGTCATGAAAGTAGTCAACAGTCTTAAAAAGAATATTGAAAAAGCTTGGAATCCTATTGCTAAAACTACAAGTAAGGTATGGAATGGGATAGCTAAAACAGTCTCTAAAGCATGGAACAGCTTGAGCAAAGTTGTATCTAAGGGAATAAATGCCATTGTAAAAGTTGTAAGTAAAGCATGGAATGGATTGACACAAATAACCAGCAAAACTTGGAATGGCGTTAAAAGTATCATAATTAGTATTGTTGAAGCTATCTGGAAACCACTAAGCAAAATTTTTGGCAAGATTTTTGATATTGTTAAGGATACTTTTGATGATATTTTTAAGATAACTAAGCATATTTGGAATAGTATTTTAGACAAGATTTCAGATATTTTAAGTGGAATTTGGAAATCTATTAAGAGTAAGTTTGATGATATTAAAGATACTATTTCAGGAGTTTTAGATACGATTAAATCTAAGTGGGATAGTATTTGGGATGGAATCAAACGGAAAGTATCTGATATTTGGGATAGTGTTAAAAGCATAGTTCATGATGGTGTAAAAGCTATTGGTGATTTCTGGAATACAGGTGCTAATGGATTAGAAAAAGTAGCAGGTTTCTTTGGTGCTAAGATTTCAATTCCTAAGTTCAAACAAGGTAGTTCTGGTCCAGTAGCTAGACCAATGTTAGCAATGGTAAATGACCAAGAAGGACCACTACATAGAGAAGCAATCTTTAGACAAAATGGCAAAGTTGAAATACCAGAAGGACGTAATGTATTAACTATGTTACATCCTGGTGATGCAGTTATGCCAGCTAAAGAAACCGCTGAAATGTTTGGTATACCTAGATTTGAAGGTGGCTTTGGCAATTGGTTCGGTAAAGCCTGGAATTATGCATCTTCAAAAATCAGTAAATTGGAAGATATGATTGACGATAAGATAGATGCTATTACAGATTCACTAAGTGATCCACTAGGAACTTTATTAAAGATATACTCAGCTGGAACTAATACTGCTAAATCATTTTGGAAAGATTTTGGAGATTCAGGGGCTAAGAAAATTCCTCACTGGGGAGAAACTTGGTTTAAGAACTTACTTACAAAATTAAAAGATAAGTTGGATGAAATTGGTGGAAATGGTCCTATTAGTGAATCTTTAGTTAAAAGGGCTGCATCTAAAATGCATGTAAGTGTCAGTGCTGGAGATATTGCTCATATCTTAAATGTTATCCAACATGAATCTGGTGGCAATGCTAGAGCTATTAATCTTTGGGATAGCAATGCTCAAGCGGGTCATCCTTCGAAAGGTATTCTTCAATTTATAGATAGTACTTTTTTACATTATGCAATGCCAGGACATCATGATATTTGGAAACCATTTGACCAACTTCTAGCAATGTTTAATGATACGACTTGGAGAAGTGATCTTACTCTAGGTGGTTGGGGTCCATCAGGTGGCAGAAGATACGCTAACGGTGGTTGGGCTGATAGACCATCTATTTTTGGTGAAGTTGACGGAGAACCAGAGATTGCTATTAATCCTGCAAGAAGTACTGCTGATAATCATATCGTAGAAGCTATTAGAGCCAGAGCTGCTAAAAATCCTAATGGTATGAGTGCTAAGTTAAATCGCATTATTCAAGCTGGTAGATATGATGGTTCAATGATTGCTCCATCTACCAATATTAGTAATGTTTCAAATAACCACATCAGCAAAGAAAGTAAGCTGGATTTAAGCGGAGATTTGAAGATAGATGTTGTAATGGATTCAAATACAATTGCTAACGCTACTTACTCTAAGTTAGAAGCAATTAGAGCTAGAAGAATTATTGTTAATGGATATGGAGGTGCTATTTAATGACAAGTACAGTTGTGATAACTAAACTTGATGGGACAACCTATGATTTAAATGAGTTGGGATTTCATGTTAAGAAATTTGATGTTCCATATCCTAATTTTCAATACACATTCCAGTCAATGAGTACTTACCATAATTTATTAGTAGATAAGGTAGTTCAACAAACTACAATCTCATTAGTTTTGGATATTACCGCTAATGATACCAATGATTTTGAGTTACAGAAATTAAAATTAAGAAGAATTTTAAGCTCAAATGAAGAGTTTTATGTTCAAACAATGAGAATGCCATTTCTAAGATGGAAAGTTGTTGCTGATACTTTTACTCCTGCACAAAACAATTCATTTTGGAGAGCGTCAGATGTACAGATTAATTTAGAATGTACTGAATCATATGCTGAGACTATAGCAACTACACTAACTCCTATGAATGCTACAAGTGGATTGTGGGGTTTTGGATTAGAGATACCTAGCAAGAAAAAGTTAGAATATGAATTTAACAATCAAACTGAATTTAATTTTATAAATTTGGGTATCATTCCTTTAAAAGCTGATGAAAGACCAGTCAGAATTATTTTTAAAGGAAATGCAAACAATTTAAAGATAACCAATACTACAACTAATCAAAGTTATTCTATTAGTGGGAGTTTGAGTAGGAATGATACTTTAGAGATTGTAGGACTTGTTCCTATTATTAATGGATCGCAAGCTTATGGTAGATGTAACCATGCTTATCTAGATTTCGCAGTTGGTAAAAATCACTTGAGAATTGAAGGAAGTTCAGACTTCAACATAAAGTTTGATACTAGATTTTATTATTAAGGGGTGGTGTAGAAAATGTTATTTGTTCAAAATGTCAATGGAGATCAAACAGCTTTCAAAGCTGATAATGTACAAATTACAGATACATTAGGACAATATCCAACATTATCTTTTACATTTATTGAAACTCCTGAAAATGAAGTTGCAGCTCAGATGATGATACCTTTTACAATTATTGAAGTGCCAGAAAATAAGCAGAGATATAGAATAGTTACTAATAACCCTGTATCTCTAGGAAGATATAAACAATATTCAGTGACAGCTATTCATATTGCTAAAGACTTACATAACAAATATGTAGATGAGAGATTAGAGAATACTCAATCTTTAAAATCATGTTTAGATTTGTTAGTTAAGGATACGCAAGTTAAGTATATACTACATGATAATTTTGATAATTACGCTTTTTCTGAAGGCTTTGGTGGTGGCTATGCTGATGATTTGCTAATGCAGAATTTAGCAAGTGATTTTGGATTTGAATTCTATTTTGATAACTATACGATCCACATTCAAAAGAAATTAGGAACAAAAGAGTCTTTTCTATTTATAGACAATGCCAATGTTTCAAAGATAAGTTATAACGAAGATTATTCAACAATAACAACGTACATCAAAGGTCAAGCTAAGCCAATAGTTCAAGAGACAACAGATAAAACGGGTGGTAGTTCTAGTCCTGGTGGTTCTTGGGGTTGGCCGTTTCCTGATGTTGGTGAAGGTAATTTTATGCAAGTCCAAAGATTTGGCTATGATGGTGGATTTAGACCTAATTCATTTCATGATGGATTAGATTTTGGTTCTGTAGATCATCCAGGGAGTGAAGTTCATGCAGTGCATGGTGGGAAAGTTATTATCAAGTCCTATATGGGTGGTTTAGGGAATTATGTTGTTATACACTCGGATGATGGATATAACATAGTTTACCAGGAAGCTTTTTCTAGTATGTCTAACATACGAGTTAACGTCGGTGATGTAGTAAAAACAGGAGATGTGATTGGATACCGCAATACAGACCATCTCCACATAGGAATTACTAAAGTTGATTTTAATACTGCTGTAGGAAAATCATTTACTAATGATGGAACGTGGCTTAATCCACAAGAAATTATTAGAAATGGTATAGCGAATAACAATTCTGAAAGTAATGTTGAACAACCAACAGAAACGGCTGAAGAGAATAAGCCCACTGAGTATGAGATACACTCTGAATATGTGTCTCCATTGGTTGAAAAAGCGCATTGGCCAAAAGTAGAAGCTGAACCAATTACTGACGATAATATAACTGATGAGAATACTTTGATTAATAAACTAAAAGCAAGTATCCATGATTATCCAGATATTGAATATACTTTAGATTATGCTAACTTCAAGTATAATTCAGTTAAATTCAATAATGATATTAAAGTAGGTAATTACGGTTGGTTAAGAGATAGATTTGGAATTGATGTTGAAGTAAGAATTAACTCGTATACTTGGTATCCACAAAATAAGCAGGCAGATACTGTTACGTTTGGTAATAAGAGATTTGATCCAGTTGAGTGGCAAGTTAGAAATCAAAAAGCATTTGAGAGAAATAAAAAACTAGGTGAGACTTTAAAAAATCAAATTTCTAAAGTTCAAAAAGGAATTGTATTACCTAGTATTCAAAAGGAATTGGAAGGCAAATTAAAAGAGTATATTGACGATAAACTCAACAACAATACTCCAACAACTCCAGATACACCTAAACCACAACACATTGGTAAGATTATTGATGTGTCTGAATGGCAAGGTGTAATTGATTGGCCTAGCGTGATAGCTGATGATGTTACTTTGAGTATTATTCGAGTTCAACATGGTTCTGCTCACCAAGATTTGAAGTACATGGAGAATTTGCAACAATGTATTTCAGCTGGCGGAAAGTATGCAGTATATGCATATTTTGCTGCTACATCTACATCAGATGCTCAACAAGAAGCTAGAGATTTTTATAACAGAACACAACAGGTTGTCGCAGGTAAGCAACAGCCTATTTTTTATGCGATTGATGTTGAAAGTATTGAAATGAGTGGAGATATTACCCAGATGAGAGCGGGAGTTGAGGCTTATATGTCGCAACTCAATGCTTTAGGTGTACCAGATAATAAGATAGTTCTGTATATTGCTAATCATTTATACGATAAATTCAATCTGAATGTAGCGCGTCCTGGAGCAATCTGGATACCAAGTTACGGACAGAATGATGGAACATTGGCTAATAGTTTGAAGCCTACACATCCATATGACTTACATCAATTCACAAGTAAGGGTAGTGTTAAAGGTATATCTGGAAATGTAGATATGAGTGCAGAACCAAGCGAGAGATTTAAGGAGTTGATATTTAGTGCTTAATTGGAATGGTGATATTCATGAATTCTTGAATGTGTATCAGAAGAATATGACGGACTTTCAAGATAAGATTAATAGTCATTTAAGTTGGTTGAATGATGACTTGTATATAGAAAATGATTTCAGATTAGCTTTAATCGTTCAGAAACTAGATACAAGTTTCTCACGGCTTTTATATAACGAAATTTGTGAGAATACAAGGTTAATTAATGTCATCTTGAATAAATTATCAGATTTGTTAAACGAGTCTGATTACCAAGAATATGATGATTTGGGTAACTTAGTAACAGTGTCTTATAAGGCTTATTTAGATAATAAGTTAGAGTTAGATAAGGATAATTTCAATAAATATTATCAACAACTTCAAGCTATTTTAGATAAACTAGCAAAGTTTAAACATGATAATGTTAGTGAACAATATTTGAAGGGTGGTGAGAATTAATGGCAGTAGCGAATAATCAATATATACACTTTGATTTATTACGATATCAAAATGAAGTTCTAGATATCACAAATAAATTTAAGGGACATGTTGGAGACACGCAGGATTATATTAAATTAAAAATAACATCTAATAGTTATCCGGTTGATTTACGTAACATGAAAGTGATGTTTGCAGGCGTAGATCCTAAACAGATTGCTCATAGACACTATTTGGAGCTTAAGGCAGATCAAAAGACAGACAATTTAGAAAAGGGAATGTGTACGGTTTATTTTGATGAAAATACATTCAATTATGAAGGCAAATGGACCCAGGCTTATTTTAAATTCATTGATGAAAATGGTAATACAGTATCAACTGTTAATATGAAATTAATAGCTATGGGAGATCAGGTTTACGCTGCAGTAGGTCAAGTTGCGAATATTACGATAGATGAATTTGATAAAGAATACGAGAAAGTAAGGGAAGCAGAAAAGAAAACTGAAACTTTATTTAATTCTTTATCTGCAGATGCCAAAGCCAAGTATCAAGCTGCATATGATGAATACAAGCAAGCTATTCAAGAAGCGCATGATGTAATCTTCAACGCCCAAACAGGGCTTAAAGTCAATTATGACAGGTTACAAGAAATGGCTCAACATATTCAAGAAACCTTACGTCAAGCACAATTCCACGATAGACCGTTTCAATTTGATACAGTCGCAATCATGAAATCTTATCTTGAGTTACAAGATGGAGATTTAGTGATTACAAGTGGATGGGATAGTAAAGACGACGGTCATGGTAATATGTGGCAAGTTCGAGCTAAGAAACGTAATGAGACACCAGATGAAATTAATGTGATCGCTTTACAATCTGGTTATGTGGCAGAACGCAACCTAAGTATGATTTCAGCAGATAGCTTAGAGGATATTATGTACGGATATTCAATTAAGATTGTACATAATCAAAAGGACTATCCTAAACCAACCGTATTCTACTATGAAAACGCACTTGGTACTGAAACAGGTGGACTTGGTTCTGGTTCATTTGGTGAGACTCTAACTAAGTTAGTTCCTTGTGAGGCAGAATATACGGATAATAATTCAATCGTTGTCCGTATACCACGTAATTTCTATATGGATGCTAAACCATATTACAAGTATGGAGATTGGTATTTAGGAAGTGGCAATAAAACAATTAAGATTAGTCTGGGTAATGTTGATGATGGTGCTGCTAAAACTGGAGACGGTAAAGGCAGTAGCTATTTATCACATAGCACAGGCTATTTCAATTATCCAACAGCTCCAAGTGATTTAAGGTCAGTTTATGTAAATGACACAACAGAGAGATTAGAGCGGAAATAAACGCAATATCCAAGCTAAAGTCATTAGTGCAGCTAGTGGTAAGAGTACAGTTGAATTATTAGATAGCAGTAACGAATTTTCAGACAACATACAAATGAATAATTTACAAGATGATAGCTTTGCAGCCTTTAATGGCTACAGGGCTATTTATTTTAGAAAATAAAGAAAGAAGGAACAAACATGGCAATAAATTTTGAACCTATTTTTTCTGAAATGCAAAGCGGACCAGAAAAAATTAAAGAAAACTTTGATAAAGTTAACAATGGTTTGCTTTGGGGACAATCACAACAATTTTTGAACTTAGATGGATTAAATAGTAATTATACATCTTACAAAATTAGAAATAACGGAAGTGAGATGCATATAGGAATGTATATAACTGGAGATGGAAGCGGATCGTGTTATCTGCCAATATCAATAGCCAAAAAAATGGGAAATACTGAAATTGTTGGGCGTACAGATAATAATGGCATTGGCTTCATGCATATTAATGTTGATACTGGTAAATGCACATTCTATAAACCTGACAGCTCAGGGATGTATATTCAAGCACTAGTTCCATTGCTAGAACATTAGGAGGAGAATAAATGAAAAAAATATATTTCTATAATAAAGCAACAAAAGAATTTGCTGGTTATGATGTAATTGATGATGATGCAGAAATTCCAGCTAACGCCACAACAATAGAGCCTGCGGGTAGCGATGGCGCTGGCTTGTATGATCCAACTTGGAATGAAAATACATATTCTTGGAATGGTTTAACAGAAGAAGAATGGAAGCAAAAGCATCCTGTTCAAGCTCCAGGATCAACTCAAGATCAACAAACGTTAGCATCTTTGACTAAGCAAGTTATACAATTACAAGTAGCAATTACACAACAACAAAAGGTTAATGCAAGTTTAACAAAAC
>ERZ507021.17-NODE-17-length-218988-cov-11.4003_pt1 | contig 218988 bp, 196 predicted proteins | sample MGYA00512877_ERZ507021 | MGnify/ENA metagenome assembly ERZ507021 | reverse complement strand
TCTACATCTTCCTCATTCAGTGTCAAGCGCTAATTTATCAGGCTTTTCACTTTTTCTTTTGTTCTCTCAGCCGGTTCGCTTAGCGCCCTGTGCCGTGACAACGAGGGCGCATTATAGGGAGTTTTGTGAAGCTGGCAACACTTTTTTTTGATTTTTTTACCGACCGTTTAATTTTCCAACAAATTTAACTTAAAGCGCCAATTTTCTGAGCGTTTTAAAGCCAAAATCGGCTAAAACCGGTTTTAATAATTCACTATACTCATCTTCTTTAAGACAGTAAGCAAAACTAATTTCTTTTGAACCTCTGATTTTATCTTGATTTACAACTAACCACGCAGTTCTTCTTGCAATTGCACCACCAGAATCAATAATTCGAGTACCATCAGGCAAAACAGAAAGTAACTCTTCTTCTAATAGAGGGAAATGGGTACACCCTAATACTACCGTATCTGGTGGCTCTTTCATTTTAAGCCAAGGGGCTAAAATTCTACGTAGCTCATCGCATGACACCTTTTCGCCATGCAGTTTTTTTTCAGCCAACTCCACCAGCTCTGCTGAACCTAATAGATGCACTTTACACTCCGTCGCAAAGCGTTCGATAAGTTCATGAGTATAAGGTCGCTTAACCGTTGCTCTTGTGGCTAATAGACCGACCACACCATTACAGGTAAGTTTTGCTGCAGGTTTAATCGCAGGAACAACACCAACAATGGGGATATCAGTAAATTTAGCACGTAAAGCAGGCAGACTTACTGTACTTGCGGTATTACAAGCGATCACAATCGCTGCTAACTCATGCTGTTGCGCGACAGCACTGACGATACGAACGACACGCTCAATAATAAACTCTTGTGGTTTCTCACCATAAGGAAATGCTTCATTATCGAAAACATAGATATAGTGAGCATCCGGCAGTTTTTCACGGATCTCTCGATAAATAGATAAACCGCCAACCCCTGAGTCAAAAACTAAGACAGTGGGATTAGCGGTAGATTGTGCATCAGAAGTTGTAGCTTCCGGTGAGGAAATATTCACGTCCTGGCGTGCGATAGCCATAAGCTGTCTCATAATCTTTATCAAACAGGTTGGCTATTCTACCACGAATTGAGAGATGAGATGTAATAGGATATGACGCAGTTAAATCCCAAAGACTTACCCCACCTAGTTTTATTCTTTTCGTAGGATATTGGTTAAAGTCCGTATCATAGCGCTTTCCTATATATTGATAATTAATTCCAATATCTATATCTGCGATATTCCAATCTACTTGATACTTAAGCTGTTGCTTTGCTCTTCTGCTTAATAGATTATTATCACTATCTCTAGCATCAAGGTACTGCAATGTTAATTGATGATGTAATGATCCAGTATCCATCTCACCAACCCATTCAGCACCTTTTATTTTAGCTTTATTGTAATTAATATAAGCGTTATCTCTAAAAGCAATCAGATTATCAATATCATTTTGATATAGAGATAAACGCCAATCAATCCCTTGAGTTAACCCTTCAACGCCCACTTCCCACTGCTTACTTTTCTCTGGTTTTAAATTGGGATTACCTTTTGTGTTCCATGCAGGATTATCCGCATAAAGTTGCCCTAATGTAGGAGCCTTAAATGCCGTACCATAAGAAGCAATTACTCGATAGTTATCAACAAACTCCCAACTTGCACTGGTTTGCCATGTAGTATGCCAGTTAAATTCATCGTGGTGATCAGAACGAATAGCGCCTTCAACGATAACTGAACTAAGTTGTTTTTGAGATGTGAGATATAGCCCAGTATTATCAATTGTTCTTTGATGAGGTACTGATGCTGAATTCGCTTCAATAGTTTGTCTTTGCCAATCCATTCCAGCGCTGATCATGCCACTTGGAATTAAAAAGGTGTTCCCCCATTGGACATTATATTGTTTAGAATTATCTACAGAAGAGCCCTTACCATCACGGCCATTTGTTGAAATGTAGTTATAGTCTTTAGTTTGGCTATACACCGTAATTAATTGACTAAAATAGGAATCACCACTGAACTTAATACCCGCTTCATAATTACGATTATAAGTTTTACTTTGATCTGTATTACCGGGATAAGATGCAACATAAGTAGTACGATTATCATAACCATACCCTTTCATGTAGCCTTGAAAGTTATCATTAAAAATATGGTCGATACCAAACCAATAGGATTTATTCATAAATCCATGTCTGTCATGAAAAGGGGCGGCAACAGGGACAGAATCATCCGTTGCATGTATTCCCTTAGTATAAGTATATCCACCTGCCGCAGATAATGTGGTTCTCTCACCTACCTTTTGTTGTATTGAACCATTGTAATTTTGATATCCATGGCTTCCTATTCCTGCATTTAACGTTAAACCATCATTTTGGCGTTTCGTTATAAAATTAATGACCCCACCAATCGCATCGGAGCCATAAACAGCCGAACGAGGGCCTCTTATATATTCAATACGTTGTACTAAAGAAAGAGGCAGTTGACTCATATCGTAAGAGCCAGAAATCCCTGCTTGGTTAGTACGTACACCATCAATTAATATTAATACATGTCTTGAGTCAGTTCCTCGCACAAAGACTGAACTCATCTGCCCTATACCACCACTTTGTGCTACATCAATCCCTGGCATTCTACGCAATACATCAAGCACACTATTGCTCTGCCAGCGATCGATCTGTTCACGATCAACAATAGTCACTGGCGCTAAAATAGAGGAGGTAGGTTGTTGAAAACGATTAGCAGTCACACTCAATGTATTATCAGCCTGTGCAAATAGGTTGAAACTGCTCGTCATAACACTTAAAGCAACACTTGAAAGAAAAAATACTTTTTTATTATTCATGAAATCTGCATCCAACAGAAATAAGTAGCAGGATGCCGCCAAAATTAAATAAAACGCGTACTTAATTTTACATGCGACAAATGTTCGGCAGGTCTTCGGACTCTAGGTTAAATACTCTGAGCATTTAAGATAATGACTTCCCACAGCACTGATTTTGGTGCATTGCAGTGTCTTTTATTATCCTTGATCCTATTACCGCTGCGCGTCAGTTCTGGCTTTGCACCAGATTCCCTTTTCACTCCATATCGGAGACCGAATCGCTATGCTACGATGCCAACTTCACTGAGTCCAGAAATTGAACATGAAGAATACTGGACATCTTCATGAGGATCTCTACAATTTCGCTCGCTTAACTTTATTACTGCCAAAAACAAGGCGAGATACCATGCAAAATTCATTACCAACGCAAACATACCAGTCTCAACTGAATGAAAAGACCGAACGCCTACAAAAGATGATGGCACCTTTTAATGCGCCTAATGTGGAAGTTTTTTCATCACCAGAACAACATTATCGTATGCGTGCAGAATTTCGCATCTGGCATGAGCAGGACGCTCTGTATCATATTATGTTTGATCAAGAGACTAAGCAGCGTATCCGCGTTGACCAATTTCCAGTGGCGAGTCAGCTGATTAATCAGATGATGGTAGCTTTATTGGCAGAAATAAAAGATAAACCAGCACTGCGCCATAAATTATTTCAAATTGATTATCTTTCAACCTTAAGCAATAAAATCATTGTATCGTTGTTATATCACAAAAAAATTGATGAGACTTGGCAACAAGAAGCGACAGCATTACGCCAAACATTAATTGCTCAGGGGTTTGATGTGCAATTAATTGGCCGTGCATATAAAACTAAAATTATGCTCGATAATGATTTTGTCGATGAAATATTACCTGTTGCTGGTCAACAGATGATCTATCGTCAAGTGGAAAATAGCTTTACCCAACCTAATGCACAGGTCAATATTAAGATGTTGGAATGGGCACTATCAGTCACTGAAAACTCAACCGGTGATCTGTTAGAGCTTTATTGCGGTAACGGCAATTTCTCTCTCGCCCTTGCACGTAATTTTAAGCGAGTGCTAGCCACTGAGATAGCGAAGCCTTCAGTGCATGCAGCGCAATATAATATCGCGATGAACCATATTGATAATGTTAAAATTATTCGTATGTCAGCGGAAGATTTTACTCAAGCAATGAATGGCGTAAGGGAATTTAAACGCTTAGAAGGGATTAATCTACAAGATTACCAATGTGAAACTATTTTTGTTGACCCACCACGCAGTGGTTTGGATGAGAAAACTGTTGAGTTGGTTAAGAATTACTCGCGCATTTTATATATCTCTTGTAATCCGCAGACTCTGTGCCAGAATTTAGAAACGCTGATCAAAACTCATAAAATCAGCAAGTTAGCACTTTTTGACCAATTCCCTTACACCCATCATATGGAATGTGGTGTGTTATTAGAGAAAAGATAACTTTTAGTTTTAGAAGTTATAGCAGAAATTACCACCAAAACCCCAATAAAAACAAAACACCAGTAAGTGCACTTACTGGTGTCAAAATCTCGCTGTGTTTACAACCAAAAGCTGATAACAATTAATATTGCTCTGCTTGCGATGCTTTCTCAGCGTCTTCTTCCTGTTCACGTAGACGTTTACGCTGTTTAATTTGACGATAAATCCATAGAGCAATAATCACAATACATACAGAAGAGAAGAAGTTAGAGCCCATTTCAGGGTTAGAGGTTTTTAAATATGCATTGTAACCAAATAGCCCTAATAAAAAGAATGAGAAAATTAACTTAGGCATACCATCAGTCATTGGTTGATTTAAATAACGTTGGTATAAGCAGTAAACAGCTAGAACTAAACTAATCAGTGGAAAAATAGACCAAGGTCCAGTAAGTGGGTTAAATAAAGTTGAGTAACTACCATGTAAAGCAACACCGATAACTACGGAAAGTAATAGTGTGCTTTTTTCACAGCGATTTTGTTCCATCATTTATCTCCTTTCTGATGCATTTTTTTCTTTATTTCGGGGTTATTTTGTAGAGGTGTTTCTAAATCACGTCGATACCAATAGTAAGCGCCTTTGGCAATCATCCGTAGTTGTATTACTAATCTTTCTTCTAATTGTTGGCGTTTTTCAATATCAATATCTAATGCTTCTGCCCCTGCACTAAATACGATAGTCACCATCGCTTCAGCCTGCATTTCAGTAAAATAACGTGGCATATTACTTTCTTGCTCAAGATAGTCTGCCAGTTCTGCAATAAAATGTTGGATCTCTCGTGCGACAGCGGCACGAAATTCAGCAGATGTGCCAGAGCGTTCACGTAACAATAATCGAAAAGCATTCGGATTATTACCAATAAATTCCATAAAGGTAGAAACCGATGTACGGATCACACTTCCACCTTTAGCAATACGCTGTCGTGCTTGTCGCATCAATTGACGTAGCATCAGTCCACTTTCATCGACCATAGTTAACCCCAACTCATCAACATCTTTAAAATGACGATAAAATGAGGTAGGTGCAATACCCGCTTCTCGCGCCACTTCTCGTAAGCTTAGGCTAGTAAAACTACGTTCTGCACTGAGTTGGCTAAAAGCTGCTTCAATCAAAGAACGGCGGGTTTTTTCTTTTTGTTTCGCTCTGATGCCAATATTATTACTCACAGCAATCCTGATAATCCAAATGTGGTTTATAACCAATATATCAAATTTTTACAGAAAATAAGTACGTACCGTTATCCATAACGACACATTCAGATAAAAAACTAAATAAAGTGTGACTAATGCCCCTAATGTCAATTGGGCTATTATTCATTCTAATGTTAATATGTCGTTGTCGTTTTGTATAAAACAGGTCTCTTCCTATGCAACATTCTCATTTCGATGCAATTGTAATCGGTTCAGGTCCTGGTGGTGAAGGCGCGGCCATGGGGCTGGTTAAACAAGGAAAACGCGTCGCCGTCATTGAACGTTATGATCAAGTCGGTGGTGGTTGTACTCACTGGGGAACTATCCCTTCAAAAGCTCTACGCCACGCGGTCAGTCGTATTATCGAGTTTAATCAAAACCCGCTCTATAGCGACCAATCTCGCCTGATCAACTCCTCTTTTTCTCAAATACTACGCCAAGCCAGCACGGTAATCAGTCAACAGACTAAAATGCGTCAAGGCTTCTACGAGCGTAATCATTGTACGATGTATTCAGGCGAAGCTGCTTTTATTGATGATCATAGAATTAGCGTACGTTATCCTGATGGTACTTGTGATATTCTCAGTGCAGATAATTTTATTATTGCCACAGGCTCTCGCCCTTATTGCCCACCGGATGTTGATTTCTCACACTCTCGTATTTATAACAGCGATACCATACTCGACCTTGAGCATGAACCTCGCCATGTCATTATTTATGGTGCTGGGGTCATTGGTTGTGAATACGCTTCTATTTTTAGAGGTCTAAGAGTAAAAGTTGATTTAATTAATACTCGTGATCATCTACTGTCATTCCTTGATCAAGAAATGTCAGATGCACTCTCTTACCATTTTTGGAATAACGGTATTGTTATTCGACACAATGAAGAGTACGACACCATCGAAGGCGTTGATGATGGCGTTATTGTTCATCTAAAATCCGGTAAGAAAGTCAAAGCCGATTGTCTGCTTTATGCTAATGGTAGAACGGGTAATACCGATACGCTTGGTTTAGAAAATGTTGGGATCAAAACCGATAGCCGTGGACAAGTGGCAGTTAATGCGCATTATCAAACCAGTTGTGAACATATCTATGCAGTAGGTGATGTGATTGGCTATCCAAGCTTAGCCTCTGCGGCTTATGATCAAGGGCGCATTGCGGCACTTGCGCTTACCACAGGCACCTCGGAAACGCATTTAATTGAAGATATTCCAACGGGTATCTATACCATTCCAGAAATCAGCTCTGTGGGTAAAACGGAACAGCAACTCACCGCAATGAAGATCCCCTATGAGGTCGGTCGTTCACAATTTAAGCATCTTGCTAGGGCCCAAATTGCAGGTATGAATGTCGGTAGCTTAAAAATTCTTTTTCACCGTGAAACCAAGCAAATTTTAGGTATTCACTGCTTTGGCGAGCGCGCTGCTGAAATAATTCATATCGGCCAAGCAATTATGGAGCAAAAAGGAGAAGGCAATACTATCGAATACTTCGTTAATACCACCTTCAACTACCCAACCATGGCGGAAGCCTATCGTGTTGCTGCTTTAAATGGTTTAAATCGCTTATTTTGATGCTGCTTTCTTAGCCTCATAAAATGCGGTCATATGATCACGGATTGTCTCTGCTAATTGTTCATAACGATTACGCAAAGGCGATCCGGGGCGATAAGCCAAAATAATAGAACGTGATGGATTAGGTGAAGTACAATCTAAATAGCAAACGCCATCGCGTTTTTGTGCTTGAGGTACCGCTAAATCAGGTAAAAGTGTAATACCACTTCCTGCAGCGACCATATTACGCAATGTTTCTAAACTAGTTGCTCTAAAATGGGTATCTTCTTTAGCCCCTGCTTGGAAACAAAAACCTAAAGCTTGATCACGTAAGCAATGCCCATCTTCTAACATTAATAAACGTTGGCCTGCTAAGTCCCCCATCGGCACTGATTTGCGATCATGCCATGGATGCTCATCATAAATAGCTAATTTCATCGGCTCTTCAAACAAAGGCACTTCTATAAAAGGGGCACTCTCTTTTACCATGGCTAAAATAGCACAGTCGAGTTTACCGCTATCTAACTGAGCTAATAAGCTATTGGTTTGTGCTTCGTGAAGATACATCTCTAACTTAGGGTAGTTTCTATGTAATTCGGGAATAATATGCGGTAATAAATAAGGTCCAACAGTAGGAATAAGCCCAATATGTAACGGCCCTGCCATACTCTCACCTTGTAGTGATGCCATTTCTTGTAGCACTTTCACTTCACGTAATACCGTTTTCGCTTGCTCTACTAGCAATAATCCCTGCTGGGTAAACAGTACTTTGCGACTGGTTCTTTCAAGTAACATAACGCCTAATTCGTCCTCAAGTTTACGAATTTGGCCACTTAATGTTGGCTGGCTCACATGGCAAGAATCTGCCGCACGGCGAAAATGTTTATGCTCAGCTAGAGCCACCAGATATTCCAAATCACGGATATTCATTGCAGATCCCATACTTATTACTGATAGTTAATAGCTATAGATAATATAACAACTGATAAATTTTTCTATCAATCGTGCGTTATTGTAACGTGATTTTTTCATCTTTTATCAATAAATGGTGATATATCAATTGATTAAACTATTATTATCGGTAAGCGTCCATAAAAAAGCAGGGCAGTTCATGAGCCACCCTGCTTTTTTTGAATAATCTGTCAGTTATACAATGGGATAAAACTACTCATCCATATTAAGCTGTTTTTTGGCCTCAGTAATGGCATAAGAAACCTGCTGTTGAGATACCCCACCTTTTGCTAATCGTTTATCTAAACAAGATTGCAATGAAAGGATCTCGTAAACTTCAACGGTAATTTTGCTACTAAACTTCTGTAATTCAGATAGCGCCAACTCTTCAAGCGCTTTACCTTGCTCAATTGCACTAACAACAACTTCACCGACAATATGGTGAGCTTGGCGAAATGGCACCCCTTTTGCGACTAAATAATCAGCAAGCTCTGTCGCATTGGCATAACCTTGTTTTGCGGCCTCTTCACAACGAGGGCGGCGAACCTGCAACCCATCAAGCACTAATGTTGCCATATGCAAACAATCAGACCAAGTATCAACGGCATCAAACAGCCCTTCTTTGTCTTCTTGCATATCTTTATTATAAGCAAGAGGCAACCCTTTTAGAGTCATCATCATTGCGGTTAATGCCCCTTGTACACGCCCGCACTTACCACGAATAAGTTCTAATGCATCAGGATTTTTCTTCTGTGGCATTAATGAAGAGCCAGAAGTGACTTTATCTGAAAGCTCAATAAAACCTGCTTCCCCACTATTAAAGAAAATCAAATCTTCAGCAAAACGAGAAAGATGCACCATACCAATAGCGGCCGCAGATAATAGCTCTAACACATGATCTCTATCTGATACGCTATCTAAACTATTGTTTGTTGCACTGGCAAAACCCAACCATTGAGCTAATTGTTCACGATCAATATCATAAGCGGTACCCGCCAAAGCGCCACTACCCAGTGGACTTACATCTAAACGCGTTAATGCATCCGCTAAACGACTCTCATCTCTTGCTAACATCTCTTTATAAGCTAAACACCAATGCGCAAAAGTGACGGGTTGAGCACGTTGTAAATGAGTATAACCGGGCATCACAGCATGTTGATTTTGCTCAGCGGTTACCACTAACGCCTTTTGTAATTCAATAATAGCCTGACGTAAGTGGGCGACTTCTTCTTTACACCACAATTTTAAATCTGTCGCGACCTGATCATTACGGCTACGTCCAGTGTGCAACTTCTTACCTAAATCACCCACTTTGGCAATCAGTTTACTCTCTACCCAACTATGAATATCTTCCGCATCACTTTGTAAAATAGAATGGGGATTAGCTGTTACTTCCTCAGACAGTTCATAAAGTGCCTGTTCAAGTTGAGCTTGTTCATCCTGCGATAAGACACCTACTGTGACTAACGCTTTAGACCAAGCTACTGAACCAAAGATATCTTGTTGTGCGAGTCGATAGTCAAACCGCAGTGAATCATTGAATTGTTTAAACCGTTGATCAGCTTGCTGACTAAAACGTCCACCCCAAAGTGCCATAATCACATCCTATTTTGTCTTTGTTAAAAGTCATGCTTGATAAAAATGTATAGAGTGATGCCTTTTGTCACATCACTCTTATTGGTCTCACCTTATTTCTTTTTACTTAATGCCCGAATACGTGATGGCAAAGAGTATAGGCGGATAAACCCTTCTGCATGGCTGTGATCATAGACTTCATCTTCACCAAAGGTGGCGAACTCTTCCGAGTAGAGGCTGTTGTCAGATTTTTTCTGAATAGCATTCACATGGCCTTTATAAAGCTCTAACACCACTTCGCCATTTACCTCTGTTGCCAGCGAGTCAGCAGCAGCTTGTAATGAAGCCCGAATTGGCGTAAACCAACGACCGTCATAAACAACATAAGACATCTCTAAACCCAACTGTTGACGCCATTTAAAAGCATCTCTATCCAAAACCAGTTGCTCAACACCACGCAGTGCCGCCATCATAATGGTGCCTCCTGGGGTTTCATAGCAACCGCGAGATTTCATACCGACCAGACGATTTTCCACAATATCAATACGACCAATACCGTGTTTTACACCTAGCGTATTTAATGTAGCTAAACACTCATAAGGGGATTGAGCTTTGCCATTGATAGCAACCACTTCACCTGCTTTTACCGTTACAGAAACCTGTTCAGGTGTATCAGGGGCTTTTTTCGGATCTACCGTCCATGCCCAGCAATCTTCATTAGAGGCATTCCATGGACTTTCTAACACTCCGCCTTCTGTTGAGATATGCCATGCGTTTTCATCACGACTATAAATTTTCTCAAGTGTCGCCGTGGTTGGAATATGACGAACTTTTAGATAATCCAGTAGGGCTTCACGGGAGCGCAAGTCCCACTCTCTCCAAGGTGCAACCACTTTAAGTTGCGGTGCCAGTGCGGTATAAGTACTTTCAAAACGAACTTGGTCATTACCTTTACCTGTTGCGCCATGCGCCAAGGCATCAGCCCCGAGTTTTAATGCCAATTCAACTTGTGCTTTCGCAATCACAGGGCGTGCCATTGAAGTGCCTAACAAATAGCTCTCTTCATATAATGCCCCTGTTTTTAATACTGGATACACATAGTCTTTAATAAACTCTTCTCGTAAATCAACCACATAGCATTCACTGGCCCCTGACGCCAATGCTTTTTGCTCTACACCTTCCAGATCTTCACGGCTTTGTCCCACATCAGCAACAAACGCAACCACCTCGCAATTGTCATAATGCTCTTTTAACCAAGGGATGATAGCCGATGTGTCTAGACCACCTGAATATGCCAGTACAATTTTTTTAATACCTTTTGTCATAGTGATAACCTTTATTCTCAATTGTGTTTATTGCGCCAATATACAAAGCGTTATGTGGCTGTGTTTAAGCTAAAATACGTGTCCCGATCGCCATACCATTAAATAAATCAGTCAGTTTTTCCGCGTGACGCCAACTGGCTATTTCAACAGGACGTCTAAGCGTTTTTGCCGCTTCTAACGCAGCATTAACTTTAACAATCATGCCGTCGGTGATAATGCCTTGGTCGATTAATGCTTGCGCTTTTGTGGCAGATATTTCTGTGAGTTTTTGTCCTTTACCATCCAAAATGCCACTTACATCTGAGAGCAACACCAAATCTGCTCCTAAGGTTTCAGCAATCGCTGTTGCCGCTTGGTCAGCATTAACATTCATCAGTTCACCTTGGATGCTCACACCTATAGAACTAATAATCGGGAGATACCCTGCATTCAGTAATAGATTTAATAACTCAGGAGAGCCAGGTTCAGCATTTCCCACATGACCTAGCTCATCACTAATTTTTGTTACTTTGGCTAATTGACCATCGCCCAAACAAAGTCCGACACCATTTAAACCAAAGCGTGTGGCCCATGACAGCAATGTTTTATTGGCACTTCCTGCCAACGCGCCAGTAATAATGTCAATTTGATCGGCGGGGGTAACTCGTAGGCCTTGTTTTTTAACAACGGGCAATTGCAGCTTTTTCATCAGAGAATCAACCAAACAGCCACCACCATGAACAATCACTAATGGACGGCTATGACTAGTGCGATATTCTTGTAGTGCTGTAAAAAAACGTGTTAACGCTTTTTCGTTATCTAGCAGTACACCGCCTAGTTTGATAATTAATGGTTCCATAAAACGTCCCTACTCATTATTTAGATAAGTGTTTCGGTTGGTGCAAAACCGAACCGAATGTTCATACATTGCACCGCTTGTGCTGCGGCCCCTTTTAATAAGTTATCTTCCGCACCGACAATAATTAAATGCTCACCTTGTTGTGCTAACCCGATATCACAAAAGGCGGTACCGACAACGGCTTTTAATGCAGGTAGACCTTTGTCATACATACGCACCAACGGTTGGTCTTGATACGCTGTTTCAAATGCCTGCCTTACCTCATTTTCTGTGACACCTTGTTTTAACTTACAGGTGATAGTGGCTAAGATCCCCCTAGCAAAATTACCAAGATGAGGAGTAAAAATGACATCAATGCCAAGGTGAGTAGCAATTTCCGGTTGGTGACGATGCGTAAAAACACCGTAAGGTTGTAAACTCACTTCACAAAAGCTGTTTGTTAAAGACGCTTTTCTGCCTGCGCCACTTACACCGCTGGTGGCATTGATAACAGGCCAGTGAGTGCTGTCTAATAATCCCGCTTCAACTAATGGCTTTAACGACAGCTGAGAAACGGTGGGATAACAACCCGGCACAGCAATAAGTTGAGCCTGACTAATCTGATCAGCGTTCCATTCGGCAAGACCATAAACCGCCTGTGATAACCAATCAGTATTCTTATGCTCGAATCCATAGTATTGTTGATAGAAATGCTTATTTTGTACTCGGTAGGCGCCAGATAAATCGAACACCACACACCCCTGAGCGAGAAAAATAGGAGCAATGTCATGACTGACTTCATGTGCGGTGGCTAAAAAAACGATATCGATATTTTTAGCGGCATTAGCAACATCGACCATAGGCTCAAGTGGCAAATCAACTAAGCCACGATATTGTGGGTAAAGCTCAGAAAAGCACTTCCCTGCATCTACACTTTGAGCGGATACCATCAGTCTGCTCAAATTTACATGGGGATGCTGCTGAAGATAGGCTGCTAATTCAGCACCGGTGTAACCACTTGCTCCTACAATCAGAGTATTTAACATGTCATTCTTACCTTGTACTATGAACACAAACCGATTAATGTATTTTTATTCAAAAAAAGTGCATGAATATTGATACTATTATGAAGAAAGGCTGTCAACAGTGAATATTAAATTACCTACATTTATTGAGCTTTATCGACAATTAATTGCAACACCCTCAATTAGTGCAACAGATGCTAAGACAGACCAAAGTAACGAGGCACTGATTAATCTGTTGGCTAATTGGTTGGAAACACTCGGTTTTTCAATTGAAATACAACCAGTACCTGAAACCAGAGGGAAATTTAACCTACTTGCTACCCTTGGCAGTGGAACCGGCGGGTTATTACTCTGTGGACATACGGATACGGTGCCATTTGATGAAGGGCGTTGGACTCAAGATCCCTTTACCCTAACGGAAAAAGAAGGCAAGTTATATGGTTTAGGTACGGCAGATATGAAAGGCTTTTTTGCCTTTATTATTGATGCATTGCGAGATATAGATACCTCTCAACTCACACATCCTCTGTATATTCTTGCTACAGCAGATGAAGAAACGTCGATGGCTGGTGCACGTTATTTTGCCGCTAATACCGCTATTCGTCCTGATTTTGCTATTATTGGCGAACCCACCTCATTACAACCAATACGTGCTCACAAAGGGCATTTATCTAATGCTATCCGTATTACTGGGCAATCCGGTCACTCTAGTGATCCGGAAAAAGGTGTCAACGCTATTGAGTTAATGCATGAATCTATCACCCATCTCAGTACACTGCGCGATAGATTAAAAACCCGTTATAACAATCCGGCGTTTGTTATTCCCTATCCCACCATGAACTTTGGTTATATTAACGGTGGTGATGCTGCTAATAGAATTTGTGCTTGCTGTGAATTACATATGGATATTCGCCCATTACCGGGATTAACGCTGCAAGATCTTGATGATCTGCTGCACGAAACATTAGCCCCGGTAAAAGCGCGCTGGCCGGGACGTTTAAGTGTCGAAGCATTGCACGAGCCTATTCCCGGCTACGAGTGTCCGACCGATCATAAAATGGTTGCCGTGATTGAAAAACTACTGGGTGAAAAAGCGCAAACTGTTAATTACTGTACCGAAGCACCTTTTATTCAAGCGCTATGCCCTACGCTAGTGCTTGGTCCTGGCTCCATTGAACAAGCCCACCAGCCTGATGAGTTTATTGATATGGCTTTTATTGAGCCAACTCGTGAATTAATGGGGCAATTAATTGAAAACTTTTGTTTAGCAGAGAAAGCGAAATAATAAAAAATCCTATCGACTTATGTTGAAATGCAAGTTGCAGGTAGGCGATTAGCCCCTGCAACTTGCAATATAACGATTATGCGTTTAATGATTAGCGCAACCAGTTGGTTTTCGCTAATTGCACTATTTCATCGCCACGACCATTAATAATCGCTTTCATCATATACAAGCTAAAACCTTTGGCCTGCTCAAATTTAATTTCCGGAGGCATGGAAAGCTCTTGTTTTGCGGTTACCACATCCACAATAACAGGGCCATCATGTTCAAAGGCTGTTTTTAATGCTTCATCAAGATCTTCGCCTTTCTCAACGCGAATACCTTTAATTCCCGACGCATTGGCAATAGCGGCAAAATCAGGATTATGTAAATCGGTGCCATCAGTCAAATAGCCCCCCGCTTTCATTTCCATCGCCACAAAACCTAATACGCTGTTATTAAAAATCACCACTTTCACCGGTAAGTTCATTTGAGCCAATGAGATGAAATCACCCATTAACATGGTAAAACCACCGTCACCGCACATCGCCACAACTTGACGTTTTCTGTCCAGTGCTTGAATACCAATAGCTTGCGCCATCGCATTCGCCATTGAGCCATGGTTAAACGAACCAATTAAACGACGTTTACCATTCATTTTCACGTAACGTGCTGCCCAAACTGTTGGCGTACCAACATCACAGGTAAATACCGCATCATCGTTGGCTAATTCACTTAATCGACGTGCTAAATACTGAGGGTGGATCAACTCACGCTCACTAGGTTGAGCCAATGCATCTAAATCTTTGCGTGCTTTAGCATAATGTTTTAACGAGGCATCAAGATGTGCGGTATCTGTTTTCTCTTTTAATCGCGGTTGTAATGCATTAAGGGTTGCTTTGACATCTCCAACAAAAGCCATATCCACATGGCAATGTGAGCCAATACTACTTGGATTAAGGTCAATTTGAATAATATTAGCTTTGGCAGGATAGAAAGCGCGATAAGGGAATTGAGTACCTAACAGCACTAAAGTATCGGCATTCTCCATTGCGTGATAACCCGATGAAAAACCGATAAGACCCGTCATTCCCACGCTACATGGATTATTCCACTCAAGATACTCTTTCCCACGTAGTGCATGCACAACAGGGGCTTTTAAGGTTTGTGCTAGTTTCACCACTTCATCATGTGCTTGAGCACAACCGGCACCACACATTAAGGTGATATTTTTAGCGTTATTCAGTGCCTCAGACAGTTTTTCGATTTCAAAACGATTCGGCATAATCAGTGGTGATTGTAGTGGATACCAATTTTCATGGGCATCTTCTGGAGCGGGTTTTAACGCTACATCACCGGGTAATACCACCACCGCAACACCCTTTTTCAAAATAGCGGTGCGCATAGCGATAGCCAGAATTTGTGGGATCTGATCGGGATTAGAGACTAATTCACAATAGTGACTACATTCACGAAATAACTCTTGAGGATGAGTTTCTTGAAAGTAATTACTACCAATTTCAGCAGAGGGAATATGAGCGGCAATCGCTAACACGGGAACATGATTACGATGACAATCAAAAAGTCCATTAATTAAGTGTAAGTTACCTGGTCCACAGGAGCCGGCACAAACGGCTAATTCACCATTGATAGCCGCTTCTGCTCCGGCGGCAAAAGCCGCGACTTCTTCATGGCGTGTGCCCATCCATTCAATGGTACCCATTTTGCGCAAGCTATCACTTAATCCATTCAATGAATCGCCCGTCACCCCCCAAATACGTTTCACACCTGCATTATGGAGCACTTTAGCAATATAGGTTGCAACTGTTTGCTTACTCATGTGACGCATTTCCTTTTTATTTTAGTGGGTAATCTCTCTACATGCTGCCCCAGATATAACAACCGACTCTTTTACCACATCATATAGAGAATACCGTGTTATTAAATCAAATATTAAGAATAACATCTCTTGATTGATTGTCACGGTAGATAGGTCAATTAATAAAGGAAATTAACTATAAAAAATAATACTATTGATAAACGCACTTATCGCTTTTATGACTCATTTCGCATTAAATAAGAATCTATCTCATTTATATTGTATTAAAATCATCAAGTGCTAGACAAAATAAACTTATAGGATTATTTTAATAATTAAACTAATTTTTAATTGCTCTTTTTCTACTATCATTTTATTTAACAATATAGCTGACACATTTCAGCCTTACTCTCTGTCTTTCCTCAATAATTTCAGTTAACTCAAATTGTTAATAAATTTATTACTATTATTTTATTTCATGTCCCATGAAAAAGAGGTATGAAGTAAACATGACATTGGTCACGCTACCTTTTGCTTTTTGTCCTCTAGAATAAAGCCTGTTTATTTTTCTACGGAGATTAACGGATGGACAAAAGTAGAAGTCCGATAAAGGTTTTCTTTATTAGTATTCTGGCAGTCCTTTTCTTAATTTTTATTTCACAATATGTGATTGGTAAAAAAGAAATTAAGATTGGCATTGCAGTCATTCCTATTCTACCAATGTTATTTGCAGTTATTATTGGTATGTTTATGTCGGCTGGATTTACCCGCAAAAAAATTAAAGTTTGGGGTAAATTATTTACAGAAAAAGAAGAAGGCTTCTGCGGTAAAATGGTAGGTTTCAGCCTACTTATTTTAGGTACGCAATATGCTGGCATGATCGTCCCAAATATAAAAATGATTTTAAGTGTCGGTATTCCTTTATTTGTTCAAGAGCTAGGAAACTTATTACCAGTATTAATTGCCGTACCATTAGCCATTAAATTTGGTTTTGGTCGCCGTGCAATTGGTGCATGTTCATCTATTAGTCGAGAACCTTCTATCGCCGTTATTCAAGGTAGATTTGGGACTGGCTCACAAGAATATATTGGTGTATTAGCTATTTACTTATGTGGTTCTGTTATCGGGACTTTATGGTTTAGCGTATTAGGTAGTCTTGCACCATTAACAGGCTTACACCCACTTGCTCTAGCAGCAGGCTCCGGCGTAGGTTCAGGTTCAATGTTAAGTGCTGCATCAGGGGCATTAATTAACGGTTTAGACGAAGCTTTAGCACAACAAGTATTAAGTGTTGCGGCTGCATCTAACTTATTATCTTCTGCACTTGGCGCACTCTCATTAACCTATTTAGGTTTACCTCTTTCAGAAAAAATTTATAAAGTTTTCACCAGAGGCAAAACTGCATGAAAAATATAATTATAGATATGAAATTAGTATTCGTTGCTATTTTACTGGCAATGTTTACTCAAACGTTAACATCAGGGATTGCTATTTATGCAATGTGGGATAGCTTTATTGCTATGTCTGTAGTGGTTTTTATTTCACTCGTTGCTAAACAATATTTACCTTCATCTCTACCAACATTTGCTTATGCAACTATTATCGGGATACTTATTTGTTTACCTGAAACACCTGTAAGAGAGTTTTTTATTAGTTCTATTGGTAAAGTCTCTTTCTTATCTTGTTGTGTACCTTTATTAGCATTTGCTGGTTTATCCGTTGGTGGCCAATTAGAAGAACTGAAGAAAATGTCATGGAAAGTGATCCTTATTTTCATGATTGTTTCTACCTGCTGTTTCTTCGGCGCATCAATCGTCGCACAAATTGGATTTACTATCCAGGGAGTTATCTAATGAATAATATTTATAATGTCAGCGAAAAACTCTTTCAATTAAATGACTTTAGTAAAAAAACACGACAAGATCTGCACAAAATTCCTGAGTTATCAGGTGAAGAATATAAAACATCAAAGTATTGCCGTGAATTGATGGAAAGCTTTGGCTATCAAATTAAAACCTTTGATGGCTATACTGGATTTACTGCCGATTTAATTGTTAATGCTGATTTTCCACTAATTGCCATCCGTGCAGATATGGATGGATTAGAAATGCCAGACTTAACGAACAACGAACACAGCTCTATCCATCAAGGTTGTGCACATAATTGTGGTCACGATACTCATATGACCATTGCATTAACGGCCGCTAAATACCTTGCTGAAAACCAAGCAGAAATGAGCGCTAATGTGCGTTTTATTTTCCAAATGGCAGAAGAGGATATGCGTGTTCCTGGTGCTGACAAAATGGTTGAGTTAGGTTGCATGGAAGGCGTTGATGAAACTTACGCACTACATAATGATGCAGCTATCGAAACCGGTTGTGTACGTTTTAATGATGGTGTCATGTCATCTTACGGCTCAGCATGGACATTAGATGTTTATGGTGTTTCTGCGCACGGATCTACACCGCATAAAGGTTTAGATGCTATTCGTGAAGCAACTCGCTTAATTGATTATATGGATTATGTGGTTGCCAAAAAAACTGATCCCTTTAGCCCTGCGGTATTTGGTTGCGGCATGATCAATGGCGGTACTATTCCTAATGCGTTAGCAGATCACGTTCAAGCCCGTGGTACTATCCGCTCTATGGATGAAAATACCGACAAAGTATTAAAAGAAAGTTTTAATGAAATCGTAGCACGCAGTACAGCGGGTGGATTTAAAACAACATTAACAGCGACAGGCTACCCTGCTGTTATTAACCATCCTACGGCTTATCAGCGTTTACTAGAAGCCACTCGCCAATTTTTACCAGAAGAGAATATCGAATCTAACGGTAAACCAATGACGGGTAGTGAAGACTTTAGCTATATGGTGAATGCCACTAAAGGTAAAGTTGGCGCAATGTTCTTTTTAGGCAGTGGTAATCAAGCTAAAGGTATCAATAACTACCTTCATGCTAATCCTTATTTTGTTGATGATGATTGCTTATTAGTGGGTGCACAGATTTTTGTTAATCTGCTAACTCGCAAATAATTACTTATTCTGCCCTAAGCCCGTTTTTTGCCCCCGCAAAAACGGGCTTTTTAGTCCCTCATCTTAACTCAAGATTTATTCTATTATTTTCTCTTTGCTATTTACCGAAATCAGATCAGGTAACCCCTGATACACTTCTTTGCTATGCCACTGGGTTTCCCACTGCTCTGGCATCTGAATAATATTTCTATCAATATGCGGAGCATAGAGTGAAATAAACTCATGCATATAATCTTTCATATGCGTATGTTTACTTAGACATATATGTGTATAACTGGGCTGTACTAAGTGATCGATATTGATGCACTTTAATGCTTGGCTATCTTCTATTTCATCATAAGCAACCGTGGCAATCACACCAATACCAAGGTGGCGCTTGACATAATATTTAATAATTTCGGTATCTGTCGCCGTCAATGCCACTTGAGGTTTAAGATGGTTTTTATAAAACACTTTATCGAGTTTAGAGCCTCGAGTGAAACCAAACACATAGGTAATAAGGGGATATTGGCCAAGTTGTTCAATGGTAACCTGTTGATCATCAGGTAATGATGCAAGAGGGTGATCATAAGGTACTAATAAACTGCGAGTCCAGCGATAGCAAGGCAAAGTAATTAAATCTTCATATAAATGCATCGATTCTGTGGCAATCGCAAAATCGACATCGCCATTTTTTACCATTTCTGCTAACTGAGCAGGAGCACCTTGGTGAAAATGGAGTGAAATATTAGGGTAATAGCGGCGAAAATGATCAATGACGTTGGGTAAGGAGTAACGTATTTGCGTATGTGTTGTGGCAATGTGCAAATCTACTTTTTTATTACGATCTTCTTCTGCCACAATACTTTTAATTTTATCAACCTGCCCAAGAATATCGCTAGCTATTTTATGGACCTCTTTCCCCATAGGACTAAGTGCTAATAAATTATTATTTTTACGGACGAATAAAGAAACACTGAGTTCGTCTTCTAATATCTTAAGTTGCTTACTAATCGTTGGTTGTGAGGTATAGAGTTTCTCTGCCGCATTCGTAATGTTAAAGTCATTTCGCACTACTTCAACAAAGCTTTTCAGTTGATTAATATTCATGAGGAGTACCTGGGTTAATTGGCACAAGCATGCCGTTAATTATTGATTTTATAAAAATAATTATTGTTAATATTTATACTACAATGTCATTACTCAAATTATCTGCTCTTATGCCTAGTGGATATTATGACATCTCCTCTCTTTTTGCTCTCTTAATAAGAATAGTGATATCTACTTAATTATCCACTGGCTTACCTTATCTATTTGCTAGAATAGAAAAGTGACTGCACCAAATCTAGCAATGACTGTTTTTATTTCTGTGTTTTAGCACAACGAATAATAGATGATTTCATCCACATTAAAGCAGATATTAACTATTTATTATGCATAATTTGACTATCAATATATTATTTCTAATCAAAAAATAAAAACCCAACATAACCCATTGTTATATAATAATATTTACTATTAGCTTTTTATCGCCATCTTCATCTAACTTAATTCAAATTTACAACCATTAACATCATGGATTTTACACAAAAGTCATATTCAGCTATGATATAGGTCACATTTTTTACTTAGAGGCTTCGTTTTGTTATATCAAAACAACGACAAAAAATCCCTAATCTTTCATTTAACCTCATCTATACTTAATAAGTGTTCCATAAGCTATTAGTTCACCCTCACTATTTAACTATGTAGAAGTAAACTGTTTTTTAGTGAATTATTACCACTCTCTTTTCTCGCTATAAAATAGTCACTTCATTTCGTTTAATTATTAATTGAATAACAACAATTTACTAATACCTTAATTGAAAGGTCACTTAATATGAAATTGAAGAAAAAAAGAAACAAACCATTAAGAATCAATGATATAACCATTATTGATGATAGCAAACTTAAAAAAGCCATTACTGCGGCAGCGTTAGGTAATGCAATGGAGTGGTTTGATTTTGGTGTATATGGCTTCTTGGCTTATGTATTAGGTCAAGTGTTTTTCCCTGGTGCATCACCTGGCGTACAAATGATCGCAGCACTTGCGACATTCTCAGTCCCATTCCTTGTTAGACCATTAGGTGGGGTTGTATTTGGTATGTTGGGGGATAAGTTTGGACGACAAAAAGTCTTATCTGTCACCATCATAATTATGGCACTAAGTACTTTTGCTATCGGTCTTATTCCTGGGTATGACACCATTGGGATTTGGGCACCCGTCTTACTGTTATTAGCAAAACTAGCCCAAGGCTTCTCAATTGGTGGTGAGTACTCAGGTGCGGCGATTTTCGTTGCCGAATATTCACCAGACCGTAAACGGGGCTTTATGGGAAGCTGGTTAGATTTCGGCTCTATTGCCGGCTTCGTTATGGGGGCGGGTGTTGTTGTCCTTATCTCAACCATTATGGGTGAAGCTGCATTCCATGAGTGGGGATGGCGTATTCCATTCTTCTTGGCATTACCTTTAGGTCTGATTGGCTTATATTTACGTCATGCCTTAGAAGAAACCCCGGCATTCCAACAACATGTTGATGAAATGAACAGCGATGATCGTAAATCTATCGAAAATCCGCCACGTGTTTCATTACGAGAAATCGCTTCCAAGTATTGGAAAAGTTTAACGGTATGTGTGGGCTTAGTGATTGCGACCAACGTCACCTACTACATGTTGCTAACCTATATGCCAAGTTATTTATCCCATAACTTAAATTATTCCGCCGATCATGGGGTCTTGATCATCATCGCGATTATGATAGGGATGCTATTTGTTCAGCCTGTGATTGGATTACTGAGTGATAAAATTGGTCGTAAACCTTTTGTTATCGGGGGTAGCGTTGGACTGTTTATATTGGCATATCCGGCCTTTATGATGATTAACAGTGATGAAATCGGCTTAATTTTCTTAGGATTATTAATTCTTGCGGTTTTATTAAACTGTTTTACTGGGGTGATGGCCTCTATTTTACCGGCTATTTTCCCAACCCATATTCGTTATAGTGCCTTAGCTATTGCATTTAATATCTCGGTATTAATTGCCGGTGCCACACCAACTGCAGCGGCTTGGTTAGTTGAAGCGACTGGCAATTTATATATGCCCGCCTATTATCTAATGGTAGTTGCTGTTGTCGGTTTGATAACGGGTATAAAAATGATTGAAACAGCCAACAAACCATTACGCGGAGCAACACCGGCAGCATCAGATAAATCAGAAGCGAAAGAGATTTTATCTGAGCACTATGACAATATCGAACAACGTGTTGAAGATATCGAAGCGGAAATTGAAGCATTACAGAAAAAACGCCAAGCGCTTATCGATCAACATCCAAAATTAGATTAAGAGAGGTTACATGCACTCAGCGCCTGTTCATTTAGTTTGGTTCCGTCATGATCTAAGAGTGACCGATAATAAAGCGCTCTTTTATGCTTGCCAAAATACACAGGCGCAGGTGCATGCCATTTTTACCGTCACGCCTGCACAGTGGAAAGCCCATCATATGGCTTTATCACAGCAGGCGTTTATTCATGATGCATTGCTTAATCTTTCCCATGCGCTAGCTAAATTAAATATTCCACTGACACTTATCATCAGTGATACATATGCTGATGCGGCACAAAGTATTGTGGATTATTGTCAGCAACATCAGGTCACTGCGCTATTTTTTAATCATCAATATGCGCTTAATGAGCAAAACCGTGATAAAAAAGTAATGGAATTACTCGCCCATAACACCACGGTTTATTGTTACCACGATAACGTTTTTGTGCCACCGGGGAATGTCGTGACCCAACAAGGAGAGATGTACAAAGTCTTTACTCCTTTTAGAACCGCATTTTTACGGCTATTTCTGTCGCAAGATAATGCTTCATTACCAGCCCCCGAAATAAGAGCACACCAAAAAGCCGTTTCACCGTTAAGTGCACCACTTTTTGCACTACCAATATCATCAACCAAGATGTTCCCAGCAAGCGAACAAGCAGCGTTACAGCGTTTAAAACAGTTCTGCTATGAAAGGGTGATACATTATGCAAAATGGCGAGATATTCCTGCTATTGATGGAACCAGTCAATTATCCCCTTATCTTGCCATAGGCCTAGTGTCTGTGCGCCAATGTTTTAATCGCCTTTACCAAACAGAGCCTGATTTCTTAGAAAATAACCATTCCAGTGCATTTGTTTGGTTTAATGAGTTAGTTTGGCGCGAGTTTTATCAACATCTAATAGTTGCTAACCCGAGTTTATCCAAACAGATAGCTTTTCAACCATGGACAGAAAATATTCGCTGGCGTAATGACCAAACTGAATTTACCGCTTGGACACAGGGCTTAACAGGCTTTCCTATTATTGATGCCGCGATGCGACAACTGAATCAAACCGGCTGGATGCACAATCGCTTACGTATGCTGACGGCAAGTTTTTTAGTCAAAGATCTATTAATTGATTGGCGCTGGGGGGAAAATTATTTTATGTCACAATTAATTGATGGTGATTTCGCGTCAAATAATGGTGGCTGGCAATGGGCAGCATCAACAGGTACTGATGCTGTGCCTTATTTTCGTATTTTTAATCCGACCACCCAAGGACGTAAGTTTGATCCTGATGGTGAGTTTATCCGCCACTGGCTACCAGAGCTTGCTGATGTCCCAGATCGCGATATCCATACTCCTTCTGAATGGGCAATCAAAACAGGTCACTACCTCGATTATCCACAGCCAATTGTTGATCACGCCAAAGCACGAGTAACTGCAATTGCGTCTTATGAAGAGGCCAAAAAAAGGTAAAATAGCGCGATATTATCTCTCAATCCTTGGCGGGCTATTGTGAAAACACCGATTATTTCTGTTATCGTTCCTATGTTTAATGAGGCATCTCGCATTACGCGATTATTAGAGAGCCTACTTTGCCAAACCTTTCACGACTTTGAAGTGATCATTATAAATGATGGCTCAACGGATAATAGTGTTGACATCGCTATGCTCTATTGCCAACAAGATAATCGTTTTCACCTTTATCACCAAACTAACCAAGGGTTATCTAGCGCGAGAAATACTGGCTTAAAATATGCTCAAGGTGATTGGATAGTCTTTTTTGATAGCGATGATTTTATTAAACCTCAATTACTGGCACATTGGCATCAATTAGCCAGCGAACAACATATCGATGTATTAATTGGCAATGGTGAACGCTATGATGTACATAATCCACAAAAGCATCAAACTACCATCCACCAACGTCAACCTTATCAACAAGTGATCAGCGGCCAAGAGTGGGTGATCCATGCCGTTACGCAACATCAATGGCCACATTTTGTTTGGTTACAATTTATTCGCCACGAAATAATCAAAAAACATCACCTACGCTTTATTGATGGCCTTTATCATGAAGATATTTTGTGGACGACACAACTTGCACTGGTCACTCAACGTATCGGCTTTGATGATCAACCTCTTTATTACTATTGCGCTAATCCTAACTCTATTACGCGTAAACCTAATCCACAAAAAGAAGCCAAGCGCGCACAAAGTTATTTGCAAATTGTTATACAACTCTTGCAGCTTGCAGATAAACAACATCAACCACTATTAGCCAACGCGTTGCGCCAACAAGCACTACGTGAACTTGGCAGTTTCTTTATTCTTTTTCGTAAACGCTGTGATACAAAAAACCAAACCATCATTGCACAGCAATTTAGGACTTATCACCTCTTTCCAGCCCTTAATAAAGGCGCCCAAAATTGGCATCAACGTTGGTTTATTTGCCGTGTTTATTGCGTTCTTTATTGGCATCGTTGGAAAAAAAGATAAAAAAAACAGCGCTAAATTTAGCGCTGTTTTACTAATAAAATAACCCTATTGCGACCACTAACCGGTATTACGCATACCCGCTGCAATACCTGCGATAGTCACCATCAACGCTTGTTCAATACGTGGATCAGACTCGCTATGAGTACGAGAGCGTTGCAATAGCTCTGCCTGTAAGACGTTAAGTGGATCAGTATAAACATTACGCAATGCGATAGATTCAGCAACCCACGGTAAGTCCGCCATTAAATGCTCATCTTTGGAAATCGCTAATACACTCTTAATATCATCAGAGAGTTGTTGACGTAATTTCGCCCCTAATGGCCATAAATTTTCTTCGACTAAACGCTGATCGTAATACTCCGCAAGCCATAGATCCGCTTTTGCATACACCATCTCTAGCATAGCAATACGAGTATTAAAGAAAGGCCAATTCTCACACATATCATCCAATACGGCTTGTTTTCCGTTATCTATCTCATGCTGTAAAGCAGCACCGGCTCCTAACCATGCGGGTAACATTAAACGGTTCTGAGTCCAAGCGAAGATCCACGGAATAGCACGCAATGTTTCAACGCCTCCAGTTGGACGACGTTTAGCAGGTCGAGAGCCTAATGGTAATTTACCTAATTCACCTTCTGGCGTCGCTGCACGGAAATAAGGCACAAAATCTTTTTCGCCTCTGACATAGCCACGATACATCTCGCAAGATACATCAGATAAAGCATCCATAACCTCAATCCAAGCTGTTTTTGGCTCTGGAGGAGGTAATAAATTAGCTTCTAAAATCGCACCAGCATAGTGAGCCAAACTACTGATAGTCACTTGCGGTAAGCCAAATTTAAAGCGGATCATCTCCCCTTGCTCTGTCACCCGCAATCCACCTTTTAAACTACCCGGTGGTTGTGATAATAATGCAGCATGTGCCGGCGCACCTCCACGGCCGATAGTACCCCCACGGCCATGAAATAGCGTTAATGTCACGCCAGATTTCTCACATAACTTAATTAATGCATCCTGTGCTCGATATTGCGCCCACGATGCCGCCATCACACCCGCATCTTTCGCTGAGTCAGAATAACCAATCATTACCATCTGTTTGTTATCAATTAAATCGCGATACCACGGAATATCAAACAGACGGGTCATCACACTTTCTGCGTTATTTAAGTCTTCTAACGTTTCAAATAATGGTGCTACAGGTAAACGAATATCTGCCCCTGCTTCTTTTAGTAATAGTTTAACGGCTAATACATCCGAAGGGACTTTCGCCATGGAAATCACATAAGAAGCAATAGAATCTTTTGGTGACTCAGCAATCACCCGACAGGTTTCAAATACCTCTTTAGTTGCTTCACTCGGTTGCCAATGAGTAGGGATCAATGGACGTTTAGAGTTAAGTTCTGTCAGTAAAAACGTCTGTTTTTGCTCTTCAGACCAACTAGCATAATCACCAAGCTCTAAATATTGCGTTAATTCAGACAGCGCTTCGGTATGATTAGTGCTTTCTTGGCGAATATCGAGTCGCACCAGCTGTAATCCAAAACAACGGATACGGCGCAAAGTATCTAATAACTGTCCATTGGCAATAATGCGCATACCACACTGATGCAGTGATTGGTAACAAGCATACAAAGGTTCCCAAAGTGCTGAATTATCAATCAGTAAGCCTTCAGGAGGTAATGATTGCTGACCTTTGATACGTTGTTCTAAATAATCACGAGTCACTTGTAAGCGAGTGCGCAATTGTTTGGCTATTTCACGATAAGGCTCGGCAACATCGGCACCGCCTGCTAATTCGCGTAATTCTGGTGTGCTTTCTGTCATAGACAGCTCAGAAACGAGCACCTGAATATCATTTAAAAATAGATCGGCGGCTTTCCAGCGACTAAGTAATAATGCATGACGGGTAATTTCAGCGGTAACATTTGGGTTACCATCACGATCTCCCCCCATCCATGAAGTAAAGCGAATAGGAGAAGCTTCTACCGGTAAATTGTAGTCAATAGACTCTTCTAACTGTTCATTAAATTCACGTAAGAAAGCAGGCACACCTTCCCATAAGCTATTTTCGACCACCGCAAAGCCCCATTTCGCTTCATCAATAGGGGTTGGGCGAATTTTTCTGATCTCATCGGTATGCCACGATTGCGCAACCAATTGGCGTAAACGGCGCATAATATTGGTACGTTCATAATCGGCAAGATCATCATGATCAAGCTGAGATAAGCAAGTATTGACTTCCACTAGCTTATGAATAAGCGTACGGCGAGCAATTTCCGTTGGATGAGCCGTTAAGACTAATTCAATCGAAATTTGTTCAACGGCTTGTTTGAGTTGCTGATTAGTAAAATTTTTATCTTTCAGCCGTTCAATTAATTTAGCCAATGCCACAGGATTACTTGCCGCCTCGCCATGAGGAGAAATGCTATGGTATTGCTCTGCTACATTAGTCAGGTTTAAGAATTGGTTGAATGCTCTAGCAACAGGTAATAACTCATCATTAGAGAGATTTTGTAAGGTTAATAGTAGCTTTTGTCGCTGAACTTCATTACCTGCTCGTGATGACTTAGATAACTTTCGGATAGATTCCACTTTATCTAAAATTTCTTCACCGAGTGCCTCTTTTATCGTGTCGCCGAGTAGTTTGCCAAGCATGCTGACATTACTACGCATAGCAGAATATTGTTGATTCATAAGACTCCTGACCTTGGCTTTGTGTCGGTAACAACATACTTTTTACTAAGAAAAAGTCATGTCCTTCCAGTTGTGTAATTAATTTTCATTTTTTATGTGACTTTATTGTGATTTTTGTGATAAGCCACACTGCTTTTTACTTATAGCCTACTATTCATATCAGAAAATAAGCGTTTTGGGGGAATTTTCTGAAATTTAATTACGGCTTTAGTGTTATAAGAATGGCTAATATCGACGTTGTTTTTGCTCAATATTAACCATAATAAGGACATTTTTTTGTTTCTTATCGTCTAAGAAGCGTTTTTTACTAGAAAGGGTGAAATAAGTAAAAATTTATCTGGCGAAAAATTTAGATGAATTTTTTTAATATTGATAAATTGTCTGGTGTTTTTTCTCCAACTTCACCCTATCGATACTCCTTAAATAGAAAAGGCGCTGACTATGCAGCGCCTTGTGTTAACAAATAGCACATTCACTTTTTCAATGAATCAATCTTTTTTTCTACGTTTTCTTTAAGATCAGATGCACCATGTTTTAAATCGTGGGCAACTTCAGATAATTTTTCTTCTGTCCGATGCTTCACCTCCGTCGCTTTATCTTTTAGCTGATCAACATGTTTTTCAATTTTTGACATTAATCGCTCCTTTGTGACTAGAGATGATTTAAGTATAGCCAAGGTTAAAAATAACGACGTGCTGTAGCTCTCATTTTATCACCCTTGATTGGCTTTATTTGCTCGCTTACTTCGTTTAGAGATCTTCTCTAAATAGCCCATCACAAAAGCAGAAAAAACAAAAGTCAGATGTAGCACCACATACCATAATAACTTGTTATCAGGGATATTTTTTAAGTCCATAAACACCCCTAACAAATGAATAGAAGAGATAGCAACAATAGAAGCAGCAACTTTATTTTTCAGCGATTCTGCATCCATGTTACCTAACCAAGAGAGTTTATCCTTCGCGCCTTCGATTTCCATATTGGTAATAAAATTCTCATAACCTGAGAAAATAACCATTATCAATAACCCCCCCACTAATGCCAAATCAATTAGCGATAATAAACGTAAAACTAAATCAGCTTCAGATAAGGCAAATATATTGGGTAAGATCTCGTACATTGACTGAAAAAACTTAATCGTTAATGCCAACAATCCAAGAGATAAGCCAATATAGACAGGTGCAAATAACCAACGAGAGCGATACATCCATTTTTCAACAATTCTATTCATATTTCCTCTCTATCTACACAATTAATCATCATCTTTTTCAGTATAGAAGAGAAAAAAATACACAGAAAACTATCAGCAATAAAAAAATCACTGATAGTTTTGATTAAAAAGAAAATAGTCTTTTACAATAGTTGAGAAAGGCGATTGAGATCAGACTGAATAGCCCCCGCAGTCACATCACGTCCAGCACCAGGACCTCTAATGACTAATGGGTTATCACGATACCAACGGCTTTCAATAGCAAATAGGTTATCCCCCGGTAATAGTGATGCCAGAGGATGATCTTTTCTCACCGCTTCAACCCCAACCTTCGCTTTGCCGTTAGCATCAAACCGCGCAATATAACGCAGTACCATATCCATCTCATTGGCAGCCGCTAAACGTTGTGCCATTTGTTCATTAATCACACTGCTATTTTCAAAGAAGGCTTCTAATGATCCACTTTGCGCTTGAGCAGGAACCAGCGATTCAACACGGACTTGCTCAGGTTCAATATCATAGCCAGCTTCACGGGCTAAAATAATCAATTTGCGCATCACATCTTGTCCTGATAAGTCGATACGCGGATCAGGCTCGGTTAGGCCTTGTTGCCATGCTTGTTCTACCAAATCACTAAAAGGTACGCTGCCATCAAATTGTAAAAATAGCCATGACAATGTGCCGGAGAAAATACCACTGATAGATAAAATCGTATCACCGCTTTCACGTAGATCACGTACCGTATGATTAATAGGTAATCCCGCACCAACTGTCGCATTATATAACCAGTGGCGTCCTGTTTTAGAGAAGGCATCACGAGTTGCGCGATAGCGTAAACTTGATGCTGAGCCAGCGATTTTATTCGCACTAATCACATGAAAACCATAGCTGGCAAAATCTTCATAACAGGCGGCAAGCTCTTCATTAGCGGTAATATCGACCACCACTAAATCATCAAAAGGATGCGATCTCATCCATAAATGAAGCGACTCTTCACTATGCACTGTTGCTTCATCATCAAAAAAGGCCAGTGCGCGACTAGGATCAATACCTTGGTGATCTAGTAGGCTGCGACGACTATCTACCACCCCCGCCAGAATAAATTCAAAATCACTACGTGCAGATAATGGCTCCTGTTCACGAGCAAACAGCTCTAACCAACGTGAGCCAATATTCCCTTTACCAAACAGCACTAAACCAATCTGTTTTTCTGCCCTGAATAATGTTTGATGTAAACCTTGTAATAATGAAGCCGTATAGTTACGTAATACCGCAACTAAACTGATATTATCTTCCGCGTGCCAAATAAACTCTACCGGTTGATCTTTAAGTTGTTGGTAGAAACGGTGGCAATGGAGTGGATTTTTACATACTCCGGCGCCAACTAAAGCAACAAGAGAAAAGCCTTCTCGCAGATGTAATTTACCCGGTAAGGCCGCATCTTGCAGAACATCTAACGCACTATTAGCGACTTCACTGGTGTAACACAACTGTAGCAACTGACTATCTCTATCAATACCTGTTGCCAGTGGACGAATTTGTACCCGCTGAAGTAATGCATCCACTTCTTTAGCGATTTGTTCAAAATTTTGATGTGCGGCTAATTGAAGCTCAATTAAACAAACATCATCATGGCTAGTGACAATTTTTGCCCCTGTGCCTGATGCTAATACCCGTTCAATTCGAGTTGAACCCTGCTCTGGTTGGTAACTGCAACGTAATTGTAAATCGATATTGCTCCCTGAGACGGGTTGTAGTGTGCGTGTATGTAAAACAGGTGCCGCTAATCTTGCCAGCTCGCTCGCCTCATCTAAACGTAATAACGGTAGCAAACAAGCATCTTTCACTTTTCGGGGATCGGCACTATAAACCCCTGCAACATCGCTCCAAATGGTCACTTTACCCACATCCGCTAAAGCACCTACTTGGGTCGCTGAGTAGTCACTACCATTACGACCTAATAGCACCGTCTCACCCTGTTGATTACGACTAATAAAACCCGTTACCACAAAGCGACATTGAGGATATTTAACCAGCAGTGATTGTAACAAAGGACGCGATAAGGCTTCATTAACTTGAGGCTGTGCGGCGCGTTCTGCACATAAAAACTCTCGCGCATCTAACCACACACTAGGTAACCCCTGCTCCGTTAATAAGCTTGCCATTAATCTCGCTGACCAAATTTCACCATGACCAACGACTTCAGCATAAGTTGCATCCGTTATCGGCTTATCAAGTAAGTAACTTAGCCTTTCTAAATCAGCAATAAAGGCCTGTGAAAGAGCTTGTGCATGCTCTTTTGATAATAGTCCTTCAATCAAGGATAGCTGATAACGACGTAATTCTTGCTGAGCTTGATGGGCAGAAATACGATCACTTTGACTCAGTTTTAACCAGTTAATCAGCTGATTTGTTGTCGAGCCTGCTGCAGAAACCACCATTAAATCATTAGGTTGGCTATAATTTGTCATGATATTCACGACTCGCTGATAACATTTTATGTCTGCAAGACTGCTACCACCGAATTTATGTAACTGACGGCAAGTTGGTTGCGCCTGTTGTTTAATCGCCACTACGCTCATGATCCATGGTTACCTTTTCGTTGCTGCATTAAACGCATTTTGTAAATCGTTGATGAGATCCAGACTATCCTCAATCCCCACGGAAATGCGCAATAAAGCGTTACTGATCCCAGCGGTTTTTCTCGCTTCTTCAGACATTCCTGCGTGTGTCATGGTCGCCGGATGACAAATTAATGTTTCTACACCACCTAAAGACTCTGCCAGTGTAAAGAGTGTTAAATGAGATAAAAAGGATTTAATTGCCTCAATCCCCCCTTTTAACTCAAAACTTAACATCGCACCAAAACCTTGTTGCTGTTTTTTCGCTATCGCGTGACCGACATGATGTTCTAGTGCTGGGTAATAAATTTTATCCACTAAGGGTTGTGTTTGTAGATAATCCACCAATGCTTGAGTATTTTCTTGTTGTAATCGAATTCGTGGTACTAAGGTTCTGATCCCTCGTAATAACAAATAACTATCAAACGCCCCAGCAGTAACACCAATATTATTTGCCCACCAGCTTAAATCCTCAAGCTGTTTCCTACACTGACTAATCACAACACCCGCGACAAGATCAGAATGCCCATTAAGATACTTAGTGCAAGAATGCACCACTAAATCAGCCCCTAAAGCCAATGGCTTTTGCAATACCGGGCTCATAAAGGTGTTATCCGCCACCACCAACGCCCCAACTTGGTGAGCTAATTGGCTTATTTTCTCAATATCAGTGATGCGCAATAGTGGATTACTAGGTGTTTCAATAAATACTATTTTTGGTGCTAATGCCAACGCCTGTTGTAACGCTTGCTCATCGTTTTGATCAACAAATACCACACGATAAGCACCACGTTGCTGCTGACTATTAAACAGACGATAACTGCCCCCATAACAATCATGGGGCGCCACAATGACATCACCCGGTTTTAAAAAAGTCGTACAAATTAAATGAATTGCTGACATCCCACTGCTAGTAACAACCGCTCCCACCCCACCTTCAAGCTCTGCTAATGCATTTTGCACCATATCGCGCGAGGGATTGCCCCGACGAGAGTAATCATGTTCACGAGGTTGATTAAATGCTAAGAAATTATAGGTGCTAGAAAGATAGATTGGCGGTACAACACAGCCATATTGCTTATCTTCATTAAGCCCATTGTGAATGGCAATGGTTGCGGTTTTCTTCGTCATACAGACACCTTGTTACAGCGCTAAGTGGAAAAGTCGCTTACAGCATATCCAATTAGACACCAAGACGTCAATACATCTAGACATCTAAACTCCTTTACGGATAGACCAACAAATGGAATAATATAAATATTAAGGATATCGCCAGGTAACTATTGCTTTTTCTCACACCTTTAGCCAGTAACAGTCGGTGGTTTTAGAAAAGTCATGATAAACTGGCATGGCTCGTCAGAATAGGGCATCAACCCTAAACTGGCTTCAACTAAATGATATTAATTAAGGTAATCCATGGCTGAATGGAACGGTGAATATATCAGCCCTTACGCTGAGCATGGTAAAAAAAGCGAACAAGTCAAAAAAATTACAGTTTCAATCCCATTGAAAGTGCTAAAAATTTTGACAGATGAGCGCACTCGTCGTCAGGTCAATAACCTAAAACATGCCACCAATAGTGAATTATTGTGTGAAGCATTTTTACACGCATTTACCGGACAGCCTCTCCCCAATGATGAAGACTTACGCAAAGAGCGTAACGATGAAATCCCTGAAGAGGCAAAAGAAATAATGCGCCAGCGGGGTGTTGATCCCGAGACTTGGGAATATTGATCAGAAATTATTTTTGATAGCAAAAATATAACCAGAAGCCCAAAGCCAACACTTTGGGCTTCAATTTATGCATTACTCTAGACGAGAGATACGCGAACTCGCTTCATCCAGATGATTGCGTAACGCGTTAAGGCAGGGAGAAAAATTGTCAGAAAGAGCATGACAATGAGTAAGCAAAGTATAAAACTGCTCTGCGAGTGCTAAACTCTCCCGCCAAATTTCACGGCTGATCCCATCAAGTAATGTCGCCGGTCGCAGTGTGTTGACTATTTCTCCTCCTACTTTAGGCGCAAATCCCATTGGTAGAATATCGTAAGCAGGCGCAAGCGCATATGGTCGGCCATGGAGACTAATAAACGATAAATTGCCATGGTGCATGTCAGTATTTCCAATCAACATACCAAATGCCCAACGTCGCATTGTACTTACCGAGGCATCAGGCTGAACCTGTTTTTGCTCAATTAACGCATCAACTAACACAGGCCATGGCTCTCTTGCTCGCCCGACAAACTGTGCATCTAATGCTTGTAAAGAAAAAAGTCCGACACGACCTAGAGCACCTACACGGTCAAAACGCGGTATTTCAAGAAAACGTTGCCCTTCAAAATCAAAAATTTCTGTTTCAACGCCTAGCACCTTTAAGGCAAGATGCTCAGCTTGCAGGAGATCACGCCAACGCTCGCTGATAGCATTATTGTCAGAAGCCGTAAATTTAACGATGACATGGCCTCTATCGGTATAGGTACAAAATTTGGGTTGTTCGCCACCTGCGGATGAGCCAGGATCTTCCCCTGAACTAACCGCTCGAGCTAATGTTGGGTAAGTTGTTGAACGAGCAACCACAGCAGGTATCGGCATCGCCAAAAAATGTTTTTTTGCCTGTTCCCCTATTAACAAATTTCCCACTGCATCATGACCGTGAGCAATTAAAGCTCTGATAATATCTGTGTCAGACCAACTGTCTGGATTATGTGGTAAACCCAACTCAGCGGAATAAGTCGCAGCATAAGCACGTCCAAGATACCCTTGTGGACGCATATCAAATAACCACCACGGCAATCCTTCGCTATACCGATTGACATTATCAACCTGCTCCATAACAAAACCGGCTGGATAAACTGGTGTCAATTTACCCAACAATTTAATTTTACCTTCTTCATTTATGCGATAAATGGGTACAGAGTTGAAGCCACGCGAACCATCACGTAAAGCATATTGAATAGAACGACCCGAGCCAATTTGAACAATATCATTAGACAACATTTTTAATGCCCTCGACAGGGTTGGCTGACTAATATTCATAATATTAGCTAGTTGCCTTGCTGGCTCAGGTCCATTACGTAGTATTTTTCGTATGACTTCTGCTCGTTGTGTCATGATATTAGCTACTTATAAATAGGTTAATGAATAGATAAATGAATAGGATTATGAATAGGATTATGAATAGATAATTTATCAGCTGTGATCTGTCTTGTCACTATTAAAAGCGCGAAAATTGGCGACGATATTACATAAAAAATGCATACAAAAGGGCGCTATCGCTTTGAGGTATATTCGATATGTTATTTTATCATTGGGAGGTCATGCTAGGTGATGAATAGAGATAGGGAAAGCTTACTATCAATAATAAAAGATCAAGCGGTTAAAGTGTGATACAAAGTGACCATAATTTGGACGATACACAATAACAAAAAGCCCAAAGCAAATACTTTGGGCTTTCTTCAATTCCGTTTTCCCTACACGTTTTCAGTGTTACCTGAAAAGTTGTGGTAACAAATATCTTATTTGCTGCCTGGGATTTTGAAACGTTTGTTGAACAGATCAACACGACCACCGGTTGCAACATCACGTTGTTTACCAGTATAGAATGGGTGGCATTTATCACAAACGTCCAGATTCAGGTTGTGGCCTGCTGTGGAGTTGATTTTCATAACGTTACCGCAAGAACAAGTTGCAGTAATTTCTTCGTATTTAGGATGAATATCTTTTTTCATGGAAAACCTCTGCTAAGGCCGTGTCGCTATTCAGCCCTCAGCCGAACACCACACGTCGTGTTGATTGAATTAAATTGTTTGGTATTTTATCTACCAAAGGGGGCGGATCATACAGAATATCCGCCAAACGCGCAATGAAATCTGCACACTTTTTGTGATATTCTTAATACTATCTTTTCGCTAAAACACTCGGAAACCCTGATATGACTATAGTTCAGGTAATATTACCTGTACCACTGTTTTCTTCCTTTGACTACCTGCTTCCAGAAGGTTGTGCCATGCCAACAATAGGTTGTCGCGTGGTCGTTCCCTTTGGCAAACAGCGTCGCTCTATCGGTATTGTTAAAGGTTTTAGTTCACACAGTGAGTTTCCCATTGAAAAACTGAAACCTATTGAAGAAGTACTTGATACAGAGACACTGTTTCCGGGGATCTTATGGGATATGCTTAATTGGGCAAGTGCTTATTATCATTATCCTTTAGGTGAAGTTCTCTTTCATGCGATGCCAATTCTACTACGACAAGGGAAACCGGCTGAATTTACGCCCTTATGGCAATGGTATGCCACTCAAGAGGGAGAAGCGCTTGATCTTAACAGTCTAAAAAGCGCTAAAAAGCAACAACAAGCTTTGGCGGCACTACGCCGTGCCCCTTTGTATCGCCACCAGTTAGATGAATATGAAATTACAACAGCGACACTAAATAACTTAAAAAAGAAAGCATTAGCGGATTTACGTCCTATTCAACCCGCCCCTATACAGTGGCAAAGCACTTTTGCCGTACAAGGCGAACGATTTAAACTTAATGCCGAACAGGCGGTTGCTGTTGGTGCTATCACGGCACAAGCAGACCAATTTTCGCCTTGGTTATTATTGGGGATCACAGGCTCTGGTAAAACAGAAGTGTATCTCAGTGTACTTGAAACTATTCTCGCTCAAGGTAAACAGGCACTGATCTTAGTCCCTGAAATAGGTTTGACCCCACAAACCATTCGCCGTTTTAAAGCACGTTTTAATGCCCCCGTCGATGTTCTTCACTCCGGACTCAACGATACGGAACGCCTTGCGGTATGGCTACGAGCGAAACGGGGAGATAATGCCATTATTATCGGTACGCGCTCGGCATTGCTCACCCCTTTTCAGCAATTAGGGATTATTATTATTGATGAGGAGCATGATGGCTCTTATAAGCAACAAGATGGCTGGCGTTACCATGCACGGGATTTAGCGGTCTTTCGCGCCAAGCAAGAAAATATTCCTATCGTGATGGGCACTGCCACCCCATCGATTGAAACCAGCTATAACGTTGCACAAAAAAAATATCAACAACTGACGTTAACGCAACGGGCGGGAAATGCTAAACCTGCCACAGAGCATTTAATCGACCTAAAAGGGCAACCGCTCACAACCGGACTCTCTCCAACACTCATTAAAGCCATAAAAGAGCATCTTAATGCCGGTAACCAAGTGATGTTGTTTTTAAATCGCCGTGGCTTTGCGCCTGCGTTACTCTGCCATGAGTGTGGTTGGATTGCCGAATGCCCTCGCTGTGATCACTATTATACCTTACATCAAAAACACGGCATGCTACGTTGCCACCAATGTGATAGCCAACGTCGTATTCCATCACAATGCCCTCAATGTGGTTCAACTAATTTAATGCCAGTAGGATTGGGCACAGAACAACTTGAACAAGGCATTGGCGAGTTATTTCCTAATACCCCCATAACCCGTATTGATAAAGATACCACCAGTCGTAAAGGAGCATTAGAGCAACAACTAGAAGACATCTATCAAGGTGGATCACGTATTCTAATTGGCACACAGATGTTGGCTAAAGGTCACCACTTCCCAGACGTTACGCTGGTGGCGCTACTTGATGTTGATGGTGCTTTATTTTCTAGTGACTTTCGTGCTGCTGAACGTTTTGCTCAGCTTTATACTCAAGTATCAGGTCGTGCAGGAAGAGCCGGGAAACAAGGTGCCGTCTATTTACAAACTCACCAACCCGATCACCCGCTATTATTAACGCTGTTAGAAAAAGGCTATGATGCTTTTACTAAAGAGGCGTTACAAGAGCGACAAGCAACCTTTTTACCCCCTTATTCCAGCCATATTATGATCCGCTCTGAAGATCATAATAACCAAAAAGCCCCCCAGTTTTTACGCCAGCTTAAACAGTTCTTCGAGCAACACCCGATGAGGGATAGTCATTTATGGGTGATGGGCCCCATTCCGGCCATTCAGGCAAAACGAGGGGGAAATTTCCGTTGGCAACTATTATTGCAACATCCTTCAAGGGGTTATTTACAAAAGTTAATGTCTGTTACTTATCCTCAGATAGTGGCGCTTCCTGAGAGTAAAAAAGTGAAATGGAATATTGATGTTGATCCAACTGATTGCTGAGCCTACTGATTTTTAGCACACTTATAATTCAAAACTATTTATCAATTTTGCGAACTACCTCATAAAAACGATTGGTATCACACTTTTTATGCAAACTAGGTAACAGTATCTATTCAAAAAGTGGGTAAAATAACAATTTAGAATATTTCTTGAATTAAAAAACCGTCGCATCTTTGTATTTTGGACAACGACGGTTTTTTTGCAACAAAAAAGCAATCGTTTAACCAAACCATCAGTACGGAGGTATGGGGTTTGCAACAGAATAATAAAGAGAGCGCACAAGCAACAATGAAAGATGTTGCTTTTGCTGCTGGCGTGTCAACAGCCACGGTGTCACGCACATTAATGAATCCAGAAAAAGTATCCTCACAAACCCGTCAAAAAGTTGAGCAAGCTGTTCTTGACGTGGGTTATTACCCACATAATTTGTCAAAAAACCTGAAACGTAACGAGTCAAAAACGATCCTCGTGATCGTCCCTAACATCAGTGATCCCTTTTTTACAGATGTTGTATGTGGCATTGAAGAAACCGCAGCTCAACACGGCTATCTTGTGTTAATTGGTGACTGTAAACACCAACAAAAACATGAAAATGCCTTTATTAATTTAATTATTACTAAGCAGATTGACGGCATGTTACTGCTTGGCTCTCATATTCCTTTTGATGTTTCTAAAGAAGAGCAAAAAAATCTTCCTCCTATGATCATGGCAAATGAATTTGCGCCAGAGCTTGAATTGCCAACCGTTCATATTGATAATTTGACTGCTTCTTTTAGAGCCACCCACTATCTACAACAGATGGGACATAAGCGTATTGCCTGTATTACTGGCCCTGAAGATATGCCACTATGTCGTTATCGCTTACAAGGTTATATTCAAGCTATGCGTAGAACCGGTGTCCCTCTACGCGAAGATTATATTATTAGAGGTGATTTTACCCACGAAAGCGGTGCAGAAAGTCTGAAAAAGTTAATTTCGTTACCTGAACCACCGACAGCGGTATTTTGTCATAGCGATATTATGGCGATTGGTGTGATGTGGCAGGCTAAAAAACTTGGCTTACAATTACCTGACGATCTCTCTGTGATTGGCTTCGATAACCTTGATATTACGCGCTATAGCGAGCCTGCATTAACCACCATGGAACAGCCACGTTACCAAATTGGTCGTCAATCCATGTTGTTACTGCTTGATCAGTTACAAGGTAGACCTGTTGCACCCGGCTCTCGCCTATTAGATTGTGAGTTAATAGTAAGAGAAAGTGTCTGTCGGCTTAAAAGCTAGGCAAAAGACACTATGTTAAGTAACATATCGGTTGTGATACCTATTCATTTAATTATCAGCGAATCGAACTGTGGCACAACGAGACTATGTGGGACGAGGACAGTCATCTGCTCGTCGTAAAAAGACAACGAAAGGCAAAGGTAAAAAGGCGGCCAGTGGGTTGCCTTTAACCACACTTATTGTAGCAATTGCGCTTGTGGCGCTATTTGTTGGCGGCCTCTATTTTATTACCCATAATAAAAAAGAGGTTGTCGAACCAACGTCATCAAGTGCAGGGCAACAACCAACTAACAACTTACCACCTAAACCGCAAGAGCGTTGGCAATATATCAAAGAGCTCGAGAATCGACAGGTGGGGAACCCATTACAGCCACCAGCGACCTCTTCAGGGAGCCAGATTAATCCGAAAGCGACACTTTCACCGGAGCAATTACGTTTTTTACAACAAATTGAAGCGGATAAACGTCAACCGGCGGTAGAGTTACCAGAAGTGCCTTATAACGGTGAAGTACCACGTTCACAGGTTGTCATTACCCCACCGACAACCACCGCACCTTCGGTACAACCTTCGCAACCTTCAGCACCGGTAAAACAGGAGCCTGCACCCGCGATAACGACACCAAAACCTGCGACGACTGAAGCGCGCTTTTTAGTCCAATGCGGTTCATTTAAAACCAATGAACAAGCCGAATCTGTACGCGCAACCTTAGCATTTTCCGGTATCGAAAGCCGTGTGACCAAAGGAAATGACGGCTGGATCCGCGTTTTATCTGGCCCATTTAATAAAGAGCAAGCCAATACGCTAAGCCGTCAAGCTGCAGGCGCAGGTGTATCAGGTTGTATTCTTCGTACTGCGGGGGGTTGAAAAATAAAATTTCTCCCCCACCTATAAATCTAATTCACATAATGGGCTGTGTTTTTTCTGATATTAAAGCACAACCCACTTCTTTTTATTGATAAACCAGGGGCTGACTCATGACTACAATCGTAAGTGTTCGCCGTAATGGCCAAGTCGTAATCGGTGGTGATGGACAGGCGACGATGGGTAATACCGTCATGAAAGGCAATGTTCGCAAAGTACGCCGTCTTTATAACGACAAAGTGATTGCGGGATTTGCCGGCGGCACTGCTGATGCTTTCACGCTTTTTGAACTTTTTGAGCGTAAATTAGAGCTCCATCAAGGCCATTTAACTAAAGCCGCTGTTGAACTTGCGAAAGATTGGCGTACAGACAGAATGTTACGCAAACTAGAAGCATTACTGGCTGTGGCAGACGAAACAACATCTTTGATTATCACTGGTAACGGTGATGTTGTGCAGCCAGAAAACGATCTGATTGCTATTGGTTCTGGTGGCCCTTATGCACAAGCAGCGGCGAGAGCGATGTTAGAAAACACCGATCTAAGTGCACGCGAAATTGCGGAAAAAGCACTGAATATTGCCGGTGATATCTGCATCTACACCAACCATAATGTCAACTTTGAAGAAATCTCTTCAAAAGAGTAAGGATTTGAGAGCATGTCCGAAATGACTCCTCGCGAAATTGCCAGCGAACTCGACAGATTTATTATTGGTCAAGATAAGGCCAAACGTGCGGTTGCTATTGCACTGCGTAACCGCTGGCGTCGCATGCAGCTTGATGAAGCGCTGCGTCATGAAGTAACCCCAAAAAATATTTTGATGATTGGACCTACAGGGGTAGGTAAAACTGAAATTGCACGTCGTTTAGCAAAATTAGCCAATGCACCTTTTATCAAAGTCGAAGCCACAAAATTCACTGAAGTGGGTTATGTAGGTAAAGAAGTCGATTCTATTATCCGCGATTTAACTGATTCTGCTGTTAAAATGGTACGTAGCCAAGCGATTGAAAAAAATCGTTACCGTGCTGAAGAAATGGCAGAAGAGCGTATTCTTGATGTACTGATCCCACCAGCAAAAAATAACTGGGGAGTCACAGAATCAGCATCATCCTCAGAGCCTTCAGCAGCGCGCCAAGCGTTCCGTAAGAAACTCCGTGAAGGCCAATTAGACGACAAAGAGATTGAAATTGAATTAGCGGCCACCCCAATGGGTGTTGAAATTATGGCACCTCCAGGCATGGAAGAGATGACTAATCAATTACAATCCATGTTCCAAAATTTAGCGGGACAAAAGCAAAAAGCGCGTAAGATGAAAATCAAAGAAGCGTTTAAACTGATTGTCGAAGAAGAAGCCGCTAAACTGGTTAATCCTGAAGAGTTAAAACAACAAGCCATCGATGCAGTTGAGCAACATGGTATCGTGTTTATTGATGAAGTAGATAAAATCTGTAAACGTGGTGGTCAAAGCTCTGGCCCTGATGTTTCTCGTGAAGGTGTACAACGTGACCTATTACCACTGGTAGAAGGTTGCACCGTATCCACTAAGCACGGTATGGTGAAAACAGATCATATTCTGTTTATTGCCTCAGGCGCATTCCAAGTCTCTAGTCCTTCTGACTTAATTCCTGAGTTACAAGGCCGTCTGCCTATTCGTGTTGAACTACAAGCACTGACTGCAGAAGATTTTGAGCGTATCCTTACTGAGCCAAATGCATCATTAACAAAACAGTATCAAGCTTTAATGGCTACCGAAGGGGTAAGCATTAACTTTAGCCAAGACGGTATTCGCAAAATTGCCGAATCTGCATGGCGTGTAAATGAAACCACTGAAAACATTGGTGCACGTCGTCTACATACGGTATTAGAGCGTTTAATGGAAGAAATTTCCTATGATGCGAGTGAACGTCAAGGCGAAACTATTCTTATTGATGCAGAATATGTGAAACAGCATCTGGATGAGCTTGTAGCAGATGAAGATCTGAGTCGATTTATTTTATAATCAACTTATGCGATCCTTAATCAGCAATATTAACGTGGGAGGCTTGCCTCCCATTCTTATTTTTATAATAACAACGAACATGAGTATTGAATTTCAGCATGAGCGCTCAACATTCCATTAGCCGGACACAAGCCTGGCTTGAAAGTTTACGACCCAAAACCCTACCTTTAGGGTTAATTGCTATTGTGACAGGCTCCGCCTTAGCGTATTGGACGGGTCATTTTGAGCTACCTATTGCATTACTGGCGATTTTAACTGCTGGCACACTACAAATTCTCTCTAACTTAGCGAATGACTATGGTGATGCCGTTAAAGGGACAGATACTGAAGAGCGATTAGGGCCACTGCGTGGAATGCAAAAAGGGGTGATCACCCCTGTTCAAATGAAAAAAGCCTTAATTATCAATGTAATTATCTCCTGTGTTTCAGGTATCGCCTTGATAATTGTCGCCTGTAAAAAACCCGAAGATGCTATTGGCTTTTTAGTGATGGGCTTATTGGCTATCGTGGCTGCCATTACCTATACCGTAGGGAAACGCCCTTATGGCTATATGGGATTGGGCGATATTTCGGTATTAATTTTCTTTGGCTGGCTAAGTGTGATTGGCACTTATTATTTGCAAGCTAATGCTTTTAATATTGTGACACTACTGCCTGCCACCGCCTGCGGACTGCTCTCGGTCGCAGTACTTAACATTAACAATATGCGTGATCTTGAAAACGACATTCAAGCCGGTAAAAATACCTTGGCGGTGCGTTTGGGGGCTTCTGGCTCACGGATTTACCACACCTGCGTGATTGCCATAGCCATTATCTGTTTGATTGTGTTCACCCTGATTTATATGCACCATTGGACGGCGTGGCTATTTTTATTAGCCGTTCCCATGCTATTACTGCATATTAAACGCGTTAATGCCGATCTTAGTGGCGAAGCCATGCGACCACTGCTTGAACATATGGTCAAAGCGGCGCTGTTAACCAATATTCTTTTTTCTTTAGGTTTAGTTTTAGAGTAATTTACCGCTATTGTTGATTTGACTCACTGAATTGTCAGTGAGTCTTTTGCCAACACCCCCTGTTAAGGGATATACTGGACTTTCCTGAGGCAACCTGACGTAAATCCTATGAAATATGATACTTCTGAACTCTGTGATATCTATCAAGAAGATATCAATGTCGTAGAACCGCTTTTCTCAAACTTTGGTGGTCGTAGCTCTTTTGGTGGACAAATTACCACTGTCAAATGTTTTGAAGATAATGGTCTGCTTTATGACTTACTAGAAGAAAACGGTAAAGATCGTATTCTATTAGTTGATGGCGGAGGCTCTGTCCGCAAAGCGCTAGTCGACGCTGAATTGGCGCAACTGGCGGTACTCAACGAATGGGAAGGTATTGTTGTTTATGGTGCAGTACGCCAAGTGGACGCTTTATCTGAGCTTGATTTAGGCATTCAAGCGATGGCTGCCATTCCTGCAGGTTGCCCAAGTGAAGGCATCGGCGACAGTGATATCCGCGTAAACTTTGGTGGTGTTACTTTCTTCTCCGGTGATTATCTTTATGCTGATAATACTGGCATTATCTTATCTGAAGAGCCTTTAGGCTTAGATGATGACGATTTAGATGATGATTTATTAGAAGAATAATAGACCATTCTCTTATTAACAAAGATAACGCATAAAGCGACAAAAGCCACTTTATCAGTGGCTTTGTTTTTAACTGGTGAAAACGGTGGACGATTATTGTACGTCTTCCATTTTTCCTAGCAGAGCACGTAAACGCTCTTGCCAGCTTGATTGCTCTTGTTTCAGCTCTTCGTTTTCACGAACCAAAGCTTCTCTTGATTCTCTTGCGCCCTGCACTTCTTGATTCAGTGCATCATTTTTCTCTTTTAGCTCTTCAATTTCCATCTGTAATAATGTGATGGTATCTAGTGCTTGTTGTACTTTTGACTCTAATTTTTCAAAAACTTCAAATGACATACTGTAATCCCCCATATAATCGATACTCCCGATTGTAAGTAGCCTATCAACAACTGTCTAGCATCTTCCGTGGAATTACCTGCTTTTTTCAATTTAACAAAAATACTGGTCTGATCACACTCCTAGTGTTGTACAAGTCACTATTTAAGAGCGTTTTCACTCATTTTCATGATGGGACACACAAAATTCAATTTCGCTTATTCTCGTTTACGCTCATTAACGATAAATTTACAGTTATCTTTTCAATACGAAAAGAATACTAACAATTAAAATCACCCTCTTTCAGGATAGAATATATGAGCCAGACGAAAACCTCTCTTATGGGTCAATGCATTTCCGAGTTTATCGGTACTGCATTGCTAGTCTTCTTTGGTCTTGGTTGTGTTGCAGCAGCACGTATCGCAGGCGCTCAACTCGGTCTTTGGGAGATAAGTATTATCTGGGGCTTAGGTGTTGCCTTAGCCGTTTACCTTACTGCGGGTACCTCTGGTGCTCACCTCAACCCAGCGGTCACAGTCGCATTCTGGTTGTTTGCGTGCTTTGAACGTAAAAAAGTTATCCCTTATATTGTTGCACAAATGTTAGGTGGTTTTTTTGCCGCCGCTGTTGTGTACTTTATGTATTACAATTTATTTATCGACTACGAACAGGTCAACGGAATTGTACGAGGATCACAAGAAAGCCTCTTTACTGCGGGCGTCTTCTCTACTTACCCAGCAGCCCAAATCTCTGTGATCCACGCATTTTTTATCGAAGTAATTATTGCCGTTATCCTCGTTGGCTTAATTTTAGCCTTAACAGATGATGGTAACGGTGTACCTCGTGGGCCTTTAGCACCATTACTTATCGGTATTCTGATTGCGGTTATCGGTGGTGCATTTGGTCCATTAACTGGATTCGCCTTAAACCCTGCCCGTGATTTTGGGCCAAAATTAGTCGCATTCTTTGCCGGATGGGGTGATATTGCTTTAACAGGTGGACGCGATATTCCTTATTTCTTAGTCCCACTCATTGCTCCAATGATTGGGGGTATTTTAGGCGCACTTGCTTATCGTAAACTTATTGGCCGTCACTTACCTTGTGATACCTGCAAAATTGAAAACGACAAATAACGATGCAAGCAATATCGTTGATTATGAAAACAGGTTACTAACATGACAACAGAAACAAACAAATCGAATAGTGAAAAAAAATATATCGTTGCTCTGGATCAGGGAACAACCAGTTCACGCGCTGTCGTAATCGATCATGACGCCAACATTGTTAGCATCTCACAACGCGAATTTACCCAAATTTATCCTAAGCCCGGCTGGGTTGAGCACGATCCAATGGAAATCTGGGCAACTCAAAGTGCAACGCTAATTGAAGTATTGGCCAAAGAAGACATCCCTTCTGATCATGTTGCCGGTATCGGTATTACCAACCAACGTGAAACGACTATCGTCTGGGAAAAAGAGACCGGTAAACCTATCTATAATGCTATCGTGTGGCAATGTCGCCGTACTGCAGACTTTTGTACTCGCTTAAAAGATCAAGAAGGGGTTGAAGAGTACATTCGTCAAAATACTGGGCTTATGGTTGACCCCTATTTTTCAGGCACCAAATTAAAATGGATCCTCGATAATGTTGAAGGCGCTCGTGAACGAGCAGAAAAAGGAGAGTTACTCTTTGGTACCGTTGATACTTGGTTAGTCTGGAAAATGACACAAGGTCGTGTTCACGTAACAGATTATACCAACGCTTCACGTACTATGTTGTTTAATATTCACTCTTTAGATTGGGATCAAAAAATCCTCGATCTGCTAAATATTCCCCGCAATATGTTACCTAAAGTGGTGCCTTCTTCTGAAGTTTATGGTCAAACCAACATTGGTGGTAAAGGTGGTACACGTATTCCTATCGCCGGTATGGCTGGTGACCAACAAGCGGCACTCTATGGTCAGCTCTGTGTACAAAGCGGTATGGCAAAAAACACCTACGGAACAGGCTGCTTCTTGCTGATGAATACGGGTAAAGAAGCCGTGCGCTCTAACCACGGTCTATTAACCACTATCTGCTGTGGCCCACGTGGTGAAGTAAACTATGCCTTAGAAGGTGCAGTCTTCGTCGGTGGTGCTTCCATTCAGTGGCTACGTGATGAGCTAAAATTAATTGATGAAGCAACTGACTCAGAATACTTTGCCACTAAAGTTAATGACACCAACGGTGTTTATGTCGTACCTGCATTTACTGGCTTAGGTGCACCTTATTGGGATCCGTATGCCCGTGGCGCTATCTTCGGTTTAACCCGTGGCGCTAACCGTAATCATATTATTCGAGCTACTTTAGAATCTATCGCTTATCAAACTCGCGATGTCCTTGATGCGATGCAAGCAGACTCCGGAGCACGCTTACAAGCACTACGTGTAGATGGTGGTGCCGTTGCCAATAACTTCTTAATGCAGTTCCAATCTGACATCTTAGGTACCCGTGTTGAACGTCCTGTGGTACGTGAAAGTACTGCGTTAGGGGCTGCGTTCCTTGCAGGGCTTGCGGTAGGTTTCTGGTCTGATCTGGAAGAGGTAAAAAATAAAGCCGAGATTGATAAAGAATTCCGCCCAGGTATTGAAACCACAGAGCGTAATTATCGTTATAACGGCTGGAAAAAAGCGGTTGCCCGTGCACAAGAATGGGAAGATCGCGGTTAATCGCTAATCACCCCGATGAGAGAGAAGTCGCCTAGGCGACATAAAACAAATGCCGATAGTAGGTATTACACTATCGGCATTTTTATTGGCGAAAACTTAAAGGTAGTCATTAAACCGTATTCTGCTGATGACTAAAACGGTGTGATAACGGGATCCAACACAACATAATAGCCACTGACATAATAAACATAATCATTCCTAAGCTAAATTGATTATGTTGTGGTAATAGTGCAGAGAACCAGGTTGCTATCCCTGAGCCAACATTTTGCAATCCGCCCACCAACGCACCAGCCGCTCCGGCTAAATAAGGGAATGGTTCCATCGCCCCTGTCGTTGCCAGCGGAAATAGCATCCCAGCGCCAAAGAAAAACAGGGCAGCGGGCACCAATAAAGTCCAAATATTAATAATATTCAGCCAGCCGGGAAGCCACATTAAAATACCTGCCGCTACACAGCAAAATACGGAGTGCCACATCAATTGCACAAAGGTTTTACCTTCACGCCCTGCGTACCACGCACCAAAGAAGGCCGCGGGAATAGGTAAAATAAATAGAATACTGATAGTAATACTATTTAAACCCAACACGCCTCCCATCAACACACCGCTGGAAGCTTCAAATACGGCAATACCTGATAACGCACAAATCAACATGATCAAAAAGGCGCTAAAAGTACTGTTGGACAGCAATAAATAAAAAGATGACAACATACTGCGTCTTTCTGCCTGTACAGGTCGGGTTTCTGGCATCCAGTGATACATACTAAAGAGTACACTTCCTCCTAATAATAATAGGAAGATATAACAGGCATGCCAGCCAAAGAAGTGTGCCACTACCCCACCGATCATCGGCGCTAAGAGTGGGCTGACTAACACCCCCATATTTAATAAGCTATTAGCATAGCGTAACGCAGTACCGGTATAGAGATCACGAGGCTGAGTACGGGTCATTACCCCTGCTACCCCAGTCCCCATTCCTTGTAAGGTACTGGCGATCACTAAGGTAGTTAAGTTCTGTGAAAAAATAGCCACGATCGTCGCTAAACAGAAAATACTCATCCCCACTAAAATAACCGGACGACGCCCTACTCGGTCAGAAATAGGGCCATAAATTAATTGTGAAAAACCATAAGAAAACAGATATGCGCCCATTACTTGCTGTACAGCACCTGTTGGCTCACCAAAATAGACAGCCATATCAGCAATCACAGGAACATAAATCGTCTGTGTCATTTGACCGACAGCAACCAGTGCAATAATCAGTAATAACAGATTTGCATGTTCTAACTTTCTCATTTCTTTTCTTTGCTCAGAAATTAAAAATTAACCGATTAACGGACAGGAAAGTGCTACAGAGCTTTGATAAAATAAACTCTGCAAAATGCACTTGCGCTAAATAATGAGACTAAGGTAACAAATCTAGCAAAATTTGCGAAGTAGTCAGCCATTTTTATCTCGTCAACGATGTCAGTGAAAAACACCATCGTTGTCAATATAAATGTACATTTTGTATTAACGATTAACGAAACTACAGATTAATATCGCCATCACATCATCTTGATAAATAAAAACGCCCTTCCTCTTTAGAATAAATTATCGACATAAGCGCTTTCCTAAAAAGGAGATAAGAGATTATGGCAAATTGGGTTACTGGAAAAGTCATTCAAGTTAGGCATTGGACAGATACATTAATCAGTTTGGTTGTACACGCCCCTATCGATAAGTTTACAGCAGGTCAATTTGCCAAACTGGCACTCGAAATTGACGGTGAACGTATACAACGCGCCTACTCTTATGTTAACTCCCCGCAAGATCCCAACTTAGAGTTCTATCTAGTCACTGTACCTGAAGGTAAACTCAGCCCACGCTTAGCGGCGTTAACCGTTGGTGATGAACTCTTAGTGACAGAACAAGCCAGTGGCTTTTTTGTTCTAGAAGAGGTGCCTAGCGCGAATACCTTATGGATGTTATCAACAGGTACGGCGATCGGGCCATTTCTCTCTATTTTACAACTTGGTGATGATCTCGACCGTTTCGAAAATATTGTTTTAGTCCATGCTGTACGCTACGCCCGTGATTTAAGCTATCTACCATTAATGGAGCAGTTAGCTGAACGCTACCAAGGGAAACTGCGTATCCAAACTATTGTCAGCCGTGAAAACCATATAGGCTCACTAACCGGACGCATTCCAGCATTAATTGAAAGTGGTGCATTAGAAAAAACCGTAGGATTAACCATTTCCCCAGAAGAAAGCCATATTATGCTATGTGGTAATCCAGAAATGGTAAGAGACACGCAACAGTTACTGAAAACACAGCGTGATATGAGAAAACATTTACGCCGTAAACCGGGACATATCACCAGTGAACAGTATTGGTAATGATAATATCAGGGCTGAATAGCACTTTATTCAGCCCTGACTGTTTAGCAGTTACACACTTTAACGAAAACTTGAGTAGTCGACCTTTTCAGTCGTGGCACCAAAATAGTTTTCTCCTTGGGTGCCAATAAACACCCCACAATCTAACAACATGATCATCATAATAAATGAAGGGAGAAAACGACCTATCGCCCACTGCCAAAAGGGCTCTAAACTACTGGTATCAGTCAATCCTAGCATCACCGCCAGCAACAATAATAACAGCCATGCACCACGTTTATTTCTATCGTGAAGTCGCTTAGTAAAAATGGCACATAACGGATATAAAATAGCCAGTGAAATTATCCCCACCAGCACAGCAGGCAATGAATAGTGCTGATTAACTGTATATAATCCGCAAAACAGCACAAAACAGAGTGCAAAACCCGCCCAAAAGTCACGGCGTCCAATTCGCCCTTTGAATGAAAAGGCCCAATGTTGTAAGGTCATTAATAATTTCTCAATATAGACTTATTTTAGTGAATTAAGCTGTCCATTTAACATCAAATAATACAGAGTGATTTTATAATATTCTATCGCACAACAGACCAAGGAGGACAGATGATAAAAAAAAGCACGCTTACTCAGTTAGCGCTTATCATAATAAGCATTGCTTTATCTTTGCCAACCCTTTCTATGGCAGCGTCGCCCTCTATTGCTCATCAACCCCCAACTAAAGATGATATTCTTTACCTTAAACAGGATGCCCCTGTTTTTGAAACCACCATTCCGGAGATAAGAGCTAAATTCAATCAAAATAATGCGTCGTTATTTCTCAATGAATATAAAATTATCACCAACAACGATATTACTATTCCGTTAGTCAGGGCCGCGACACGAATAACCCCTTATTTATACTCATCAGCCGTATTAGAGCGTGGCAGTGAAAAAATTAAGAGTCTACAGCTCACCCTGATCCATACACTTGATACGCCACAAATCGAAAAAGAGCATCAAGATACTGCAATGCGCTATATCACTGCATTAGTGACACAGTTTGATCCCTCCATTAATGCAGCGCAAATTCAAGAGGTGCTCAATTTATTTGCTGTTAAACAAGATGTGCCTGCTTATATTAGCCATAATGTCGGTGCTATTCGCTATATTATTGCCCACGAGGACAATCAACTAACGACCTTTGCCATTGAACCGATTAAGCTTTCACTCAATAGCAATATCGATTCAGCTATTCCGTGATAAAAAACAAAGCTATTCTATTCAATGTTCTCTATACTGTTGTGCATCAACAGAATTTGAGTTTATCGATAAATTAAATTTAAACCACTCGGTTGGAGGAAAAGTTATGCGCCATCCATTAGTCATGGGTAACTGGAAACTTAACGGCAGCATTCATATGGTTCATGAATTAATCGCTGCATTACGTAAAGAAATCAGCGGTGTTGCTGGATGTGATGTTGCTATTGCACCACCAACAGTTTATCTGTGCCAAGCTCGTCATGAAATCGGTGGAAGCCGTATTGCGTTAGGTGCCCAAGATACCGGTGTTAACTTATCTGGTGCTTTCACTGGCGAAACTTCCCCAGAAATGCTGAAAAACGTTGATGTTAAATACGTGATCATCGGTCACTCTGAACGTCGCACTTACCATAAAGAATCTGATGAATTTATCGCACAAAAATTTGGTGTGTTAAAAGAATTAGGCTTAACACCTGTGTTATGTATCGGTGAAACAGAAGCAGAAAACGAAGCTGGTAAAACACAAGAAGTGTGCGCACGTCAAATCGACGCGATTTTAAATGCACATGGTGCACAAGCATTCAAAGATGCAGTGATCGCTTATGAACCTATTTGGGCGATCGGTACAGGTAAATCAGCAACGCCTGCACAAGCACAAGCGGTACATAAATTTATTCGTGATCATATCGCTAAACAAGATGCGGCTATCGCTGAGCAAGTCATTATTCAATACGGCGGTTCAGTCAACGATAAAAACGCAGCAGAGCTATTTAGCCAACCTGATATCGACGGTGCATTAGTTGGTGGCGCGTCACTGAAAGCGGATGCCTTTGCTGTTATCGTGAAAGCGGCAGCAGAAGCAAAAGCGAAAAAATAACTTTGATAGCAAATAGTTATCTTACCGATAAATAACTATCGCGAAAATCACCTTACTGTGTCTTAACAGAAGGTGATTTTTTTATGCGTTACTCGCTAATCACGTCGGCTGATTTCATCAAATATTCCCCCGGTGGCAAAATGAGTTTGTTGTGCTGATTGCCAATCGCCAAAAAGCTCATCAATAGTGAATAATTGCAGGGTTGGAAAACGTTTTTGATATTTCTCAGCAATGCTTTTATCTCTTGGACGATAATAGTTTTTAGCAGCAATTTCTTGCCCTTGAGGTGAATAAAGATACTCTAAATAAGCGGTTGCCACTTCCTGCGTACCTCGCTTATCAACCACTTTATCCACCACAGAGACGGTTGGCTCTGCCAAAATAGAGACGGAAGGGGTGACTATTTCAAACTTATCTGTACCTAACTCATTAATCGCCAATAACGCTTCATTTTCCCATGCAATTAACACATCACCAATACCACGCTCAACAAAAGTATTTGTCGCGCCTCTCGCGCCGGAGTCTAAGACTTCAACCTGTTGATACAGTGACTTTACAAAGGCTTTCGCTTTTTCACTGTCTTGCTGATTGGCCTTTAATCCATATCCCCATGCAGCCAGATAATTCCATCTTGCTCCACCGGAGGTTTTAGGATTAGGTGTGATAATCGATACACCGGGTTTAATTAAAGAATCCCAGTCGGTTATCTGTTTGGGATTACCTTTTCTCACTAAAAAAACAATGGTTGAGGTGTAAGGTGCTGAGTTATCAGGTAAGCGGGTGATCCACTGCTTATCTATACGCCCTCTTTGTGCAATGGCATCAATATCATAAGCTAATGCGAGGGTGACAATATCCGCTTCAATACCATTAATTACGGCGGTTGCCTGTTTACCAGAGCCACCATGAGATTGACGAATAGTCACATGATCGCCGGTTTTTTGTTGCCAATATTGACTAAATGCGTGGTTATATTGTTGATAAAGCTCTCGAGTCGGATCGTAAGAAACATTTAATAACTGAATATCCTTCGCCCAGATGCTTTGTGTAAACAGTGCCGTCAGCGCTAGCGTCGTCAATAATCCCCATCGTTTTAACATCGTGATCTACCCCTATCCTATTTCTAGTTGGTTTATTTGTTTTGTTTAACTAGGCTGACAGAAAGATTTATAACGATGAAATAATAAAAAACAGACTGTTATACGTAACAGCTATATAGTTGAGAAAACGGGGACTCACACAGTCATTACCCATCAGATAAGAGAAGAAAAGCGCGTAGAATGAAATGTTTTCACTCGGGAAGCTGTTCTGATACAAGCTGATATTGCATCAGAACAGTCCACGAATAAGGATATAACTCAGAAAGGCTCTGGTAATAGAGTAAACTATGGCTTAATACAGTTTTTTCGCAGTTTCATACCAATCGGCTTTAAAGACACGTTTCATATTCATAACCGCATCAATAATATCATGGTGAACCAGTTTTTCATTTTGGATCCCTACACAACGACCACCATAACCTTCAAGTAGCAGTTGTACAGAGTAAGCACCCATACGAGAGGCTAAAATACGATCGTAAGCAACCGGAGAGCCGCCACGTTGAATATGGCCTAATACAGTGGCACGTGTTTCATGTTTGGTTTCTGCTTCAATAAAACGTGCCAGCTCATGTACATCACACACATGTTCAGTAATTGCCACGATAGCATGACGTTTACCACGCTCAATACCCGCTTTAATTTCTGCTAATAATTCATCACGATCAAAAGGTAATTCGGATTCAGGCAACACTACGAACTCACAACCCCCCGCAATAGCAGCGGATAAGGTTAAATCACCACAATAACGTCCCATCACTTCAACGATAGAGATACGTTTATGCGATGTTGAGGTATCACGTAAGCGGTCAATCGCTTCTACCGCCGTTTCTAACGCCGTGAAATAACCAATAGTGTAATCAGTACCCGCAACGTCATTATCAATGGTGCCCGGTAAACCAATACATGGGAAACCCGCTTCAGTTAATTTTTTCGCCCCCAGATAAGAACCATCACCCCCGATAACCACCAGTGCATCTAGCTCATTTTGCTTCATATTTTCAATAGCAACGGCACGCACATTATCTTCGCGGAATTCAGGGAAACGCGCTGAACCTAAAAAGGTACCACCACGGTTGATCATGTCTGACACACTAAAGCGATCGAGTTTTTTCATACGGTTTTCATATAAGCCCATATAGCCATCAAAAATACCGTACACTTCTAAACCTTCGCTGAGTGCTGCACGGACAACACCACGGATCGCGGCATTCATACCCGGTGCATCACCACCACTTGTTAAAACCCCAATTCTTTTGATCCCATTAACCATGATTACCTCTGATTCTTATTCGATATCATTATTGCAATATATTGTTGGAATAACTGTTATCTTAATACCGGCTTCACGAACGTAATCCACCGATATCTCAAATGCTGAATTGATTCAACAACCCCATTGTACGCATATTTTTTATCACTTCATCATCAACGTACATTTTTTTTTATAAACTTGATGCGCATTAAATTAATTGAGTAGCCTGTATAAATACTATACTAGTCTATCGTCTCTGTATTACACCGATAAGTTAACACTTTTTATACAGATACTTTACAGCCTTTTGCTATCTATCTCAAAAAACAGTGTGTTAGCCATATATTACTATCAAGATATAAAGTGTAATGGGCTTATTGACTGTTTGCTTAACACTTTGCGCGCTGTTATCGATACTTTTGTGTTATTCGGCATAAATAGAAAAAGCGCCCACCCTACACAATTGTGACTGATGACAAAAATTTTGCGTTAATTTACCGTTTATATAATAAGGCTGATACAGTATAACAAACAGTACAGTAGGAGGTTTTATGTTTGATTTAACGGGTAAAATTGCTTTAGTTTCCGGCGGAGCAAAAGGTATTGGTAAAGGCATTGTTAGTGCATTAAAAAACAGCGGTGCACAGGTTATTATTGCTGATATTGATGATGTAGCAGGTAACGCAACCAAAGAAGCACTTGGTGTTGATTTTATGCACCTTGATGTCACCTCTCAAGCAGCCTGTGAACAAGTAGTCAATGATATTGTTAAACAGTATGGCAAACTCGATATTCTTTGCTCTAATACTGGTATTTTCCCCCAAGCGACAATTAAAGAGATGAGCGAAGCTGATTGGGATAAAATGCATACCGTCAATTTAAAAGGGATGTTTTTCTTAGTAAAAGCGGCTCTTGCGGTAATGGAAAAACAACAATATGGCCGTGTGATCATCACCTCTTCTATTACAGGCGCCATTACTGGCTACCCCGGCTGGAGCCATTATGGAGCAAGCAAAGCAGGTCAGTTAGGCTTTATGCGCAGTGCTGCACTAGAATATGCACGCCACGGTATTACCATTAATGCCGTTATGCCCGGCAATATTTTAACCGAAGGCTTACAAGCCCAAGGAGAGACCTATCTTAATCAAATGAAGGCCTCTATCCCAACCCATACCTTAGGGGAGCCTGAAGATATCGGCTATGCCGCCGCATTCTTTGCCTCTAATGAAGCAAAATATATTACCGGTCAAACCATTATTGTCGATGGCGGCCAGATTTTACCTGAATCTCCAGAGGCGTTGTTGTAGTTGATTAGATTAATTAAGGAAGAATGAATCGATTATAATTCACTACCAGAAGGAAGATAAAATAATATATCAATAATAAAATTAAAAACGCAAAAAAAGCCCCTCTCCAGAGGGGTTAATTATTCAGTTATCGTTAAACATACCGACATCAAAGTCCTGCTAGCTCAATCAACGTATCCGGTCTTTTTTCAACCATTTTAAGTAGTAAAACCGCTTGTTTATTCGGTTTTACTATCCCTTGCTCCCAGTTTTGTAATGTTGTAACCCCCGTATGTAAATACTGAGCAAAAACAGCTTGAGATAAATTCAATTTTTCACGTACTGCTTTTACTTCTGCTGGCGTCATAGAAAGAGGCTTAACATTAATACGGTGAGTCTTTAGTGTTTTTTCCCCTTCATTAAATTCACTCCACGCATTCATTCCTTCTTGAAGCTCAGAAAAAATATCACGTTTAGTCATGATCCCCCCTTTTTTAATCATTTCTAACATTGCTCTCAGCTGTTCACGTTGAGTTATTGTTAAATCATCAGCAATGTTTTTACCGTAAATAAAAATTTAGAATTTGTACCTAAAAACAAAGAACAAAACTGACAAAAAAACGTTATTACATTTTTATCCTTTCTTTTTTCATAGAGGTTAGACAGAAATAAAAAGTAGGTGGTATTACTTTACCGAAGTATAGTCGCAAGAAACGGGAAAGAAGCCACTAATTTAACCCACTAAAAAGTAAAGAGGAAATCTAGCATTTATAAGTCTTTAAAATGTCCACAAAGTGTCCACGGACAGCCAAAAACGTCCACTTTCCGTCCACCTTTAAAGACTTTTCTAGACTTTTATTACCCTTAAAAATGAAATCTAACTCTTTGTTTTAAAAGGAACAATAAACAAAAGGGCAAAAAAAAGCCCCTCTCCAGAGGGGCTGCAAAAGACAGGGATGGTGTCTATGGCAAGGAAAAAACTTCGTTGTTGCTACTTACTCTCTAACTAGGTACTGCTTTACTACACTCTTACTACATTACTACATTACTAAAGGACTTTACTTAATCACTAATTAGCTTTCTCTTGAGTTTGCTGGTTTTGCTGACTAACAGAAGAGACACGCTGTTGATAATTCTTTTCTAGCTGCGCTTTTTGCTCAGGGGTTAATAGCTGATACATTTGATTATGAACTTTCGCCATTTCAACTCGGCGCTCTATTGCTTGTTTGTCCATATCTTGTATTTGCGCTCTTACCGCTGCTTCATCAAACTTATCCGCGGTAATTAGCTTATGCATATTTTCGTGACGCTGACGAAAATCACTGTTATTAAAACGATCTTGATGATGCTGGCGCATTAAATCGCGCATTTGAGTACGTTGTTGCTCTGTTAATGTAATACCATTAAACATACGCGACTCACCGAAATTATTGTTACCCATCATATGGCCACGTTGTCCACGATGACCTCGGTTATCACGTCCATCATGCATACCGTAACCGTATCCACAATGGTAATTATCATTATACTGTTGTTGCCCTGCAGGCTGATTATTTGTATTTGATGTTTCAGCCATTACTACCGTCGGAGCTACTAAAAACATTGATGCTAGTGCAACCATTGCTACTTTACGCATTGTCCCACTCCTCATTCGGTTATAATACCGACTTATTAATGCTGACCTAAATATGTGTAATTGTTCTCGATGTGGATTACTATACCTTTACGGCTGCAAACTAGCGTCAGAGCGTGTAAAAGAACGTAAAGTCATAGATTCGCGCTATTTATTATCGTATTTTTCTCTTGGAGGAATTGACGAATGCATAAAATCTTATTAGTGGATGACGATCGCGAATTAACCTCGCTATTGAAAGAACTACTTGAAATGGAAGGCTTTAATGTTGTGCTCGCCACTGACGGCGAACAGGCTTTAAAACTTCTGGATGCGTCTATTGACTTGTTATTACTGGATATCATGATGCCACGTAAGAACGGGATCGAGACACTTAAAGAGTTACGCCAAAATTTCCAAACACCTGTCATTATGTTAACGGCAAGAGGCAGCGATCTTGATCGTGTACTTGGCCTAGAGCTGGGAGCAGATGACTATTTACCTAAGCCATTTAACGATAGAGAGCTAGTTGCACGCATTAGGGCTATTTTACGTCGTTCCAACTGGAGTGAACAGAAACAGACCGATGGCAACACCTCACCCATATTGCAAGTTGATAAGTTACAACTTAATCCGGGTAGACAAGAGGCCAGCTTTGATAATGAACCATTAGAGCTAACAGGTACTGAGTTTACGTTACTTTATCTACTTGCTCAGCATTTAGGACAAGTGGTATCGCGCGAGCATCTCAGCCAAGAAGTGTTAGGTAAACGCTTAACACCTTTTGATAGAGCGATTGATATGCATATTTCCAACTTACGTCGTAAGTTACCGGAAAGAACAGACGGGCAGCCTTGGTTTAAAACATTACGTGGCCGTGGTTATCTTATGGTTTCAATAACTTAATAAAAAATCTTTATGATAAACAGTTTGTCAGCGCGTATATTCGCCATATTCTGGCTGACACTAGCATTAGTTCTAGTGCTAGTTATGATGGTACCCAAGCTGGACTCGCGCCAGCTTACCACTTTACTTGAAAGTGAATACCGTCAAGGTGTTATGCTAGAGCAACATATAGAAGCCGAACTAGCGCAAGATCCGGCTAACGATCTGCTATGGTGGAGGCGATTAATCCGCGCCATTGATAAATGGGCGCCACCTGGTCAACGTCTTATTATTGTCACCAGTGAAGGTCGTATTATTGGTGCTCAACGTAATGAGATACAAGTTGTCAGAAACTTTATGGGGCAGTCTGATAACGCAGACCATCCGAAAAAGAAAAAATACGGTCGCTCTGAGATGTTAGGTCCCTTTTCCATTAGAGATGGTGAAGATCACTACCAACTTTACTTAGTGCGCCCATCAAGTAGCCCGCAATCTGATTTTATCAATTTATTATTTGATAAACCGCTTTTATTACTGATATTCACTATGCTTATCAGTACACCGCTACTGGTTTGGCTCTCTTGGAGCTTGGCAAAACCGGCCCGAAAACTCAAAAATGCGGCGGATGATGTGGCAAAAGGCAATCTGCGCCCTCACCCTGAGTTGGAAACTGGCCCACAAGAATTTTTAGCGGCAGGCACCAGTTTTAATCAGATGATCAGCGCATTAGAGCGTATGGTTGAAGCGCAACAGCGATTGATTTCTGATATCTCCCATGAATTGCGCACCCCATTAACTCGTTTACAGCTTGCCAGTGCATTACTACGCCGTCGTAGCGGTGAAAGTAAAGAGCTAGAGCGTATTGAAACAGAAACACAGCGGCTAGATGGCATGATCAATGACTTATTAGTGCTTTCCCGCAACCAGTATAAAAATGAGTTATTACGTGAAACCGTAAAAGCGAATGAGCTTTGGAACGATATTTTAGATAATGCGAAATTTGAGGCAGAACAAAGCAATAAAACCCTAACAGTAACCGCCCCACCAGGCCCATGGACGATTTATTGCAATCCTTATTCATTAGCGAGTGCCTTTGAAAATATCGTTCGCAATGCCTTGCGTTATTCACATTCTCGTATTGAAGTGGCCTTTACCGAACAAAATCAGGGTATCACTATTATCGTTGATGATGATGGCCCAGGGGTTAGCCCAGAAGATCGCGAGCATATTTTCCGACCTTTTTATCGTACGGACGAAGCACGTGATAGAGAATCCGGCGGTACAGGGCTGGGACTGGCAATAGTTGAAACCGCGATTAGTCAACATCGAGGCCATGTAAAAGCTGACGATAGCCCATTAGGGGGATTAAGAGTGGAGATTTGGTTGCCGAAAACAAAATAAACATATGCTATCTAAAAGTCATCTTTAGATTTAAAATACAAAAATACTAAACTTTAATTAATCGTTAAAATGAATAAATACTTAAAAATTATCAGAAATAAATTACGTTATAAGTACTGTGATGTTTTTCCAAAATTGATAACAAAATCAATATATAAAGAAAGAATGAATAAAAAATTAGATTTGAGACATCCGCAAACTTTCAATGAAAAATTGCAATGGCTAAAACTAAATTTATATAGAGATAACCCGCTGGTAACACAATGTGCAGATAAATATGCGGCTAGAGAATATGTTAAAGAATGTGGCTGTCAAGAGATACTCAATGAAATCCATCAGGTATGGGAAGAACCACATGAAATTAATTTTTCCGAATTACCAAATAAATTTGTACTAAAATGCAACCATGGAGCAGGATACAATATTATTTGTAGAGATAAAAATAGTATATCTCCTGATAAAATAAAACAAAAATTATCAACTTGGTTAAATGAAGATTATTGGCGTTTATCTGTAGAATTTGTTTATAAAGATGTACCTAAAAAAATAATTTGTGAAAAATTCATTGAAACAAAAAATAATGAATTGCCATACGATTACAAATTATTTTGTTTCCATGGTAAACCACTATTTGTAATGATATGCACAGAAAGGGAATCTCACCATCCAAAATTCTATTTTGTTAATAAAGAATGGGAGCTACTACCCTATGGTATTGATTATAAAAATAGAAATGTTTCAACTGTACTAGAGAAACCTCAAAATTATCAAAAACTATTTGAATATGCAGAAAAGCTGTCTAAGCCATTTCCTTTTGTTAGAGTAGATTTATATTTAAACAATGGTATTATCCATTTTGGAGAATTAACATTTATACCATCAGCAGGAATGGATAAAGAACTAAATAATGAAGAAGTTAAAAACGTTGATATGATTTTTGGCAACTATCTTAAGTTAAACTAAGGGGAATCCCCTTAGTTTATGGACTTAATTATTTTTCTATTAATTAAATAAATAAATCGAGCTTTCAACTTCATATAAGGATAATAAAAACTTTTCTTCTCACAACGCCTAAATAAAGAAACTTTTTTTCTGATGATGGCAACCTTAAGCTCCTTATAAAAGTAAGGTTTTGATTGTATATTTTTAATTCTTATTTTTTCCAACAAAGAATTACATTTTTTTATATTATCTAATGTGAGATATTCAGAGGAAAAATTCAAATCATATAAAACTTTCTCATTTGCATTAATACTAAATATCTCTAATGCGCTAATTTGTGTTTTTATAGCAAATGAAGTTTGTGTATTAAAGTATTTTTTTCTATTTTTTTCTGGATGGGTTCGATATTTTAATAAAGGTTCTTCTAAATTAGCAAAAATATCTTTTTTACCCAACTTTAATAATTTAACCCATAACCCATAATCCTGAGCATATTTGTAATCTTCTGGATATGTGATTTGATTATCTCCGATAAAACTCGCTCTAAACATCACCGTTGGATGATAAAAATTTGTTCCAAAAATTAATCCCGCAGCAATGGCATTATGTGCAGTTGGTGGAACCATAAACTTATTATGATCTTCATAAATTTCCATTGATGTACCACAAACCATGATATTTTTATGCGCCTCCATAAACTCTAATTGTTTTTGAAGTCGGATAGGATATGCATAGTCATCAGCATCCATACGAGCAATATACTCACCAGAAGAGAGTAAAAAACCTTTATTCAAAGACTTAGCTAATCCAATATTAGATTCATTAGTATATACTTTAACTCGACTATCTTGCTTTTCGTATCGCCTAAGTATATCTACAGACACATCAGTAGAACCATCATCAATAATGATAAATTCAAGATCTTTAACTGTTTGATTAAGAATAGAATTTATCGCTTCTTCTAAGTGTACTGCATCATTATATACTGACATTAATACACTAACTTTGGGATGATTTTTCATTTTTAATTAAATGTTATTTCCTATAGTCGACATTGCATATACTATAAATTAATAAATAAAATTAGTGAATATCAATAAACATTTAAAGTAATTGAAATAATTATAATCATTAAGCATAAATAGCTATTACGTTCTAGAACATCAAATATCAATATTTAAACTGAGTGCTTATTATCTCCCTAAGAAAAAATAAAAACCATAGAAATCAGTTACATATATTATATTAGAGCCAATAATAGATCATCCATCACCACAATATATAAAATATTGTATAATATATAAGCAAGATATCACCGTTACAGAGAATACTTACTTACAGCTAATTCAAATAAACAACAAAATTACTGCATTAGCAAACTATGCGGTTTATTAATAAATTGGCGGCATATTCTTCTTATACTTATCCTTTATGCATAATTCAGAATGATCTTGCTAAATCAGTCGATATTCCGATACTTATATATACCTAATCAATGTTAGAATACCCATCAATTACTTGACCCGCTGGTTTGAAGAGTCTAATCTCAAAGCGGTTTGGTATACTGTTAAAGTATGCTTATATAATAAAACTCTTATATTACAGATAGATAAGAGATTTTGAGGAATTTTGGGCGCTCTGGGGGCCGTAAACCCAGTGCGGTAGCTTTCATGAAATATTAAACGTTATGACTAAATTTAAAAATAGTAGTAAATTCTTTTTTTATAAGATTCTAAAATTAATATGTTTTTTTTCTCCAGAAATAGCTACAAGGATACTCTATAAGAGACGTTTAGGAAAAAAATTAAATCTAGCCTCACCAAAAACTTTCAATGAAAAACTACAATGGCTTAAATTAAACAGATATAAAAATAATCCATTAGTTACTAAATGTGCAGATAAATATGCAGTACGTGAATATATAAAAGAAAAAGGTCTCGAACATACATTAAATGATTTAATAGGAATATGGGATAATCCTGAGGATATTACTTGGGAAAAATTACCACACAAATTCGCAATGAAGTGTAATCATGGTGCAGGATATAATATAATTTGCAATAATAAAGATAAATTAAATAAAAAAGAAACTCAAAGTATTCTAAAAAAATGGATGGACGAAGATTACTGGATTAAAACAATAGAGTTGTGCTATAAAAATATAGAAAAGAAAATTATATGTGAAAAATTCATTGAGACTGAAGATGGGAGTTTTCCTTTCGATTATAAAATATTCTGTTTTAATGGCAAGGCTACATTTATAATGCTCTGCACACAAAGAGAAACGAAAAAGCCTAAATATTTTTTTGTCGACAAAAATTGGGAACTATTGCCATATGGATTAGATTTTAATGATACTAATAGTTTTAATAAAATTAAAAAACCTAATAATCTTAATATATTATTTAATTATGCTGAAAGATTGGCAGAACCATTCCCTTTTGTAAGAGCTGATTTTTATTTAGACAATGAAAAAATTATCTTTGGTGAACTTACTTTTGTCCCAGCTGCGGGCTATGATGATGAATTAAACAATGATAGTAGCAATAATATTGATCTCGAAATCGGCCATCTATTAAAGTTATAACTATATGAGTTCATTTAAAAGAAATTTTTTTAAAATATTTGCTGGTTCTGCAAGTGGACAAATTATAGCAATAGTTTTATTGCCAATCTTAACACGTCAGGTAAACCCAGGAATATTTGGGCTATATTCTATATCAACTATTATGGTAATGATATTAAGCCCAATATTTTGTTTAAAACTAGATCATTCCTTATTATCCAGTAACAGAAAAGACAAAAAAATCATATTACGGTGTGGCATAGCATATAGTCATATATTTTTTATAATAACTCTAATATTTCTTTTCCTATATGAGCAACTATTTAATTTTTCAAATCTATTTTGGGTAATTCTGACTTGTTTATCGATAAGCTCATTTACAATCTCGCAAATTATAATTTCTTATCATATGTCAATTGGAGAATTCAATTTAGCAATTAAACATCGCTTATTTAGAACTATATTTTGTTTAATTTCTCAAATACTTTTATGTTTTATATTTATCCCTAGCGTTGAATTACTACTAATAGGTTATATATTAACCAATATTTTTAGTTTTCTAATATTTAATAAACTATCTTTTTTTTCCACGTTTTATATTCCCAAGATAAATATACTCAGGAAAGTCTTTATAAAAGAAAAAAACTTTACATATTACCAAACAATATCAGATTTATTTTCCACTATGTCGCAATATGTAATGAATTTTTCCATGATGTATTTTTCAACAACAGCAGTAATAGGAACATATTCTATGACAACTAGGATTATGCAAGCACCTATTACATTAATTACATCATCAATAAAAGAGGCTTTTTATTATAAAATAAAAAAATATAAAGACAGCAAGATAATAAAAAAAGAATTATTAAAAATAACATTTATTCTTATAACACCAGCAATAATAGGATCTATTATAATTTATCCTTTTATTCCAGCCTTATTTTCTATATTATTTGGAGAAGAATGGAAAGAATCAGGTATTTATGCGCAAATACTATTACCCTGGTTCATTTTTTTGTTTATAAACCAACCATTTACTGCAACCGCAAATATAATTGGTATACAAAGAAAAGTTTTATTCTTTGATATATTTACATTTATATCTAGAATAATATCTGTACTTATTGGATGGCTATACTTCAATAATGTTTATTATACTCTTGCAATATTTAGTTTTACTGGAGTAATCATTAATATTCTCTCAATGTTAATGATCTTTTATTATACAAAAAGAGTTGATACAAAATGAATTTATATTTTTTCGGTGACATTTGTCTTCAGGATATACAAGAAAGCGAAATAGAAAGTATTGCTAAAACATTAACGAAAATAAAAAGCAAAAATGATATTTTCATTGCAAACCTTGAATGCCCTATTACAGATAGTAATATCAAAATAAGAAAAGATGGACCTAATTTAAGATGTAAAACGAATATAGCAAAAAAATTTCTGAAAAAAGTTCCTATAGATATATATACTTTAGCTAATAACCATATATTAGATTATGATAAACATGGATTAGAAGAAACTCTATCGATTCTACATGATCAAAATAAAAAATATACTGGAGCAGGATTGACTAAATCCGCTGCAGATGAACCACTAATCATTAACGATATAGGTATTTTATCTATTGCTGAAGAAGAATTTAATTGTGCTTCAACCTATGGATATGGAGCATCATCTTCAGACCCAATATGCTTATATTCTAGAATTACTCATTTAAAGAAATTAGTTAATACAATTATAGTGGTTATACACGGTGGCAATGAGTTTTATTCTCTACCAAGTCCTTCATACAAGAAACTTTTACATTATATAATAGATATTGGAGCTGATTGTATAATTTCACATCATCCTCATGTATCTTCAGGTATGGAAAAATATAATAACAAATATATTTTTTATAGCATTGGAAATTTTTTATTCCCAGATAGTCAATTAACTAGCTATGAGTGGTGTCATGGGCATGGAGTAAAACTTACTATAAATCAAGGGAATATAGATTTTGGCCTATTACCATATAGGCAATATGATAATACCTTTCCACTTACTTTTCTAAAAGATAATGAGTTAGTTTTATATAATAAAAAATTCTATGAATTAACTGATATAATTAACAACGATAAGAAACTTCTATTAAATTGGAAAAAATTCACAAGTAAAAAAGAAAATTTTTATATTAATAAATTAATTATTCCTAATCTTTTACAAAAAATCTTAAATAAATTTTTCAAAATAAATTTTTATGATAAAAAAAACATTAATAAAAAACTCTCACAATTAAATTTAATTAGATGCAGTTCACATAGAGAAGCTCTACTGTATATACTAGAAAATAAAAATAAAAAAATTGAGGATTAATAATGAAAAAAATTGGGTTATTTATAGATACATTTCATCCAGGAGGCGCAGAAAGAGTATGTATTAATTATGCGAATCTACTTGTAAATAATAATTATAGCGTTACTATTATAGTTTATAATAAAAATAAAAAATTTTATTTAGATGAACTAGATTCAAGAGTAACAATTATTAGTTTAGATTGTAAAAATGGAATTGAGACATTATTTAAATTTATAAAAACAAAAAATAAAAATAATTATTTTTATGAATTAGATTTATTGATCGCTTTTAATCATCAAATAGCACTAATTTTACAAATTTTAAAATTTTTTAGGAAAATAAATCAAAAAATTATCGCAAGAAATGTCAATAACCTATCCTTTGATTTGAAATCAAATAATAGTTCATATATAAAAAAATTTATCACTAATCTTCTTATGAAGGTAATCTACAATAAAGTTGGTTGTTATATAGCACAATGTGAATCAATGAAAAAGGATATGATTAATAATTTTAATATACCCCAAGAAAATATTACCGTTATTAAAAATCCCACATCAATTATTTTTAGAAAAAATAATAACATGAAAAAAAATGACTTATTATTCGTTGGTAGATTAAAAAAACAAAAAGGCATAGATAACTTAATTCTTATACTAGATAAATTAAATAATGAGAAAATAAGTATAAAAATTAAAATTATAGGGAAAGGTGAATTAAAGGAAGAATTACTACAAGCATTAGATAATATGAAATATATAGAATATTCGTATCATGATGAAATACCGCCTAGAGAGTTAGTCCGCCATTATAATGAATCTAAAATAACAATATTAACTTCATATTATGAAGGATATCCTAATGTGCTTGTAGAATCGCTAGCATCAGGAACTCCCATAATTTCTTTTGACTGTAAAAGTGGACCATCCGAAATAATAAAAAACAATAAAAATGGATTTCTCATTCCATGCTATGATTGTATTGAATTCAGTCAAAAAATAAAACAAATGCTATTACACCCCTTAGAAATAACAGACATATCATGTAATGAAGAGTCTTTAAAAAGATTAACTAACCTCTTAGAAAATAAAAATGATTAAAAGTAATAATAGCATTTTTAGTGTATTATTGTTCTTAAATACATTACTAACTTTCTTTATTTTCTGTGAAAATTTAGGAGAATTAAGATACACAATAATAATTCCTATCCTTATACTAATTATTAGTATAAAAATAATTTCAGATCAACTTATAATAAAGCTATATAATTTAAAACTATTATTTATTATAATATTTATTATAATTATTCTAGGATTACCATCGCATATTGAATTATTTCCTCATAAAAATAATATAGACTATAGTTATTTCCAATATATAACAAGCATGTTAATAAAAATTATTACTTGTTATATTGTTTTTTGGTCCATTGATTTTAAAAAACAGTATGCCTATAAAATAATAAAATATGTTCTATTAATAAATGTTACTTTTTTCTTTTTGCAATTCACAATTGTATATTCTACATCTTATTATATTGATCCTTTATTATTTTTAACTGGTGATAAACAGAGATATCTTGCAAATTTTTCAATTCCTATAATTGGTGCAATCTATCGACCTACTGGTTTTTTTGAGGAACCCTCTACATATGCAGCATTTGTCACTTGTTTAATTGCCTGCAAATTATTCATTAATAATAAAGTAGATATAGTTATAAAATTATCTATAGCTTCAATATTTATGTCATTATCTGTTGCGGCTATTTTCTATGGTTTTTTATTATCAATAGTGCTTTTTTTTAAACAAAAAAATAATACTTTTTTTAAAATAATATCTTTTCAACTACTACCTTTTATTATATTATTTCTATCTATATTAATAAGTTATAGATTAGATTCATTAAATGGTTCTGCATCATCTATAAGACTTAATTTAATTAAATATATATATGATCAATCATTGCCAGAACTTTTATTTGGAAATGGTATGTTAGGTGTTGTAACAGCTTTTTCAGAATACATGAAATCTGGAAATCTATGGAAAATAGATGTTGCAGCTCTAAATGATAATGGTTTATGGCTATTTATTATTATAAAAATAGGAATGGTTGGATTATTAAGTTTTATGTTGATAATGAAAAATAAATTATTAAATGATAATTTTAATTTTTTAATATTTATAATATTATTACTAACGAAGCTTAGCTTTATTTATTTCGGATTTATATTTTATATTTCACTTATATTATTCATGAGAAAAAATAATGAATAGAGTAATATTATTCTTATATAGAAAAACCTTATTTACTTTTTTTCGTTTCTTTAAAAAAAGAAGTTACAGAAATAAAAATAAAGAAAAAAATATTACTATAATATCCAGTAACTGCATCGGTGGCTGTATATATAATGATTTAGGGTTAAAATTTAATTCGCCTACAATCAACTTATTTTTTGAAGCTAATAACTATATTAAATTTTGTAAAAATCTCAAATATTATTTAAATGTAGAATTAATTGAGTCAAAAAATACTAAAACTACTTATCCAATCGGTATACTAGATGATATAGAAATACATTTCTTACATTATTCTAATTTTTTTGAAGCTAAAAAAAAATGGGATTCTCGCAAGAAAAGAGTTAATTATGAAAAATTATTTTTCATAATGACAGATAGGGATAAATGTAATAATACTCATGTTACCCAATTTCTAAACCTACCATATAAAAATAAAATTTTTTTCTCATCTAAAAATATAAATATAAATGATAATTCTTTTATATATTGCTATAAAGAGAAAGGGGAGTATATATCACAGAATTTTCCTACATTTAGGAAATATGAAAAATATATAAACATCATCGATTGGATTAATAAACAATGAATAAAAAAAATATATTAGTTACAGATTTATCAACTATTGTTGCAGGATCACAAAAAGTAACGTTTAATATAATTGATGGACTACATGATAAAGGTTTTAACCTTTATGTTTTATGTAGAAGAAAAGAAAGTGATGTCAAAAAATTCTATTCAAAATATAGTAAAAATTATTTTATTTTAGATAATCTTATTGAGGTTATTTTTGGTACTGGTAGTTTCTCTTTGAAAAAACTCTCCTTTTTTAAAAAACTAAAAATATCTTTTTTAGTTTTTATGTTAAATATTCAAGTATTGTTAACTGCGATAATAAATAAAACTAAAATTATTTATTGTTATGATCCTAAAGGGATCATAGCTTCTGCTCTTTTCACTAAAATACTTGGATTTAAAATAATATGGCACTTACATGGAGAACTAAATTTTGGAAAAAAGATAAATACTATTCTATGTAATCTTTCAACGAAAATAATAGTTCCATCTCAATATATACATGAAAAAATAAAAGAGTATAAAGATTCAACAATTATTTATAATGGTTTTAATTTCCCACCAATAAATAAATTTAGTTTTGAAAAACCAAAAGATGAAGAATTAATTAGATTAATATTTATAGGAACACTAACGCCACAGAAAGGATTACATACCATAATACAATCATTATCAAAAATAAATAGTAAAAATAAATATATAATTAATATTATCGGTGATTTTATAAGCAATGATAGTAATTATAAGAATTATTTAAATTGCTTAATAGAAAAATTACCTGATAATATTTCTATTATTTTTCATGGCTGGGTTAATGATCCATATCCATATATAGTTAAAAGTGATGTTCTTTTGTTTCCATCTATAAAAAAAGGAAGCATTCAATATGAAAATTCAAGTATAACATTTTCTTCATCTGAAGCTCTTCCTACTGTTATAATTGAAGCATTAGCTATGAATATTCCCGTAATAGCAACGAATATAGCAGGAACAAAAGAAATAATTACATCACCAAACTATGGAACTATTATTGATGATTTTTTAGAAATTAACTTAGATACAGTAATTAATAATCTGTTAATAAATAAAAATATCAACACAAAAAATATAAGGGAAAAATTTTATTTAGAAACAATGTTAAATAAAATTGAAATTTTATTCTAGTTTGATAAGGTTTTTATGAAAATAGCTCTTTTAGGTGATATTGCTCTATTTGGCAAATATTCCATAACTAATAGTTTCAACTATGAAGAATATTTTTCCGATGTCAAAAAAATTCTTTCAAAATGCGATTATATTATTGGTAATTTAGAAGCACCTTTTACATTATCAAATGTAAAAAGAGGTAATAAATCAGTTTACATAAAATCCGATTTAGAAAACATCAATATTATTAATTATCTTGGTATCCACGCTCTCTCATTAGCTAATAACCATATATACGATTATGGTAAAGTTGGTGTAAAGCAAACAATAGAAATACTAGATAAAAATAATATTTCATGGTTTGGCTTAAATAACAAATCACTTCAAATCAATATTAAAGGAGTATCATTATCAATCTATGGTTTTTGCTCATATAATACAAATCCTAGTTACTCATGTTTTTTAAATAGGTTCACAAATAACGGATTGAATATTTTAAGGTATAAAACGTTAGAACATATATCAGATCAAAAAAATAGAAAAAATATTAATATAATTAGCATTCACTCTGGTATAGAAAATATTTCAATACCATCTATTGAAGATTTAAAATTTTCTAGACATCTAGCAAACAAAATGGATTATATATATTATGGACATCATCCTCATGTGTTACAAGGAAACCAGAAATATAAAAATAGTCTATTTTGTTATAGCTTAGGTAACTTTTGTTTTGATGACATTATAGATCATAGGACTAATACACCATTAGTTATACAAAATGATAGAAATAAAGCTTCTGTAATTACGATTATTAATATAAAAGATAATGAAATATGTAGCTATGAAAATATTAATATTTATCCTTCAGAAGAAAAACTACTTTGTTTTAAAAAACAGACAAGTAATAATACTTTAGATTTAGATAAATCACTATTATTCGACTTAGAAAAAATAAATGAAATTAGAAATAAAGAAATGAAACTAAATATAAATAATAGAAATTCAAAAAGAAATATTAAATGGGTAATTAGTAGATTAAGGCCTTCAACTGGATTGAGAATATTGAATAATTATCTAAATAAAATTTTATATTATATTTTTTATACGAGGTATATAAAATAAAATGCCAAGTTTACAATATAGACTATTTTCAGGTATTATCTCATCATTGCCACTAAAACATAGACTTAATATTCTTTATTTTAGACGTTTTCATAAATTTTGTAACTTTAAAAAACCTATAAAATTTTCAGAAAAAATACAGTATAAAAAATTATACGATAGAAATAATTTACTAACAATCGCTGCTGATAAATTAGCATCAAAAGATTTTGTAAGTGAAATATGTCCATCTCTCTATATACCTCAAACTTTATGGCAAAGTTCAAATTACCAAGATTTAAATGCTGTAGTACTATCATCTCTACCCCCAAATTATGTATTTAAGGCTAATCACACAAGCCAAACATTGGAAATAATAAGAAATAATAATCAATTGCCTTTAGATTTGATGAAAAAAAAAGCCAAATCTTGGTTAAAGAAAGACCAATCAAAGACATTGGGTGAATGGGCTTATGCAAATATTCCTCGAAAAATTTTTATTGAAGAGTTTTTAGATTTTAATAACAATGTCCCTGATGACTATAAATTCTTTGTTTTTCATGGAAAAGTAAAATTTATTCAATTCGATTCAGGCCGTTTTACTAGGCACAAAAGAAATATGCTTACTGAAAATTGGCAAGACTTAGGATTTGATTATAGTCATCCAAGACAGATACCAACTCCCCCAAAACCAACATTCCTAAAAGAAATGATTGATATTTCTGAAAAAATAGGTAAACACTTCGATTTTGTAAGAGTTGATTTATATTATTATAATAACCAAATTACATTTGGTGAATTGACAATATATCCAGGTGCAGGATTTGAAAAATTTCCAGATGAATATTGGGATATCTATTTTGGTAAATATTGGGATATAAAATGAAAGTTATAGCTATCACATCAAATACCAGTTGGTACCTATACAATTTCAGAAAAAATACTATTATTTCATTAATAAAAAATGGCTATGAAGTTTATACAATATCTCCATTTGATGCCTATTCTAAAGAACTAGAAAATTTGGGTGCAGTACATATAAATATCAAAATTGATTCAGCCAGTAAAAATCCTTTGATTGACCTTTATACATTGATTTCATTTTATAAAATATTTAAACAAATTAGATGTAATGCTGTGCTCAATTTCACTCCTAAAAATAATATTTATGGAACATTAGCAGCAAGATTAAACAAAATAAAAGTCATCAATAATATTGCAGGTTTAGGTACATTATTTGTAAATGATACTATTAGTTGTAAACTAGCAAGAAATTTATATCGCTATAGCCAAAAATATGCTGATAAAATATTTTTTCAAAATAACGATGACCTTTCATTATTTTTAGAAAAAAAATATGTCGATAAAGTACAAGTTGATAGATTGCCTGGCTCAGGTGTTGATTTATCTCGCTTTACATTGTCATTATCAGAATATAAACATAAATTTAGATTTCTATTAGTGGCAAGAATGCTTTATGAAAAAGGGATTACTTTTTATGTTGAAGCTGCACGTATCTTAAAAGAAAGATATGGCGATAAAGTTGAATTTTGTCTTTTAGGATTTGTTGGTGTAAATAATCCTTCAGCAATCACACATAAACAAATGAATAACTGGGTAGCAGAGGGAATTATTAATTATTTAGGTACATCTGATACCGTAGAAAATGAATTAGCCCAAGCAGATTGTATAGTTCTACCTTCTTTTTACCGAGAAGGAGTGCCAAAAACATTACTAGAAGCTGGAGCTATGGGAAAACCCATAATCACTACTGATAATGTTGGTTGTCGAGAAACAGTTACTCATGGTTTTAATGGATATATATGTCAACCTAAGTCTGTATCAAGCTTAGTTGATGCCATGGATAGATTTATTAACTTGCCCTATGAAAAAAAACTAAAAATGGGTCAAAATAGTAGGCAAAAAATCGAAACTGAATTTGATGAAAGAATAGTCATAAAAAAATATTTAGATGCGTTAAAAGAAATTATGTAACTTTAGGATAAAAAATGAAAATCACCATCTCAGGAACCGGCTATGTCGGTCTATCTAATGGGATACTTCTTTCCCAAAACAACAAAGTTGTTGCATTAGATATCAATAAAGAAAAAGTCGAACTATTAAACAAAAAAATCTCTCCTATCTCTGATAAAGAAATTGAAGAGTTTTTAGCCACTAAAGAGCTCGACTTTACAGCAACTTTAGATAAAGAATTCGCTTATAAAGATGCTGAATTTGTTATCATTGCCACTCCTACCGATTATGATCCTAAAACTAACTACTTTAACACCTCTTCTGTAGAGTCGGTTATTCGTGATGTTTTAGAATATAATCCAAACACCACTATGATTATAAAATCAACCATTCCAGTTGGTTTTACTAAACAGATGAGAGAAAAATATCATACCGATAATATTATCTTCTCTCCTGAGTTCTTACGTGAAGGTCGTGCCCTTTACGATAACCTTTATCCATCTCGTATTGTGATTGGTGAGCAATCTGCAAGAGCAGAGAAATTTGCTGAGCTTTTACAACAAGGGGCATTAAAAAAAGATATTGATGTTCTTTTTACTGATTCTACAGAAGCAGAAGCAATTAAGTTATTTGCTAATACTTATCTCGCACTGCGTGTTGCTTATTTTAATGAACTCGATAGCTACGCCCAAGCTTACAATTTAAATGCAAGACAAATTATTGAAGGTGTCTGTTTAGATCCGCGTATTGGTAATCACTATAACAATCCATCATTTGGTTATGGTGGCTACTGCTTACCAAAAGATACGAAACAACTGTTAGCAAATTACGAATCCGTGCCTAATAATATTATTGGCGCCATTGTGGAAGCTAACCGCACCCGTAAAGACTTTATTGCTGATTCTATTATCGCTAAATCACCGAAGATTGTTGGTGTTTACCGTTTAATTATGAAATCAGGCTCTGATAATTTCCGCTCCTCTTCAATTCAAGGCATTATGAAGCGTATTAAAGCAAAAGGCATTGAAGTAGTGATTTATGAGCCAGAAATGAAAGAAGAGACTTTCTTTAACTCAAAATTAATTCATAATTTAGATGAGTTTAAAGCCATGTCTGATGTCATTATTACCAATAGAATGGCTTCAGCACTAAACGATGTTGAAGAAAAAGTTTATACTCGAGACCTCTTTGGTAACGATTAATTAATAGAAACGGATTAATTACGTAATGAAATATTTAGTCACAGGTGCTGCTGGATTTATTGGTTTTCATCTAATAAAAAAACTGATCCAGCAGGGTGAAACCGTTGTTGGTATTGATAACCTTAATGATTATTATGATGTTGCTTTAAAAGAAGCTAGACTTAATCTTTTAAATCAACTAGATAATTTCTCTTTTTCTTTTATTGATTTAGCTGATAGAGAAAAAATTGCTCAATTATTTGAGATTGAGAAATTTGATAGGGTTATTCATTTAGCTGCACAAGCTGGTGTTAGATATTCACTAATTAATCCGTTTTCTTACGCTGATAGTAATTTAACTGGTTTTCTAACTATTTTAGAAGGGTGCCGACACAATAACGTTAAGCATCTTGTTTATGCATCATCAAGTTCAGTCTATGGCTTAAATGATGAATTGCCATTTTCTCCTCATGATCAGGCTAATCATCCTGTTTCTTTATATGCAGCCACTAAAAAAGCTAATGAATTAATGGCGCATAGCTATTCTCATTTATATGGTATTCCGACTACTGGATTACGTTTTTTCACAGTCTATGGCCCTTGGGGACGCCCCGATATGGCATTATTTAAATTTACTAAAGCCATTATTAACAATCAGCCTATAGATATCTATAACCATGGTGAAATGAAACGTGATTTCACTTATGTTGAAGATATTGTAGAAGGTGTTACACGTATTGCTGATGTGATCCCTACAGCCCAGCAAGATTGGAAAGTAAGTACAGGTACTCCAGCAGATAGTTCTGCACCCTATAAGGTTTATAATATTGGTAATGGATCTCCGGTAAATTTAATGGATTACATTAGTGCATTAGAAATACATTTAGGTAAAAAAGCAGATAAAAATATGTTACCAATGCAACCCGGTGATGTGTACACCACATGGGCAGATACTGAGGATTTATTTAAAGCAACTGGCTATAAACCTCAAACAAGCGTTGATGAAGGTGTAAAACAGTTCGTTGATTGGTATAAAAACTATTATCAAGTAAAATAAATAATGCTCAATATCGTCTTATTTGAACCCGAAATTCCACCGAATACGGGTAATATTATCCGCCTGTGTGCCAACACAGGCTTTCATCTTCATTTGATCCAACCATTGGGTTTTACTTGGGATGATAAACGGCTACGTCGTGCAGGGCTTGATTATCGTGAGTTTGCTGATATCAAACAGCATCACGATTATTATGCTTTTTTAGAAAGTGAAGGATTAAGCCCTGATAATGCACAATCCCCGACAGGTGCGCGGTTGTTTGCATTAACCACTAAAGGTACTCCCGCCCATAGTAATGTAAGTTATCAAGATGGGGATTATCTGCTATTTGGCCCTGAGACACGAGGTTTACCACCTTATGTGTTGGATAATATGCCAACACAACAAAAAATCCGTGTGCCAATGTTAGCGGATAGCCGCAGTATGAATCTTTCTAATACGGTTGCCGTGGTTGTTTTTGAGGCATGGCGCCAATTAGGCTATCCGGGTGCGTTATTAAGAGATTGATTTAGTGGTTAGTTTGGTTAATTAAAGTTATTTTAATTCATACTTATTACTTGATTTTATCTTTATTTATAAACTAAAAAAGGTGCTAATATTTATTCAGCACCTTTTTTATAAACCTTTGTTCAAGCATTATACCCGCCTGATATCGGCAATCACTTTCGTGATATACCGACACCCTTCCCCCACATCCTTTAATACTAATGCATGGGCGCCAATAATCGCATTATCACCAATCTTAATCTCACCACCAATAATGGATGAATTACAGCCAATATAAACATGATCTCCTACTTGGATATTGGCTTTTCCCCCTTTCTCTTTTACGCCAATAGTCACCCCTTGCATAATAGTGACATATTCCCCCAGTTGGCAGTAATTAGTCAGTACAATGCCAATCGGGTGTGGTAAAGAAAGGCCTTTACCAATACGAGTTTTTAACGAGATATCATTACAGTACTTACGATTATTGCTAGCACCGATCCGAATACCTAATTTATGTAAAAAGCGATGGGGAGAGAAATAAAAATACTGTGCTACCCGCCACCAAAATAGGTAACGGGAACGCTGGCAGAAAAATACTCGATGAAATAGTCTTAACCAACTAAAGGGTTTTTTATCACCAATATATTCAGCCTGTAAGCAATCTTTTAGTTCAGCAAGGGTAACCTTAGCTTGAGCATGCATAGTTAAATACCATCACCACACTCAAAGCCGGGTACAACACCATTAAAGTGTTGATCCATATCGAATGACGGTTTTTCACTATCAGGACGACCGACAATGCGGGCAGGCACCCCGGCCACCGTAGTATGAGCTGGTACTTCATGTAATACTACCGAGCCAGCACCAATTTTAGCACCACGACCAATTTCGATATTACCAAGGATTTTAGCTCCTGCGCCAATCATTACCCCTTCACGCACTTTCGGGTGACGATCACCTCCTGTTTTACCTGTTCCCCCTAAGGTCACAGATTGTAAAATAGAGACATCATTTTCAACCACCGCCGTTTCACCAATCACAATACCTGTCGCATGGTCGAGCATAATACCGTGTCCAATACGTGCCGCTGGGTGGATATCCACCCCAAAGGTGACTGATATTTGGTTTTGTAGATAAATAGCTAGCGCTTGGCGATTTTGTTGCCATAGCCAATGGGCAATACGGTAGGCTTGTAGTGCATGAAACCCTTTTAAATAGAGCAGTGGGGTAGAATATTTATCCACCGCGGGATCACGTAGGCGTACCGCGGAGAGATCACAAGCGGCCGACTCAATCATTGAGCTATCGTGACTATAAGCCTCTTCAACAATTTCGCGAACTGCAATGGCTGGCATAGTCTGAGTTGCCAGCTTATTGGCCAGCATATAGCTTAATGCACTACCTAAATTTTCGTGTTTGAGAAGTGTCGCATGAAAGAAACTGGCTAACATTGGCTCACAATCTGCCAATGCACGCGCTTCGCTTTTAATATGATCCCAGACTCTTGTTAGTTCTTCTAGCGACATACTCACTCTCATTTTTTACACGAAAGCCTAAGTAAATACTTAGGCTTTGAATTTTCAAACAAATGGATAGTTAAAACAGATACCCTAAGAATATTATTTAAAATAAACTGACTACAGGCTACTGTCTATCTCATCTTTGGTTGCTCGCCCTAATAAAGCCAATGCAGCCTCTTTTACATCTTTATGTTGATATAAAATTTGGTAAATCTGTTCGGTGATTGGCATTTCTACACCCACTTGTTCGGCTAATGCGCGAACTTCTTTGGTGTTACGATAACCTTCGACTACCTGGCCAATTTTCTCTTGGGCTGTATCAACATCTAAACCTTGACCTAGCATCATACCAAAGCGACGATTACGTGATTGATTGTCTGTACAGGTTAAAACCAAATCACCCAAACCAGCCATGCCCATAAAAGTTGCCGCATCTGCACCTAAGGCTTTACCTAAGCGGCTCATTTCGGCTAGACCTCGGGTAATCAGTGCGGTACGCGCATTAGCGCCAAATCCCATACCATCAGACATACCCGCACCAATAGCAATCACGTTTTTAACAGCGCCACCCAGTTGCACACCGATAAAATCAGGGTTTTTATAGACTCGGAAACTTTTACCACAATGAAATAGCTGTTGTAACTGCTCTAAAAAGAGATTATCCGTCGAGGCCACTGCAATCGCGGTGGGCAAACCCGCGGCAAGCTCTTTAGCAAAAGTAGGGCCAGATAATACTGCGAGCGGGATTTCATTACCTAATACTTCACGGGCAACATCTTGTAATAAGCGACCAGTATGTGCTTCAAGACCTTTTGTCGCCCAAACAACACGTGCATCCTGACGTAAAAAGGGTTTGATTTGTTGCAGTACTTCACCAAACACATGGCTTGGGATCACCACAAGAATATTACGGCTCGCTTCAATCGCTTTTTGCAAAGAAGCTTCCATATATAAACTATCAGGAAAGGAAACATCGGGCAGAAAGGCTTGATTACAGCGCGCTTGTTCTAATGCCGCAACGTGCTTGGGATCATGCCCCCACAGCACAACATCGTGCCCATTACGCGCTAAGGTAATCGCTAAAGCGGTGCCGTATGAACCGGCACCGATAACTGTCATAGAAGCGTTCATTAAGCTTCTTCAACTCCTGAGTTTGCTGCATCCTGTTGCTGTTGTTGCTGTAAATAGTTCATAAACAACGCATCAAAGTTAACAGGTGCTAAGTTTAATTGTGGGAAAGTACCACGACCTACTAAGTTGGTGATACATTCACGTGCATAAGGGAATAGTACGTTCGGGCAGTATGCACCTAAGCAATGTGCTAATTGTGTACCTTCGATACCTTCAACAGTAAAGATACCTGCTTGTTGTACTTCACACAGGAAAGCGGTTTCTTCTTCCATTGTTGCCGTAACAGTGACACGTAAGATAACTTCATATACATTTTCAGCTAGCGTATTAGAAGAAGTATCTAAATCTAATTTAACTTCTGGTTGCCACTCTTTTTGGAAAACTTGTGGGGCATTTGGCGCTTCGAAAGAGATATCTTTTGTGTAGATACGTTGAATTTGAAAAGTCATCTCTTGGTTTTGCTGTTCTGACATAATAATCTTACCTTTTTATATCCTTATTAAATTGAATAGCAGTAAGTATAGAACTCAATCTGCCCGCTCGTTACTTTTTACCTTTTGCCAGTGGTAAATTCTCACCACTCCAACCTGAAAGACCATCTTTTAAAATAAAGACTTTTTCAAAACCTAATTTGATAAGGCTTTCAGCAGGTTTTGCACCCTCAATACCTGATGGTGATACCACAATCACCGGCTGTGATTTATATTTCTCCAGCTCAGCAATATTGTTACTTTTGATCTCAGAAGGCGTTAAATTGATAGAATCGATGATGTGTCCTTTACGGAACTCATCACGGCTACGGATATCAACACAAACCGCATTCTCTTTGTTTATCAAAGAAATCGCTTCTGTACGGGAAATATTTTTCGTTTTAGAAAAAAGGCCTTTAAAGGTCAATACAATGACCGCCACCAGCAGCGCAATCCAGATAAAACTTAACAGGGTGTGCCGGCTAAAAAATTGCATTACTTCTTGCAGCATAGGATGCAATCACTCTCGTTAGTTAAAAATAGTATTAAAGAGCCAAAGTATACCTTTGTCATGGCGCAATTACAGCCTATTCCTTCGTTTCTCTTTCAGTTTTTGCGGAAAGTTTCTCAACAATCATTTTTTTTATTGACGGATTTATGTACCATTAGCGCCGAAAAATCCTGTAAAACAGCGTTTAAAAGAGTCTCTCTTTTCACTTTACCGGATCTCTCTTCAGGTAAGCTATTAAGAAATCAGCATTCATCATCAAAGCCTGTGACAAAAATAGTCACTCGTACGTAGAATTTCACACCTGTCTGAGATACAACCACTATTTGTTATTTATTAAAAGTATTGAGAACACGAGCATGTCGCAAACAAATCAAGTGCCTAAAATTGGATTCGTTTCTTTAGGTTGTCCTAAAAATTTAGTGGACTCTGAACGTATCCTCACCGAACTGCGTACAGAAGGTTATCAAGTTGTTCCTACCTATGATGATGCTGATTTAGTCATCGTCAATACCTGTGGCTTTATTGATAGCGCAGTACAAGAATCTCTTGAAGCCATTGGCGAAGCACTCGATGAAAACGGTAAAGTTATCGTCACCGGTTGTTTAGGTGCCAAAGAAAATCAAATCCGTGAAGTTCACCCAAAAGTGCTGGAGATCACCGGCCCTCATAGTTATGAACAAGTGTTATCACATATTCATCACTATGTTCCCAAACCTTCCCATAACCCATTTACCAGCTTGGTTCCCGAGCAGGGCGTTAAATTAACCCCTCGTCATTACGCTTATCTAAAAATTTCTGAAGGTTGTAATCACCGTTGTACTTTTTGCATTATTCCTTCAATGCGAGGTGATTTAGACAGTCGCCCAATTGGTGAAGTGTTAAATGAAGCGAAAAGATTAGTCAATGCTGGGGTGAAAGAGTTACTGGTTATCTCACAAGATACTTCCGCTTATGGAGTTGATACCAAACATCAAACCGGTTTTTGGGATGGTATGCCCGTTAAAACCAGTATGGTCAGTTTATGTGAACAACTGGCAAAATTAGGGATTTGGGTACGTTTACATTATGTTTACCCTTATCCACATGTGGATGAGGTTATTCCATTAATGGCAGAAGGCAAAATTTTGCCTTATTTAGATATTCCGCTACAACACGCTAGCCCGAAAGTGCTGAAATTAATGAAGCGCCCAGGCTCTGTTGAGCGTACTTTAGAGCGTGTAAAACGTTGGCGAGAAATTTGTCCTGAATTAACGTTACGTTCAACCTTTATTGTCGGTTTCCCGGGAGAAACAGAAGAAGATTTCCAAATGCTATTGGATTTCTTAACCGAAGCTCGTTTAGATCGCGTGGGTTGTTTTAAGTATAGCCCCGTTGAAGGTGCGAAAGCGAATGAATTACCTGATCAAGTTCCTGAAGAGGTAAAAGAAGAGCGTTACCATCGTTTTATGCAACTACAGCAACAAATTTCCACCGAGCGTCTGCAAGAGAAAATAGGTAAAGTTTTACCGGTTATCATTGATGAAGTGGATGAAGAAGGTGCTATTGGCCGTAGTATGGCGGATGCACCGGAAATTGATGGTGCTGTTTACCTTAATGAGCAGTTTGATGTCGAGCCAGGACAGATTGTACGTGTGCTAATTGAGCATGCCGATGAATATGATCTGTGGGGTACCATCGTCGAACAATAATTTATCCTGTGTACAGCGTGATAACTATTCTATTGCGCTGTTACACATTGTGCTGCTTTTTTCCTCTTTCCGACTATTATTGCTTTATTATCATCTCTGAGTTCATTAGATTAACTGTTAGGTATTATCTGAAATTACGACTTTATTTCCTGTTAACTGGTCAGTTGATTAGCGACATGAAATAATCTTATAAACTGTTATTAAAGGTACTTTGGTCAGATGGCAGAGAAAAAGGATCTTCAGAACACAACACACCGTACTTACCGTGTATTTTCTTTACCGTTAATCACGCTACTGATTAGCACATCTCTGTTTTCTGCAACCAGCGCTTTTGCCAATACATTAACGGATAATCGTAGTCAGTTAAAAGATCTACAAACCACCATTGCTGAAAAAGAAAAGCGCGTTCAAGAGCAACAAAAACAGCGCACGGCTTTACTTGGACAACTCAAATCACAAGAGACACAAATCGCTAATGCCAGCCGCTCTGTGCATGAGACGCAAAACCGCTTACAAACCTTAGCTAAAGAGATCAAAACCATCACCGCAAATATTGCCCGATTGCAAAAGCAATATAACGAGCAACAAGCACTGTTAGCACGCCAACTCGATGCGGCTTACCGACAAGGGAAACATCAAGGTATTGAGTTACTGTTTCGCGGTGAAGAAGGTCAGCGAGAAGAGCGGATCTTAGCCTATTACAGTTATATAAATGAAGCACGTAAACAGTCAATGGAGCAATTGGCGCAAACTTCTAAAGAGCTACAGGCAGAAAAAGACGCCCAACAAGCGAAACAGAACGAGCAAAAGCAGGTACTCACCAAACAGCAACAAGAGAAACAAAAACTGGATAATACGCTAGCTGCACGTCAAAAAACATTAACGCAACTAGAATCAACCTTAAAAGAAGATCAACGCAATTTAGCCACCATGCGTGCTAATGAAACACGCTTAAGAAATAAAATTGCTCAAGCAGAGCGTGAAGCCAAAGCGCGAGCTGAGCGTGAAGCACGGGAAGCTGCTCGTATTGCCGCCAAGCAACGTGAAGCGCAACAGCGTGGTTCGACCTATAAACCCACCGCCGAAGAACGCTCTTTAATGTCCCGTACTGGCGGATTGGGTAAACCTGCAGGTCAGGCTATTTGGCCTATTAGAGGCAGTTTATTACACCGCTTTGGTGAGTCTATTTCCGGCTCGGGTGAATTACGTTGGAAAGGAATTGTGATCCCCGCAGCACAAGGCACCGAAGTAAAAGCGATTGCGGATGGTCGGGTGCTGTTAGCCGACTGGCTACAAGGATATGGTTTAGTGGTCGTCGTCGAGCACGGCAAAGGGGATATGAGCCTTTATGGCTATAACCAAAGTGCGTTAGTCAATGTTGGTCAGCAAGTCAAAGCTGGACAACCTATCGCCTTGGTAGGAAACAGTGGTGGACAAGAGCGTTCAGCGCTCTATTTTGAAATTAGACGCCAAGGAAAAGCAGTCAACCCAGTTCCTTGGCTTGGGAGGTAGCTTTGCATTTACTTGGCACATTACAACGAAATATCGCGCTAACACTTAGTTTAATGTTGCTAAGTTTTCTATTCAGTGCACCTGCTTTTTCGGCAAAATTGGCTATTGTTATTGATGATTTTGGTTATCGAAAAAAAGAAGATAACCAAATCTTACAACTGCCAACAGCCGTTTCTATTGCCATATTACCCAACTCGCCCCATGGTAAAGAGATGGCGACGAAAGCCCATGCCCAAGGACGAGAAATTCTTATTCATATGCCAATGGCACCCATTAGCAAACAGCCATTAGAAAAAGATACCTTAAAGCCTTCCATGGATCAGGCTGAAATTAATCGTATTATTCAAAATGCAATTAATCGTGTGCCTTATGCTGTGGGTATGAATAATCATATGGGGAGTGCGATGACATCGGATAGGCAAGCGATGGATAGAGTGATCAAAGCCCTTAATCATTCTGATCTCTATTTTCTTGATAGTGTCACTATAGGCAATACGCAAGCGGCCACGGCAGCCAAAGCGGCTGGCGTTCCTTCTTTACGCCGGCATGTATTTTTAGATAATGTGCAAACAGAAGCAGAAACCCGACAACAGCTTAATCGTGCTATTAATTTAGCGCGTAAAAATGGTTTTGCCATTGCCATTGGTCACCCCCACCCTTCAACCGTAAGGGCATTACAACAGCAGTTACCACTACTACCTGCCGATATTCAGCTAGTCGCACCCAGTGGTTTGTTAACCCCTTCACCAGACAGCCCAATGGTGCAAGAGCCACCCGCGGTTATACCGCCAACAGAGCAATCTAAAGAGCCAAAACCTGCAACATGGTTAAAGCCAGCACAACAAGCCATTATTTCAATGAAAAAAAGTACTCTTATGAAAGTACTTACTAAAAAATTAATGACCTTCGAACAAGATAAGCAATTCCCTTCCCAGCATTTAGAAAGCAACAAAGATAAAGTCGAATAAATAAAAATATTTAGTGGAAAATATTCAGATCAAATTAGGTTACTTGAAGAAAAAGAAGATGATATTAATTTCTATTTTTTGAGAGGACTAGGCTAATTGTTTTGTTTATTATATCCCCAAAAGACAAATCCCAAGGTCTGCTAACTAAAGCTCGCCTCGGGACTCTAAGTAGATTGTTTAAGGGCGCATAACAACACAAGTTGCCAGTGGGGCCAAAAAACTGCTCTGAAAGGGATTATAGAAAAACATGGCGGAAAGTCAACAACCTTACCCATATACAGAAATAGTTAACTTAAAACAAAAAGCACATTAAAAAGAATATTGCTATTTTTGGTGATCCTAAAAGTTTTCTTCATGCAAAGAAAATATTTCAAAGTAAAAAAATAAAATATCTAGTTGTTACAAATTCAAATAATCTTGTTAGAGGAATAATAGAAAAGCCTCATCGACAAATATAATACAAACCTATTTTCCCCTTAATATAGGTATTTATTTAAAAGAGGTAGCGCCCTTTCACCGTTCAGGGCGCTTTATAACTCCTACTGCCAATCTAAAATTACTTTGCCCGATTGACCTGAACGCATAATATCAAAGCCTTTTTGGAATTCATCGATAGGAAATTGATGAGTAATAATCGGTGAGAGATCAAGACCCGACTGGATCAGCGCCGCCATCTTATACCATGTTTCAAACATCTCACGACCATAAATACCTTTAATAAATAATCCTTTAAAAATGACTTGTCCCCAATCAATAGCCATATCTGAGGGAGGAATACCCAGTAAAGCAATACGACCACCATGATTCATCGTACTAAGCATGGTACGAAAAGCCGGTGGCGCACCAGACATTTCTAATCCAACATCAAAGCCTTCGGTCATACCTAATTCTTTCATCACATCTGTTAGATTTTCTTTGCTAACATTGACTGCACGGGTAACACCCATTTTTTTAGCCAGATCAAGGCGATATTCATTAACATCGGTGATCACCACATGGCGTGCCCCCACATGTTTACAGATTGCTGCCGCCATAATACCAATGGGTCCCGCACCTGAAACCAGTACATCTTCCCCCACTAAATCAAAAGATAACGCCGTGTGTACTGCGTTACCAAAGGGATCAAAAATAGCCGCCAGTTCATCCGGAATATTGTCAGGAATTTTAAATGCATTAAAAGCGGGAATAACCAGATATTCAGCAAAACAACCAGGACGATTTACGCCAACACCAATGGTATTACGGCATAAGTGTGTACGCCCACCACGACAATTACGACAATGACCGCAAGTAATATGCCCTTCCCCCGAGACGCGATCACCAATATTAAAACCTTTAACCTCTTGGCCAATAGCAACAATCTCACCAATATATTCATGGCCAACCACCATGGGAACCGGTATGGTTTTTTGTGACCATTCATCCCAGTTATAAATATGAACATCTGTACCACAAATGGCAGTTTTACGGATCTTGATCATCACGTCGTTATGACCAAGCTCAGGTACGGGTACATCGGTCATCCAGATACCGGGTTGTGCTTTTAATTTTGACAATGCTTTCATATTAGAACCTTATGCAATCACATTAAGTTGCTTACCGATTTTAATAAATGCAGCAACAGCACGTTCAATTTGTTCTGGGGTGTGTGCCGCTGACATTTGTGTACGAATACGTGCTTGCCCTTGTGGTACTACTGGGTAGAAAAAGCCGGTGACATAAATACCTTCATCAAGTAAACGAGCTGCAAATTGTTGCGCTAATTTGGCATCTCCTAACATCACAGGAATAATCGCGTGATCAGCCCCCGCCAAAGTAAAACCTGCTGCCGTCATTTTTTCACGAAAAAGTGCTGCGTTACGCCATAAACGAGCGCGCAGTTCATCCCCTGATTTCAGCATATCTAAAACTGCAATAGAGGCGCTCACAATTGCAGGGGCTAAAGAATTTGAGAATAGATAAGGACGAGAGCGTTGACGTAACCACTCCACCACTTCTTTACGAGCTGCGGTATAACCACCCGATGCGCCACCTAAAGCTTTACCTAATGTTCCTGTGATGATATCGACGCGATCTAATACATCACAATACTCATGAGTACCGCGCCCTTGTGCGCCGACAAAACCCACCGCATGCGAGTCATCCACCATCACTAATGCGCCATATTCGTCAGCCAAATCACAGATACTTTTTAGATCAGCAATCACCCCATCCATAGAGAACACCCCATCGGTGGCAATCATAATATGGCGGGCATTATCTGCTTTGGCCTGTTCAAGTTGGGCACGTAACGCCACCATATCGTTATTGGCATAGCGATAACGCTTGGCTTTACATAAACGAACACCATCAATAATCGATGCGTGATTTAGCGCATCAGAAATAATTGCATCTTCAGATCCCATCAGTGTTTCAAATAACCCACCATTGGCATCAAAACAAGAGGAGTACAAAATGGCATCTTCCATACCCAAAAATTCAGCAATGTTCTTTTCTAATGTTTTATGTAGATCTTGCGTTCCGCAGATAAAACGCACCGACGCCATACCAAAACCGTGGCTATCCATTCCCGCTTTCGCCGCTGCAATAAGTTGTGGGTGGTTAGCTAAACCTAAGTAGTTATTGGCACAAAAGTTAATAACATGACTACCATCAGCAACCGCAATATCGGCACTTTGCGAAGAAGTGATGATCCGCTCATTTTTAAATAAGCCATCTTGACGTGTTTGTTCGAGTTGTTGATTAATCTGTTGATAGAAAGAGTGAGTAGACATGCTTTCTCCTAAGGCAGAGACGAAAAGAGATAAGAGCTAGAGTTGACTATAATATAATCATTATTGTTTCTTATTTTATGCTTTTGTTCGATTAAAAACGACAAATGTAAATAAATAATGTTATTTATGTAATTAAGATCACTAATCATCACTGCGATTTTCAAGAATTTCAGTCTACTCTTCTATGATGAATGCTACCGTTCACGCTGTTCAGTGTTATTATAGTTGCAGAGCTAATTTTTAGATTTTATATAAAGGGGTAGCCATATGATTATCGTCACTGGCGGTGCAGGTTTTATCGGCAGCAATATTGTTAAAGCATTAAATGATGAAGGTTATACCGATATTTTAGTGGTTGATAACCTAAAAGATGGCACAAAATTTGTGAATCTTGTCGATCTTAATATCGCTGACTATATGGATAAAGAAGACTTTATTGCCAGTATTGTAGCCGGTGATGATTTTGGTGATATTGATGCCGTATTCCATGAAGGGGCATGCTCTTCTACTACCGAATGGGATGGTAAATATATGATGGATAATAACTATCAATATTCTAAAGAGTTACTGCATTATTGCCTCGATCGCCAAATTCCTTTCTTATATGCCTCTTCTGCTGCCACTTATGGTGGCCGTACTGATCATTTTATTGAAGAAAGAAAATATGAAGCCCCACTTAATGTGTATGGCTACTCTAAATTCTTGTTTGATGAATATGTGCGCCAGATTTTACCTGAAGCACAATCTATGGTGTGTGGTTTCCGTTATTTTAATGTGTATGGCCCCCGTGAAGGACATAAAGGCAGTATGGCCAGTGTTGCCTTCCATTTAAATACACAAGTCAATGACGGACAAAATCCCAAATTATTTGAAGGTAGTGAAACCTTCCAACGTGACTTTATTTATGTGGGTGATGTGGCTGCGGTTAATTTATGGTTCTGGCGCAACAATGTCTCCGGTATTTATAATTGTGGTACCGGCCGCGCAGAATCGTTCCAAGCCGTGGCTGATGCAGTTATCGCTTATCATAACGATAAAGATCTCTCTGTTGAGCATATTGAATTCCCTGAGAAACTCAAAGGTCGTTATCAAGCCTTTACACAAGCTGATCTGACAAATTTACGCAAAGCAGGCTACAGCGCCCCTTTTAAAACGGTCGCAGAAGGTGTTGCTCTTTATATGCAATGGTTAAATCAGGATAAGTAATCGCGGTTTATGAAAATTTTTGTGGTAGGGCCTTCTTGGGTTGGGGATATGATGATGTCCCAAAGCCTATATCGTACATTAAAAGCGTTACATCCCGCGGCAACTATTGATGTGATGGCACCCGCTTGGTGTCGTCCATTATTAGAGAAAATGCCCGAGGTCGATAATGCCATTGCTATGCCTTTAGGTCACGGTGCCTTAGCAATTGGTGAGCGTCGCCGCTTAGGTAAACAACTAAAAGCCAAAGGTTATACTCATGCTTATGTTTTACCTAACTCATTTAAATCTGCTTTAGTGCCTTTCTTTGCCGCTATTCCTAAACGTACTGGCTGGCGAGGAGAAATGCGTTATGGATTATTAAATGATTTACGCCCGTTGGATAAAGCTGCATTTCCCTTAATGGTAGAGCGTTATGTCGCGCTAGCTTACGATAAACAGCAGGTACATTCAGCCGCTGAGTTACCAAAGCCGTTATTATGGCCAAAACTGGCTGTCTCTGACAAAGATATCACTACCACACTTAAGCACTTTTCATTATCTACACAGCGTCCTGCTATCGGTTTTTGTCCGGGGGCGGAATTTGGTCCTGCTAAACGCTGGCCTCATTACCACTACGCGACATTGGCACAGAAACTTATTAGCGAATATGGCTATCAGATTTTCTTATTCGGTTCACAAAAAGATAGGCCGGCAGGGGAAGAGATCAAACACGGCTTAACCCCCGATGCCCAAGCAGCTTGTATTAATCTGGCCGGTGATACTTCTCTTGAGCAAGCCGTTAACCTCATTGCTGCTTGTAAGGCCGTGGTCAGTAACGATTCTGGCTTAATGCATGTCGCCGCAGCATTAGAGCGTCCATTAGTTGCACTTTATGGCCCAAGTAGTCCCGACTTTACCCCCCCGTTATCCGATAAAGCCCGTGTTATTCGTTTAATTACTGGCTATCACAAAGTGCGTAAAGGCGATGCTGAACAAGGTTATCACCAAAGCTTAATCGACATTCAACCGGAACAGGTCTTTAGCGAACTCGAGCAATTACTCGCTACGGAGCCATCGCTATGAAGCGGGTACTGATTGTTAAAACCTCTTCCATGGGGGATGTACTGCATACCCTACCGGCATTAACTGATGCAAGAGCAGCATATCCTGAGATCTGTTTTGATTGGGCCGTTGAAGAAGGTTTTGCGCAAATTCCAAGCTGGCACCCAGCTGTTGATACCGTTATTCCTGTCGCAATACGTCGTTGGCGTAAAAACTGGTTTAGTGCGCCTATTCGCGCTGAACGTGTACAATTTCGTCACGCGATACAAGCACATCATTATGATGCGGTGATTGATGCCCAAGGTTTACTAAAAAGCGCTTTTTTAGTTACACGCTATGCGAAAGGCGCCAAACACGGCTATTCTCGTCAAAGTGCTAGAGAGCCTTTAGCGAGTTTTTTCTATGATATTCGCCACAATGTCAGTAAAAAAATGCATGCGGTAGAGCGTATCCGCCAGCTATTTGCCCTTAGCCTTAATTACCCACTCCCCACCACTCAAGGGGACTATGGTATAGCACAGCATTTTCTCTCATTACCCGCTATTGATAAACGCCCTTATTTAGTCTTCTTACACGCCACTACCCGTGATGAGAAACATTGGCCCGAAGCCCATTGGCGAGAGTTAATTGCATTATTGGCGAATTCCGGTTTACGTATCAAACTACCTTGGGGTGCAGAGCATGAACATCAGCGTGCAATACGCCTTGCTCAAGGTTTTGACTATGTTGATGTATTACCCAAAATGTCACTCGCAGAAGTGGCTCAAGTGATTGCCGGAGCGCAAAGTGTCGTTTCTGTCGATACCGGATTAAGCCATTTAACCGCAGCCTTAGATAAGCCGAATATTACCCTCTTTGGCCCTACCGATCCGGGATTAATCGGCGGTTATGGTAAGGCACAAAGGTCGTTAAAAGCAGCAGGTGGGGATATTGGTGAGATTCAGGCACTAGATGTGCTAAAATCTTTCACTCATGTGTAAAAAGAAAATATATTTTTACTTGTGCAACTATTACCTATTTTTTAGTATATTTTAGGATCAATTATGATTTTATCTATTATAGTTAACATAAAAAATCTAGAGGATTTAGTAGAAAAATGTGTTAACTCCATTTCTTATAGCTTAAGGAATTGTGATCCAAATGACTATGAAGTTCTTCTTATAGATGACAACTCAACAGATAGAACAGAAAATATTTTAAAAAAATATGTAAATCATCATCCTTCATTCCATTATAATAAAGTATTCTTTAATAATGTTGGTAAGGCAAGAAAATACGCTATTTCTTTATGTAAAGGTGATTATATTACATTTATAGATGGTGATGACTTCTTCTCTGATTTTGATATGTTAGATATTTTTACTATTCTTAATAAAGAAAAACCAGATCTATTTATAACTAAAATACAAGAAGTTTTTAATGAAAAACAAATAATAAAAGAACAAGGAAAAATAGAATATAGAACAGAAAGTAAAGATGAAATTATATCAGAATTTTTAATTCATAAAAAATTTCAGGCTCACCTTTGCAGTAAATTTTTTTTACGAGAGATAATGTTAAAAATTGAATTCCCTGATGTTTTTTGTTATGAAGACGCTTTCTTTTTTCCAAAATATCTAAATTTATCCAATAAGTTTTTATATTCTGATAATATTTTATACAACTATATAAAACATCAAGGTAGTCTTTCAAATAACCTAAGTAAAGAAAAAATAGAATTAATGGCTAAGGCTATTCTTTCTATGCAAGAGATATTCCCTGAAAAATATATCAATTTAAATATATCGCATTGTATAATTCATTTATATAAATATAAAACAGAACTTAGTTCTGATACAGTAAATAAATTAAAAGATAAAATTAATAAAATTAACTTAATTAATTTTATCTTTGATAAATCAATAAAAATAAGCATCAAAAAAAGATACTTAAGAATCAAATTTATAAAATAAACTCTAAAAGATAAGGTATTAATATCTTATCTTTTTATCTTATCAAAAACTTCATCAACTGTAATAATTTTCATAGGCATATCAATATATTCTAATAGGTTTACTCTTTTACTAATTACCGTATGTAAATGCTTATCCTGATAAGGCCCTGTCCATGTTGGGTCTGCCGTCACAAATAAACTCACTGTGGGTACTTGTAATGCTATTGCCAAATGTAGCGGGCCAGTATCTCCCGTGACTAATACCGCCATGGTTTTTATTTGGCTTAACAGATCAGGTAGTGAGGTTTTACCTACCAAATTTTCTATATTTTGATGATATCTTTCAGGTAACAAAGCAAAAAATTCTTCTGGCAATTCCAGCTCTCTCGATGAACCTATTAGCTTTATTTGTAATAATGGCGCACTATCAATTAATTTTTTCGCTAATTCCACAAAAGATCCAACAGGCCATCTACGCTCTTGTGTTGATGCTCCCATCTGAAAACCAACAATGCTATTGTTACTTTGAGCTAATGGTTCTATTTTACAAGGGAGCTCCATTCTAGTATCAGTACTATCAATTCCTAAATTATAAATAAGATTAAGTTTAGTTTGAATGATATGTCCTTTCCCCGGCTGATATTCGGCCACAAGCCACTTTCTAAACCAGGCTGGAATAACATCATAAGTATTGCGTAAAATATATTGGCAACCTGCCATCACGGCAAATAATACGTCATAAGGAAGATGGGAATGTAAAATAATCGCTAACTCAGGTTTATACTTTTTAACTTGTAAAGCCACCGGTAACAAGTTTCTGATCTTATTATCCCAATACACCACACTATCTATTTGCTCATAGTTTTCCACTAACAACTTATTTTTTACACTAGAAACCAGTGTGATATGTGCATCAGGATAATGTGCACGAATTGCTCTGATGGCTGGGGTATTAAACATAAAATCCCCCAGCGCTGTGGTTGAAAAAATAACAATACTGTTAAATTTGATATCAGATGAAAATGTTGCCGTTTTTTTCATCTTACCAAAGAGTGGGTTATAGAGATTTAGAAAATAGTGCACCCATTTTAATTTCTTTAACTTCATCTTATTTTGCCTGCACTTTATTTTGATAATACTCAGCCAATGTCATTCCCTGTACTTTATCTTGTAAGAAATTAAATAGTGTTTCTAAATCATTATATAAGCCATCAATATCTTGTTCTGTTCTAAAAGTAGGGCTTCCACCAGGCATAAACTCTGAAGAGTGCAACATAAATTCAATATGAGAGTGACCTTGGGCTAAAGATTTTTGTGCCACTTCAATCATCTGTTGGGCATTTCCCCCTTTAGGGCGTAACCAATTAACTGAAGGTGAGCGTCGTTTACCTCTTAGCCTATCGTACCCTCGCTTAATTTTATTCATAAAAGGGGAATGTTTATATTGAATACTCATTGGCACTTCAAGTAACGTTGAATTCCCTGCTTTGCTGATATCATTAACATCCATAAAGTACGCATGGCTTGGGAAATTACTGTAATCTGTACCGCCTGATTGTGCCGGATCACCTTTAGTAAAACGCCAATCGACTTTGGGTGTGACTGAGCAATCGACTTGATAACCAAATTCAATCAATAGCTGCGCATAAGTTTCATTAAATGCCCAACGCCCAGCACGGTGACTTAACATTTTTGTTTGTAGTTTATTTTCCAGTAAGTCAGTCATAAAGGCAATTTTATCGCGCATCTGCGATTTGGGGTATTCAATTAAATAAGGCTGATAATGGAGATCATTGTCCGTTAACGCAACAATTGGGGGACTATTCCATGCATGAAGGTGCATACCAATTTCCCCAGTGTTACGGGCTATCACATCTTGTGCAAACTCAATATAGGCTTCATCTATTGCCATTTCATAGTTGGTTAGCCAAACGGGTTTAAATTGAAAACGTTCGCAAAGTTGCTGAAAACGGGGTAAAAAATGCGTATTTTGCGTAGTAATATTATGCTCATTTTCCCAAAGATTATCGCCTTCGGTATCTAATGTGATAATAAATGCTGGTTTTTTCATTGAAAAATACCTAAGTCCTCTTTGAGAATAAGATAGCTAAATTAATGAAATATACTGACGGATCACTTCATCAATATCAAATTTTTGATACATATTAGGCGTAATATTAGGCGGGTTAAAGTAAGCTAAACGCATTTTTTCAGCCAAGGATGCTGAATTTAATTCAGACTTATAATCTGCTAATTCACCCTTCATAATTTCACTGATCCCACCAAGGCAATTAGTACTCACTATAGGGGTATTACAAATAAGTGATTCGACTAAAACATTTCCTAAGCCTTCACTATCAGAGCTTAATACCACCGCTTTAGCATCTTTGATCACAGGGAATGGATTGGCTAAAAAGCCAATTAAGCTCACTTTATTTTCTAAATTTAGTGCAACAATTTTATTTTTAATATTGCTGGTGACCTCAGAAGATCCCTGTCCTGCAATCAATAATTTACAAGGTAGATTGGCTAAAGCAAACGCTTCTAGCAAGCGGTCATGGCGCTTTACTTGATGAAAACGACCAATATGCAATAAATAATCCTGCTTTTGGTAGGGATTATTTTCTGATGCCAGTGTTCTGATTTCTTGAATATCAAATGGGTTATAAATTGTTTTTAATTGATTAGGGACAATTTTAATATTCTCTATTAAATCTTGTCCTGCCGCATTTGATACCGTAATAATATTTTTACCCTGATAGACTTTTTGAATTTTCTTCTGTTTTAACCAGCGGGAAAAACCTTTTTTATTGCCTAAATAAGACTGTGAAAAAATACCGTGAATACAATACCATACATTCTTATCTGCCAGTTGTTTTGATAGTGCAACAATTCTGTCAGTCTTATGTAAGTTAGAGACAATTAACGCAGGAATACCTTTGCGCGCAAACAATGCCTGAAGGGTCTTATCCATCGAGTTGGCACGTCGTTTTAATTCTGTTTGTCGATAAAATAAGCCATGGTAACTATCTGCATCAATTAATAGTTCAATATCTGCAGGAATAGCATAGTCACATTTTTCTGCTAATGAGAGTAATGTAACTTGATAACCACGTTGACTTAAGCCATGACAAAGCCTGATCGTGACATTTTCAGCGCCACCACCCGGTAATCCATCAATAATAAAAAGTATATGTTCCTTCATAGGCTAAGAACCTTTTGGTAAAGCTCGATCAGTTGTTGAGACAAATTCTCAGGCGTATAGGGTAGTATCTTATTTCGTGCAGCCTTAGACATCTTATTACCTAAGTTATCGGCCGGAATACTCTCTATTGCACCGATCATTGCGGGTGTATCTAATGCATCTGTGACAAATCCATTTAGACCTTGTTCAATAAATTCTGCTCCACCACATGTATCACTGGTGATCACCGGTAATCCACATGCCATAGCTTCTAAAATAACATTAGGAAAAGGATCATACAGAGTGGGTAACAATAGTCCATCAGCCATTTGATAGAAAGGTAAGGTGTCTTTCTGTACACCTAAAAATAAGATCCGCTGATGGCTGTTTAATCGATGAGCTAATTGTTGGTATTTCTTGTACTCTTTGTCTTGACCAATCACTAACAGGTAAGCATTAGTATGACTAATCGCCTCAATAGCAGCTCTTAACCCTTTACGTTCAAACCCTGAACCGACATAAATAAAACACTTACCCTCAACCGGAATATGATATTGCTGACGTAATTGTTGCCGATAAAGAGCCGTGGCAGGGAAAAAACGCTGATGATCAATCGCATTATAAATCACACTAATACGTTCACTTTCAACGCCAAAATCTTCCATCACCTCACGTTTGACCATTTCTGAATTGCAAATCACCCGTTTTAGCTCAGGAGATTGATACATCTCTTTTTCTGCGTTCATTACATAACGATGATAACAACTATTAAGCAGTAATTTACTTCGTAAAGGTGATAAAACCCGAGAGCGTTGCAGTAACCAACGGCGATGTACACCATCTCCTGCGCGGTAAATATCACAACCAGCAATACGTTCATGGCTTTGTACTAAATCAAACTTTTCTTGTTGCCAACAGTGTCTTGCTGCTTGTGCAAACCCTTTTTCACGGCTAATCCGTCCCCATTTAAAAGGGTTAACAATATGAATATGCCATTGTGGTTGCACCGCGCCAATCCAAGAGCGTGTAATCACATTCAACTCTACGGATTGATTATCTAACGCTTCCAGTGCGCGAGAAACAAAACGCTCAGCGCCACCGTCTGGTCGATATTTTTGACGTACTATCGCCAAGCGGAATGTATTCATTTTAATTGTCTCCTTACGGCTTCAAGTACATCTTTAACAGGAATTAAACTTAAATAACGCGTTTGCGTGTTGGTATGCACATCATCAGGATCTGGGAGTTCTCCATAATTTCCCGCCCATAAAACTTCGCCAATATGTTGCCATGGCGACCAATGAAATAATTTTGATGGACCAAACAGTGCCACCAGTGGCGTTTTTAGTGCTGAAGCCATATGCATTGGTACTGAATCAACTCCAATGAATAACTCAGCATTATCAATCAATGCACCAAGTTGCGGTAAAGATAACTGCCCTGATAAAGAGACGCTATCATTTGTCTTACATCCTTGAATAATGGTTTCAACCATCTCTTTTTCTCGGGAGTCTGGCCCTGATGTTAAAACAATTTGATGTCCCTGCTGTTGTAGAGTATCTATTAATTCAGACCATTTATGCTCATCCCAACATTTAAAGAACCACCGAGACGTCGGCTGGATCACAATATAAGGGGTTAATACACCATAAGCTTTTAATTTTTCCATCACAGCCTGTTTGTCTTGATGGCTGTATGTCATGGATACTTGCGTATCTATTTGTTGCAATGACAGCGGTTGTAGTAGTGCTAAATTTTGTTCAACAATATGTCGATTATCAACTGAGCCTAATGGGATTAAATCACTAAAACACTTTTTCCAAACAGGACTTTGTCGTTTATAAATATCATAGCCGATACGGACTTTTGCGCCTGTAAAGCGGGTAATAAGCGCACTATTCCACTGATCAGCTAAATTAATCACCACATCATATTGTCGATGTCTTAACTGATTAACTAACCGCCACTCATGACGAAACCGAGCTAATTTACCCTCTTTTTTCCAAGCCTTGTCTAAGGAAAAAATATTTTCAATAGCAGAGAAATTCTCAATCATGGGTGCGGTTTCTTTGTTAATTAAAACATCAACCTCCACATTTGGATAATTCGCTTTTAGCGTATTAATAACAGGGGTAATTAACAACGTATCACCATGATGGCGTAGTTTTATAATTAGAACCCGTTGTATTAATGTCATTTTTTTACTCATAACGCTCCAAAAGCACCCTATTGATCCGTTCTATTATTTGATTATAAAAAATTTCCTCACTAATTTCTTAAATAATCTGAATAATCTGTTTTTAGTACACCAAAAAGCCGTTAAATGATAAATAACGTGGTCTATCATCATATCATTTGTTTTTACACACTTTCTCCTACACAGTGTGGTACTATAGGCTTTCGTCCAGATAAGTGAATTTGATAGCATGTTGTTGCGTTTATATCAGGTACTTCTTTACCTTATTCAACCTCTGATTTGGCTACGTCTTTTATTACGCAGCCGCAAAGCACCCGCCTATCGCAAACGGTGGGGTGAGCGCTATGGCTTTTGTCGAGGCAAAGTCGCGCCTCATGGCATTTTATTGCACTCCGTTTCAGTGGGTGAGACACTTGCCGCCGTACCTCTTGTTCGTGCATTACGCCACCATTATCCCGATTTACCTATTACCGTCACCACCATGACACCAACAGGCTCAGAGCGCGTACGCTCTGCATTTGGTGACGATGTGTACCATGTCTATCTTCCTTATGATTTACCCGGCTCGGTTAATCGTTTTCTTACAACGGTTGATCCGAAATTGGTGATCATCATGGAAACAGAGCTGTGGCCAAATCTTATCTCACAGCTTTATCGTCGCAAAATCCCATTGATTATTGCTAATGCTCGCTTATCAGAGCGCTCAGCGGCGGGTTATCAAAAACTAGGTAGTTTTGTCAAAACTATGCTGAGAAAAATTACCTTAATTGCTGCCCAAAATCAGGAAGATGGCGAACGTTTTATTGCTTTAGGGCTAAAACGCTCACATCTGCATATTACCGGTAGCTTAAAGTTTGATATCTCGGTCACCCCTGAGCTCGCTGCTAAAGCCGTGGCACTACGTCGTCAGTGGGCAGCACATCGTCCTGTCTGGATAGCCACCAGTACCCATGAAGGGGAAGAGGCGATTGTCTTAGATACCCATAAAAAATTACTGGCACAATTTCCTCAACTGTTGCTGATTTTAGTTCCCCGCCATCCTGAGCGTTTTGCAAAAGCAGAGCAACTTACCCAAGAGGCCGGCTTTAAATATACCCTACGCAGTAGCGATGCTATTCCTGATGCACAAACCCAAGTGGTGATAGGCGATACTATGGGGGAGTTAATGTTGCTATATGGTATTGCTGATCTGGCCTTTGTTGGAGGCAGTTTAGTCGAGCGCGGTGGACATAACCCATTAGAAGCCGCAGCCCATGCCATTCCGGTATTAATGGGGCCTTATACTTTTAATTTTAAAAATATCTGTGCCAAGTTAGACCAAGCAGAAGGGCTAATTACCGTCACTGATAGTGACTCTATGGCGACGGCAATCGCCTCATTACTCAATGATGAAGATTATCGCCGCTATTATGGACACCATGCCGTTGAGGTACTTCATGAGAATCAAGGGGCGTTATTGCGCTTATTAACCTTACTCTCTCCTTATCTGCCACCACGGAGTCACTGATGAGTGAAAATAAACGCCTCTCGGTCGTGATGATCAGTAAAAACGTTGCTGATGTTATTGAAGCATGTTTAGACTCGGTACAATGGGCTGATGAAATTATTGTTTTAGACTCAGGGAGCGACGATGCAACTTGCCAATTGGCCCGTGAAAAAGGGGCTAAAGTATTTAGCAATACTCCATGGCCGGGGTTTGGTAAACAGCGACAATTAGCACAGCAATACGCCACAGGCGATTATATTTTTATGATTGATAGTGATGAGCGTATTACCCCTGAGTTAAAAGCCAGTATTCAAGCCGTGTTACAACAACCTGAACCGGGTGTGGTTTATAATTGTGCTCGCCGTAACCTGTTTATGGGGCGTTTTATGAAACATAGTGGTTGGTATCCCGATAAAGTAACCCGCCTTTATGCTCGTGAACAGTATCAATATAATGATAATTTGGTTCATGAATCATTAGAAACCCAAGGTGCAACCATTAAAACTTTACCAGGGGATCTGCTGCATCTTACTTGTCGTGATTTAATCGAGTTCCAACAAAAACAGCTAAAATACGCTAAAGCATGGGCACAAGAGCGCAATCAGCAGGGTAAAACTACCCGTTATAGCGCTATTATTAGCCATACACTGGGGGCGTTTTTTAAAACTTGGTTACTGAGAATGGGTATTTTAGATGGAAAACAGGGATTAATATTGGCATTTGTTAATGCACAGTATACCTTTAATAAATACGCCTCATTATGGGAACTTAGCCGGAAAAACCGTGAATATGAAAAATAAAGCTATCTACCCTGGAACCTTTGATCCCATCACCTATGGGCATATTGATATTCTCACTCGTGCTGCAGGTATGTTTGACACGGTGTTATTAGCCATTGCCGCCAGCGCCCGTAAAAACCCCATGTTTAGTTTAGAAGAGCGTGTCGCTTTAGCAAAAGAAGTCACCCAACACCTACCTAATGTGGAAGTTGTCGGCTTTTGTGAGTTAATGGCGAATTTTGCTAAAAAACAGCAAGCGACCATTTTGATCCGTGGCGTACGCTCGGTTTCTGATTTTGAATATGAGTGGCAACTGGCGAATATGAACCGTCATTTTGCCCCAGATCTCGATAGTGTCTTTTTATTGCCTTCACAAAATCTCTCTTTTGTTTCTTCTTCACTGATCAAAGATGTAGCACGTCATGACGGCGATGTATCGACTTTTTTACCTGAAGTGGTTGCTACAGCAATGCTACAAAAACTCGGTAAGCGTTAATCGGTTATTTCACCATGTTGGCAATGTCGGCAAAAGAAAGTGCTACGTTGCCCCTGCTTAATACTTTCAATAGTATGACCACAAATTAAGCACGCTTTATCTTTGCGCCCGTAGACAAATAGCTCTTGGGCAAAATAACCTGGTTTACCATCAGATTGTAGAAAATCTTTTAAGGTGGTTCCCCCTTGCTCTATCGAGCGAGTTAATACCGTTTTAATGGCATTAACCAATACGTCACACTCTTGCTCGGTTAAGCTATTGGCTTTTCTATCTGGCATGATCCCTGATGAAAAGAGTGCTTCGTTCGCATAAATATTGCCGACACCCACCACCAGTTTGTTATCCATTAGCCATGGTTTGATGGCGATTTTTTTATTTTTGCTTTGTTGATATAAATATTGCGCGTTAAATTGCGCCGAAAGCGGCTCTGGCCCTAAATGGGCTAATACGGAGCTGGTGGCTAAATCTTCACACCATAGCCATGCACCGAAACGACGCGGATCGGTATAGCGTAGTACCTTGCCATCACGAAACACTAAATCAATATGATCGTGTTTCTCTTCAGGCTGCTCTTCTGGCAAGATACGTACACTGCCGGACATGCCTAAATGAACAATGATCCACCCTTGATTTAATTCAATTAACAGATATTTAGCGCGCCGTTTAACACTTAAAATCGGTTCATCCAGCAAGGTTTTGATTTTTTCAGAAACAGGCCAACGTAATTTACTGTTACGCACTATCGCGTAGTGCAAGATATTGCCCACTAAATGAGGCTCAATACCTCGGCGACTGGTTTCAACTTCTGGTAATTCTGGCACAAGTCACTCCATTATTGTCACTTGAGAAATACAGCGATAACATCATTTTTATTGTATGATGAGCCATTCATCCCCACAAACCGCTAGAGCAATATAACATAAAGGACAGTGGTAGCTTATTATGATGTTGTTTAAAGACGATAGTAAAAAATCTTTATGGAATTTATCCATTATTGGACTTTACATTATATTGATCTACTTACCCGATATCACTCGCTATAAAAATATAGTGATGGGGCTAATTGGTGCAACGGCACTTTGGTATCTGGTGCGTGATTTTCGCACTATTGGTCAGATTTTTAAAAATAATCTCGCCTATGCGCTGTTTTTTTTATTGCTCGCCATTGGCTATTCAGTGGTGATTTCCGTAGAGCCAGCACTGAGTCTAAAAGAGATTAATAAGCCGATTTTAAATGGCTTACTGCTCTTTGCTATTGCGTTTCCCATTGTATTGTATAAAGAAACACCTACGGCAATTGCAAAGATGGTGATGGTGTCATTCGCCATGGGGTTATTGGTGATTATGGCAAAGGAGTTGGTGCAGTATTATTTGGAATATCAGCAAAATCTTTTGCCTTTTACAACAAAAAGTCAATTAGCGCATAGAGAAATCTCTTATGCACTACTATTTTTCTTTCCTATTATACTGGCCTTATGGGCATTGAAAAAAAATCATTCGATAATTAATTGGCTTTTATTAAGTGTGGTTAACCTATTATTTTTATTTGCAATTTTAGGCACATTAGCACGCGGGGCTTGGGTCGCATTAGCGATTAGTACATTACTTATCTTAATCATTAATCGCCAGTGGATATTTACTTTACTCAGCATGGGTATCTGCGTTGCGCTCTTTTTCGGTGTAACACAATTACCTAATAACCAATTTATTAACGCCAAACTTAAATATAAACTATCGCAAACCAATAGCGGACTAAGATTTGATGGAGGCACCCAAGGCTCAGCCTTAGATTTGATCTTAGAACAACCTATTAAAGGCTATGGTTATGGTAATCAGCTTTATCATAATGTTTATAATCAGCAAGTAAAACAGCATAAAAACTGGGTATTTAAAAAATCCATTGGCCCCCATAATGTATTTTTAGCTTTCTGGTTTGCCGGCGGTATTTTGGGGTTAATAAGTCTAATCTATTTCTGCGCGTCTTTTATCGCTCAAGGTATTCAATTGATCCGCAAAAATCAGGGGATTATTCGCCAAGCAGCGCTGGTGTTATTAATATCGTTTTTAGGGGTTTATGTACTACGTGGATTATTTGAAAATGCCTATATTAATCAAGTGGGTATTTTATTAGGGTTAATGTTAGCATTGCGCTATTCATTATTAAACCAGCCTTTAGATACACCGAAAAAAGAAGACAAATCCGTTAGCTAATCAGTTTATTGATGGTATGTAAAATCGTCTCTGCCCGTTTATCCCAGTTGTAATAATTTTCAACTAATGAGCGGGCGTGATTGATTTTCTCACTGGTACGTTGTGGCTCTTCTCTTAGTAATTTAATTTGTTGGGCAAAACTCTGCGCATCACCACTATCAGCAAAACTCACCGCTTTTTCATCCACCACATCACGAATTGATGGAAAATCTGAAATAACCACCGGTTTTCTCATCGCCATATATTCAAACAGTTTTAACGGAGAGGTGTAGCGACTACCGATACTGGTTAAGGTTAAAGGCAGCACACAAATATCATGTTGAGCAATCGCCTGAAAGCGTTGTTTAGGATCGATAAAACCAAGAAAGTTAACTTTCTCTTTTACATCCATCTCCTTAGCAAGCAATTGCAGCCCTTTAATTTGCTCAGCCGTTCCACCAGCAATATTCAGTCTAGCGTTATCCAGATATTTCATCGCTCGCATCATGGTGGGGATCCCTTTCCATTTATGCAAACTACCTAGATAAAGTACCTCTGTTACATTATTGGTCGTAGCGGTTATATCTCTATGGCTATCTTTGTTGCTATCTGCGGCATATAAATCCACCCCATCGGGTACAATAGTAATAGGCGTGGTTACTTGATATTGCGAAATAATATCGTCCCTTAACAGCGAGGTCAGCACAAATACTGCCGTTGCGCGACTGTATACCAACTTCTCCATTTTTAGCAGTTTATGGTATTTCAGGCGATTTTTTTTCGTTTCAAAAGAGTGCGACTCTGCAAAAGATTGCGCAAAAATCTCATGGCTTTCGAAAAAAAGCGGAATATCTGCATGGTTCTCAGCCAGATAGCAGGCCAGTTTTAAATTACGCGTAAATAGTGCATCAACAGGGTGTTGTTTTAACCAACGTGCAATTTGTAATGAAAATAGCTTTTGCGAATTAAAGGGAAAATACCATTTACGTCTGATATCTCTTAGCGCAATTAACCGCGCATTGTTATGAATATCACGCCCGAGAATATCGCTATCTCGATACTGTCCTTTAGGGGTGACTAGCGTCACTTGTGCACCGGCACGGGCAAACGCATCAACGTTTTGCAATATTTGCAATGAAGCCACACGCAAATCGGGAACGGGATAAGGATCAAGATAGGCGATTTTCATCATTCTGTTTTTAATGCCTGTAGTAATCGTTGTGCTGAATGTTGCCAAGTATAGTGAGAAGCAATGCGTTGGCGTGCATTTTCACCCATTGCTTTACCTCTATCCGGCAATGCCCGAAGATGGTTGATGGCTTTCACCATCGCGGTTACATCACCTGGGGTTACCAATAATCCTGCACTTTGCTCATTGCCTACCACCTCAGGAATACCGCCGATATAGCTGGCAATCACCGGTTTTCCACATGCCATTGCTTCTGCAATGGTGATCCCAAATGCTTCATCGCCGATACTCGGAAAAACTCCCGCGTCACAAGCGGCATAAAACTCAGGTAACATTGCGTGCTCAACGGGTTGATGAAAAATAACTTGTTCAGCAACACCTTTTACCATCGCTTTATTTTTTAATTGTTCCAGCGCATCACCCGCGCCGATGATCAGCAACTTAACGTCTTCATCTCGCAATTGGGCTATTGCATCAATAGCAACACTTAAGCCTTTCCAACCGACTACACGCCCCGCAAATGCCAATAAAAACGTAGGATCACTCACCCCGAGCTGTTGGCGCAAAGATGTTGTCATAGGCTTAAACTTTGCCATATCAACACCATTATAGATAACCGCAGGAAATTGTTTAAAATGTTGCTGAATTTGCCAAGCATTAAAATGGCTACACGCAACCCAGGCAGAGATTTTTTTCGCCAGTTTACGATCGCCTTTAAAAAAGCTGGTGCCACCACTCATATAACAAAAACGTGTCGAGCAAGATTTGGGCATCATTGCAGGCCAAAAGAAATCAAACGGCTTAGTTAAAATAACCCAATCAAAATTTTGTCGAATAACATCTTGTTTAGCATAGCGAGCAAAACTATAACGTTCAACAATACGACGAAAACGACCACCGAGATCGATAACTTTCTCTCTTGGTGTATAAGGATAGGTATGAATATGAATTTGTCGGCCTGCTAGTTCATGCCTGACATCACCATTGCCCCCATAAAGATGTACCTCATGTCCCGCATCATGTAACTGTTTGGCAAGCTCCCATACTGCGGTTTGGATCCCACCATAAGACATTGTGATTGTGACATCAATTAAGCCAATCTTCATGAGTTACTGTTTCACCTTTATTCCATTTAAAATATCGCTAACGGCATGCCAAACATTGGCGACAGAAATATCAGACATACTATCTTCACGACTTGCATCGGCTAACGCAATAGGATGTTGGATAATATGACAACATGAATGTTGTAATGGCGCTAAATAACATCCGGGATGATAGCTGTGATACATAGCTACCATCGGAATATCTAACGCGCCAGCTAAATGCGTCGGCCCTGTATCAACCCCGATATAGAGCGACAAATGCGCCATAATGGCAGCATTTTCGCGCATAGTGACTTGCCCTGCTAATGCCAAACAATGCTCAGTACCTATTTTTTTCGCCAGCTCAATGGCGACTTGTTGGCTCTCTTTCCCACCTAATAACAGAAAATAGGCCTGCTCGTCATGAGTCATTATCTGTTTGGCTAACTGCAAAAAGTGTTCTATAGGCCAATCTCGGTAAGCTTTGGCAGGAAAACTTTGTAATTGTAAGCCAATAATGTGCTTATTAATTAATGCATTACTCTCTATAAACTGTTGGGCAAATTGCTTTTCTTCTGAACTAATAGAGTAGCGTAATTGCCAATTGGTTGGGTAAATTCCTAACGCATTAATTAATAAAGCACGCTCTTTTTGTGCCACCATTAACTCTTTAGGGTAAGCCACCCATGTTATGCCTGATTGCTTTTGGTTATTTTCAGCAAAAGCCACTACATGTTGTGATTGACGGCGGGCATACTGCACTAATGAATGATCATTTCCATATACCAAAGCTAAATCATAAGGTTTATGGGGTAACCATCCTCGCCAACGGGCGCGCTTTTTCGAGAAAGGCTTAACACTAAAAATATCAGGATTGTGCTGCAAAATGCAGGCACTGCGTTTATGCGCCAATACATGAATACGGGCATTCGGCCAACGCTCTTTTAGTGCGTGGATCACCGGCGTGATCAGTAACGTATCACCAAAACGCGCAATTGCTATAACCAATATGTTTTTTGGATCCATACACTTTTTATTTAGTTTAAATGATACATTTACTTTCCAGACTATACACTAAAAAGCATTACAAATATTCATAAACAGAATGAAAATATAACATCAGATACAGGATAATTAGCCCTTAGCGACTTTATTGGATATCAATTATCGTGATTTATCTTTAAGGCTAATGGCGTTAATAAATATTTTTTCCATTTTATCTAGCATGTTATCTAAACCAAACTGAGCTTTGGCATGGGCTAATGACGCTTGCCCCATTTGTTGACGTAACTCATCAGAGGCCATTAATTTAGCAAGGTAATTAATTAGGGTTTCTTGTACTTTAGGTGCCAATGTAAAGCCGGTTTTACCATCAATCACCGCTTCACTAATTGCACCTACTGTGGTTGATACCACCGGTAATCCGCAAGCCATCGCTTGCATAATACCTTGTGGCACCCCTTCGTTACCAAAAGAGGGTAAGGCAAATAAATCCATTGCATTTAAGCAATCCGGCACATCATTGCGGTTGCCTAAGAAAAAGACACTCTCTTCTAATCCTGCAAGTTTAACCATCGGTTGTAAATTTTTACGTTGTGGGCCATCTCCGACGAGAAGTAGTTGCCAGTCAGGAAATTGCAGATGCAATGTTTTCCATGCTTCTATTAGGTATTTATGTCCTTTCCATACCCGCATTGTTGCCACAATCCCTAATGTAGGTTTATTAGGCACACCTATTTTTTCTCGTGCTTGCTGTTTATTTTGTGGCGAGAACTTTTCTAAATCGATCCCCGTAGGAACTGAGGTCATTTGACTGAGCGGAAAACGATTATATTGATGTAAGGTTTGGCGTAATTTTTCACCGGTAGTCACAATATGGGCACTTGAAGACAGGTAGAGCCAACGCGTGGGCAGTGAACGTGATACATCGGTAGATACATGGCGAGTACGTACTATGGCGGGAGAGTGGCGTAATGAAGCACAAGATAGCGCAACTAACCAAGCATCTGTCGAGCTATGGGTATTAATCACATCAAATTGCTGACGATGGACTTTTAACCAATTACGCAATGCCATCAGTGCAGATCCGCGTTTTTTTTCAATCGGTAATGTGACAACCTCAATACCATAGTCAGGGGCTGCTTTGGCAATTTTTGAGTTTGGACAGCAAACCAGTGTCACATGGTGCCCTCTTTGCACCATGCCTTGAGATTCTGTCAAAATGCGGATTTCTTGACCACCCCAACCACAAGACGACTCTGTATGTAAGATAGATAACACCGATTTACTCATCTGCAACTATTCACTCGATAGATAAAAAGGGCACTAGTATAACGAAAGAGTCAATAAAGATCATAATAGCTTTACTTTGTTATACTTAGCGCAAGCCAGATAACAAAAAACCCGACGCTAAGGTCGGGTTTTTTTTCAGAGAACTAAAATTATTTAATTTTAGCTTCTTTATAAGTCACATGCTGACGAACAACTGGATCGAATTTTTTCATTTCCAGTTTTTCTGGCATAGTGCGTTTGTTCTTCGTAGTGGTATAGAAGTGACCTGTACCAGCAGAAGAAACGAGTTTAATTTTCTCGCGAATACCTTTAGCCATTTTTCAGCTCCTTAGTACTTCTCACCACGGGCACGTAAATCTGCTAATACAGATTCGATGCCTTTCTTATCGATCACACGCATACCTTTAGCAGATACACGCAGAGTTACGAAACGTTTCTCAGACTCAACCCAGAAACGGTGAGAGTGCAGGTTTGGCAGAAAACGGCGTTTAGTCGCGTTTAATGCGTGAGAGCGGTTGTTTCCACTCACAGGACGCTTGCCGGTAACTTGGCAGACTCGGGACATGTCTATTCTCCAAAAATCTAATCAGCTCGAGCTTTGTATTGGGTGAGGCTGCCTCGTCAGGCTTAGGAGCCCATCTCAGCTTACTTTTGACTCGCCGGGAAATTGCTCTGTCAACCAGCAAAAATATGCTGAGATAGGCTCTTCTCGCCAAACCCAAGATCCTCAAAGGTGGCGTAGTATACGCCCAATGGCCTCAACGCTCAAGACCCGTACAATAAAGATTGTCAATAATTTTAAAAAATATTGGCTATAACCAACCTCGTTCAGCAAAAGAAACACAGTTATCATGCCCTACCACAAGGTGATCAAGCACTTTTATACCGACTAATTGACAGGCTGTAAAAATTTTTTCTGTTATCTGCTTATCGGCAAGACTTGGCTCAGACAGACCTGAAGGATGGTTATGGGCTAAAATAATCGATGCAGCGTTCTTTTTAATCGACTGGCGAATAATTTCTCTGGGGTGAACTTCAACACGATCCACCGTTCCTTTAAACATTTCCTCACAATCGAGCATTTGGTTTTGGTTATCTAAAAATAGCACGACAAATACTTCTCTATCACGCCAATTAAGGCGTTTTTGCAAATAACTTTTGGTTTCTGCGGATGAGGAGAGGATATTTTTATGCATAAACTTTGTTTTAATAAAGCGTTGAGCCATCTCATTAATGGCTTGTAATTGGGTAAATTTACCCACACCTATCCCCTTAAAACAGCCTAATGTTTCATAATCCGCATTGATCACATGATAGAGAGAACCACACTTTCTAAGTAAAAAGTCGGCTAATTCTAATACCGATTTTTCATAGGTGCCTGTACGTAAAAAAATGGCCAATAACTCTGCATCCGTTAACGATTCTACACCATGCAACAGCAGTTTTTCTCTCGGTAAGAGTGTCTCTATGGTTGCGTTTTCCATTCTTTGTGCTCTCCCTTTTCGCCAAGCATTTAAACATCAATACGTTATAATTGGCCTATCTTGTTATTTTATCTTTCAATTATTTAATTTTATCTTTCATGCAATATTTATCACAAAACAACTGTTGTTATATACAGTTAATTTACTATAAACTGTACAAGTTGAATGAAAAAGCCACAGATAAAATTTGTGCGAGGTAATACACAATAATTTATTTTATAAAACATCGTATTACATAGAATGCCTAACTCTGGCTTAGCTTGTGGTAAAATTATGGACATTTATTTATGCAATTAGGCATTTCATCATGACTACACTTCACGACAAAAAGATTATTCTGGGTATCAGTGGTGGTATTGCGGCCTATAAAGCGCCTGAGCTAGTCCGTCGTTTACGTGATAAAGGCGCTATTGTGCGCGTCGTTATGACGCCTGCAGCACATGCCTTTGTCACCCCGTTATCACTACAAGCGGTATCAGGCTTCCCTGTTGCGGATGATTTGCTTGATCCTGCCGCAGAAGCCGCAATGGGACATATCGAACTAGGAAAATGGGCTGATCTGATTTTATTAGCCCCTGCTACCGCGGATTTGATTGCTCGTTTACGCATGGGGATGGCAAACGATCTGTTAACCACACTCTGTTTAGCCAGTGCAGCACCTATTGCGATTGCCCCAGCGATGAATCAACAAATGTATCGTGCGACGATTACACAAGAAAATTTAACGGCTTTGGCACAACGAGGTTGTCTTATCTGGGGGCCTGACTCTGGTAGCCAAGCCTGTGGTGATGTTGGACCCGGTAGAATGTTAGATCCTCTTGAATTGGTGGCATTAGCAGAGCAACAATTTGCAATTCAACACGATTTTAAAGGTAAAAAAATCACCATTACCGCAGGCCCAACACGTGAAGCCTTAGATCCAGTACGCTTTATCAGCAACCATAGCTCAGGAAAAATGGGCTTTGCTATTGCGCAAGCGGCCGCTCAACGGGGAGCAGAAGTGACACTCATTGCCGGCCCTGTCACATTGCCGACACCTGCTTGTGTTAAACGTATCGACGTCGAAAGTGCCCAAGAGATGTATCAACAAGTGATGGATATTGCGCAATCCCAAGATATTTTTATTGGTTGTGCTGCCGTTGCCGATTATCGAGCCAAACAGGTTGCCCCTGAAAAAATTAAAAAACAAGGTGATGAAGTAACGATAACTATGATAAAAAACCCCGATATTGTTGCCAGTGTCGGAAAAATGGTTGAGCATCGCCCATTTGTTGTCGGATTTGCAGCCGAAACCCAGAATGTGGAAGAATATGCCCGCCGTAAACGAGAACAAAAACAACTCGATTTAATCTGTGCTAATGATGTATCACTAAAAGATGCTGGTTTTAATAGTGATAACAACGCATTACACCTTATCTGGGCAAATGGAGAAACGCGTTTACCACATAGTAGTAAAACGCAACTGAGTCATCGCCTACTTGACGAGATAGCCAAACATTATGATGAAAAAAATTGACGTTAAAATCCTTGATCCACGAATTGGACAAGAGTATCCACTCCCTGCGTATGCAACAACAGGCTCTGCTGGTTTAGATTTACGTGCTTGCCTTGATGCTCCACTGGTATTAGCACCAGGACAAACTGAGCTGTTACCTACAGGTCTTGCTGTACATATTGCTGATGAAGGGTTAGCGGCAATGGTGCTTCCTCGCTCAGGCCTAGGTCATAAACATGGGGTGGTACTCGGTAACTTAGTGGGATTAATTGATTCTGATTATCAAGGTCAACTGATGGTATCGGTATGGAATCGTGGTCAACAAGCGTTCACTATTGAACCCGGCGAACGTATTGCCCAGATGGTTATCGTACCTGTTGTTCAAGCAGAATTTAATATTGTAGAAGATTTTACGGCAACAGAGCGTGGTACAGGCGGTTTTGGACACTCTGGTCGCCAATAAGCACGACGTCTTGCATTTATTTTAATATCAATGACGATATCACTCCCTTTGCACTAACACTTTTATTTAGTGCAAAGGTTTACTGATTTGTTTTGCTTTTAGCAGGGGCCTTATCAGTCATGGCAGAAGAAAAAGAAACCAAAAAGAAACGCAGAAATAGACGGGATGAAATACTACAATCGCTCGCTCAAATGTTGGAGTCTAGTGATGGTAGTCAACGTATTACTACAGCCAAATTAGCGGCTACCGTTGGGGTATCTGAAGCAGCACTTTATCGACACTTCCCCAGTAAAACAAAGATGTTTGATAGCCTAATTGAGTTTATCGAAGATAGCTTAGTTTCGCGTATCAACCTGATTTTAAAAGATGAGAAAGAAACTATCGCACGCATTCGCCTTATTCTTATCTTGATCCTTGGCTTTGCAGAGAAAAACCCTGGGCTATCTCGCATTCTTACCGGACACGCATTAATGTTTGAGCAAGATAGATTACAAGGGCGCATTAACCAATTGTATGAGCGAATTGAAGTACAACTTCGCCAAGTGATTAAAGAGCGTAAAATTCGCGAAGGAAGTGCCTTTTTACATGATGAAGCACTACTCGCTTCACAACTGCTTGCGTTTTGTGAAGGTATGCTAGCACGTTTTGTACGTACTGAATTTCGTTATCATCCTACACAGGAATTTGAAGCACGTTGGCCATTAATTCAGGCACAATTACAGTGAGCAAGTAACAATGAAAGAGTGGACTCGTGACTTAACTCAATAATTTGAAAATGACATATATGCCGTTTTTTTCTTATTTGTGTTAACATGCGCTCTATTGATATCAGAGTATCTAAATAGATTTACTGGGAATGGCACTAAGCGATCCCCAATCTGTGACAGTGGCAACGCGCCTTGTCCCTACTGTAAAAGTCCTTTTTATCTTTCAATATCTGTGATAATTATCGCAGAAAATTCATTGTACTACTCACCCCGCCCATTATTGGGCGAGGGCTTTTTTTTACAGCTATTGAGCGATTTTATTGTATTTTTGCTTTTTTAATTAATGCCATAACGTTCACGATAGGCTTTTACTGCTGGCAAATGTGCCGATAATGTCTCACTTTCAGTTAAGTAGCTAATTAAATCATCCAAAGTAATAATTGAATAAACTTGGCATTGATAATCGCGCTCTAATTCTTGTATTGCAGAAAGCGAACCACGCCCTTTTTCTTGTCTATCTAAACTAAGCAATACCCCTGACAGCGTCGCATCATGTTGTTTGATTATTTCCATCGATTCACGAATAGCCGTTCCAGCGGTAATAACATCATCAACAATCACCACATTCCCTGTTAATGGACTGCCGACTAATGTCCCTCCTTCACCATGATCTTTAGCTTCTTTACGATTAAAGCAGTAAGGTACATCCATATCATGATGTTCAACTAAGGCCACTGCGGTCGTTGTCGCGATGGGAATACCTTTATAAGCCGGTCCAAACAGCACATCACAAGGCACATGATTATCTATTAATGTTTGTGCATAAAACTGTCCCAATAAAGCCAAGTCACGCCCAGTATTAAATAAACCTGCATTAAAAAAGTAAGGACTAACACGACCTGATTTCAGCGTAAACTCACCAAATTTTAATACATTTTTTGCTAATGCAAGTTCGATAAAGTGGCGCTGGTAGGCTTTCATTTTTTTCTCCTATTAAGATTGCTTAATGACAGATTTTAGACATAAAAAAAGCGACTTTTCAGTCGCCTTAAAAAATAGAATTTATTGCTTTAGCGCCTCTTTTTGCGCTTCAAATATTTTTTCTAATCCCCCTTTCGCAAGGGCGAGTAAAGCAAGTAACTCTTCATGACTAAATGGTGCACCTTCTGCCGTACCCTGTACTTCAATCATACGGCCATCATCGATCATCACCACATTCATATCCGTTTCGGCTGCGGAATCTTCAACATATTCCAAATCGCATAATGGTTGACCATCAACGATACCCACAGAAACAGCGGCTACCATTGATTTAAGAGGGCTCTTTTTCAGCTTACCTTCTGTAACCATTTTATTTAAAGCATCCACTAACGCGACACAAGCACCAGAAATAGAGGCGGTGCGAGTACCCCCATCAGCTTGAATAACATCACAATCAACCGTGATAGTAAATTCACCCAAGGCCTTTAAATCCACAGCGGCGCGTAGTGAGCGAGCGATTAAACGTTGGATTTCCATTGTGCGGCCAGTTTGTTTGCCGCGAGCGGCTTCACGAGCATTACGACTGTTAGTGGCGCGAGGAAGCATGCCATATTCTGCAGTCACCCAGCCTTGCCCTTGTCCTTTAAGAAAACGAGGTACACCCTCTTCTACAGTGGCATTACACAAGACTTTGGTATCACCAAATTCAACTAATACAGAACCTTCAGCATGTTTTGTATAGTGGCGAGTAATGGTAATCGGACGTACTTGGTCTGCTTGTCTGTCTGCTGGACGCATGGTGTTATCTCCGCTTTCTCTGACATATTGGGGGCGCATTATACGACCTAAAACGGCTTATGCCTATCCTTGTGTTGATACCTAGGGTTATAATCGTTACATCATTTACAATATTGAGACCCTATTATGATCCGTAGTATGACCGCTTTCGCTCGTCGAGATATCAAAAAAGAGTGGGGTAGCGCCGCATGGGAACTGCGTTCCGTTAATCAACGTTACCTTGAAACATATATCCGTTTACCTGAGCAATTACGTAGTTTAGAGCCTGTTATTCGTGAACGTCTACGTAATCGCTTAACACGCGGTAAAATAGAATGTAACTTGCGTTTTGAACTCAATGCTCACTCACAAGGTGAACTGACTTTGGATGAAAATTTAGCAAGGCAACTGATTGTTTCTGCTAACTGGGTAAAAAGCCAAAGCCATGAAGGTACTATCAGCCCATTTGATATTTTACGTTGGCCTGGGGTTATCTCAGCCCAAGAGCAAGATTTAGATGCCATTGGTAGCGAACTATTAGCAGAGCTTGATGTAGCTATCGATGCCTTTATTGCAAGTCGAGAAGCTGAAGGCCAAGCACTCAAAACGCTGATTGAGCAACGTTTAGATGCCGTAAGTGCTGAGGTCGTAAAAGTAAGAGCACAGATGCCAGAAATTCTCCAATGGCAACGTGAGCGCTTAACCAGCAAATTAGAAGAAGCACAAGTTCAAGTCGATAATAATCGTTTAGAGCAAGAATTAGTGATGTTAGCGCAACGCTTAGATGTCGCTGAAGAGCTTGATAGATTAGATGCCCACGTTAAAGAAACACGCAAAATTCTCAGTAAAAAAGAGGCTGTCGGTCGTCGCCTTGATTTTATGATGCAGGAGTTTAATCGTGAATCCAATACACTAGCATCCAAATCAATTAATACGGATGTCACCAATTCCGCTATTGAATTAAAAGTATTAATTGAACAGATGCGTGAGCAGATCCAGAATATTGAGTAAATTATCGCTTATATTTATTCAGTCTCACGACATCACCCAACGCAGTAAGCCAGTGTAAATGCTGGCTTTTTAAGTTACTTAAGTCATATTTTGATATCACTAAATAAAAGCGCAAGAGAATTTGGACGAGTTTAAAAAGCTTGTTTGGTTATACCTTAGCGCTGTAATCCCTCACCCAATATAAACTACATCAACAAATAGTTATCTCTGATCACTGAGTACAATTGCATATTTATTATTTAAAATGTACACTTAAGATGTACATTATAGGAGAAATATTATGCGTACATATACCTCGACACAAGCCCGAGCCAATATTTCAGAAGTATTAGATATTGCGACCCACGGTGAACCTGTTGAAATCACCCGCAGAGACGGTTGTTCAGCGGTTGTTATCAGTAAAACTGAATTTGAGTCATACCAGAATGCTAAGCTAGATGCAGAGTTTGATATGATGATGCAACGTCATGGACATACCGTAGAGGCACTGACAAATCGATGATATGGGTTAGCGCACAGGAAGTTATCGCTTTCCATGATCGTATATTACAACGTTTCCCAGGTGTGGCCGGTATGCCCGATCCTGGCAGAGCGGAAGCTCTTATTTACCGGGTGCAAAACCGTAAACATTATGAAGGCATTACAGATGTGTTTGAACTGGCAGCAACTTATTGGGTCGCTATCGCTCGAGGGCACATATTTAATGACGGTAATAAACGTACCGCATTTTTTGTGACCATGACATTTCTCTATCGTAATGGCATCAGGATCCGCGATACTGGCAATATGCTGGAAAACTTAACAGTAGAAGCAGCTACAGGTGAGAAAACCGTCGACCAGTTAGCAAAACATCTACAAAACTTGGTAGAGAAAACTAACTAAAATAGTTTTCATTAGCAAAATAAAGGCTCCTTTCAATATTTCATACCAAATATGACAAGGTGGCACAGCCCACTTCCCCTAAAATGAGATAGCTATAATTAGTTTTACCGCATTAAGGACAGCTAACAACTTTACCTCTCAATACCTCCCCAATCCCAGTCCACTGAAAACTTAATTTTTACAATGTACACATTCAGCAAAAAAGCCTCTCCAGCACTGATTTCTGAAGTAACTTAATTTTACGACGCAACTGGGTAAAAGTGAAACTATAATTTCCTTATTCGATTAAAAATGAAAGCATTATTTCACTTTAATCTGTTTGAGAATATCGAACAGTCACTTTACTCAAAGCCAAAAGTGAAGCTATACTTTCACTAACTGAAGATTTAAGAAAATATAGTTTCACTATGAATACCATCGAATCAACAACAAAGCGCACTGCTGTCGTTTTTCCAAAACATAAAAAGGTGTTAAGCATTTTGGGCGAGAACTTAACTCTAGCAATGAAGCGACGTGGTATTACCCAAGAAATGATGCATAATCGAACAGGATTGTCTAAACCAACGCTACGAAAAATCCTAAAAGGCGATCCTTCCGTTTCGCTTGGTCACTATGTCAACGTATTAGCCTCCTTAGGCCTCTTAGAAGACTTAACCAAAGTCGCCTTTGATGACGAATTGGGAAGAAAGCTGCAAGACATCCAATTGCTGAAAAAAAAATAAGGGTATCGCATTATGGAAATCTACGTTTATGCTGATTGGACTGAATCAACTGACCCTGTATTAGTTGGTACATTACGATCATCAGAAATTAGAGGCAAAGAACATTTCAGCTTTAGTTTATTTATATTGCGCTTATTTCTATAAACATGGACATAAAATAAAGGCTCCTTTCAATATTTCATACCAAATATGACAAGGTAGTGACATATTGAATTTTCGCTTATTAACATTGCGACGGATCACTCACCAATGCGAAGATAGCATTTATCATTCCGTTTAAAAGCAAATCTGTAACGCTATCATTTAGCTAGAGCTTGTCTAATAAACCCTTTATTTTGCGCCAACAACTGTGTTGCTTGTTGTGCATCTACGCCGGCTAAAATCATCAAAATCGCTGTTTTACAATGACGTTGGCATTGTGCTAGTGCGTGTTCAGCAGTAGCTCGATCACACTCTGTTGCTTGCATCACAATACGAATTTGGCGCTCAATTAATTTGGCATTAGTGGCTTCAACATCCACCATTAAATTACCAAACACTTTACCCATCTTTATCATGGCACCTGTGGTTATCATATTTAATACCAGTTTTTGTGCTGTGCCTGCTTTCATACGTGATGAGCCAGTTACCACTTCAGGCCCCACAATCGGCGTAATGGCAATATCGGCACGTTGCGCTATGGGACTATCAGGATTACAACTAATTGCCCCGGTCACCGCACCTAGTGAGCGTGCATATTCTAATGCGCCAATCACATAAGGCGTTCGACCACTGGCTGCAATCCCAACTAGTACATCCTTAGCATTAAAATTAAGCTGGCGTAAATCCTCTGCCCCCAATTGGACATTATCTTCTGCATTTTCAACCGCTTGTAAAATGGCTTTGTGTCCCCCGGCAATTAAGCCAATCACCATATCATGGGGGGTTCCATAGGTTGGAGGACATTCACTGGCATCTAAAATTCCCAAACGACCAGAAGTACCTGCACCGCAATAAATTAATCGACCACCTTGAGAAAATGCTGTTACGACCTTATCCACCAGCCGTGCAATATGGGGTAATGTGGCTTCAACCGCAAAAGGCACTTTTTTATCTTCATTATTAATGACTTTTAGCATTTCAAGTGTTGAAAGTGTATCAATATGTTCACTGTGATGATTGCGACTTTCCGTGACAAGATTGCTAAGGTCAATAGCCATTATTACTCTCCAAATATTATTAATTATTTGATTAAGACAAAGAAATTAACTGCTTTTATACCACTATTATTGGTAATATTTTCAAAATCATTATAAACGGTACTCTACATGACATTTATTAAATCTATTTCGACCTTTATCAGTCTAATAACACTTTTTTGCTCATTTTCTTTACACGCTAATTTCGAAGAGCAAGATAAAAAATTATTTGAAGATACCCGCAAAGAAGCACTAAACCATAATGCACTCGCTCAATATCAGTTAGCCGAAATGTATTTACTGGGGGATGGCGTAGAAAAAAACCTGCTAAATGCACAGCTGTGGGCAAATGAAGCAATAAAAAGTGGCTATGCCGATGCCTATGCGCTCCTTGCTGACATTTACCTCTTTAATGCCGACCCTTATTTTAAAAGCTATTATGTCGAAGCAAAAGAGTTAGCCACCACTGCCGTTAATAAAGGAAGCATGAGAGGAAAAATCAGCTTAGCAACCGCGCTTATTGCCCCTTTATCTGGTGAAGTAGATTATCAGCAAGCGATGGTATTACTTGAAGAAGCCACACAAGCACATCAACAAGAACTTGTTTATGCCCCCATTTGGTTAGGTATTTTATATAGTGGTATAGGTAATATTCCTGTCGATATGGAAAAAACCAATAAATTATTTGCACAAGCCAATGAAATGACATTTGAAGGATTTGCTCAAGCAATGGCCTCTTTTATGTTCTCAGGTCAATATCATATTATCGAGCCCAACAAACAAAAAGCAGATGCATTTATGAAACAAGCCTGTGAAGAAGCGAGAAAAGTTGGCAATGAATTTTATTGCCAACCAGAATTAAATTAACCGAAATTAAAGCTAATAAATGCCCCTAGCTCAGAAAAGGGATGGTTATGCTTATATCATCTCTTTTCTATTCATCTCGACGTGACACCTATTTTTTACAACGCCATACGGTATTCAATTACACCTGGTTTTTCAGCCACCCAATCATACAGACGTTGACCCCGTAAATTGGTTTCCTGTGTATGCCAGTACAAACGAGCACAATTACGTTGTTTAGCCTGTTGATTTACAAAATCGATTAATTTTTTCCCCACATGACAACCACGAGCTTCAGGTGAAACAAACAAATCTTCGAGGTAACAAAAATCACTTTCAGCCCAAGTTGAACGATGAAAAAGATAATGAACAAAACCCAGTATTTTTTTGCCATCTGTTGCAACAGCACAGTAAATCGGTTCTTTCTCATCAAAAAAGCGCGCCCATGTTTTTAATGTTATCTTTTCTGATAATTCAACGTTATAAAATTCCTGATAACTTAACCAATATGGTAACCATTGAGCATAATGCTCTTGCTCAATAAGTTGAACGGAAACTGCCATCGATATTGTGCTCATTTATTTACTTCCTTCTACTCTCATCAACGCGATAAAAAGATATCACTCGGCCTGTTATTGCTGTCATAGTACGTTTAATTCTGGCTCTTAATAAGGTACACTTTTTGTGTTTTTATAGGATCCACTTTATGAAACAGAAACCAACAGCTTATTTCCCTAACCTTGTATTAGAAGAAGGGTCTATTAGCTCACAAGTCTATTACGCCGTTAGAAAGGCTATTTTAGAAGGTGTTCTATCTCCGGGTAGCCGTCTACCGTCAAGTCGCACATTGGCTGAAATGATGTCGATTTCTCGCAATTCTGTTATTGCCGGATTTGAACGTTTAATTGATGAAGGCTATTTATTTACTCGTCGCGGGTCGGGCACTTTTGTTACGAATACCATTCCTGATAGCATTAATTCCAATCAGTGGGTTAAAACAACCCTGCCGACGTCTTCATTGCATATCGATAATGAATTAGGAACACTTAATCCTAATTTGCAAAAGATGCATGCTTTTTGGCAACAATCACAACTAAATACCAATAGTCGCTTTATGTTTCATGTGGGTGTTGGGTGTATTGATCTTTTCCCCCATGAGCTTTGGGGAAGATTATTAGGACGAGTTTGGCGACACTCCAAAAAAGAACTCGCAACCTTTAACTCGCCAACAGGCTATACACCATTAAAAAAGATGATATGCCAATATGCCCAATCAACACGTGGGCTTAACTGTCAACCTGAGCAAGTCATCATTGTCAATGGCACACAGCAAGCGATTAATCTTGCTACTCGAGTGCTATTACAAGAGGGAGATACTGCTTGGTTAGATGATCCTGGTTATGACAGCGCTCGAGCTATCTTTACATCGTATGGTATAAAAATACACCCCGTTCGTTCAGATAGTGACGGTATGGATATTTCTCAAGCTATAGACCAATGCCCGCAAGCAAAACTAGTTTTCACCACACCTTCACATCAATTCCCTTTAGGTAATACTCTTTCACTTTCACGTCGTATTGCCTTATTAGAGTGGGCATCGTCCAATAACATGTGGATCTTTGAAGATGATTACAATAGCGAATTTCGCTATCACACTAAACCCATTCAAGCTCTACAAGGATTAGACAAACATCAGCGGGTTATTTATGCCGGAACCTTTTCAAAAATGATGTACCCAGGATTTCGTTTAGGCTTTTTAGTGGTACCTCCATCTTTAATTGACAGCTTTAAAGTCGCTAAATACTACACCGACTCTCATTCTGGTTTTTTAGAACAAGCAACATTAGCGCTATTTATATCTCAAGGACATTATGCTCGCCATGTTAGACGGATCAGAAAAGCCTGTTATGAACGTTATCTAACGTTAACCAATACGATAAAAAAGTATCTCTCTCACATTTTTCGTATTGAACCGACTGATTCTGGCATCCATATTGTCTGCTGGTTACAGTCTGGTTATACAGAAGAATATATTGTGAAAGAGGGACGGAAAATTGGGTTAGCCATACAGCCTTTATCGCGTTATTGTATTCAATCTTATCCTAAACAGGGTATATTATTAGGGTATGCCGCACACCATCCCTCTGAAATTGAAAAAAATATTATTTTGCTTGCTCAAGCTTTATCTAAATAAATAACATTTATTCTTATTTATCTTTTTCACTATAAAAATCGAATAAGATTTCTATTTACCCTATTTTATTTTTGGGCGTGCAATAATAAACCCAAGCTGGCGGTACATTTAACATCACACGTTTTTTCTCTAAATGAAAATAACGAGATAATGTTTTTTCATATCGAGTGGTATATTGAAACAACACAAAACAACCTTGGGTTTTTAATAATTCGCTATGTACCCGCTTTAAGATTTTTAACCCTAACCTTCTGTTAATAGACAAGAAAGGCAACCCAGAAATAATCATATTATAATGACTATCTAACTTTTCAGCCGACGCTGTATAGATGGTTAAACGGGGATCATTAATCTTATTCAGCTCATTAGCGAATGCCGGCTCTATCTCAAAAACATCTAATACCGAGTTTGATGACATACGTTTTAAGATCTGTTGCGTAATCACCCCAGTACCCGCACCTAATTCGGCGATTTGGATATCTTGTTGCCAATTTAATTTATTGAGCATTTCATAACATAACCAACGTGATGAAGGCGCAATAGTTCCCATTGTGGTAGGAGACAGTACAAACCGCTTTAAATATGAATAATAGGTTGATAATGGAAAGTAGGTTGATAAATCCATCTTGCGCCCCCTAAAGCTTTTATCTAGATAAAATAAAAATCAGATAAAATGAAGTACATTCATCGTTATTTTTTATTTATGAATTTATGTCATCTCACTAATGACGGATTTCAGTATAAAGCTTGGAGCTATCTCTAAGTAAATACGTTTTTCTTATATATTACACTATTTTACATTTTTCTATTTTTATCATTGTTTATTAGACAAGAATATAAATTTATTTATCAAAAAAATGAAATAAGTCATAACGGAATCATCTTAATCTTTTTTATAAATGATTTGTGCTTAATGTTCACTTAATTAATGGCGCATTATTTTTAACAAATTCGTGATATTTGTTCGTTCTGTGGTTTCCTTTTGTTAACTCTATGCAGACTATTAGAAACACTTCTAATTCTTTGGTAAATAATCAATAAATTCACTTGCACCTCTCTCTATATTTTGTCAGGTTAGTGTGAAGTCTCTCACTATATTCCTACAGACAAAGACAGGGTAATTACAATGAAAAATGTTGGTTTTGTGGGCTGGCGTGGTATGGTCGGCTCCGTTTTAATGCAAAGAATGGTTGAAGAACGTGATTTTGATGGGATAAACCCTGTTTTCTTCACCACTTCTCAATTAGGTGAAGCAGCACCTGCTTATGGCAATCATCGTAGTACACTGCAAGATGCTTATGATATTGATACGCTCGCCTCACTCGATATCATTATCAGTTGCCAAGGGGGTGATTACACCCATGATATTTATCCCAAATTACGTCAAGCGGGTTGGCAAGGTTATTGGATTGATGCAGCATCTGCACTACGCATGAATGATGATGCGGTGATTATTCTTGATCCCGTTAATGGTCAACATATCCAAGATAGCCTCAATAAAGGTATTAAAACCTTTGTGGGGGGGAATTGCACCGTAAGCTTAATGTTGATGTCTTTGGGCGGACTTTTTGCTAACGATTTAGTTGAATGGGCTAGTGTCTCCACTTACCAAGCCGCATCCGGTGCAGGTGCGCGTCATATGCGTGAATTATTGTCACAAATGGGTGCATTACATAACCAAGTGGTTAAAGAGCTAGAAAATCCAGCCTCGGCAATTTTAGATATTGAGCGCAAAGTCACTAACTTTACTCGCAGTGGTACTATGCCGACAGAGCAATTTGGTGTTCCACTGGCTGGTAGCTTAATTCCTTGGATTGATAAACAATTGGAAAATGGCCAGAGCCGTGAAGAGTGGAAAGGCCAAGCTGAAACCAACAAGATCTTAAACACCGGTTCAAATATCATTCCTGTGGATGGTCTTTGTGTTCGTATAGGTGCATTACGTTGTCATAGCCAAGCATTCACCTTAAAACTGAAAAAAGATTTGCCGGTTAACGAAATTGAGCAATTACTTGCCCAACATAATGATTGGGTAAAAGTAGTGCCGAACGATCGTGAATTAACAATGCGCGAATTAACCCCAGCAGCCGTAACGGGCACATTAAGTACCCCTGTAGGACGTATTCGTAAACTGAATATGGGACCTGAATTTATTTCTGCCTTTACCGTGGGTGATCAGTTGTTATGGGGTGCTGCAGAGCCACTTCGTCGTATGTTGAAGATTTTAGCTTAAAACACAACGAATATTATAAATATAAAAAACCCGCTAACCTATTGAATTAGCGGGTTTTGTTTGACTCAAGAAAACGTTATTAGATATCGATATTTTCTGCTTTTAGTGCATTTTCTTCGATAAAAGCACGACGAGGTTCAACAGCATCACCCATTAAGGTTGTGAATAACTCATCGGTAGCAATCGCATCTTTCACAGTGACTTGCATCATACGACGCGTATCTGGGTTCATGGTGGTTTCCCATAATTGTTCTGGGTTCATTTCACCAAGACCTTTATAACGCTGTACAGCAAGACCACGACGTGATTCTTTGGTTAACCATTCTAGGGCTTCTTCAAAGCTTGAAATCGCCTGACGACGTTCTCCACGCTCAATATAGGCCCCTTCTTCAATCAGGTTACCAATAATATCGCCCAAATTAGTAATACGTTGATATTCACTACTATGAATAAAATCGTAATCCAATTTATAGTCTGTATCGATACCGTAAGTACGAATGCGTAATACTGGCTCAAATAAACGATTTTCTTCGTTTTGTGTGATGGTATAGCTGTAAGTACTGCTTTGCTCTTCCGCGTTATTTAAACGGTTCACCAAGCCACTCATCCACTCTTCCACTTTCGCTTTATCAGAGAGATCATCTTCTGTCAGCGTTGAGTGATAGACCAAGCTATTTAACATACTCAGTGGATAGAGACGCTCCATACGACGAATAATTTTATGCGCAGCATGGTAGTCAACAACCAGTTTTTCTAATTGTGCACCATGCATAGCAGGGGCATGTTCACTGACGTAAAGCGCTGCACCATCAAGCGCAATAGACATCAGATATTCATCCATCGCATCATCATCTTTAATGTATTGCTCTTGTTTCCCTTTTTTCACTTTATAGAGAGGTGGCTGAGCAATAAAGATATGACCACGTTCGATAATTTCTGGCATTTGGCGATAGAAGAACGTCAGTAATAATGTACGAATGTGAGAACCATCGACGTCCGCATCCGTCATGATAATAATGCTGTGATAACGCAGTTTATCTGGGTTATATTCATCACGGCCAATACCACAACCTAATGCCGTGATAAGCGTTGCCACTTCTTGAGATGCCAGCATCTTATCAAAACGCGCTTTTTCAACGTTTAAGATCTTACCTTTTAACGGTAAAATGGCTTGCGTTTTACGGTTACGCCCTTGTTTTGCCGAGCCACCCGCAGAGTCCCCTTCCACTAAGTAGAGTTCAGAAAAAGCAGGATCACGCTCAGAGCAGTCCGCCAATTTACCCGGTAAACCACCTAAATCGAGTGCGCCTTTACGACGCGTCATCTCACGTGCTTTACGCGCAGCTTCACGGGCACGAGCAGCATCAATAATTTTACCGACAACAATTTTTGCGTCAGTCGGATTTTCTAATAGATATTCCACCAGCTTCTCATTCATCAGCGTTTCTACCGCTGTTTTAACTTCAGAAGAAACCAGTTTATCTTTCGTTTGTGATGAGAATTTCGGATCAGGTACTTTAACAGAAATAACCGCAATCAGGCCTTCACGAGCATCATCACCCGTTGCACTGATTTTCGATTTCTTATTAAAGCCTTCTTTATCCATATAGTTGTTTAGCGTACGAGTCATCGCGGTACGGAAACCAACTAAGTGAGTACCACCATCACGTTGTGGAATATTATTGGTAAAGCAATAAACGTTTTCTTGGAAACCATCATTCCACAGCATCGCCACTTCAACACCAATGCCATCTTTCTCTGTAGAAAAATAGAATACATTTTGGTGAATAGGCGTTTTATTACGGCTTAAGTATTCAACGAATGCTTTGATACCACCTTCATAGTGGAAATGATCTTCGCGGTTATCACGTTTATCAATTAAACGAATAGAGACTCCTGAGTTTAAGAAGGAGAGCTCACGCAGACGTTTCGCTAAAATATCATATTGGAATTCAGTCTCACCTTTAAAGGTATCAAGACTTGGCCAGAAACGAACAAAGGTTCCTGACTTATCTGTTTCACCAATCACTTTTAAGCGATCGTCAGGTACACCTGAACGGTAAATTTGTTGATGAATTTTACCATCACGATGGATAGTCAGTTCAAGTTTTTCAGACAACGCATTAACAACGGAAACCCCTACACCATGCAGCCCACCAGAGACTTTATAGGAGTTATCATCGAATTTACCACCCGCATGCAGAACCGTCATAATCACTTCTGCTGCAGAAACGCCCTCTTCTTCATGAATACCCGTTGGAATACCACGGCCATCATCGCGAACAGAGACTGAGTTATCTGAATGGATAGTGACAATAATCTCATCACAGTAACCCGCGAGGGCTTCGTCGATAGCGTTGTCGACCACCTCGAAGACCATGTGATGCAGACCGGTTCCATCATCTGTATCCCCGATATACATCCCCGGGCGCTTACGCACCGCATCCAGCCCTTTTAATACTTTGATACTTGAGGAGTCATATGTATTCGACATCAACGTTTCTCGCTTTATTCCTATGGTTTAACCTCTATTTTGCCATGTTCTACGCTAAATAGCCTGCTATTTACATCTAGCATATCTTTAACTTGCCCAGAAGTGATTGCACTGACAAACACTTGAGCTTGCGTAGACTTTAAACGCTCGGCTAACAACTGGCGCCGATTTGCGTCTAATTCAGAAGCAAAATCATCGAGCAGATACAGGCATCTTTGCCCATTCTTACGAGTGAAATATTCACCTTGTGCCAGCCTTAATGCACACATTAACAACTTAAGCTGACCCCGTGACAACATATCTTCTACCGGAGTGCCGTTAGCACGAATACGTAAATCCGCTTTATGAGCACCTAACGAGGTATATGATAACACTTTGTCACGTTCAAATTGACGTTCTAGCAACTGTGCATAATCGGTTTCTTTATCCCATCCTCGTTGAAAACTGACTTTCAAGGTAAATTCAGGGAGAAATAATTGGCACGTTTCTTCAATATCTTTGGCGATATCTTCTGTATATTCAGCTCGCCATTGGCTTATCTGTTCTGTCAGTAAGATAAGCTCTTTATCCCAAGGTAAGAGTTGTCGATAAGACGACGCTTGCCTGAGTGCTGCATTACGCTGTTTTAAGACGCGTTTTAAATCTGACCATGCAGCAAAAAATCGAGGCTCATTATGAAAACAACCCCAATCGATAAAAGCACGACGATATTTAGGCCCACCATTAAGTAATGTGAACCCCTCAGGGGTGATTAATTGCATCGGTAATAACTTCGCTAACTCTGCAATTTTATGCCCATCGCTACCATCAATACGTACCGTACTGTTACCCTCGCGATCTTTACTTAAACCAATCGAGTAACCGCGACTTTCTTCATCAAGGCCACTTAATCGCCCATGTAAAATAAACGCATTTTCATCATGCTGGATCACTCGATTCGCTTGGGCACTACGAAATGCCCGTCCATGGCCTAATGTGTAAATCGCTTCAAGTATACTGGTTTTCCCACTCCCGTTTGGTCCTACAAGAAAATTAAAACCATCCGCTAATGGCAAATCAGCCTGTTCAATATTTCTAAAATGGCGGATCAATAAACGGGATAAAATCATATTAATCGTGATTACAAGCGCATCGGCATAACAACATAAGCTGCAGCTGCACTTGCCACATTCTCAACCTGTACACTTGAAACAGCATCAGTCAGTAATAATTTTACCTCTTCACACTTGAGTGTATTTAACACATCAAGAAGGTAGCTCACATTAAAACCGATCTCCATCTCTTCCCCCTGATACTGAACATCGACAATTTCTTCTGCTTCTTCTTGTTCAGGGTTGTTAGCGGTAATTTTTAATTGTCCATTAGTGAGGTTAATACGCACCCCACGGAATTTTTCATTCGATAAAATCGCCGCACGAGAGAACGCTTGTTTGAGGATATCACAACCTGCGATAACTGTTTTAGTCGGATTTTTCGGTAATACGCGGCGATAGTCAGGGAAACGACCATCAACCAGTTTCGAGGTAAAAATAAAGTCGCCTACATGAGCGCGTAAATTATTACTGCCAATTTGTAACTGTAATAAACTCTCACCACTGCCATCAAGTAAACGCATCAGTTCAATAACACCTTTACGTGGCACAATAACAGAATGTCCGGGTAAAGATTGTCCAATATCCATGGCACAGACCGCTAAACGGTGACCATCAGTAGCAACCGTGCGCAATTCCGTGTTTTCCGTTTCAAATAACATACCGTTGAGGTAGTAACGCACATCTTGATGCGCCATTGAAAACTGTGTGGATTCAATCAAACGTTTTAGAGTGGCTTGTGGCAAAGTAAATTCAACCTCACTTTGCCAATCGTCTAAATTCGGGAAATCAGACGCAGGGAGTGTCGATAAAGAAAAACGACTTCTTCCTGAACGAACGAGTAAGCGATCACCGTCTAATTCTACGCTGATTTCTGCTCCCTCAGGTAATCCGCGCCAAATATCAAAAAACTTACGCGCAGGAACAGTCGTTGCACCGATTTCATGAGATTGGCTAAGACTCACTCTTGCCATCATCTCCATCTCAAGGTCTGTACCTGTTAGCGATAAGGTATTCTCCGTCACCTTAAGCAACAGGTTGCCTAAAATAGGTAAAGTTGGGCGACCGCCTAAAGGGCCGCTGACTTGTTGCAGCGGCTTTAGCAGCTGTTCTCGTTCAATGATAAATTTCATAGCGCTAGGATGATAATGTTCTGATTAAGTTAGAAAAATCTTCTTTGATATCGTGACTTTCTTCACGCAGTTGCTCTATTTTTCGGCAAGCATGCAGTACCGTAGTATGGTCACGACCACCAAAGGCATCCCCGATTTCAGGCAAGCTGTGGTTTGTTAATTCCTTTGCCAGCGCCATTGCCATTTGCCTCGGACGGGCAACCGATCGGGATCGTCGCTTCGACAACAAATCCGCTACCTTAATTTTATAATATTCTGCTACAGTTTTCTGAATATTATCGATAGTAACGAGTTTCTCTTGTAATGCGAGTAAATCACGTAATGCTTCACGCACAAAGTCGATGGTAATGGCTCGACCGGTAAAATTTGCGTTAGCTATTACTCGGTTTAATGCACCTTCTAGTTCACGGACGTTAGAGCGGAGTCGTTTAGCAATAAAAAACGCCACTTCATCAGGTAACTGGATTTGATTTTCGTCCGCTTTTTTCATCAAAATCGCCACACGCGTTTCTAATTCTGGTGGTTCAATGGCTACGGTCAATCCCCAACCAAAGCGCGATTTTAATCGATCCTCTACCCCGTTAATCTCTTTAGGATAACGGTCTGAGGTTAAAATAATTTGCTGATTTCCCTCTAACAAAGCGTTAAAGGTATGAAAAAACTCTTCTTGTGAACGCTCTTTATTGGCAAAAAATTGAATATCATCAATTAATAGCGCATCTACAGAGCGATAGTAGCGTTTAAAATCTTCAATAGCATTATTTTGTAACGCTTTTACCATATCTTGCACGAAACGTTCCGAATGCATATAAACAACTTTAGCATTGGCTTTACGTTCCATAATACTGTTGCCCACCGCATGCAATAGATGCGTTTTACCCAGACCCGTTCCCCCATATAAAAACAGTGGGTTATAAGCTCCTCCAGGATTATCAGCAACTTGTCTTGCGGCAGCTCTAGCAAGTTGGTTCGATTTACCTTCAACGAAATTATCAAATTTATGCTTAGGATTCACATTAGAACGATAATTAAGTTCAGGTAACTGGGATTGCGGTTGATTATCCCAGCTTGGACGCACAGGCTGGCTGTTAGTCGGTGTGGAATTAACCGCGGGATGTGTCACGGTTTTGGGAACACTCTCGGTGGTACGTGCTGATACAGGTTTATTCCCCACTTCAAAACGCAACGAAGGGACATCAGAACCACAAAAGTCGACTAATAACGCATTAATATTATTAATGTACTTTTCTCTTACCCAATCTAACACAAAACGATTAGGTGCATACAGTGCCAGCGTGTTATCGCTTAGTTCTGCCTGCAAGGGACGTATCCACATACTAAATTCAGTGGCAGGTAACTCATCCTGCAATCGGGCAAGACAATGCTGCCAAAGCGAAAGTGACACGGCGGACTCCCCTCAAAAACAAGACTAAAAAATAAACAGGAAAAATGTGATTAAACACTTAGGTACACAACACCGTTCCTCTTCAATTCTTAATAAGGAACAACTTTGATGACCACGATTTTTACATCGTGCTTCACGATCGCAGACTGGTTGTTCTGATCGTGACGGGGGATCATATCGCAAAATGAAACGAAGATCCTCTTTCTTTTACACAGTTTTTATGGTTTTTATCCACAGGCTTACCTATTTGTGATAATTCTCCGAAATAAATAGGTAAGGGAGTTCTAGTGTACTTGAGTCACCCTATAAATAGCAATTGGGGATAACTTTCTGTAGGTAAATTTCTGCTCTTCTTATAAAGGATGATCAATTATCTGCATGATGATCCACCAAAGATCCTTGCGCTTTCACCCTGAGTCCGTATAATCTTGCACCCTGCGTGCTTGTACCAACAATTCGCCCTTTATCTTCCCTTTTTAGGGTGTCGATAAGAGCGAGCGTTGCGCATAAGTAAGGATTGATAATCGGGTTTGCTAAAAAAGACGACAAAAATCGGTACTTAAAACGTCATCTTCATTGACGCATTTGAGTGATTTTATTACAATCCCGCATCTTTCCATCATTGATGCTGCGATTGAAGTACTGGTTTGTTTATTTATTGCACTCCTGTCTGTCAACGCATTTGCTGAATCAGTAATAATATAAAGTAGGTAGAAATCGCTATGAAACGCACTTTTCAACCGTCTGTACTGAAGCGCAACCGTAACCACGGCTTCCGCGCTCGTATGGCCACTAAAAATGGTCGTCAGGTTCTGGCTCGCCGTCGTGCGAAAGGCCGCGCTCGTCTGACCGTTTCTTCGAAATAATAAAAGCTAACCATTCCGTGGTTAAGCTCGCTTTTCCAAGGGAGTTACGTTTGTTAACTCCCAAGCATTTCAATTTTGTTTTCCAGCAGCCACAGCGTGCGAGTTCACCAGAAGTTACAATTTTGGGTCGCCAGAATGAGCTGGGGCATCCCCGCATCGGTCTAACTATCGCAAAGAAAAACGTTAAACGTGCTCATGAGCGTAATCGGATTAAACGATTAGCCCGTGAATACTTTCGTTTACATCAGCATCAATTACCTGCTATGGATTTTGTGGTATTAGTAAGGAAGGGGGTAGCTGAACTTGATAACCACCAATTGACGGAAGTGTTGGGTAAATTATGGCGTCGTCATTGTCGCTTGGCTCAAAAATCCTGATCTTGCTGATTAGGGGCTATCAACTGGGGATTAGTCCTCTGTTGGGGCCTCGTTGTCGTTTCAATCCTACGTGCTCTCATTATGGTATTGAGGCATTGCGCAGGTTTGGAATGATAAAAGGTAGTTGGTTAACAGTGAAACGCATATTAAAATGCCACCCTTTACACGAAGGTGGTGATGATCCTGTCCCACCTAGAAAAAACGACGATAACAGAGAAAATTAACGATGGATTCGCAACGCAATCTTCTATTCATCGCTTTACTGTTCGTTTCTTTCCTGATCTGGCAGCAGTGGGAGGGTGATAAAGTATCACAAAACACCACCACTACTACTCAGGTCTCGCAACAAGCGGACATGCCAAGCAGTGATAGTCTTGCTGTGACTGGTAACAGCAATGAGCAGGCAAAATTGATTACCGTAAAAACTGACGTACTTGATCTTCGTATCAATACTCAGGGCGGTACTATCGATGAGGCTGATTTGTTAGCCTATCCCGCCGAGCTTAATTCAAAAACCCCTTTCCGTTTACTGGAAACTACACCTCAATTCCTGTATCAGGCTCAAAGTGGCTTAATTGGCCCTGATGGTCCAGATCAGAAATCTCGCCCTGTCTACAGTGCCACACAACAAGAATTTATCTTAGGTGAAAACCAAGATGAATTACGTGTACCTATGACTTTTGTGAATGAAGAAGGCGTGAAATTCGTCAAAACCTTTATTCTGAAAAAAGGTCAGTATGACATTGGTATTGAATACAAAGTTGAGAACCCAACAGATAAAACACTGACAATGAACTTTTATGGTCAGTTAAAACAGTCTGTTAAGTTACCAGAACACCGTGATACTGGAAGTAGCAACTTTGCGCTACATACCTATCGTGGTGCGGCTTATTCATCAGATGAAACCAACTATAAAAAATATAGCTTTGGTGATATCGAAGATAAAAACCTTTCTATCACAACCAACAATGGTTGGATTGCGATGTTACAACAATACTTCGCAACCGCGTGGATCCCAGCTAAAGATAGTCAGAATAACAACTTCTACTCTATCACTTTAGATAATAAATCTATCGCACTGATTGGTTATAAATCAGCACCTATTACTGTTGCACCGAATAGCACACAGGATATCACTTCAACATTATGGGTCGGGCCTGAGATCCAGTCTGAAATGTCTGCAATCGCACCACATTTAGACCTATCTGTTGACTATGGTTGGTTATGGTTTATCTCTCAGCCACTGTTTAAGCTGCTGAAATTCCTGCACAGCTTTATCGGTAACTGGGGTTTCTCCATCATCATGATCACCTTTATCGTTCGTGGTATTATGTATCCACTCACGAAAGCGCAATACACCTCTATGGCGAAAATGCGTTTACTGCAACCAAAACTGGCGGCACTTCGTGAGCGTATTGGTGATGATAAACAACGTATGAGCCAAGAAATGATGGCGTTATACAAACAAGAGAAAGTTAATCCTCTTGGTGGTTGTTTACCGCTGATTATCCAGATGCCAATCTTCCTTGCCTTATACTATATGTTAATGGGCTCGGTTGAATTACGTCATGCACCATTTATATTATGGATCCAAGACTTATCAGCACAAGATCCGTACTATATCCTGCCATTATTAATGGGTGTGACGATGTTCATCATTCAGAAACTGTCACCAACAGCAGTCACTGATCCGATGCAACAAAAAATTATGACCTTTATGCCGGTTGTATTTACTGTATTCTTCCTGTGGTTCCCATCAGGTCTGGTTCTGTACTATATCGTCAGTAACCTAGTAACCATTATCCAGCAGCAGTTAATCTACCGCGGTCTGGAAAAACGTGGGCTACATAGTAGAGACAAAAAATAAGGTCACATCAGGAAAAACCTCTTCTTTGGTTACATTCAAAGAAAAGTGACATAAAATAGTGAAGGCGGTCTAATAGGCCGCCTTCTGTTTTTTTATTTTTATACGATTAATGATTATTCTGATTAAGCGAGTTCACCATGCATAGCACTGATACTATCGTCGCTCAGGCCACACCTCCTGGAAGAGGCGGTGTTGGTATCCTACGCGTTTCTGGCCCTAAAGCGGCTGTTGTAGCACAAACTATTTTAGGCAAAGTACCTAAGCCACGTTATGCCGACTATCTTCCTTTTCGCAATGAAGATAACTCAGTGCTTGATCAGGGTATCGCCCTTTTCTTCCCTAATCCTAACTCTTTTACGGGTGAAGATGTTTTAGAACTACAAGGCCATGGTGGCCCAATTATTCTCGACTTACTCTTAAAGCGTATTCTACAAATTCCCGGTATCCGTATTGCTAAGCCCGGTGAGTTCTCAGAGCGAGCCTTCTTAAACGATAAACTCGATTTAGCGCAAGCTGAAGCGATTGCCGATTTAATTGATGCCAGTTCAGAGCAAGCGGCACGCTCTGCGATTAACTCTTTACAAGGTGCTTTCTCCTCTCATATTAATGAGATGGTCGAGTCCTTAACCAATTTACGTATCTATGTTGAAGCGGCTATTGATTTCCCTGATGAAGAGATAGACTTTCTTTCTGACGGGGTGATCGAGGGCAAACTCAATACGGTTATCAGTCAATTAGACGATGTTCGTGCGCAAGCGCGCCAAGGCAGCCTATTGCGTGAAGGGATGAAAGTCGTCATTGCCGGGCGCCCTAATGCCGGTAAATCAAGCCTATTAAATGCATTAGCGGGAAGAGAAGCGGCCATTGTCACCGATATAGCGGGTACGACACGAGATGTATTACGCGAACATATCCATATTGATGGTATGCCATTACATATTATCGATACAGCAGGTTTACGTGAAGCCAGTGACGAAGTAGAACGTATTGGTATCGAGCGTGCATGGCAAGAGATTGAGCAAGCAGATAGAGTCCTCTTTATGGTTGATAGTACCACCACCGAGGCGACGACACCGGAAGAGATCTGGCCTGAGTTTATGGCTCGTTTACCTAGCACACTGCCGGTCACCGTTATTCGCAACAAATCAGATTTAACGGGTGAACCTGCCGAGATCACCTCGCAAGGTGACTATCCGATGATCCGTTTATCTGCCCGTGATGGAATGGGCATTGAATTACTACGCTCACACCTTAAAGAAGCCATGGGCTTTAACAGCAATACTGAAGGGGGCTTCTTAGCGCGCCGTCGTCATTTACAAGCATTAAACACAGCCGCTGAACACCTACAACAAGGCTATCAGCAATTGGTTTATGCCAAGTCAGGTGAGCTATTAGCAGAAGAGTTAAGACTTGCTCAACAAGCATTAAGCGAAATTACTGGTGAATTTACATCAGATGATTTATTAGGGCGAATTTTCTCTAGTTTCTGTATTGGGAAGTAACGACCAAACTTTACCTGCTATAGCGTGTAAATATTACTTTACCGGTTATAGCAGGTAATTATAACTCTACACGCTATAACCATTAAATCTTGATCTACACGCTATAACCGGTATATTAGATATTAACGCCTATAACCGGTAGAAGATGATGATCATAATTAATGCCTATCAACTCAGTGTGCATCTAAAAGATGTCCGATTAACAAAAAAACTGTCTCAAAGTAAAGTCGCCCAAAAAGTAGGGATCCGACAAGATACCGTGTCCAATTTTGAACTTAATCCTAATTCCACCAAACTAGAAACCTTTTTCAAACTGCTCTCCGCACTAAATTTAGAGATGGAAATTCATCCTAAAGATGCTAAAAATAATTTAGCACACAAAAGTGAATGGAAAGAGGAGTGGTAAATGGCGAGTCTTGATGTATATATGAATGAATACTATGTGGGCATCTTTACTAAAAAAAGCTCAGGTGCGCATTCATTCCAATATACTGAAGATTGGGTTAATCAACCAGGAAGTCGTCCCATCTCTCTTTCGATGCCATTACAGCTTCAAGAATATCAAGGAGACTGTGTCTATAATTTCTTTGATAATCTGTTACCTGATAATACTGAAATTAGAAATCGTATTGTGAGTCGCTATAATGCGAACTCAAATCAACCCTTTGACCTATTAGCGGCTATCGGTGCAGATACTGTTGGTGCATTAAGGTTACTTCCTAGTGGCAGTACGCCTGCGGATATCAAAAAAATAGAATATCAAAAACTCAATGATATTGAGCTTGAAAAAATTCTACTAGGATATAAATCCAATACTCCACTCGGTATGCTTAAAGAATATACTGATTTCAGAATTTCTATCGCTGGAGCACAAGAAAAAACGGCATTACTTTTAAAAGATAATCATTGGTGTGTGCCACATAATAACACACCAACTACCCATATTATTAAACTGCCAATTGGTGTTATTGAAAGTCATTCTTATACAATGGATTTATCCAATAGTGTAGAAAATGAGTATCTTTGTACCTTAATTGCCAAAGAATTTGATCTTCCCGTCCCCCACTGCTCTATTATTAAAACAAAAAATGTTAAAGCGCTTGCTGTAGAACGTTTTGATAGAAAATATTCATCTGATAAATCGTGGATAATACGTTTACCTCAAGAAGATTTTTGCCAAATTTTAAATATACCTTCTGCGCTAAAATATGAAAATGAAGGAGGGCCTGGCATTATCGATATTATGAAATATTTACTTGGCTCATCAAATGCCGATCAAGATCGTTTTCATTTTATGAAGGCACAAGTGCTATTTTGGCTTTTGGCTGCAACGGATGGACACGCAAAGAATTTTTCTGTTTTTATCAACCAAGAAGGACGTTTCCATCTCACTCCCCTTTATGACATTATGTCCATCTATCCCAATTTCGGAGGACGAGGACTTAATCCACGAGATGCAAAACTTGCTATGGGATTAAAAGCAAGCCGAGGCAAAAAATACGCCATAGAACAAATTTTTCCTCGTCATTTCTACCAAACAGCTGAAGCTGTCGGTTTCGATCCTTCATTAATGAGCGATATTCTTCGTTATTTTTATCAAGAAATGGACGATGTCATACAACGCGTAAAACAGCAATTACCCGAGGATTTTCCTTCTGAGATTAGCAATACAATATTAGATGGAATGAAAGCACGCGCTGTTAGATTAGCTAACATTTAGCCATTTACCTGCTATAGCGTGTAAATATTACTTTACCGGTTATAGCAGGTAAAAATTGCATATATACGATATAAAGTTAGTTAATACGTTTTTTCAAAAAGGGTGTCATAAATTAATTATTTTTATTTCTTATATTATTTATATACTCGATTTTAATTAACCTATTAATAATATATATCAAACAACATACTTGGTTATTTTTTATTTAACTATAAATCTAATAAAGCAATCGTTTACTTTATCTTTTTATTTTTCAATAGATAAATAGATTTCAGATAGCAAAAAAATTGTTATTTAAATTATTATGTTTAATGATCTAAATATAGTAAATCAACTAATGACAATGCTAAACTTCACCTTTAGTTAACAGGGTAAATATCCCCACTACTTTTAAGAGTCTATCGTGAGAACGCTTTATTTTACTGCGCTGACAACAGGCATTCTTTCTGCCATTTGGGCATTTGTTGCTAGCCAATTTGACTTATTAAGTTGGGCTGGTTTTTTAGGTTGCACGGCTTATTTCGCCTACCCTAAAGAAGGTTTTAAAGGCTTAGTCGTGACGATTGCGACTATTATGAGTGGTGTTATTTGGGCATTAGCGATTATTTATGGTAGCCAACTGTTTAATGATAGTGCGATTTTTGGCTACGCCGTCACCGGTGTAATTGCCTTTGTAATGTGCGTACAAGCTAAAAGCACATTACTGGCTTATATTCCGGGTACTTTTATTGGCGCATGTACTATTTTTGCCGCACAAGGTCATTTAACACAAACTATCCCTTCACTCATTCTCGGTATTTTATTTGGTTACTCGATGAAAATGAGCGGACTGTGGATCGCGAATAAATCACAGAAGAAAGCCATTTAATCAATTTACCTCACCATAAAAAAGCGGTAACTCTATAGGTTTTATTTCTAGAGCGCCGCTTTCTCTTTTTCACTACTTTCTCCAATGTTTCTCACAGTCCACTAATAAACTTTGCAATTGTAGTTTATGGCTATTTAGGTCAAAAAGGAGGCTAACCCATAAAAATGTAACAAGGAGTATCGCAATGACAACAACACAATCTACTGATTACAATATTATTGTCATGTCAGATCCACAACCTTGGCGTCTAGATCTGGATAATAATGACCCCAATAATGATCAATCCCGTTGGGAAACCACCGTAAAAAGCGTTAGAGACAGTATTCAAGCATTACACCGTGAAAAATCTTTTGCTTTTGGCATTATAAATGGTGACTTAACAGAATTTGGCCGTCGCTCCCAACGTGAAAGTTTTCGTGCACTGTTTGCTCCCTCACCTTTAGGATTTAATACCTATGTTGGACTTGGTAATCACGATTATCAAAACAATGTGGGGGACTGTGCAGAGCCGAGTAATGCCGATTACAGTATGAATGCCTGTGCAAGAGGCATGGTTTTTGATATGCACTACCGTATTGAAGAGTATCGTAATTATGCGACTTCAGGTAATTTTAGATACGATAGTAGCGAATATTCAGGCAGTAAGGCTTACTCTTGGGAATATGGTGATATCCATTTTGTGCAATTACAAAATTATCCCACTTATCATGTGGTGCTCGATCACTGGTCAGCTTCAACTATTAATGTCACAGATTCTATTGATTGGTTAGAAAAAGATTTAATTCAGGCGCGAAATAGCAATAAAACCATCATATTAAACTTCCATGATGGAAACCAACACTTCCCAGAAAAATCATCTCAAGAAGAGCTGACCTTCTTTAAATATATGCTAGAACATTACGGGGTAAAGGCGGTATTTGTTGGGCATACCCATTATGTTGGTCAAGATAACCGTTATGGTGGCAGTGAGATCTTCGGCGATGTCCCAGTTTATAATAGTGGTGCGCTATTTAAAGGAGATTATTTAGCCGTAGAAATCCGTGGTACAGAATTATCTATCACTGTTTATAACGGCTTATCAGGTACACCTCAATTAATAGAAAAATGGAATTAAATAATACTACGTCAGAGAAGGAGTCTCTTTTATGCATTTAAATCCGTTAAAAATATCAATAAGTCCTTCGTCACTCCCCTGCACTCAACCTTTAACCTGCATTGAATATGAGGACTTAAAGGATGGGATGTTAGATATGATTAATCGCAACAGTAATATATTACCCACTGTTGTGGATGAATTTAATCAACAAGATCCGCTTAATGCGCCTATTATGGTGGGTGAAGTGGTCGTGGGTCATATCATTGGTCTAATACCCGTTGTTGGGGGGGTACTTTCAAAAATTACTTCCGCACTTTTTGGCCTCATGAATAAAAATATGAAAGATAGCTCTTTAGCTGAGCAAATTATTGCCCATGTCTCTCGTATTATTGATGCTAAAATCACTGATAACAATATAAAAATCATTAAACTCACCACAGAAGGTATTAGCGACGTTTATCAATTATTTTCAGATTCTCTCGCTCGTTACCTTGACCCCAATGTGCATTATTCAGAAACACAACTACGAGATTTACGGGAACAAGTTCTTAACCGTTTTGATGATGTGATTTCGACAATTATTGCTCAACAACCATTAGTATTAAATTTAGCACAATCAGCAGGATTGCCCTTTTATTGCCACTGTTGCGCACTTTTTGTCGCCGCCCATTGCGATATATTAACCAATAAAGAAAAACTTGCTCTGGAAGAGGATTATTTCAAAAATAATCTAAAAACATTAAGAAACAGCATTGATAAATTTAACGCCAATATTCATAAAGCCATTTATCAGCAGACCTCCCAAGTTTTTAAAGATGATTATAATAAATGTAATACTTTTTTAGTGGGTATCTATACTTCTGGTTTATCTTTCTATCAAACTTGGGTTAAACGTAGTTTTGAAATTGAATTTACAACCCCCTTTGCTCGTTGGAATAGCTTAGAGCTTTATGGAAATGACTATAGCCATGATCCAAAAATCAGTTATTACAAGACTTACGTTGAGATGGGAAAAGATATATTACATAGAACATCCATGCTACAAAGTATTGAATCCTACTCTCATATTGATGCAGTGATCCGTTTAAAACAGAACTACTTAACACCTGAAAAAGAGGTAGATAGTTTTCAATATGAAGGCTGTAATGGCGTGGCAGGAGATAGCCATGATGTTATAAAAAACGACACATTTTTTACCCCAGACAGTCAGAAAGCCTATCTGTCACCAACGCAAATTTTACCCTCCGTTCGCTATATTTCTGACACACCTTGGGGAGGGTTAAAATATATGGTACTTGATGATGTTAACAATAATAGTTTTACTATCGGTCAAGGTAATCGAGATAATAAATCGTATCTTAATATTCCTGGCTACTGCTTTAATGGCGTAAATCTTTATTTAAGTCGTCACAATGGAAAAAGCTGTCAAGCTGACTCAGGAGCTTGGTTAACCGAATCTGCACCTATATTTCGTTTTTATGATGGTTATGCATCCTTACCTCTTGACACTAAAAATCATTTACCCACAGCAAAAAAGAGCTATGAACTCGATTTAAATCATGGATTTATGACTCAATTAAGCAAAGCTCAATATGGCTATAGTGATATGTTAGTGGGAAAAAATTGTATTTTATTAAATCACGATGCCTATTTTTGCTTACCATCCGAAGAGCCGATTGGCAAAGTGGGTTTATCACAAAAAATCACCTTGTTATTACAGTGTGCAATTACGCAGGAACAATCGTTAGCCATAGTGGCAAGAACGGGCGATGCGACCCAGGGCACTATTATTGGTTCTGCTGAATTTAAGCTCACCACAGATCAAGATAATATTATTTATAAAATAACCCCATTACTTAATCATCCTATTTCCGATAATAAAAGTTATTTTTATACTTATCAAATTGATTTATCTTGTATTTTTAGTCAAGAAGATCAAAAAAATCTCTATTTTCATCTCTATTTCTTTGAGCCTAATACCTTGTTGGCTGATATGACTGTTTTATTCTAATGTTTTATTTCGATAAAATACCTAAGTGTAATATTGACTTAGGTATTTTTTATTCAATTTAATTGAAATTTTAACGAGATAGTTAAAGGATCAGATAAGTTATTAGGTTTCGGGCCAATTGGTTTTACCCGTTTTACCGCGGCAAGTGCAGCATTATCAAGAGATGCCACCCCTGAGGTCTGTTCAAGTGCAACGGATGAAATATAGCCTTCATTGGTTAATGAAAAACGCACAACAACCAGCCCTTCATCTTGCATACGACGAGCTTGCGCAGGATAGCGCTTATGACGCTCAATTTCTCGGCGCAATAAACTGATATAGTGATTTTCAGACTCTCCCTGCCCAATACCATGTTCACTTAATGCACGACTACTCCCTGCCAATGAACTCGCGGTATGCTGTGTTAAGTTTTCTGCTGATGGTTGTGATGTACTTTGAACTATGTTGTGATTTGTTAAATCAGGTAGTTTTATAGGTACTGTTTTGTCTACTACTGGCTGTTTTTTTACCTGTTTTATCGCTTTAGGTGTTATTGGGGCCGGTTGTTGTTGACGCTTTTTTGCGGGTTGTTTGGGCGTTTCAATAAATTCACCGTTCTCACTTCTTGGTAGTGCAATAGGTGGTTGTTGTGACTCGATCTTTATTCTCGGTTCAATCATGGTAGTAGATTGTTTAGGTGGCGAAAACATCACCTGATAGACCGATAATGTATTTTGCTGTTGCTGATCAATATGATGCGCACTTTCTGTTATAGACCATGAATTAAGAACCCAACTCAATAAACTGATATAAACTAATGATATCGCAATGAGCCAATAATAAATATTAAGTGGCTGTCTGACAGAAAGTGCCAACATAAATAAAACTCCTATTTTATCCTTGTATTAAAATTGGGCTGTTACACCTAATCGCAAACTTCTTCCTGGTGCCGGCATACCAGAACGGGTCAGCGGATCAATGTAATATTCATTTAATAAATTACTTCCTGTTATTTCAAAAGATAAATTGGGGCTATATTGATAGGTTGCATAAGCATCAATAGTAAATACTTTTGCCCAACGCATCGGATTATTATTTATGCCAAAATAGCTATTAGGTAAATTTTCTTTAAGCCATTTTTCATCTTTATTTTCAACTTCTGATGAATAGAGCCAGCGACTACCTAATTCTAATTTATCATTTAGCCAGCGCGTGCCTAAATGTAGGTTAACTGAGTATTTAGGCTGCATTGAGGTGCGCAAAAATCCGCCAGGGTATCCCCCTGTCATACAGTTTTTAATACCCGATAATCCTGATGCATCAAGCTCATAAAAAGCATTTTCATCACAGACTTTATTTTTATGGCTATACACTAATGCGGTATCAAAGAAAATAAATCCATTATCAAACCGGGCTTGTAACTCTACACCTTCTAATATTTGTTTTTCTAACTGTCTAATTTGCCAATTAGCATCTCTATCAAATACATTTTCAATGTTCGTTTTAAAGTAATTAATTTTAATATCAGCGTGGCGCTCTATATTCAACCAATGCGTAAAATCAACAACCACACCAAACTCACTGCTTTTGGCACGCTCTGGCTTTAACTTAAAGCCATAATAGCGAGCTTTAGAGCCTGAAAAACCACTGGTATCTTCAAATAAGTTAGGTAAACGCAATTGCTCAGTATAACGGCCATAAAAACGCACCATATCGTTGGCATAAAGGGTGGCAGAGATTAAAGGGGAAAATGCGCCATGCTGATAGCTAGGCTCCAGTGCGTAGGGATCTTGAATATCTTCTGATAGAGAAAATGCCTGAGGATTAATAACATCTTTTTCAAAGCGATAGACTAACTCCCCCGTCACTGGATGAGGGACTTTTTCCTCCATATCAAGAAAACCATTAAGTAAAATATTCTTACTCTTAAGTAGTACGCCATTTTCATCAAATAACCAAAGGCTAAACTCTCTTTTCATCGGGATGGCTTTAGCGTTTTTTATTTGCATCTTTCCATGGTTATTACGAAGAAAATCTTCATGCTCCATATCATGCTGTATTCTCTGAAGATATGGCCTAGCAACCTGCTCCTTGATTTCCTCTAGCAAAGCGCCACCTTCAGGGTAAACTAAAACCGCTTGTTGAAAGTCTCTAATTTTTTTACTCAGCTCAGCAGAACTTCGGTAATTTTTTAACTCGTCAGGTAAAGTATCGACATCAATTTTGTTAACCGCGCGATAGAGTAAATACTCTTCTGGCGTTAATACTCGTCGATAAGAGATCAGATAACCGCGGATAGGGGCTGTTTTCTCGTAATTTTTAACCCTATTCTTCCGTTTATTATTTAAAAAGGTATCCGTCAGATGATAGTAATGATATTTACCGCCAATATTCATCGCAAACCAGGGTAATGGTTTCCAATCTGTGGCTAACGCTAAATTGACTTCATGACGTTGCCCTGCTCGCCCCTCGGTCACGAAATCAAAACCCATGGGAAGTTCAAGCTCATGACTATCTAATTTTTCCAATTGATATTGACCGGAAAAAGAAATAGAAAACTGAGGTGATAATTTAAATAACGATGAAAAATCAACACCATAACGATTATTATCTTGATATAGAGAAGCTGTATCTAAAAAGCCTGTATCAATAGAGGGATCCCACCTTGTATTTCTGCTAGCTCTAAAATCAACCATTTTAGGCTCTCTTGGTTTTCCTCCCCGAGTATTAGTATGTCCTAACGTTAAATTACCCCATAAACGCAGTAATAAATCTGTTTTTTTATCTTCTGGTTTATATTGATAGGTTAATGTGCCTGCTTGTTGTGTAATATTTGCCAAAGGCCATTGATTAACTAAATTTTCTTGATAACGAACCCAACTTAATCGTGATGGCATAATATCGCCAAATAATAAATCGGTGTATCGATAATTAATGGAGAAACGATGCGTTTGTTGTGGAAATAGAGTTCCTTTTACTAAAAAAGAGCGGTTACGATTAGATGTATTTGGTACTTCATTACCAGGTCGATAAATATGAGCAATAAAAGGTAAATAAGGCTCAAAATGTCTTTTCCCGTCCATTATATAAACAGAATTAAGCAATTGCTCATCTACTTTACTATACTCTTCTACATTTCTCTTTCCTGCAAAATAATTACCTTTTTCACGTATTGCATATGCAAAAAGTAAATTAAATTTTTCTTTCTCAAATCCTACACCTAAGCGAAATGAATAATCTTGAAAGTTTTCTATTTTACTTTTTTTAGGTGTTATTTCTAATGCAGGATCGATAATATAAGCATTTTGTTGATAGAATTTTGGATAATAACGGTACTCTTCAATCATATTAGTATAAATATCTTTATAGCCTGTGGCATTATTACTAATATCACCTTTAAAATTAATACCAAAAGACTCACCAATGGGCACAATATCACGTATATCTAATGTTTTAATGGCAACCCCTCCGCCAATCCCTGTTTTTATATTAGGATTAAGTGAAGGACCTTTTTCTATATAGATACTGCTTATCAAATTTGAATCAATATAGTTACGATTAGATGCACCGCTATAACCACGATAAACCGTAATCGCCTGCTCAGTACCATCCACAGTAACGGGGATACGCCCTTGGCCTTGAATACCACGAATATTCGGATCCAATGCTCCTCCATTACGGGCTTCACCACTATAAACACCTATCGCGCTTTTAAATAAATCTGCAGGCGATACCCCTTGATAACGTTCAATAAGGGCTTTACCTAAATAAATATTAGCCACATCCTTTTCATAGACTTGAGCATAACCTTGTTGATCTTTTTCTAAATTATCTGCAACCTGAATTTGTCCAAGATCGGTTGTATTATCCTTAGTCTTGGAATAACTATTGAGAGAAAATAAGGAGAGTGAAACCATCATGGAGACTAACGTACGTTTGTGAAAAAGCACTACATGCATTGTGTTACCTACTTAATTAATAAAGAAGTCATGCATTAAATTAATTAAAATTGTTTTTCTAATTTAAATAAGACTTCATGCTGCTGATATTGATATAACCAATCCACATTGCTTAATCTACAGGTATAACTTAATTCTATTGCTGGATAAAAAACCCAGATAATAGGTGCTTTATTTTTAATAGTTGTTGTAAAAACAAAGCCATTATCTTCTCTTTTCTTATTTAATAATGGATTATAATTATTAAAACTTTTAAATTGATATTGTAAAGAAAGAGAAACTTGCCAATTTTTTGGTAATAAGTAATAAACACCCGTTTTTATATCATATTGCTGATAATTTAATAAAGTATTTTTTTTACGACTACTATAATAGTTTAATTGATTAACTAATTGAACATTCTCTGCTAATGTATAGTAATAGCTAATAGCATATAGCTGCTTATGATTATTTAAGTTTATTAATTCTTTATTATATTTCTTTATATAATAATTTATAGATAAATTAATAGAATGATATTTATTAATGGAGAAAAATAGCCCGGTATATACCCCAATAGATTGATACTCAAACGCCTTTTTAGGTGATTTTATTTCATAATAGGGGGATAAAGTCCACCGATAATCCTTTTTTTGGTACTGATAACTTAATTGAGTATATAAATGTGTAAAATTAGCTTGTTTATATGCAAAATAATCACGGTAGCGTGCTGAAAAATAGCCTGATAGGGTATTATTAGCGTAAATAAAAGTGGGCTGATAGAAAGAAAAAAGATGACTAACCCCCATCGATGCTATAGGTTGAGCGCCTTTTCTGGTCATGATGACTTGCGTTGATTGCGAAACAATTTGCTCATCAAGATAAGGTGCATGATTAATATTATCATCATAAAAAAAACTGATTTGATAAAAACGCCTAGCTTTAAAATAATCGTTAAGCTGTTTCTGATAATAGATAATTGCTTGATTAATGGTAGGTGATAATCCCGATAAACGACTTAATTGATTTAGCTGGTATTGTGCTTTTTTATATTCTCCTTGAGAAAAGTAGAGCTGAATTAGGCCAGTTTGTGCCGGAATAAAATCTGCTTGCTGCTTAAGTTGCTGCTGATAATAAAATTCAGCTTGTAAGAAATTACCATTCTTCTGTGCTAATAGTGCTTGAGCATAATAGACTAATAAAGTTTCGTGTAATGGTAATTGCTGATAATTAACTAATAGTTTTTCCGCTTGATACCACTGCTGTTGCTGTAAATGATGATACAGTTGTTGACCTAATTGAGCGACCTTCTCTTTATTAAGCTGCTCTTGATTAGGTTGTGTTGCCGCCCCCTGTGACGAATGAAATAAGATATTAATAATAAATAATGACTTTATTAGCCTTTGATAATAACGCATGGTTTATCCTTATAATAACAATAGATCTATTCCTTACAATCCGTTTTTTAAGGCAAAAAAAAACAGATAACCGTATATTTGATTATCTGTTGCTAAAAACTAGCTTAATGACCACTAATACCACGTATGTAAAAGGACTAAATTGTTTTTAAGCTCCGAACTTAAAACCTAACGTTAAGAGGCTTCTGCACTATCTGTTACGCTATCTGTTGCAGTATCTACTTCAGCACTATTTTTGCTTCCCCCAAAACCAATATCTTTAGTATGATCGGTGTGGAAGACGACAATACCTGCCAATGTTTCAGCATTTTCACCAAAGAACGCCCCTTCAACAATACCGGATGTGGTATCTTCTTTTGCATCTGCAGAGAAAGTTACTTGGTTATTTGCGGTATAAATATTGCCACGTTCTAACTCGACAGTACGTAGGTTATTAGCCAGTGAGCCACCAATTGTCTTTTGTGAAAAATCAACATCAAAAGTACCAGACAGTAAATTATCACCACTATATTGACTGATACCTGTTACGGTATAAGTTGCACTGTCTGTCGGTAGCGTACTAGTAACCTCTTTACCTACATAATAAGACTGATGAGTGATATCTGTAACAGAGGCTGTTTTTGCCCAAGTACCAAAATAGACATTGGCATCAGTCACCTGTGAAAAATGAAATACCCCCATATTACTATGGCTAGCTGGTGTATTTTCATTGGGTTGTATTGTATAAACACCATGGCTATCCGCCCCACCACTCATATTATTTGGTGTTAATGACGCAAAACCAATTTTTTTCCCTCCATATAGATTAGAAATACCGACACCCGGCTCCCCACCTGCTGATTGATGAGGGCCTCGAGTCACGGGATCACTCGCCCCCACACTCATGGTGGTTAAAGGGCCACTTTGATTAGAATGGATTTCTGCTTGTGCCATACTTATGCTAGATAAAACAAATAGAGTACCCGTAAAAATGTTTATTTTTTTCATAATAACTTCCTTATTATTTATTACATAAGATCATAATTTATTATCACTAATAAATTATCCATGAGAGAGATATTTTAATTCTCTCTTTCTTACTCAATATTAAAACAAGGCAAGTACCTTTCTTGAGTTGACTGCCCTTTGATATTAAACATTCTTATTTTATTGTAAATAGATCTTTTAAAGCACGCTAATTCCCATTAAATACATTTAACAAAACAAAAATCATTTAACTTAATGTTTTAAATTATTTTTTATCATAAAGCTTAAATAAAACCTTTATAAACTTATGTTTATTTTTTGTGAGAGTGATCTCAGTTGATTATTCCTATTTATTTTAAAACTAATTAATATTTAATAGAGGCTAAAAATTGAAATAGAATATTTATATTAAAAAAATAAAGAAAGCTAATTGTTTATTTAATATCAATTTTTTCAGTAATTATTTTAATAAAAAGATCACGTTCTTTATTTTTAATATTACTATTCCAAATTACACCAATTTTCCATTGTGTGTATAACCCAGATAGAGGTAACAATGTGACTCTTTGTTTATCACAAATTAATTGCGCGCTTTTAGGCACTAATGCTATCCCTAATCCAGCCGCGACTAGCGCTAATTGGGTCTGAATATCTTGAGATTGCTGTAATAAACGCGGTGCTAGTTTATGCTGTTGTAAAAAAGCATGTATCTGCTGATACAGTTTTTTCCCTTTTTCTGGAGCAAGTAAAATAAGCCCTAATGAGTCGAAATAATGTAATGGGTTATAATCTGCCTCCAACACCGTAATATGTTGTGTTGCAATAGCTAACATCAGTTGCTCTTGTGTCAACGCTATCCCTTGTAAAGGGGGCATAACGGGTAAACGAGAAAAAGCCACATCAAGTTCACCCATTAATAATTTTTCTTCCATTTTATGAGAAGACATATCATCAATATTGACGCTAATATTTGGCTCAATTTGATTAAATCTCGCCAATAGTGAAGTAATAAAACTTAATGATGACAGACCGAATCCCGCATAAAGTGAGACTTTTTGTGGCTCAACTAATTGACGAGCTTGTTTTTCTAAAATATGGGATTCCCGTAATACTACTTGAGCTTGATTGAGTAAATATTGTCCTTCTTGCGTGAGCTTTGCACCATGGCGACCACGCTCAAACAACACGATATCCAGTTGTGATTCCAACGTTTTAATCTGTTTAGTTAATGCGGGTTGGCTAATACAAAGCTGTTTGGAAGCTTCACCAAAGTGCCCTGTATCAGCTAACACCACAAAAGCATTTAATAAACGTGTATCCATTATTTATCATCAAACCTATATTAGTTTCTTTTATTATTCTAACATAAAATAAATTAGTAAATTTAATATTAGGTGTTAATCTTTTGCCTGATAAATAATTATGCTCTTTTTATAATTATCTCTATTAGTCTTTGTTACCAAAACGAACGGAAATCGGATCTTGTTCATTACCTTGTCGAGTGGTGAGGATCTGATATAGCTCTGGTCTTCTGCCCGTTAACCAGCGTCTCCCTGTTGATTCAGGCAAAAGCGTTAAATCAATATCCGTAACGACCATATCGTCTTCTATCGCACAGCTTTCTTTTACAATACGTCCATAAGGATCGATAACCATCGCATTACCCGTTCTCACCTCTTCTTCATCACGCCCAACCCCATTACTAAAGATGATAAACATACCATTATCGTGAGCTCTAGCAGGTAACCAGCGCATTAGCCATCCTTTGCCATGTTCACCTTGAAAAGCAGCTTGTAACGCTTGTGGATCTTGCTGACGATTTTCCCACAACGCCATTGGAATAGGTTTCATGCTGTGTGGACTACGAGAGTGGGTTCCGCCAGTTTGATGAGGAGCCAATAAAATATCTGCCCCTAATAACGCCGTCGCCCGTGCGTTCTCAACTAAATTATTATCCCAGCAAATTAAAATACCCATTTTAATCCCCCATGGGGTATCAAATACGGTGTATTGATCTCCGCTACAAATAACCGGATGTTCAAATGCATGCAATTTACGATGTTTTTGTAATGAACCATCAGGCATACAAACAACCCAAGTATTATACAAATTATTATTGTTATCCCGTTCAATTAATCCAACACCAATAGCCATTGCATACTGTTGTGCTTTTTGTTTAATGGATTTTAATGATGCGCTATCAGCCAGTTTTTCACTTAATGCATAAACCTGTTGCGCCGGTAATTTAGGGACATGCCAGTATCCCGTGATACACATTTCAGGAAATACTAGAAGATTCACTTTTTCACTGGCAGCCATCTCAATAAACTGATGTATTTTGGCTAAATTATAATCTTTATCATTAGCCTTATGTTGTAGTTGTACGCTTGCAACACGTAATGTCGTTAATGGGTTCATAAACGGTTACCTCTACACTGTCTTATTTATCACCTTTTCACCTTTATTATCTAAACGTTTTTTTTGTCCAAAATATAATCAATTATTTTCTATTTTTAATAACCTTTTGGAATGGAAAGGGATAAGCATCAGAAATGGCACGCTGTTATAGCGTTATTTTACGGAATAACACCCTAGTTTTCTGGCATCATAATAGTAATAAAAAGGAGTATTTATGTTGGCTAGAGCCTTGTTTATCCCTCTTTCATTCCCTTTACTCGCCTTATCTTGCTATTGTTGGGCAGGAAATGGTCTGGTGGATAGAACATGGACAGCTTCAGGAATGGATAGCTATAGTTATCGCCAAGCGCTAAGGCAACCAACGGTTGGCTCACGTTATACTCTTTTTAATATTACACCCGATATGCCAACGCCAGGTGGTACGAGTCCTGTTGGTACTAAAGGAATTCGCTATATTGCGATGAAATATGGCCCTTATGGGCAACCTGAACACTATAAAACCTACCAAGTGATGTTCTCTCACTATTCCACCACCACCACACGTAAAGTTCGTTATTTAGGTGAGTTATATACCGTTGTAGGTGATATTTATTTAATCGATCCTGCTGCTACCACCAATGAATGGCAACGCGGTCGTAGTCAAATAGTTGAAGAGTATTATGAGATTTTAGATACACATGGAAATAGGACAGGCAAAGGATTGCGTTTTAACCGCTGGGATAGACCTATAAATATAACAAATTGGTCTACATATTAATATATATTTAATTTCTCATCTTTTTATTAATTCTCTCTTAATGTCAATATTGCTTTCTCTTCTATAATAGTTTTTTTATTCTATAAAGCTTATCTAGAAAGCCATTGATTCTATATAAAAAAATGATAATACAACAAAGAATATATCTGTATTCTTTTGTATTTTTGTTTTCTATAAATACATAAAAACATTAAGGCTAAATTAATAAAAAATTAATTTCTCCTAAGGCAAAATTATATAAATAAAAATTTATATTTATCTTACTTAAATATTTAAAATAAACAGTTGCATATGAAAATTTTAGAATATTATTTCAAACAATTACGCACGCTCGCACAGCCAGATCGTGTTTATCTAAAAAATAAATTTATTCGTAACTTAGGTTATCAACCTAATTTTCGCCACCCCATGTCATTGAATGAAAAAATCAATGCACGTATGTTATTTGATAGAGATCCTATCTATACACGCTTAGCAGATAAAATCAGTGTCAGGGAGTATGTAAAAGAAAAGATAGGCGAAAAATATCTGGTCAAAATCCTTAATACTTATCGCCATCCAAATGAAATCGAACTTAATACACTACCTAACCGTTTCGTATTAAAATGTAATCATGACAGTGGCAGTACTATTATTTGCCTTGATAAATCTCAATTTGATTTGGAGATGGCAAAAAAGAAACTTAATTTTCATTTAAAGAGAAATCTCTACCACGTTACTCGTGAATGGCATTATAAAAATATTAGTGCGCAAATTATCTGTGAAGAGTATATCGACCTTTTTGATACTCAATGCCCGATGATCCCAACCACATGCCGTATCCACTGTTTTCATGGTCAGCCTCATTATGCGGAAATTGATATTTCGGATACAAAGGGATGCGAGTATATCAATGTTTATGATACACAATGGCAATTACAGCCTTTTACTTTAGAAGATCCCAATACCCCAGAATATATTGAAAAACCGGTACAATTTGACAATATGCTCACATTAGCCAACAAATTAGCTAACGGTTTTGCCTATTGTCGGGTCGATTTTTTAATGTCAGAAACCACACTACTGTTTAGTGAAATGACCTTTACCCCCAATGCGGGGCGCATTCCCATTAAACCAAAAGAGTGGGACTATAAATTAGGTGAACTATGGACACCTATTGCTTCATAGCAACTCCCTGAACTAACGAACGTCCCCTTTAAATTAGACTAGAAACGTCCAACTTTTAGGGGCTGTTCATTCAATAAATAAGGCTTAAAACACGCTTGATAAAGTGGAAACCCTAATAGTCAATTAGCGACTTACTTTTATGATGTTTCACCGCATACGTTAATCAGTGAGTCGTTGTGGATGAGTAAAAACAGTTGCTCTTCCACGGCGACAAAAACCCACCAGCGTCAAATTATATTGATTCGCCACTTCAACGGCGAGTGAGGTAGCAGCGGAAACCGCAAATAAAATTTCGGCACCACACATTGCTGATTTTTGCACCATTTCATAACTTGCACGACTTGATACTAATATTGCACCCTCTGTCCACTTTTGTTGTGTTTTTAAGCCAATCAACTTATCAAGAGCTACATGGCGCCCGACATCTTCGCAACCGCCTTGTAATTGCCCCTCAGGAGATAGCCAAGCTGCGGCATGAGTACATCCTGTTAGCTCGCCAATTTCCTGTACGGTTTTTAGTTGCTCGAGTGCGTTATCAAGCAAAGAGAGTGAAAATGTTTGTGTAAAAGGTAATGGCGCTATAGGGCGAAAAATTTCTGCTAATTGTTCTGTACCACAAATACCGCATCCGGTGCGCCCCGCCATACTACGACGTCGCTCTTTTAATTGCATAAAGCGCCGACTTGATAATTCTATTTGTACTTCTGTGCCACCATGGCAACTTTCAACGATTTCAATACTGCGAATTTCGTTAGAAGATCCTATAATGCCTTCAGATAAGGAAAATCCGACAGCAAATAACTCTAAATTTTTAGGGCTTGCCATCATAACAACGTGAGATATTCCGTTGTACACTAATGCAACTGGAACTTCGAGTGCAATATAATCCTGCTCTGCTTGGTTAAGGGAGCCTTTGTGTTGCACAGTTGTTTGATCTATGCCAACAATTACACGTTTAGTTAACAAGTTTGTCGATTTTGTTTCATCCATAAGATGAATTCCTAATTTTATTAATACATAATAACAATACGGGTAAAACGATTTTACACTACCTATCAGGCAATGAACCTGATCCTATTAAGGATAATAGGAATAAAAAAACAATCAGCTCCTGTTTTCGTGAAGAAAATCAGAGTCAGTAAAAGCAATGTATGATGAGGAGAGACCCCATGCAGGTCAGCAGAAGACAGTTCTTTAAGATCTGTGCTGGCGGTATGGCAGGTACTACAGCGGCTGCCTTAGGTTTTGCACCCGCTGTTGCGTTAGCAGGCTCACGTCAGTATAAATTACTGCGTGCCCGTGAAACTCGCAATACCTGTACGTACTGTTCTGTCGGTTGTGGACTATTAATGTATAGTCTGGGCGATGGCGCGAAAAACGCAAAAGAAACCATATTCCATATTGAAGGTGATCCTGACCACCCAGTAAACCGTGGTGCACTTTGTCCTAAAGGTGCTGGTCTCGTTGATTTTATCCATAGTAAAGGCCGTTTACAATATCCTGAATATCGTGCTCCCGGCTCAGATAAATGGGTAAAACTTTCATGGGAAGAGACCTTTGATCGTATCGCACGCTTAATGAAAAAAGATCGCGATGCCAACTTCGAAAAATTCAATAAAGAAGGTGTTGAAGTAAACCGTTGGTTATCAACGGGGATGCTTTGTGCCTCCGCAGCAAGTAACGAAACAGGCTTTTTGACCCAGAAATTCTCAAGAGCACTTGGGATGCTGGCTGTCGACAACCAAGCGCGTGTCTGACACGGACCAACGGTAGCAAGTCTTGCTCCAACATTTGGTCGCGGTGCGATGACCAACCACTGGGTTGATATGAAAAATGCCAACCTTATCGTCGTTATGGGCGGTAATGCGGCTGAAGCACACCCTGTCGGTTTCCGCTGGGCAATGGAAGCTAAAATCCATAATAAAGCCAAGTTAATTGTGATTGATCCTCGCTTCACACGTACTGCGTCTGTTGCGGATTTCTATACGCCTATTCGTTCAGGTACAGATATCACCTTCTTATCGGGGGTTATCTTATATCTGCTCGAAAATAAAAAATATCAAAAAGAGTACGTTGAGGCTTATACCAATGCCAGCTTGATTGTGCGCGAAGATTACCATTTTGATGATGGTCTCTTTAGTGGTTACGATCCTGAAAAACGTCAATATGATAAAACCACTTGGAATTACGAGATGGATGAAAATGGTTTCGCTAAACGCGACACCACGCTTCAACATCCTCGTTGTGTCTGGAATCTATTAAAAGAACACGTTAGTCGCTACACACCTGATGTGGTCACTCAGATTTGCGGTACACCAAAAGAAGATTTCTTAAAAGTCTGTGAATATATTGCTGAAACAGCAGCGAAAGATAAAACAGCCTCTTTCCTGTATGCATTAGGCTGGACTCAACACACTGTTGGTGCACAAAACATTCGTACTATGGCGATGATCCAATTACTGTTAGGTAATATGGGTATGGCAGGTGGCGGTGTTAATGCTCTACGTGGTCACTCTAATATTCAAGGCTTAACAGATCTTGGTCTGTTATCACAAAGCTTACCAGGTTACCTAACCTTGCCTTCTGAAAAGCAAACATCGTTAGAAACCTATTTAGCAGCCAATACGCCAAAACCGACCGTCCAAGGGCAGGTTAACTACTGGGGTAACTATCCTAAATTCTTCGTCAGTATGATGAAGACATTTTATGGTGATCATGCTCAACGTGATAACGATTGGGGATTCTCACTATTACCTAAATGGGATAAACCTTACGACGTTCTACAATATTTCGAAATGATGGATAAAGGTGAAGTCAATGGCTATATCTGCCAAGGCTTTAACCCTGTAGCTTCATTCCCGAATAAGAACAAAGTGATCCGCTCATTATCAAAACTGAAATTCCTTATCACCATGGATCCGTTAAATACAGAAACATCTTGTTTCTGGCAAAACCACGGTGAAGAGAATGATGTGAAAACAGCAGATATCCAAACTGAAGTTTTCCGTCTACCTACGACTTGTTTTGCTGAAGAGAACGGCTCTATTGTTAACTCAGGACGCTGGTTACAATGGCACTGGAAAGGTGCTGATGCCCCAGGAATTGCACTGCCTGATGGTGAAATTCTCTCAGGTATTTTCCATCGTTTACGCCAACTTTATAAAGAAGAAGGTGGCGCAATGCCTGAGCAGGTGTTGAATATGACTTGGGATTACTTTGATCCTAATAATCCAACATCTGAAGAAGTGGCTCAAGAGAGCAATGGTAAAGCCCTTGTCGACTTAAAAGACGCTGATGGCAATATCATTTTGAAGAAAGGTCAGCAACTAAGCTCATTTGCTCAGTTACGTGATGATGGTACAACGGCAAGTGGCTGTTGGATCTTCGCGGGTAGCTGGACAGAAAAAGGCAACCAAATGGCTAACCGTGATAACTCAGACCCATCAGGTTTGGGTAACACATTAGGTTGGGCGTGGGCATGGCCTTTAAACCGTCGCATTATTTACAACCGTGCATCAGCAGATCCACAAGGTCAACCATGGGATCCAAAACGCAAGTTAATCGAATGGGATGGTAGCAAATGGACAGGTATTGATGTACCTGACTATAGCAATGCCGCACCAGGCTCTGATGTTGGTCCATTTATTATGCAACCTGAAGGTATGGGGCGTTTATTCGCTATCGACAAGATGGCAGAAGGTCCATTCCCTGAACACTATGAGCCAATTGAAACCCCATTAGGTACCAACCCACTGCATCCAAATGTTGTTTCAAACCCAGCAGCACGTGTGTTTAAAGATGACTGGGAAGAGATGGGTAAAGCAGAAGAGTTCCCATATGTAGGTACGACTTACCGTCTGACTGAGCATTTCCACTTCTGGACAAAACATGCGCTGTTAAATGCCATTATTCAGCCTCAACAATTTATCGAAATCGGTGAACGGTTAGCGGCAGAAAAAGGTATTTCTCAAGGTGACACCGTTAAAGTCAGTTCCAAACGTGGTTACATTAAAGCAAAAGCTGTAGTGACCAAACGTATTAGAACACTTGATGTTGATGGTCGCAAAGTGGATACCATTGGTATTCCGATCCACTGGGGTTTTGAAGGGGTTGCGGTTAAAGGCTTTATTGCTAATACCCTAACGCCATTCGTCGGTGATGCAAATACACAAACGCCAGAATTTAAAGCGTTCCTTGTTAATGTGGAAAAGGTGTAAGGAGATAAATTATGTCACTGCAATCACAAGACATTATTCGTCGCTCTGCCACCAATTCCCTTACTCCCGCACCACAAGTGCGGGATTACAAGGAAGAAGTGGCAAAACTTATCGACGTTACCACCTGTATTGGTTGTAAAGCCTGTCAGGTTGCTTGTTCTGAATGGAACGATATCCGCGATAAAATTGGTACTAACGTCGGTGTTTATGACAACCCAACGGACTTAACGGCTAAATCATGGACAGTGATGCGTTTCTCTGAAGTTGAAGAGAATGGCAAATTGGAATGGTTGATCCGTAAAGATGGTTGTATGCATTGTGCTGATCCGGGCTGTTTAAAAGCATGTCCTGCGGAAGGCGCTATCATTCAATATGCTAATGGTATTGTGGACTTCCAATCTGAGCACTGTATCGGATGTGGTTACTGTATTGCTGGTTGTCCTTTTAACGTACCGCGTATTAATGAAGAAGATAACCGTGCTTATAAATGCACCTTGTGTGTAGACCGTGTTGAAGTGGGTCAAGAGCCGGCTTGTGTTAAAACCTGTCCGACTGGTGCTATCCATTTTGGCTCAAAAGAGTCGATGATTAATCTTGCCAATGAACGTGTTACAGAGTTACAAACTCGTGGCTATGACAACGCTGGACTCTACGATCCACAAGGCGTTGGTGGCACACACGTTATGTACGTGCTTCATCACGCGGATAAACCCAACCTGTACCATGGTTTACCAGAAAACCCAGAAATTAGCTCAACGGTTAAATTCTGGAAAGGTATTTGGAAACCATTAGCGGCGGTTGGTTTTGCTGCTACATTTGCAGGTGCTATCTTCCACTACTTAGGTGTTGGCCCTAACCGCACCACCGAAGAAGATGAAGAAGCGGCACAAAAAGAGATGGAAGCATCTTCTAAAACACAGACCTCTGTGAATAAGGAGGAGCAAAAATGATGAAGAAGAAAGGTGATAAAATTCTTCGCCATACCGCATCAGAGCGAATTAATCACTGGGTTGTTGTGATTGTATTTCTATTCACAGCCATCAGTGGTTTGGGTTTCTTCTTCCCATCTCTGAACTGGTTTATGAACATTTTAGGTACGCCTCAACTGTCACGTTTACTTCACCCATTTGTGGGGAGTGCGATGGCCATTTTGTTTATCTTTATGTTCTTCAGATACCTGAAGTACAACTTTATTGATAAAGATGACTTAGTTTGGGCTAAAAATATTCATAAAGTGCTAAAAAATGAAGAAGCGGGTGATATTGGTCACTATAACTTAGGTCAGAAAGGCATTTACTGGGCATTATCTATCAGTTTGATCCTGCTGACGGTCAGTGGCATCATCATTTGGCGTCCTTATTTTGCTGAATATTTCTCCATTCCGGTAATTCGTATTGCATTGCTGGTGCACTCATTTGCCGCAATCTTACTGATTATTACCGTTATCGTTCACGCTTATGCAGCGTTTTGGGTAAAAGGCTCAATTCGTAGCATGGTTGAAGGTTGGGTGACTCGCGGTTGGGCGAAAAAACACCATCCTCGCTGGTATCGTGAAGTACTGGAAGAAGAGAAAAAAGAAGCCGAAAAGCAGTCACAGAAATAATGCACTAACGCTAATTTGCTGAACAAACGGAGGCTGACTGTTGCCTCCGTTTTTATTTTATTTACCCGATCATCTTCAAGCGTAAATAAACAAGAAATTGACTATATCCTTACCTGCTGTCATGGCTTCAAGTAAAATTTTGCATTATTCTGATGCCAATATTTGTAGGTAATACACTATGAAGGAAGATAGAACGTTATGAGTATTCGCATCGTTCCTAAAGAGCAATTAGGTAAAGAGCCATCAGAAAAAAGCATCAGCTTTATTCCACCGGTGTTATTCCCTAATTTAAAAAACCTCTACCAACGTCGTGCCGAACGTTTTCAAGCATTAGCCAAAGACAATCCTTTCGCTGATTATCTTGAATTTGCTGCCGAAATTGCCTTAGCACAAGAAAAAGCATTACATGATAACCCGCTTGAATTAGATTTAACCCCGTTACTTTCTCAACAAACGGGTATAGCGCCGTTAGATAAAAAGACCTTTAAGCGTAGTAAGCATTGGCATACATTACTCGCCTCAATCATTGCGGAATTACAATCCGTTGTACCTGAAAGTGCTAAAATTGCCTTAGAAAATCTCTCTAAAGCCTCTGAAACCGAATTAGAAGAGATGGCAACAGCACTATTAAACGATGAATACTCAAAAGTTTCCGCTGATAAATCAGTATTTATTTGGGCGGCATTATCACTTTACTGGGCGCAACTGGCGGCAAACATTCCCGGTAAAGCGAAAACAGAATATGGCGAAAATCGCCAATTTTGCCCCGTTTGTAACAGTATGCCTGTATCGAGTATGGTACAAATTGGCACCACTCAAGGACTGCGTTATTTACACTGTAATTTATGTGAAACCGAATGGCACGTGGTACGTATAAAATGTACTAATTGTGAACTAACGGGCAAATTAAATTACTGGTCTCTTGATAGTGAAAATGCGCCAGTCAAAGCAGAAAGCTGTGGCGATTGTGGTAGTTATTTAAAAATTTTATACCAAGAAAAAGATGCTAACGTCGATGCTGTAGCTGACGATTTAGCCTCCCTTATTCTTGATGCAAAAATGGAAGAAGAAGGTTTTGCACGCAGTAGTATTAACCCCCTTCTATTCCCCAATGAATAATAATTAGGTATTAACATGACACATGATACGCGTTCACTTTACAGTCAACTGTCATCGATAGACAGTTTGCTCCATCAGGTTGACATTCAAACTTTAGTTGATGGTTATGGGCAGACCTTTATCGTTGAACATTTACGCAAACTACAAGAAGAAGCGCGTATCATTATTCGACAAAATAATCAGTTACCGCAATGGCATGATAATTGGGCGGAAGAATTAAAAAATCGTATTGCATTACAACGAAAAGCCGCCATAAAACCGGTTTTTAATTTAACAGGGACGGTATTACACACCAATTTAGGTCGTGCGTTAATGGCAGAGTCAGCGATTGAAGCGGTAAGCCAAGTCATGCGCTCTCCGGCAACATTAGAATACTCCCTTGATGGTGCTTCTCGAGGACATCGTGATCGAGCCATTGCCGATCTGTTATGTGAATTAACTGGCGCCGAAGATGCTTGTATTGTTAATAATAATGCAGCTGCCGTTTTATTAATGCTGGCCACCGTCGCACCAGATAAAGAAGTGGTTGTTTCTCGTGGCGAATTAGTTGAAATCGGCGGTGCTTTTCGTATTCCTGATGTGATGTGCCAAGCGGGATGTCGTTTAAAAGAGGTGGGAACCACTAACCGTACCCATCTAAAAGATTACCGTAATGCGATTAACGAAAATACTGGGTTGCTAATGAAAGTTCATACCAGCAACTACAGCATTCAAGGCTTTACCGCTGAAGTTGAAGGTGCACAACTTGCTGCGCTGGGTAAAGAGATGAATTTACCCACCGCCATAGACTTAGGCAGTGGCTCTATGACCAATTTGGCTGCACTGGGTTTACCTAGCGAGCCTATGCCACAGGACTATTTGCAACAGGGTATAGATTTAGTCACTTTTTCAGGAGATAAACTATTAGGTGGCCCACAAGCAGGAATTATTCTAGGTAAAAAAGCGTGGATAGAAGCCATCCAACATCACCCTCTAAAACGAGCGTTACGTGTCGATAAAATGACATTGGCAGCATTAGATGCCACCTTAAGACTTTATCAACAACCTGAAAAAATGATCAAGGATATCCCGACATTACGTTTACTCACTCGTACACAAACCGAAATTCATGATATGGCGCAACGGTTACTTCCTCATTTTCAGGCATATTATGGCGATAACTACCATATCACAATATCCTCATGTGCTTCGCAAATAGGAAGTGGCTCGTTACCGATTGAAAGCTTACCCAGTGCAGCCCTTACCTTTGCTGCCAAAGATGGGAAAGGAAGTCAATTAGATGCCCTTGCGGCACATTGGCGTAACCTAGAAAAACCTATTATCGGCCGTATTACGGATGGTCGCTTATGGCTCGACCTACGTTGTCTTGAGGATGAAAATGCATTAATACAGGCTCTATCACTATGATTTTTGCGACAGCCGGTCACGTAGACCACGGAAAAACAACATTAATACAAGCGATCACCGGTGTAGATACAACTCACTTACCTGAAGAGAAAAAACGCGGTATGACCATCGATTTAGGTTATGCCTATTGGCCACAAACCGATGGATCAGTCATTGGTTTTGTCGATGTCCCCGGTCATGAAAAGTTTCTTTCTAATATGTTGGCAGGTATTGGGGGAATTTCTCACGCCTTATTAATTGTCGCTTGTGATGACGGTGTGATGGCACAAACTATTGAACATACAGCTATCTTACGTCTTGCCGGTTGTCCTAACATCACCGTGATCCTCACCAAAGCAGATCGTGTAGAGCCGCCACGTATTGATGAAGTTAAACAGCAGATAACCACACACTTACTTAATCTAGGTTGGTCAGCACCACAAATCTTTGTCACTTCAGCCTCAACTGGCGCGGGTATCGCGCCATTACGGGACTATTTAGTTACTCTACATCAGCAAGAGCAACAACACCCTCAATGGCATAAGCGTTTTCGCTTAGCAATTGATCGTGTATTTAGTATTAAAGGTGCGGGTTTGGTGGTCACAGGTACTGCACTTGCTGGGCAAATTGTGCTAGGTGATACTTTTTGGCTAACCGGTGCAGACAAACCGGTAAGAATTAGGGCATTACATGCGCAAAATCAGCCAGTAGAACAAGCTGGTGCAGGTATGCGCATTGCGATAAATATTAGTGGTGATGTCAGTAAAGAAACGGTTTCTCGTGGTGATTGGTTACTATCACAAGCACCACTTTATCCTTCACACAAAATATTAGTCAGTCTAACAGCTGATGAATCTATTAAACATTGGCAACCGGTTCATATTCATCATGGTACACGCCATATTACAGGACGTATTGCACTATTAAATAATACCGATGAAACACCGCTATTAGCAGAGCTTATTCTTGATGAACCCTTGTGGCTGGTGGATAACGATAGACTAATTTTACGCGATATTAGTGCACAACGAACTTTAGCGGCGGCCAAAGTGCTCTGCTTACACTCTCCTCGTCGGGGTAAACGACAAGCTGAGTTTTTATCTTGGCTAAGTGCACTTGATAAAGCCAACACGGTGAGTGATAACCTCGCACTCTATTTACCCAAAGGTGAATTGTTATTGACACAATTTGCTTGGGCACAGCAACTGACGGAAACTGCACTTGATACGCTATTAACCACCTTTGATGTTATTTCTATTTCCGGCGTCGTCATTTCGAAAGCCAATGCCGAACAGGCTAAAGCAAAACTATTACACACACTAGAAGAATATCACCAGCAACATAACGATCAAATGGGAGTGGGTCGTTCCCGTTTAAAACGTATGGCTCTTCCCACTTATCACGATGAGCTGGTTTATCACTTAATTGATCAGTTACGCCAAGAAGGCGCTATTAAGCAAACTCGAGGCTGGCTACATCTACCAACACATGGGTTAGCCTTCTCAGCAGAGCAAGAGGCACTATGGCAGATTGCCAAAAACTATTTTCAACAATCAGAGCCTTGGTGGGTTCGTGATCTCGCCCATGAAATGAAACATGATGAAAAAGTCATACGAGGCTTATTACGCAAAGCTGCTCAACTAGGTCTTATTATCCCCATTATTGCCGATCGCTATTATACTCATGATTCGATAGAAAAATTTGCCGCTATCATCGTAAAATATAACGAAACCAACGGCAGTGTGACCGCAGCCGATTTTCGTGATGAACTGGCCGTAGGTCGCAAACTTGCCGTACAAATTCTTGAGTATTTTGACCGAACAGGGTTCACTCGACGTAAAAAAGATCTTCATATCTTACGAGATAAAGGGTTATTCTAACTTAACTGGTTACTCTTTATGATTGGCTGGATATGAGCATTCAGCCAATTAAGGTATTCTTCGCTTGTCTTTATCAATAAACTTTTAATCACTATGCTCGGAAGAGATATGAAAAAATTATCAGGGCGTATATATCTTGCGCTTGTTCTTATTGCTTCATTATTTATTGTCTTTGAGAAAGCTTCTCTAATTTATACCGCACTACTGTCTGTTAGTGTTTATTTTATTATTTTTACGCTGTGTTTTGTTTTATCGTCCCGCGCGCTATTCTCGGCAATCACAACAGGGACACTCTTTATCATTATCAAGTTTATCAATCAACTTAAAGTCCACTATTATAAAGAGTCACTGCTATTTTCAGATTTTAACCTTGCTTTTGATAGCTCAAATTTAGGCACCTTAACGCAGTATTGGGAAGCCGGTGTCGCGATTATTGCCATGGCTATTTGGCTAATCATTAATATGGTTACCGCGTGGCGTTTCTCCCGTAAATCACCTATTGCTACACGCCTAAGTAGCTTATTACTCATTATTATTGGCCTTACAACTATTCATTTTACAGTCAATAAATGGCAATCGGAGTGGGAAGGTACGCTTCCCGGTGGTCGAGGAACTGTGACTAATTTAATTATGTCGGGTTATCAAACGGCTTATCATCCCCCTTACTATGCACAAAGTGCAGACTACTTTATCGAGCAAGCCAACCGTGTGGTCTTACCGGAAACACAAACCGAGGTAAAACCCGATATTGTTATATTACTACAAGAATCTACCGTAAACCCAACCATTTACCAATTTGATAAAAACGTGGATTTGCCCGATCTTTTTATGTTTAAAAAAGATGAAGGTGTCAGTGCCCAAAGCCCATTACGAGTACAAACCTTTGGTGGAGGAACTTGGCTTTCTGAGTTCTCAGTATTAACCGGTCTAAATACCGATGATTTTGGTGCGCGTAAAAACTCTGTGTTCTATTTTGTGGTTGATAAACTCAATGAAAGTTTATTCCGCCAACTCAAATCTCAAGGGTATTACACCGTACTGCTCACTCCCTTTAATCGTAACGCCTATCACGCGGGATATGCTTATGAAAAATTAGGGGTAGATGAGATTATCCAGCCACAAGAATTGGGTTATCCGGGAAGTTTAGAAGAGAATTTATGGACTATCCCTACCCAAGATATGATTAATTATCTAAAAGAAATCTTAAAAACACATACAGATAAGCCATTATTTATCTTTTCTTTAACTATGTATGAGCATGGCCCTTATAAAGGCTCACATAGTGATGATTATCAATTAGCTGGTCAGACAGAAAGCCCAGATGCACCGGGTAAATTTAGCCATTATATGGAAAAAATTATTGCCAGTGATCCGGCTATTGAAGATTTTTCTCACTTTGTCGCAAATAGAGAGCGCCCCACTCTGTTTCTTTATTTTGGTGATCATCAACCTAATATTGACCTAAAAAATTATCAATCACCTTTTAGTGATCCAGCACATATTACCCAATTCACCTTAAGGGATAATTTAACGCAAGGTGCAACCCTTTCTACTGGAGAATTAACGGATATTAATTTCTTAGGGGGAATGTTGTTAGAGCGCGCTCGTTTACCTTTATCACCTTACTATAAAGCCAATATTCAAATGCGCCATTTATGCCAAGGCAAATTAAATGATTGTGAGGATGAAAAATTAGTTAATAGTTATAAGAACTATATTTATGACAAATTAAACGTTGCCGGTGGCAAAGATAATTAATTTTCAAATTTACTGATAAAAGGTGATCGGGATTACTAATCAGTAGCAACACGATTATTGACTCGTCCTGATATCGAACAAAAAAGAGGCTAATAACTGGCCTCTTTTTATTTTATTAGTTATATCCACAGGGGTTAACTAATAATCATCAGTTATTATTCTGTGCAAAGGCGGCTAATAAATGTAAGGCTGAAGAGTAATAATCCGTATCCTTAGTTAAATCGACATTTTCAATTGCTGTTTTCATTGTCAGATCTCTTACCGCCATCATACCTGGCGTTAAGTTATAATCGGCACGCTCTTTACCATCAATGCTGATCCACGCAGGCGTCTTATCACGATCAAATTGTTGCCAATAATTCACAAAAGGTTGTAATGCGAGTTTATCTTGTGCCCATGCTAAATAAAGAGGAATGCGAATAGCATCAAAACTAAATCGTGCTGGCCATTTTTCACTCGGGGCAAGATGACCATCAGGGTATAAACTTACCCAATCACTTGGTAATTTATATTTACCAAAACGCATTTTTCTTAATAAGGATTGGCTATCGTTAATTAAATTTTTCCAGCGACTATCATGACTAACTCGATAGAAATCTTTCCATGCCGGAAAGATAAAATAGGAGGGGTTAATGATAATTTCTTCGGGGGTTTTAAAACCATTAATTCCCGGTAAGAGTACACTGTAGTTTTCTGACTTCACTAAAGTGTGTTCAAGGATCGCATGCTGAATAGAATCTGATGCTGAAAGATAGCTTTCATCATGCCATTTTTCCCCGGCCTTTAATAATGCCCAAGCAATTAAAATATCACCATCTGTTGCATTATTAGGATCGGGTGTATGTTGGTTATTTTCGGGTTCATAACGCCATTTAAATAAGCCAAGATCACCACGATACAGCGACATTGCTGTCCAGTGCCATAATTGTGCAAAGGTTTGGCGATCGTCACTCATAACCGCCATTAACATGCCATATCCTTGACCTTCTGAGTGTGAAATATTTTGATTAGCACTGTCAATGACACGCCCCTCGGGAGTAATGTAACGCGCTTTAAATTGTTGCCATCCTGCTTGGGTTTCTGTCGCTTGTGTCATTGGGGATATCATTAACATCACACTTAGTGTTAGCAAAATACCAAGTCGATGAGTCAATCGAGATAACTGTCTTATGGACATTGTCTCTTTCTCCTTCTTTTGCCGACCGCTAAATGAACTCGGTCGGCATACTACTGATTATTGCAAAATAGCCTCAAAAAATTGTCATCACACTGTTATCGACTTCTTTTAGTGTTGGGCGATTATTGGCCATAGTTTGGGATAATACATCTTTTGCATATAACTCTTGTATCCAATGAGCGAACTCTTCTTTCAGTTCGCTATTATGTAAACCATACTCAACAAAGGCTTTCATATAACCGAGTTTATTACCACAATCATGAGATTTACCAACTAAGGTGTAAGCTTCGGCAACCTCTTTTTTCAATAAGAGATCAATAGCATCCGTTAATTGGATTTCGCCGCCAACCCCCGCAGGCAACCCATCGAGTAACGGCCAGATTTCTGCAGAGAAAACATAGCGCCCCACCACTGAAAGATTAGAAGGTGCTTGTTCTGGATTAGGTTTTTCCACAATACGACGAATAGGCGCCCAGTTACCTTGTGGACAAAAAACACCTTGGCAATCAACAATTCCATATTGATGTACTTGAGTGAGTGCGACAGGTTCAACCATAATTTGGCTACGCTCTGTTTTTTGGAAGCGTTTGATCATGGCAGATAAGTTATCATGGCAAGGATCACAGTAGTGAGAATTTAATAGCACATCGGGTAGTAACACAATAAAAGGATTATCACCAATGACAGGGTGAGCACAACAAATGGCATGCCCTAATCCTAATGCTTGCCCTTGGCGAATTTGGATAATTTTTACATTTTCAGGACAAATAGAGCGAACTTCTTTTAATAATTTATTTTTTATTCGTTGCTCTAACATATTCTCTAATTCAAAGCTGGTATCAAAATGATCAGCAATTGAATTTTTAGATGAATGTGTCACTAAAATAATTTCTTCAACGCCCGCTTGTGCACACTCTTCAACAATATATTGAATTAAAGGACGATCAACTATCGGTAACATTTCTTTTGGAATGGATTTAGTTGCAGGTAACATACGTGTGCCTAATCCAGCGACAGGAATAACAGCTTTCATCATAATATACTCCTCAAATAATTATTTATATAAAAACAATACATTGTTGTTAATTGAAAATAATTTTCTTTTATTTTCTTTTCTAAAAAACTCTCTATTTAAAATATAAGTATCCCTCTCCAGATAAGAAGATTTTTATTTATTAATAATGACTTTTATTTGAAATATAGTGTTATTTAATACTCTGAATAAAAACCGTATTTATTTCCTCCTTTCTCTTTTATTGCATAAAGCTGTTTATCTGCTGACTTTAATAGTTCAGATAATGTCTTGCCATCCTTAGGGTATTCAGCAATACCTAAGCTAATAGAAGGAACGATTGTTTTTTCTTTATTGATTTTTATCGGTTTTTCCATCCCTCGCCATAGCGATTCGATGATCTCCAATAACAATAAAGAGCAAGAACGTAATCCAGCAGGGAAAAGTACCGCAAATTCATCGCCACCAAGTCGCCCACAGTAAACCTGCTGGCGTTCTAAGGCTAATAAACGCTGCGCTATCTCACATAAAACATGATCACCAATAGCATGCCCATATTGATCATTAATCGTTTTGAATTTATCACAATCAATAATCCCAAGACAAAAAGATAAAGGTGTCGCAATATTTAATCGCTCCTGTTCAATTTTCTCAATAATACTTAGACGGTTAGCCATTCCAGTTAAAGAGTCAATATAGCTTTTATTTAATAAATCATTTCTTAACTTTACTTTATCCGTGATATCTAAACTTAAAAATGCATAATGAGAAATTAGATTATTTTTATCAAAAATTGGAACAATATTAATATCTTCCCATACTTCTTGTTTATTTTTATTTGGGTGTTTTGCCTCTAATCTTATTACCTCTTTATTATCACTAATGTTAGAAAACACATCTTGATTTTCATCAACTAAATAAAATAAGTTATATCTTTTATTTTTTATACTTTCAAAATTAATATGATTAAATTGGCAGTATTTTTTATTAGCGTAGATAATATTACCTTTTATATCTGTTACTATCATCATAAATACATAATTAGTAAATTGCTTTATTAATAAGTCATTAACAATATTATTATTAATTACTAATTCACTCATTTTTTCCTCCTATGCTTATCAATAAAGCATAGTTTTTATTATTTATCTGATGAACTATTCGCATAACGAAAAATAAAGGCATCTTTTGCATCTGTAGCTTGACGGTGCACATGCATTTTATCATTTCCCCCTTGATGAGTAAGCCAGCCTTCATATAGCCCTTCTAATACACTGGCACTCGCTGCACGCCAATTAGCTTCCTCTTCATTTGCTGAAAAATGTGGCCATGCACAGTGCACTAATAGCAACTCACTCATTGCTGGAGAGATAGTCACAAAGCCCCACTTAAACAGTGTTAAAACTTGATTGATATGTGATTCTAATGACTGGATATTTTCGCTATCAGGTAATGGGTAACGTTGAGCGATATCTTTCCCGATATCCCTTAATTTATTTTCGGCCTGCGTAATATCGTTATCACTAACTATTTGAAAAAATAATAGTTGTGTCAGATCTTGCCAACCGCTTTCAAAAGGTAACTGTAATATATCGCTATCATGTTGGTTCATTACTTATCTCCTTAATTATTTAGATAAAAAGTCTGGGGTGTATTTTAGATATAACCACATATTATCTTCAGCATAATCACCCGATGTATCATGAGATAAGCTGAGCCCTAATTCTGACTCTTTATTTAAATAATATTTAGCATCGAGCCCTAAACGATAGGTAATATTGGTTTCATCTTGCTCTTCATAACGAGATTTAATACGTGAGTCACTCGTATGACGTTTGTTTAACGCATTTTGCATATAAGCATGGGTTGGAAAATAATCACTCCCCTTTTGCTTGTAACTCTGTACCCCTATCGCACCATTTAGCGATACCTCTCCTTTTTCAAAACGACGGGTATAAGCAACAGGCAAAGAGACAGCGACATAATCTTGTGGGCTGAAGTACCCCCCATGCCCTAATGAGAAGTAATTTTGGTTGTTTTTAAAGTTCATATAGTCCACATGAACACCTGCTTTGACTTCTTGTTGCTCATCTTTGTAGAAGTTTGCATAAGAGCCAAGCCAAACTTTTACCTCTTCATTACTTTCAACACTTTTCCCTTGGTAGTTATAGTATCCCCCACCAATATAAGCACCGACTTTGCCATCATCCCATGCATATTGCGCTTTAGCACCATTACGCGTGACCTGTCCCCAGGTTTCTCCCGTTATAGGATCGGTACGTCCCATATAGGAAAGTAAGCTATCTTTAATCGCTCTACGCTCTGCGGTTAATGTTAACTGTCCATTTTGGCCAATTTTTGGTGAGTAAGTCAGTCCACCAACAATAGTGGAACTATCTTTATTCAAAGGTGTTGTTCCAACATCAAAACGTGTATTGTGATCAGATAAAATCAATCCTAATTCAACACCTGAAGCCCGCTGGCTTCCCGCATCATCTGCGTTTATTTTGTTCTTTTCATCATGATTATCACTGTTTTTCGCAAAACGTTCAGCATGCTGCAATTGCCCCGAGCCAAAGCGATTAGCGCGCTCTCCAGAAGCCGTACCGCTGGTGATTGAAACGGGATTAATATTAAATTGCCAGCGCCAATCTTCACCAGGAACACTTGAGATAGCAATCGGTGCCGATATTTCAGTCAAATTTGATAATCCCTTATCACCATTACGATGACGAATAGCAATACCACCTTGTACCCAAGGAGATATCTGCTGCTCTAATTGACGAATGGAGCGTTGAACAGCAACCATCTGTTTATCTTCATTTATAGAGCCAGTCATCACACTATTTTCACTCTCTAGTGCCATTAACTGCCCTGCTGCGGTATTCACCGTACCTGTTGTGTTATTTGTCGTTTGCCATTGTGCGCTACGCAATAACGCCAATGCCTGACGATTTTCACCGTTTAATTGCGCTACTTGTGCTGCTTGTAATAGATAAGCAGGTTGTGAAGATGTCGGTATTTGTTGTAACAGTGTTTTGGCTTTACGACCGTCTTTTTGCGCCAGAGCAACTTCAATTTGTGCTTGAAGTAATTTGCTATCTCTCCCTTGCTGTTTTTCAAGGTAAGAGAGAATTTTATTTGACTGCTCTGGCATAGATTGCGCTAAATACACACGACTTAAAGCCATTAATAAGTCTGGATCATCAGGACTTACCTTTAATGAGGTGACGAGAGTTTGATAAGCGGCTTTGATTTCACCTTTTTCCCGTAAACTATCCGCTTGCGCAACATTTGTCAGTATAGCTAAACGTTGTTTCTCGGCTGCTGGCGTTTGTTGCTGTAATGCGGGATCATTAATCAAGCTCGAGGCTTGTGCATAACGTCCTAACGCATTAAACACATTGATATGCCCTGCATAATTTCCCACGGAGCCTTTAGTCCCTTTAGCCAGATCATTTTCAATCAATTGCAGCGCTTCATCTTGTGCACCACTATTTACCAGTTTTTCAGCTAATTCCCCTACATCATTTGGATAATCAGCCACTTGGTTGATTAAAGGACGCAGCGTATTGCGCATCGCAACAAGATTGCCCGTTTTATAGTAACGCTCAGCTTGTGTCAGTTGACGATAAAAACGCGCTCTCTCTAATAACGCTTTTTCCGCCTCATTTTGTTGAGGTTGACTGTTCAGTAGGGTAAAAACTTTATCCCACTGTTTTTGTTCAACATAAAAGAGAGCCGCAATATAATTGGCATCACGTGTTTGACGACGTTCAAGTTGTAAAATGAGCTGATCCGCTTGCGTTTTATCACCTTCGGCTATCATTAAACGGGCTAAATCAAGGTATACCCAATTATTTTGCGGGTTTTTACGTTGTGCCTGAGTTAATAATTGTCTTGCCTGAGTGCGATGACCATTTTCTAACGCCTTTTGCGCATCACGACGTAATCTTTCTGATGGATCAGTATTTGCCGTTAATTTTTGTCGTAAAGATGCGGGTTGTTTTGCTACTAATTGCTCAGCTTGGCTGTTTTTTCCTTGTTGAATAAGCAAGTAGTAATATGCGGAAATAACTTTTTCATTTTGACTATACTGTTGATATAGTTCAGATAATAGCTGATAAGCAGCAGGTAAATTACCTTGTTTGCGCAATAAATCCGCTTGCAATAAATGTGCTGATAATCCTTTTTCACCCGATGAGTGAGTTAAAGGTAATAATTTATCCAGTGCTTGCTGAGTATTACCTTGCTTAGCTTGTCGTTGCACTTCTCGTAATTGAGAATAAAAACCCGCATCCTCTGCTTGTTGTTTCCATTTTTGCCCTTGTTCCCCCCCTGACTGAGAGGCTTGGTTTAATAACTTTTGTCCGGTTGCCAAATCACCTGAACGTAGAGCCACATAACCTAATCCTGCTAACGCTTGAGCATCTTGACTATCGACCGTTAATGCTTGTTTAAAGTAAGTTGTTGCTTGCTTTAGGTTGCCTGTGTTTAGCGCTTCATAACCTGCTTGTCGGGCATTACCTTGTATTGCTCCTTGGTAGTGCTGTGCAATAGCTTTATCGTGAGGATTAGTTTGTAGATAAGATTGATACAGCCCTTCATCATCAGGACGTACATTAAGCCATAGTAAGGCTTGTCTTAATCCATTTTTCGCCGTTTCATCACCAGAAATCTTACTTAAAATAGCAATCCCTTCACGGCGAGTTTCTTCGTTATAAGTTAATGTTAATCCTAATGCTTTTTGTGTTTCTTTATTATCTGGCATCCGCTGAGCACGTTGTTTTAACCCAGCAATCGCTTGTGGCAACATTGCCGGTATTCCAGCCATAGTTTGATAATATTCAAGTGATAGCGAATCAGGTGGTTCATGTGTGACAAATAAGCGCTGATAGGCTTTTATTGCCTCTTCATGTTGCCCTTTTTGGGCTAATTCTCTCGCGTAACCCAATTGCTGTTCACTAAATTGAGATGAGCGAATATTTTTTAATCCCGCAATACGCGGATCTTGAGGTGCAATCCGTGCCAGTTTTTCACGCCAATAGCTGGCTTGTTTTTCATTTCCTTGTTGCGCAGTAAAAAAAGCCATTAAATACAGCGCATCTTGATTATTATTTTCCATGATCAGCACTTTTTGTAGCGCTTCAATGGCTCGTTCATCATGCGCTTTTCCATGCCAGTAATTTGCTTGCTCTATTAACGAGCTGACAATATTCGCATCTGTTGCATTAGCAAGCGTGGAATGGGTAACGCCTAATAAGCAACTGGCATAAATCACTTTAACAATCATATTAAGTGTCTGTTTTTTCATTTTATTCCCCCTATTTATCAACATGACGCTTTGATATTTCACTCAGGCGACGCGTTGAGCGGCGTTGTAACCAGCAATAAACCACGCTCCCTGTTAGCGCACAAAAACCGACTGCCAACATGCCAAGCAAATAGACATGTCTGGTGCAATACCAAAGAAATTGCTGTAATAGAGGCAGGTCTCCCTGTGAAAAATGTTCTCCTAAATGGAAGCTCATCACCGTATCTTGACCACTAATTAAAGTCAGATCCCCTTTAATAGCGGCATTGACATTTGCATGGTTCAAATCACCAATGATGTTTTTAATTGAGTCATTACCTTTTGCAGTCACTAAAACAACCACACGATCTTTAGCCCAAGGAGAGATAAAACTCATCATTCCCCGCCAATCATTTAACAGAGCAAGATAATTTGCCGCATCACTACTTGGTGATAATGGATCACCGGCTAACCAACTTTTAGCTTTATCTATCAATGAGGGAGATTGGATCTCAAGTTGGTTATTTATAAAAGAGAAGGTTTTTTGTGAAAAAGCACTTGGCAAAAAGCCGTTACTACCTAACTCTCCAATCGCCAAGATATCTTTTTGTGCTAACTGATTTTTTTCTAAGGCTTGCGCACCAAGAAAAACAGAAATATAAGAAACAGGTGTACCGGTTGAATAGCCCGATCTCGCCATTAAATTAACTAAAGTATATAGCTCTTCAGTTGTGGGGTTTTCTGGCAATAATAATGTGGTTTGAGAAAAATCTGCCCGGCGACTAAATGGGAACGATGCACCTGAAAAATAGGCTAAATTAGGCATTCTGGAATAGTGCCACGTATTTTTAAATTGTAAGGTTGATTGCGGATCAATACGACTAATCAATCCTTGGCCATCCGTTAAAATACAGGGTGCATCATCATATTCACGTAAATCAAAATAGAACTCTAATTGATTTTGACTGTAGATTTGTCGTGGATCTAAATAAAGCGTACTACTTTGCTGTGCACTCTCCATCCCTAACCACTGCCTTAATATTCCTAATGGCTCTGAACGAGAAGGATATAACGCACCAATAAATTGATGGTTTAAAGATGCAATTAGCGAAGAGCGACGGCTATTTATTTTATCTGAATGAGGAAAAACATATTGCAGATCTAAAGGTAGCGCATCTCCATCCCACCAAAAGAGATCGGGTGAGACACGAAACGAAAATTGATTAGGAGCATGATTTATTCCTTGGCGAGTAAAATCATCACGACCATGAGCTATCTCCCCCAATGTTACGGAATGATTGGTATTTAACCAACGTGGGGCATCATAATCCTGACGTACCGGAATATGTTGAGCAGCAACCGTTAATTGGTCATTTGGTGGTAATTTGCCACTATTTAATGCCCATGCAGCTTGACGTAATGTTTTTTCATCATCACCGCTAATCAGTAATAATTTAAATACGGGATCAACAGGGTTATCGACTATCGTGAGCTGCCCATTTTTTCCTGATGGTAAGGTAATACCTGCAATAGTCTGTCCGGCATAACCAATTAAAACACCATCGCTATCAGGTAGTTGATTCATTAATACAGGTAAATCTATTTGTTTAATATCATGACTAAAACTACCAAACCAAGAAGCAGCAATAGCGGCAGCTGTTACCTGCCCATTATCTGGTTTATCGGCTAAAACAATAGGTAATGAGGTCGCTGTCATTCTGTCAGGATCAAAGAACGGTAGGGGCAGTCGTTCCAAGCTATACCCGCCATTAATCCAACGACCTCGATAATTTAATGATGAATCGGGCGAAATCACCAAACTTAGCTCATCAGCTAAAGGAGGCATACACTGCTTTTCATCTAAAGCATCGCGACTGGCAAGGCGAAAACTCAAGTTGTTTATATTGGTCAACATCATTTCAGGGATCTCTAACATATACTCATGTTCTTGCTCACCTTCTTCTAAAGGCAAAAATCCCATAGGTTGACCATTTAGCATCAAATGTAACGTTTGATCGGCTGGCACTAATCCCGATGAAGCTTTCACTTTCATGGTGAGTGTCGCACTATCGATAAACAGATCATTTGCCATACGAAATGTCACGCCGGATAATAAACGTCGACCGGATAATACTATTGGTGATGGACTCCCCATCTGAGCTAATGTTAACTGCTCTTCAATATTACGCGCCTCGGAGAGTGCAACATCATCAAATAGTTGCGTACTTACTGTGGGTTGTAGTGGCGGATGAGTATAAGATGTTGGCTCTGGTAATACTTCACCATCTAGCTCTAGCATTCCTGTTGTCGCATAGCAAAAATGAATACTCGCCATGGCAATAACCGTCAGACTTAGTATTGATGTCAGTTTCTTTTTCATACCTAGTCATCCCCATTAATAGATTGCACAGAGAGAGAGGTTTTTGCTCTTTTTACCGGTGCTTTTACTTTTTGACGACGACCAAAGAACAACTCAAAAATACAGCCAGTGATAGCACCTAACTCTTTTAATGGTTTGTCTTGATATTGTGTTTGATGAACCCAAGCATCTGCTCGACCAAAGATCACCCGTACTAACTTACGGCGTAGATTTAAATCCATTGGTAAAAAAGCGAGACGTAACTGGCTATTTTCTAAACTGACCATTTCCACAGGAAGCGTAACAACATCACGTTGCACCATTAACGTAATGCTATTAACGGTACGCTGGCGTAATTCAGCTATTTTATTAATCACAATACGCACTCCCCCCATAGAAATATCTTCGGTGGTAGTTTGTAATTCAGCGCCGTCATCAAAATGTAAAGTGATAGGAAGTGATGCCTTAATGCGGGTATTTTTACGAATTTGGCGTGTTTCTTTACCTACTGCGATCGATGCCAACACAATAAATAAACTATAAGTTGCCCAAACCAAATTCAATACAATGACTAAAGGGTCGATGCCTTGAAAATCATTTAATAAATAACGAATGATGACCCATGAAATACCCATAACTAGAAGCAGTGCAGTAATAATCAAAGGGCGTACCGTTAGATAATCCATATAGCTTTTATCAAGCAAATCGCCTTTATCAGTGACATTAAATTTACCTAATTTAGGCGAGACTAAACTGAGCAATGTAGGCAGTACTAAACTAAATGCCATCACTGTTTCATAGATTTCTCCCCAGAAAGAATAGCGATATTTACCAATATTTCGTGAGTTTACATACACCGACATAATTAAATGTGGTAATGCAAAGGCAAAAATCATACTGGCAGAAGAGGCGATAATATTGAGGTTGAATAACATAAACAGTAAAGGTGCGGTTAAAAAGATAATCCGAGGCAACCCATACTGAAAATGCATCATCGCATTGAGATAACATAACCGCTGAGGAAATGTTAAGCCACGGCCTAACATAGGGTTATCAACACGAAAGATTTGTGTCATTCCTCTAGCCCAACGAATACGTTGATTAACATGTAATGCTAAACGCTCTGTTGCTAGACCTGCAGCTAAAGGAATATCAATAAATGCCGAATTCCAACCTAAACGTTGTAATTTTAATGCCGTATGGGCATCTTCTGTGACTGTCTCAACCGCAATACCACCAATTTCTTCTAGGGCGCTACGACGCATTACCGCACATGAACCACAGAAGAAGGTTGCATTCCAATTATCATTACCTCGTTGAACAGGGCCATAAAAAAGTGCACCTTCGTGAGGGCCGTTTTTGGCGGCACTTAAATTACGTTCAAAAGGATCGGGTGAATAGAAATAGTGTGGTGTTTGCACCAAAGCTAATTTTGGATCTTCAAGGAAATAACCCACCGTTGCCTGTAAAAATATACGGGTAGAGATATGGTCACAATCAAAGACGCAAATAAGCTCACCATCAGTTAATGCCATTGCGTGATTTAGATTACCTGCCTTAGCGTGATCGTGCTCTTCACGCTCAATATAAGTCACACCAACATCATTGGCGAATTGCTTAAACTCTTCACGGCTACCATCATCCAAAAGATAAACTTTCATTTTATCTTTTGGATAATCAATACCTTGTGCAGCTAAAACCGTATCACGTACCACATCTAAACTTTCGTTATATGTGGGTACATAAATATCCACTGTTGGCCATAACGAGATATCTTTTGGTAATGGCGCTATTTTTCTATTTAATGGCCAAGCTGTTTGGAAATAACCTAAAACTAAAATAATCCAAGAGTAGATCTCAGCCAAAAATAATCCTGTACCCAATATCCCTTCAATAGAGGTATTAAAATTAAGTGTGTGGGTTGCTCGCCAATACAGATAACGTGTAGACATTAACAATGATAAAAAAATCATTGTTAATAATCGTTTTTTTGACTTTTTAGAGCCAATAATAAATAACAGCAGAATATTAATTATACCAAATATATATTGTTGTTTAGCACTCATTGGCATAACAATAAGCGAAAACATTGTTATTAATAAAAAAACTGTTATTAATAGTTTAAATAATTTATTCATAACCCCGTACCTTGCCATTGCTATTATTTTCTTTTTTAAGAAAAAATTCATTCTTGGTACGATAGACCAATAAATTCTTTTAAAAAAAGAAAATACCAATAGCTATAAATTGACATAAGTCAATATTATTTATATTTAAGAGCTTGTTTAATTAGCTGATGCAATAAATAAAAATATCTTTTGCAATGAGAGCTTTTCATTTACTAGGCACTTATCTGTGGTTTTTTTTTCAAATAACTGATTATCTAGCAAACACTTACTTTGCTTATTAACTCTATTTTTTTCTTTTACTTCCGAGGCTAAATCTTGTGAATAAGAAAGAGAAGTCGCTATATTAGCTGTTTGTTTTTGTCTCTTTTTAACTTTAGATATATTCAAGAACTCTTCATTATCCCCTGATAGGGAGTCTTTATTATCCTGTTGATTTATAACGCTATTACTAATATTACAGGCTATATTACCTGTCGTTTGAGAAGAGAAATCTTGAAAAGTAAACCCCTCTTCCTGAAACTTATTTTTTAAATTATCTATATCATCATACATAATATGAACCCTTAAATAATCGCACCTAATACCTTGTCAAACAATTAAAAACCTCACCAAGATAAGGATACAAAAACAATTAAAATAAGCTTATTTAAAAGCTAACACCTAAGAGTTGCAGGACAACTTTCATTTATTTATACAAACCTAAATCATGCAGAGTAATTTTACTTGTAAAATATTTCATCTAATAAAAAAGACACTGTCTAATTGTAAGTAATGATTATTTAATTTGAATTGTATAATTATTTTAATAGGAAATACAACGCCTTCAAAATAACTATTTTTCGCTCAGATTGTATTTTATTTTATCTAACTGTGTATTTTTACTTAATACAATGTTAATGAAAAACACAAAAAAAAAGTCTCTTTTTAACGTAAAAAAGCAGGTTAATTCCCCATCTAATAACGTAATAAAACTAATAACAAATTGTATAAATTTTATAAAAATAAAATCCTGTAATTATTACCTTGTAATATAATTTATTCTAAGAAGAAAAAACATTGAGAAAAGTAATATGAAATTTTTCAGCTACTGATCTTTTTTAAATGTAAAATATGGCTCACAAAGCAAAATGCGATGTTGTTTTTTTGTGTTGATCATCATCAAAAAAAGACACATTTTTATAAGCGAAAAGTGTATTTTTTTCATAGAGTAGCTAACACATTGTCATGCTATAAAAAGAAAATAACTTTATTTATTCAGACCCATTAAGATAATCTAAAAAAAATAACTTAAAAGAGATGATTTAATAACAATATTCTTTATTGTTTATTAATAGGAAAAACAACTATCATTAACCATAAAATCAGGATAATTAACCAAGATTATATTTTACGTATTAAATAATATTGTTAATAATACTTAATAAAAAGAATAAATATACTAGATACGAATACATTAATTAACTTTAACACTATAATAACAATGAATCTTTAACTGACTGATTTATAATAAATAATGCACACCTTGTAGATACTATTACTATATACACGTATTCATACGTATATTTTTGTTTTTTTATATCATTAAATAGCACTTAACTACGTTTTTATACTAATAAAAATACATCAAATAACAACCATCTATTTTAGATATAATGTTAACGATAACATTTTCGGAACCACTCCTTTTAAGAGTATTCCTATCATATTAATCCATATTTTCTTTATTAAAATCTAAAAACTAGTCATTTTATGATAGTTTTTTCTATTAAAAATGGGGTTAGAAAAAACGTTTCACCTCCTGACAAGATCACAAAATGCGCTTATCTACGATTGTTTCTATGCTATCTTTAATAAATAGTGATAAATCTTATAATCTGTGGAAGTAATAGACAGAGAAAAAACGCGTTAACTGAAGTGATGACCATTAAGCACCATAGCTTCTTCTCTATTTAATTAAGCTACGGATTACATTTACAGGATAACTAAGAGACTGATATGTATTATGGTTTTGATATGGGCGGCACAAAAATCGAGCTCGCCGTTTTTGATAAAGATCTGACTCAAGTATGGCAAAAACGTGTACCAACGCCAAAGAATGATTATCAAGCTCTATTAAATGTTTTTAAAACACTCACTTTAGAAGCTGATAATGATTTAGGCTGTAAAGGAAAAATAGGTATCGGTGTTCCTGGCATCGTCAACGCAAAAGAAGGAACTGTATTTACCACCAACGTGCCTGCTGCCAAATATAAACCGATGATCCACGATCTGGCTAATATTCTTGAACGCCCCGTCAAAGTTGAGAATGATGCTAACTGTTTTGCCTTATCAGAAGCATGGGATCCTGAATTTCGTCATTATCCTTCAGTACTGGGTTTAATATTAGGTACGGGTGTTGGCGGTGGTTTTGTCATTGATGGCAAAGTACTCTCTGGTAAAAATGGTATTGCCGGTGAAATAGGTCACATGAATCTTAATGTAGATGCTGATAATGTGATTGGTGAGACCATGCCAAAAATATTGTGCGGTTGTGGTAGAAAAGCCTGCTTTGAGACTTATTTATCTGGTCGTGGTTTTGAACGTATGTATAAAGCCTTTAATGGCTCACCACAAAGAGCGGTGGATATCGTTGCACAATATTATCAAGGCGATGAACAGACCCAACAGCATGTTGACCGCTATATGAAAGTATTAGCCATTTACCTTAGTAATATTCTGACTGTACTTGACCCACATTTAATTGTTATTGGTGGCGGTTTATCACAATTTGACGCACTGTATACCTTATTACCGGATTATCTCTCACATTGTGTATACGGTAATACACAAATTCCAACAATAGAAAAAGCACGTTATGGTGATGCGGGTGGAGCAAGAGGAGCTGCCTGCTTAAATTTATTAGACTGAATATAATAGAAGAAGAGCCATCTAACAGAAAGGCTCTTCTCTTTACAGTAGATTCAGAAATAAAGGTTATCACCTACAATAAAGGCTTATCGTTATGGATCGTCTCTGGCTAAAAAGAAGAATTTATATTCTCAGTGGTTTAACTATCCTTCTTTTCTTATTACAAATTATAGGGAGCCTCTTCCCAGTCCATCTTCTTCAATATGGTATTATTCCAAGAAGCAGCGAAGGTTTATTCGGTATCTTTATTTCACCTTTTATTCATGGCTCATGGTCTCACCTTTTTAGTAATTTATTACCTTTTCTTATACTTAGCTTTTTATTGATGACACAGTCATTACGAGAATATTGCTATTCAAGTATTTTTATCATTATCATCAGTGGGTTATTAGTTTGGTTGTTTGGGCGTAACGCTATTCATGTCGGTGCAAGTGGGTGGATCTTTGGATTATGGTCACTGCTAATTGCCCATGCTTTTACTCGCCATAAAATTATCGATATCCTCATCGCCTTATTTGTGCTGTTTTATTACGGCTCTATGGCTTATGGATTAATCCCCGGGCAATTAGGGGTTTCTACAGAATCACATATCGCGGGCGTTATCTCTGGGTTGCTTTATGCTTGGTGTGCAAGAAAAATCATTCGTCGGAAAAGCCGTGTAGTAGAAATAATAAAATGAAATAATTACACCATCATTTATCAATAACAAGTTGATAAAATTGATATATTAATACCAATATTTACTTTAATATGCATTTTTATAGGAAGAATTGAACTAGAATTAATCTATCTCTAAGTGAATGTTTAAACCAATAAGCGAGCCTATTATGAAAAAAATACTAGTTTTATTAATTGGTAGTACATTGGCTTTTGCATCTCAAGCCAATTCAAACCAACAAAATAGTGGTGGTTTTGTCGCCCCACAAAGCGCTATCACCACCACAGAGCAAGGTGGATTTAAAGGTCCTTCAATTAGCGAAACCACCGTTGCTAAAGCAAAAACACTTTCAGATGATACTTGGGTTATTTTAACAGGCAAAATCACCAAAAAAATTGGTGATGAGCTTTATGTTTTTGAAGACACAACAGGTGCTATTAATGTTGAAATAGACCAAAAAAGATGGCGTGGTCAAACCGTTACGCCTGAGAATACCGTAAAAATTGAAGGTAAGATCGATAAAGAGTGGACAAGTACTGAAATCGATGTAAAACAACTGAGCATTGTTAAATAACTATACTCTTTAAAAAGACACATAAAGATTAAAACATTATGTGTCTTTTTATTTATTCCCTTCTTTTATCCTTATCCATTGATACTTCCTCCATCAATTATCATCGGATTATGAACAATATAGCGCCACCGTTTTATTGTTAGCTTTGTCACAAAAGCTTTTTTGATTGTTTTTATTTTAAGTAAGAAAAAATACTTAAATTACGTAATTATTAAATATTTTTTATAAAAAAACAAAACACATCAAAAAATGACGGCTATAATTTGATAAATTACTATACCGCCATAGGAGGATGTATGTTTAAAAAATATTTATTAGCAATTTCTTTATTAGCATTATCCAGCGGTACTACTTTAGCAGCTAACCCTATTGCTAAATTAAAAATCACAGGAAGGATCAAGCCTCCGACTTGTACTATCAATAATGAAGAGCAAGAAGCCACAATCATCTACAACTTTGATATCACTCCAGGTCTTTTCCCTGAAAAGGGTGACTTAAAGTTAGCAGGTCAATCAAAAAACATTGTTATTTCTTGTGATTCAAGTACTTATTTAGCTTTTGTTGCAACAGATAATAGATTAGGAACACAGAGCCAAGAAAGTGAAGCCTTCTTTGGTTTAGGTCACTATCAATTTAAAAATAAAGATGATGGAAAAAATGCAGAAACAAAAGTGGGCTATTACACCATCAATATCAGCAATGCCACTGTCAAAAAAGAAGATGGTAGTAAGTTTGAAAAAGCTTATATCAAATCTAACAACGCCACGACATCAGTTCCTAATACATTAATTCATAAACAAAGTGAGTATGGTTGGGCTTTGCCTGGTAAGACATCTGTTGCAGGAAAATCTTTTGCTGCTGACTTTGAAGTCAAACCCGTCATTAATAGCCAAATGAAAAAAATCGAAGGCGAAGCTGAATTAGATGGCTTAGCCACTTTGACATTTCAATTTGGTATTTAATATTAATAAAGTGTAAGGTATTTAACAATTACCTTACACTTTTTATTATATGTTTTTTCATTCATTATAATAAGACTCGTATTTAAATACTCAAACAAAGAAAGTAATTTATTAATTATCTTATTTTGATTTAAATAACATTTAATGACTATCTTATTAAGATTAAAATATTTAATTCTTATCTTTTTTATGCATTTAAAGTTTATTTAATTATAAATACTATTTTTTATTTTTTATCAGCGTATAATTATTTGTAAGGTATTCTTATTAAGATAATAATATAAATAAGCAACTTAAAAAGTTGAGAGCATTTTATTATTTTTGAAAAAATAAAGTGCATTAAAAAGGTATATATGTATCGAATTAAGATATATATATACTTCCACTGGAGGATGTATGTTTAAAAAAAGTTTATTAGCTGTTTCTTTACTTGCTCTAACAAGTAGTGTTGCCTTTGCTGCTACACCTACTGCTAAACTAAAAGTTATCGGTACTATTCAAGCCCCTACTTGTACAGTTAATGGGGAAACAAGTGAGACTACTGTTGAATATAAATTCGATGTTAGCCCAGGCCTTTTCCCAGCAAAAGGTAATCTAACATTAGAACCAATTTCACACAACATTACTGTTACTTGTGATGCTAGAACCTATTTAGCTTTTGTTCCTACAGATGATAGAGCAGGTTCAGAATTAGAAGCAAATGCGGCTAACTTTGGTTTAGGTACACACCACGAAACAAACAAAGAGGGTGAAGCTGTAGATACTAAAGTAGGTTTCTATGGTATTACCATGAAAAATGCGACAGTAAAACCAACTGCTGATGCAGAAGAAGCTAAAGTTTCTGTATTCTACAATGGTGCTGTAAACAGTTCTCAAAGTCTTCAAAAAGAAAAAGTGTTTGCGTGGGCTAAAAGCTCTAGCGATTTCTCTGCCGGTGAAGTATTTGCAGCTGATTTCGAAATCAAACCAACTATCAATAGTGAACTAAAAAATAGCGGAGGTGAACCTAAATTAGATGGTTTAGCAACTCTTGCTTTCCAATTTGGTATCTAATTTAATTAAATTAATCTAAATTAATTTAAAATAGAATGTAAGAAATTAAACTAATTTCTTACATTCTTATTTTCCACAAAAACAACCTTCTCGATAATATCAAAAAAAAACCATCAAGAAAAAAACCTATATTTTAGGTATAAAATATAGAAACTCCATCAAATAAAGAAAATCATTTTCTGATAAATTATATTATATTTAATCTTTTGTTAAATTATTAATGCGAAAAATTTAACCAAGGGTGTTAATATTTATATATACGAGTATAATATATAAATGCAATCTTATTTAGATGATTTTTATATACTTTGAGTCACTCTAAAAACTTGAGATTTTTATTATTTAAAATCAAACGATATGAGAGGTTATAAATAATCTTTTTAAGATAGTTTTATATCGCTCATGGAGGATATATGTTCAAAAAAAGCTTATTAGCTATTTCTTTACTTACTTTATCAAGTAGTATCGCTTTCGCTGCGACACCAACCGCTAAATTAAAAGTAAGTGGGGATATCCAACCACCAACTTGTACCATCAATGGCGAAACAAGTGAAACTACTGTTGAATATACTTTTGCTGTAACTCCTGGCCTTTTCCCTGCAAAAGGTGATTTAACATTAGAGCCTCAATCAAAAAATATTGTCGTAACTTGTGATGCAAAAACCTATCTAGCTTTTACTCCTACTGATAATAGAGCTGGGACAGAAAAAAAAGAAGGTGATTCTTATTTTGGTTTAGGCAGTTATAAGATGGCAGTCGATGGAAAAGAGGCTGTTGATACTAAAGTAGGTTACTACACAGTTTCAATGAAAAATGCCACAGTAAAAGAAGATTTGACTAGTGAAGAAAAGAAAGTCTATGTAATGGATTCTAGATATGGCAGATCTACTTCTAAGACACTAGTAAAAAATGATTCATTAGGTTGGGCTCGTAGTAATGCTAATGATTATGCTGACGGTCAAGTATTTGCGGCAGATTTTGAAGTCACACCAACCATCAATAGCGCACTAAAAAATAGTGATGGTGATGCTAAGTTAGATGGTTTAGCCACATTAACATTCCAATTCGGAATTTAATTAAAAAAAACGTAAGAAATCATTTGGGTTTCTTACGTTTTTATTTAAATATTTTTATAAATTATCAGATATAGAAAGTCTTTTATTAATTATCTTATATAGACTATATATTTTAGAGTAGCCGATTTGATATAGAATATAAAAACCCATTTTAAAATCACCAATTAAATTACAAGACTGTTTTTTATTTTCTATAAGCGTATAATTAATTAAAAATTATTATAAAGGTCGAATTAGTTAAATACATCAGAAAAAGAAACTACACTAGCTGGCTTTAGGTTATTATGAATATTATAAAATCTTTTTATTTTACCTTACCATTTTTAAGTATTTCATTAGTATCAACATCTGCTTTTGCAGATATTTATAACGATCTAGCACCATCATTTAATGATGATTGTTTTGTGTCACAAAAAGATATAACCATAGAGTATCATAATCTTAAAGCTTATATGTTTAAATCTAATGAAAATAATAAGTTAGATGATCGTTATACATTAATAAATATAAGCTGTCCTTCACCTGTTTCACCTGTACTATTTTCAATAAAAGCAGATGAAAAAATGGGAACAACCACAGATAATGATCAAACTCATTTTGGCCTTGGCACTATAAATACAACAGGTAAGATTGGTTTTTTCCAGGTATCTATTGAAAAAGCAACAGTAGATGGCATTGATGTTAATATTTATGAAACAGATAACGAAAATAATATTGGAATAATAAAAACAAGCCCACAATTAAAAATAGGCACTCTAAACGGATTTAGTCAAGATGGTGTAACACCTTCGAAAGGGAATAACTATCAATTAAAGTTAAAAATTTCACCAACAATTTATAGTTTAAAAGAAACAAATGGCCCTCTTGTCGATGGTGGAGAACTTTCAGGCTCTCTATTATTCGATTTTTCATTTGGATCTTAAAATTTAAAAACGCGACGTTTTACTATGGGGTTCATTATGCATTTTCGATATCGTAAAATGATATTTTTATTATTAGCTTATCTAATTAACAATAATTTAGCATTAGCTGATAATAAAAATATCGAGTTTGATATTGACTCACTTAAATCTCTTGGTTATGGCAGTGAAATCGCTGATTATTTTAAAGAAGGAAGTCATTTTCTTCCTGGTTATCATGATGTAACAATTATAGTAAATAGTAGCCTTAACTATTCTGATAATATTCTTATTAATGAATCAGGTAATCTTTGCTTAAATAATCAATTAATAGATAAGCTGAAATTAAAAAAAAAGAGATAAATTCAGATTGTGCTGATTTTTTAGAGATATATCCTAAATCAGATATTACCTATCACCCAAATAACAACTCTATTGATATCACTATTAATGATGATTACTTCGATCAAAGTGCCTATGGTAATGAATTAACCTATGGTGGCTTAGGGGTATTCAACAACTATAGAATCTATGGTATGAAGTTAAATGGCTCTAATAATAGGAATTTTTATCAAGGTGATTTTAAAACAGGTATAAATTTTTATAATTGGATTTTACGTAATAACAGTAGCTTTTCTTCAGGTGATGGGAAAACTTACTATAGATTTAATGAAACAACGCTTTCACGTACAATAGAACGCATCAAAGCCATTTTACAATTAGGCCAAATTACATCTAATAGTGAGTTATTAGATAGTGCTGATGTGAATGGTTTTCAATTATATTCAGATAGTAGCTATCAAAACAGTAAGTTGACAGTTCCTATTACTGGGATGTCTGAAAAACCGGCTACCGTTGAAGTCACACAAAATAATCGATTGTTATATAGAACGATAATACCTGCAGGCCCTTTCCAATTAAATAACATTAGTGGTGTATCATCAAGTCAACCATTACATGTCAAAGTTATTCAAGATGATGGTACTATTCAAGAATTTGATGTTATTACATCAAATAAAGACTTAAAAAATCCACAGAGTAGTACCAGCTTTAACTTTTTTATGGGGAAATATAGAAAAAACTCAAGTGATGAACGCATACATACTCCTTTTATTACCGGTTTTGAAGGTGGCATTAATTATTTAAATCATAATTTTCTAGGGGGTATGGAAATATCATCAAAATATAAGTCCATTGTAGGTAGCGTAAATAGCGTTTTTGGTGAACATCGTCCTTTATCTACTGGCTTTGGTATTAAATATGCATCTTCTTCTAATAAAGGTGATGGCTTCCAAGCAAATGCTAATTTAAGTTTACCTGTATCAGTATTCTCTCTAGGCTTATCAACAATATATCGTTCACGCAACTATTCCACACTCTATGAATCTCTACAAATAGATAATATAGAAGACCCATTAGATGATAATCTTGCTAATAATCAGACAAAAACATCAAGCTCATTATCTCTAAGCTTAGGAAATCAACGTTATGGATCACTGAGTTATAGCCTTAGCTATAGCCAATATTATGGTGATAAAAAAGACAATTATTCAAATACCATTTCTTATGGAAAAAGATTTCCATTTATGTCTTTTAATATTAGCTATCAAAAAAGTAGTAATTTTGAAGATCGTACATTTGTAAACATCAACGTACCTATTAATAATTCATCATCATTTAGTACTCAATACCAACATTATAAAACATCATCTTTAACAACAAATTATAGTAATTATCATAATGATTTATTTAGATATTCTATCGGGGCAACTGCTGATAAAGACAGTAAAGATAAGAATATTAGCGGTAATATCAATGCAACAACCGCTTACAGCCAAATTAGTGCGACAGGCTCCTTTAGTAATAGTAATCAAAAATCGGCGATGCTGACAGCATCTGGTGCTATTGCTTATAGTGATGGATTATTTGCTACTTCTCCTGTGGAGTTAGGAGATACTTTCGGTATTTTACGTGTTCCAGGACAATCTGGTATTTTAGTTAACTCTATGGGTGGTGGTACGACAATAACTAATCACTTTGGTACCGCCGTTATTCCTAACTTACCTGTAAATAAAAAAACAACTGTTCTATTAAATACTAAAAATTTACCACTCAATGTTATGTTAGGCACAACATCCTTTGATATTGCATTGGCAAAAGGTACTGTTTTTTCTCGTGAGATCCCTGTCAATACAATGAAGCAAGTTTTATTAGAAATAAAAAAACCAGATGGTAAACCTGTTAATACAGCAAATAGTGTTATTGATGATAAGGGAAATCTAATAGGTGTTATTATGGGGGACGGTAATGTTATAATAAGTAATGAGCAAATCGGTAAGCCACTAAAAGTAAAATCAGATAATGGTGACATCTGTTCTGTTGATTATTCAGTTCCAGAAGAATTTAATCCAGACTTTTTATATGAAAAAGTTGATGCAATTTGTAAGTAATACAAAGAGGATAGTCTAATTATGAAAATACTAAAAGGAATGATTTTTCTCATTCTATTAATAAGTCATTTTTCTCATGCTAGTTTTCAATTGGAAACCATGACTGTTATTTTAGATTCAGAAGAGCCAAGAAAGATTTTTAATGTTAAAAATACGGGTAGTGAACCTATTTTATTATCAACAAAAGTCAGCGATTTAGATAAACAACACGAAATAGCAAAAAATATTATTATAACTCCACCTATTACAAGAATAGAGCCAGATCAAAGTCAGAATATTAATTTTATTTTAAAAGACGGTATTGAATTTGATGATGAACAAATTTTAAAAGCCTCTTTCCAAGGTATTGGTGTTGCAAAGGTCAATTCAACAAAAATGCCTATCAGACAAGATATTGCGATGTTAATTATTCCAAAAGGGTTAACCATAGAGCGTGAACCTTGGAAAAATCTAGAAGTAAAACAAGTCAATAATCAATTAATATTAAAGAATAATGGTAAACAAGTTATTCGTATGGCTCCCGCTTTTAGCTCTTTACCAAGCAATAACGGTTATAGTATTGGTCAATTTTATATTCGTCCTCAAGAAGAAATTAAAGTTGATGTAAAAGAAAAGTTAACAGAAATAAAAATATCACCTTTAAGTCGTTATGGATTTAAATTAGCAGGTGATATTAAAATGAAAGTTAATAATTAAAATAATTAATATATAAAGCCTTGATATGTTATATCAAGGCTTTTTTATTTATGTAGACATTTATATTATTAACCCTACATATTTATTTTTACAAAAATCTACACGCTTATACTTTATTTGAATTGACCTTCCTGTAGGGGGAAAGATTATTGTTCTCTGTATTCGTATCTATAAGGAATACATGATGAAAAAATTACTTTTTCCCTCTCTCTTAGTATTGTCAACGGTTAGTGGTACTGTACAAGCGGCAAATCATGCTGTAGTTGAAGTTTATAAAACCGAAAATTGTGGTTGCTGTAATTTGTGGGCTGATGGTGTAAAAGAAGCGGGCTTTGATGTTAATGTCAATATTGTCTCTGAAACAGAATTAATGCAAAAATATCAGCAAGCAGCAGTCCCTGATAATTTATTAAGCTGTCACTATGCAACATACCAAGGCAAAGACTTAGTCGGACATATTCCTATCGATAGCTTAAAAAATATAGACTTAATGGATAAAAAGCAAACAGGCATTGCTGTTGCAGGTATGCCAGCGGGTAGCTTAGGTATGTATGCAGGGGACTATAAAGAACCTTATCAAGTCATTGCTTTTGATAAAGCAGGTAATCAATCACTATTTAAATCATACAATTAATTTTTACACTCATCATATTGATGTAACAAGAATATTTCTCTCCTATTATATTATTCTTATTTTATTTTCTGCCTGTACTAAAACAGGCAGTTTTTTATTTTACTAGCCTTGGGACTACCGGATTTTCTGGTGACGATTTTAAAAATGACATACAAAGAGCACCTAAAATAACCAAGAGCATAATCAAATCAAAACCATCAATAAAAGAGGCAACATGTGCTTCTCTTATTACTAATGCCATCGTTGTTTGATAATGTTCAGCAATATTCCCTGCTAATTTTTGCTCACCAGTTTGTATGTATCCTCTTAACAAATCATAATGAGTATCATATGAGATCCTCAAATAAGTATTGATAATAGCTCCTGCAAGGGCTGGCATTAATACTCTCGCTATCGAAATATATGCCCCTAAATGTAACGCTTCTTGTGGCTTGATATTAGTAACAAATGAGGCAATTAATCCGATAAGTAGCAAACATTCCCCCATTGCTTGCATAGATATGACAATAAAGAAATCATTAGCTCGCCACTGATAATCAATTTGATGACCGATTAAACATGCACCTCCAATAATCATAATACCTATTAACATCATTAATCGTGGCTCTAAACGCCGTGCAAGAAAAATAGCTATTGGACTACATAATAGATAGATAAAGAAGGCAAGATTGGTAACTTGACCTATTTGTAGTGGTTTCAACCCACCAACAACACTCAAAAATGAAGGTATAAATAACGAATTAGGTAACATCAAAAAGCCATATAAACAGGCAATAATAAAGCAGAGCCGTAAATTACTATCTTTGATCCAATTTAAGTGGCCAAAGCTTTGTTTATAAATATAAGCTCTAATAATAAATGTCCCCATCAGTATAGCGCTACCGATTAAGCAAGACACGACCAGCCCAGAATCCCACCAACCTAACAATTCACCTTGAACGACACCAATATATAATAGCGTTAATCCTAAGCATTTAAGCGCCATTCCTCCCCAATCACTTTGAGCGAGCAATGATTTATTAATAGGTGAGAGTGGCATTCCCCACCAGGTAAAAAATAGGATGACTAAGGTGAAAATAGCGGATAACCAATAAATCCAACGCCAATTCAATATGTCAACAAATTCTCCTGAGATCCCCACTCCCGCATCCATTCCTACAGAAACACGTAAGCTATAAGCCGCCATAACGATTAGCCAAACACTGGGATTTAAACTTTTTAAGGCTAATGAAATCGTCATCGGCAAATAGACTCCGATACAAAATCCAATCATAAAATGAGCAATAAAAAGTCCGCCAAAACCAATCTGTTGTCCTATTATGGGAACCGCTAATCCACAACAAAAAAGGATAAAACTCGCACTGATTAATATTTTTTCTGCGCCATAAACCACCATAAACCAAGGTACAAGAGTCATACTGATCAATTGAGCTATATTAAGAGCCACATTCAACCAAGATCCTTGGGCAACATCTAAACCAAACACGCCTCTTAAATCCGCTAACGAGATAGAAAACATACGTACAAAGAGTGTTGATAAAATAGCCCCGGTAAAAACAGCCATAACAACAAAAATAGGACGATGATTTTGTGCTGCTGATAATAATTTAATCACTGCGCTCCCCCTCCTCTATAGGAAGGCTATCTGTGTCAATTTTCACTTGCACAGACATACCCGCTCTTAATTTAGCTAAGTGTCGGTTATCACTATTGAGCGTGATATAAACCGGAATACGTTGTACTACTTTAGTAAAATTACCACTGGCATTATCAGCAGGAATAAGTGCTGATTCACCACTACTTTGTGCGCCGATATATCTCACTTTTCCTGAAAAAACATCGGTAGGAAAAGCATCAACTTTGATAGCAACAGATTGTTCTGGCTGTACTTTTTTTATTTGTGTCTCTTTTAAATTGGCAATAATGTATACATCGTTAATCGGTGTTAAAGTCACAATTTCGCTACCCGCAGTCACAAGGCTACCGATATTGACTTTTATTTTATTTAATTGCGCATCGAAAGGAGCCTTAATAGTCGCGTATGAAAGCTCCGTTTCAGCCTGCTGATACTGTGTTTGAGCGATATCTTTTTGTGCCAGACGTATTTTTTCTTGAGATTTTAGTAATACCAGTGCTTGTTTAGCCTGATCCCACTCATTTTTCGCAGCACTTTGTAATTTCATTAAACGTTGCAAATCAGATTGAGCATCTAAATAATTTTGTTGTGTGATTGCCCCACTATTAATTAAATCTTTACGCAACATTGGGCTGCGCTTAGCTTGGGTAACATCAATAACTGATGCTTGATAACGATTAGCTAATTTCTCAATATTTAATTGATATTCTTTAATTTCTTCAGTGAGATTATCTAAAGCTAATTGGGCTTTTTGATACTCTGCTAATGCCGCTTGCCGATTTAATATTTGTTCTTTCTTATTAATTTCAGCAATGACCTCACCACGTTTTACTACTTGGTAATCCTCTTTATTAATCTGAGAAATAAACCCAGTCATTCGTGATTTCAATATCGTTGAGTCCGCTTTTATGTAAGCGTTATCTGTTGTTTGATAACGAGCATCACTCCACCAGCGATCCCAATCTGCAGTCGCTATACCAATAAACGCAACAACACATATCACAGTGATCCAAGGTGTATAAACCATCACTAACTGCATGATTTTTTCTTTTTTTGATTGAATATTTTCCATCTTTCTACTCCTAAGCGAAGCTTAGTGATATTTAACTTTTGCTTTAATCTAACATTGTTAGGTTTGATAAATATGTTAAACTAACATTGTTAGATAGAAAAGAGGAAAATGAGAATTATTTATGAAAAGCCCTAAAATTGATCGATTAAATGTGTTGGATACGGCGCTTTCTTTGCTGGAAAAAGAAGGGATTGAAGGCTTAACAATGCGAAAACTGGCAGATGCATTACATATAAAAGCCGCCTCTCTCTACTGGCATTTTGATAATAAACAAACGCTTATTGAGGGAATGGCAGATCGTATAGTCAGTGAAGTCGCTGTTGATTTTCACTATAGCCAAGATTGGAAAGCGGATCTAAAACGTCTAGCAACAGAGCTAAGAGAAGCTTTTTTACAACATCGTGATGGTGCTAGAGTTTTTGCCGGAACCTATGTGATTTCTGAGAATGTGTTACGTATAAACAATACGCTTATTACTTTAATTATGCAGTCTGGTGCATCTGCTGAGTTAGCGAGCAATATGTCGATGACCTTACTCTATTTTATTTTAGGGTGTTGCATTGAACAGCAAGCTATCACGCTTATTGATAGTGAAATTTTAATGCAAAAACGACTCGCTTTTGAACAAATTGTACGTGATAAATACCCTCAAACTTGGCAAGTAAGAGAAATTCTTTTTGCTGATGATTTTGCCATGCGTTTTAATTTTGGCTTAGAGCAATTAGTCACAGGGTTTGAACACCAATTGATGACACCATGAGGTTGGTTTAAAAAGGCCGTTTGTAACTAAACAAACGGCACTTTATTTATACTTAATAACCTATTTATCGTTAATAATCCGTTAGTACAAAGCTACACTGGTCCATAACTTATTGCGGTAGCAATACCAATTGCAGCCATACCTATCACGACCCAAATCATTAAAATAGGGAATACAAATTTAACCCAACGCGTCCACGGCACTTTACCTACCGCCAGTACCGCCATAAGTACACCTGATGTTGGGGTAATAATATTGGTAAAGCCATCACCGAGTTTTAAAATAAGGACACCGGTTTGACGTGTAAGATCAAGAATATCGAGAATAGGCACCATAATAGGCATAACAATCGATGCTTGTCCCGTTCCTGATGTGACTAGCAAGTTAAATAGTAAATTAAAGAAATAAAGTAATTGAGCGCCCCAAAAGTGAGAGGTTTGCTGTAATGGCACTAATGTGGCTTGTACAATAGAATCAAGCACTCGTCCTTCATCTAAAATAACAATAACCGCTCTGGCGATCCCCACCACCAATGCCCCATACACTAAAGATTGAGCACCTTTCATAAAGGTTTTGATATAGTCATTAGGGGCAATTTTAAACATAGCCGCCACAACAATGCTCATCATAATAAAAATGGCTGATAGATGTTCAATCCCCCATTTATATTCAAAAGCGCCATATAAAAACAATCCAATAAACGCTATAAATACCACCAAACTCAATTTTTGCCTCAATGAGAAGGTGCTATCTAATGATTGAGTGTGTGGCTGTTCATAATCAGGATCATCTTTAGCTATTCCATACATATAACTGGTCGTTGGATCATTCGCAATACGTCTGGCATACCAGACAATATAAGCAATAGTGACAACAATTAAGATAGCGAATAATACAACTCGAAAAATAACACCAGAAAAAAGAGGAACTTCAGCTAATGTTTGTGCAGTACCTAAAATAGTTGGATCTAATACACCAACCGCATTACCTGCATAATAGCCTAAATAAACAACTGCAACCCCCGTAATAGCATCAAGTTTCATTGATCGCGAAAGGGCTATTCCTATAGGGATAAACGCAATAACGGCATTGGCCGCAAGCCCAAGGGATGACAACATACCAAAAATAAAAGCAACCGTAATAATAAGAGCTTGATAATTACCTTTGGTTTTAACAATAAGCGCATTAATACCTGAATCAATAGCACGGGTGCGATCATAAATGGCAATCGCGCCACCAATCATAAAGATCAAGAAAATAATACTGGCAGATTGTTTTAACCCTACAGGGATTGCATAAAACACATCCATCAATGAAGCTGGATTTTGTGCAACATAATTAAAGCTATTAGGGACAACGCGGTTTAATCCATTAACGGTTTCCCGCTGATAACTTCCCGCGGGGATCAAATAGGTGGCGATGGCCGCTAAAATAACGATGCCAAAAATAATAATAAAGGCATCAGGCATAGCCCATTTTATTTTTTTACTCTTTTCCATACATTCACCTTATTGAGACAGACGCTTAATAACATTTGCAAATAGCACTGTCCTTTCGGTCAATGACGGTAAATCGAGATATTCTTTATCACTATGTTGATAGCCGCCAATAGGGCCTAAACCATCAACACTTGGTGTGCCCACACCGGCAGTAAATGAGGCATCAGATCCTCCCCCGGTTGAAATATCTTCAATAGCTAAGCCAATTAAATCCGCTTGCTGTTTAATGATTTCTATTAAATTGGCACTTTCAGGTGTTTTCACCATTGGAGGGCGATTAATGCCACCTTTTAGCGTTAATTTAACCCCCGCTAACACAGGTTGACTACAAACTTCTCTGACTTGCTTATCAATTTCAATACCCTGCTCATCCGTTGAAATACGCACATCGATTTCAGCTCGTGCATGGGGAGCAACCGTATTGACAGATGTACCACCAGAAATCAGTCCGACATTAACGGAAAGACCTTCATCATGGCGAGAAAGCGCATGTAGGGCCTGAATTTTGTATGAAAGCTCTTGAATAGCACTAATTCCTGCTTCTGGTGCAATACCTGAGTGAGATGCTTTCCCTTCAATCAACAGCTCATAAGTTCCAACACCTCGACGAGCGCTAACAATGGCACCATTCGCACGAGCAGGCTCCATAATTAATGCATAAGCTTTATTTTTTGCATATTTTTCAATTAAATGACGCGATGTTTTTGACCCTATTTCTTCATCACAGTTAAGCAATATTTCAACATTTTGATAAGAGAGATCGCCACTTTGTTTGAGTGCATTAATCGCATAGTAAGTTAAAACATGGCTAGCTTTCATATCAATAACACCGGGGCCATAAGCACGGGAGCCATCGATACTAAATGGGCGCTCTGCTACTGTGCCTTTAGGAAATACGGTATCTAAATGTGCAGCAATAAAAATTTGTGGGTTTGTGGCATCTTTATGAACTAAACGGTAGTTATTCCCTAGTTGTTCATTTTCAAATACTTCAACAACAAAACCTAATTTTTGGTAGCGTTGAATTAAAAGATCAGCGACTGTATCAACCCCTTGTTTATCATAAGAGCCGCTATCGATATTCACTAACTCCTTTAGAAAATCAACCATTTCATCATATTGTGAATTAATTGTGTGTTGCATTTTATTTACCTCTTGTAATTATAATTTGTCTTTTTTAGCTAGATATTTAAATCAAGATGGCCTTTATCAACTGCAATAAAATGCTTGATAAAAAGCATTAGCCTTAAAATAAAATGTGGATTTATTTATCAATAACATCACATTAAACTTTACATATATTTAATATGATTGCATCTATTTTTTAAAACCATAATAACAATTAATTAAATAGAATAAGATCTGCTAGAAATCACATGATAGAAATAGATAAAATAATCTAAAGCTAATAAGAACATTGAAAAATAGAAAAGAGGTTTAAGATAAAATACTTTTTACTATTTTATCTTGTTTTTAGAGAGCATTATTTTAAATAGATTTATTTTGTTTTTTGATAAAACCTAAAAAAACAAAATAAAACCAAATTATTTTTTATCAAACAAACAATAAAACCAATAAAATAATTTTTTAACACACTGTATTAAGAAAAATCGCTCTATTATTAAAATAAAAACATTTATTTTCAATTTTATTTGATGAAAAAACAATACAATAAAACTCGGTAATAAATTCATCATACAATATAAAATATGTATGATAATAAAAGGTATTTTATCTTATCTAATAAAATTTATTGATTAATAAATAAAACCACTCTTTTTTTATGCGTTAAATGATGATCTTAAAATCGTGTTTTATATTAGTTTTATTTACTTTTTTTAGTATCTAACGTTGAGAGCCAAGCTGCTTTTGCGGTGGTATTTATTGTGATGACATACCTATGTCATAAATCTCCCTTAAAATTGACATCACAATAACCCATTTTTTTAATGGTAGGATGTTCTACATTCTCCCCATTCGCCGTTAATAATGATTTCACATAGTAGGTCTAAACATATGAATAAATCGGTTGAAGCAGTGATTTTAGATTGGGCTGGTACAGTAGTCGATTTTGGCTCTTTCGCCCCCACACAAATTTTTGTCGATGCCTTTGCTCAAGCCTTTAACTTTAAAATAAGTTTATCAGAAGCACGAGGGCCGATGGGGATGGGTAAAATCGATCATATTCGTGCTTTACTTAACGAGCCTAATATTCGTACTCGCTGGACAGCCCAATTTGGTCACCCACCAAGTGAAGAAGAGGCACAGCATATTTATCGCACCTTTATGCCGTTACAAATTGCACAAGTGGTACATTTTGCTAAACCGATTGAGGGAGCACTTGAGGCTATCTCGACCATAAGAGCACAAGGAATTAAAATCGGCTCTTGCTCAGGTTATCCTAAAGCCGTCATGGATGTATTAGTACCGAAAGCCGCTGAATATGGTTATCAGCCTGATTGCGTGGTTGCTAGTGATGAAATTGCCGCCGGCTCTCGCCCAGGCCCTTGGATGGCGTTAAAGAATGTGATTGAACTGGGTGTAATGAGTGTAGCACGCTGTGTTAAAGTCGATGATGCAGTAACAGGTATTGTCGAAGGGTTAAATGCCGGCATGTGGACTGTCGGGTTATCTGTTTCAGGCAATGAGTTTGGTGCCACCTTCGAACAATATCAAACAATGGAACAGGCAGAAATAGAAAACCGTAAGCGCATTGCTGAAAATAAACTACGTACCGCTGGTGCTCATTATATTATTGATACCCTTGCCAATTTACCTGCGGTGATAGAAGATATTAATCAGAGGATCGCTAATAATCAAAAGCCGTAACTATTATCCAATACCAACGCCCAATAAAGCAGTAATGGGCGTAATTGGTAAATAGAGAATATAAAGATATATCTAGGTATTCTTTAATATGAAAATAATACTCCGCACTTTTATATTTCTATATTTTATTTTTTTATTAATATTGATTAATATTCTTTCCATATCTGACTATGAATGGATGATTGGTGAAGGTGATATTGATAATCTTTGTCAACTGCCACTCAATGGTAGATATGTTATTGAGCCTATATTGATATTAATACCTTGTATTACATTACTTTTTTTAGAAAAAAATAAAAAACTAAGATGGGGTTATGTTACAATTACTGTTATATATATCATATGGTCATTTTATTTACGTTTTAATTTTTGCTGAAAACTGACCTTCCCTATCCCCCAACGCCATCTTTCTCAATGGGAGAAATTTAGTTTTGATAAAAATAGAACCAGTAAAATTGATATTATCTTCTATTGCAATTCTATTTATAGCTATTTTTTCAATTTATATATCAACAAGTTACTACATAACCTATTTTCTAATGGAAGATAGAATTCTATTCTCATTTCAAACAGGGCTCTTAGTTTTTGCAACGCCTCTAATACTCTATTTCTCATATTATAGTTTTATTTTAGGATACCAAAAAAAGTTACAAAAAATGAATAATAAAGTAGCTGGTATATGCGCAGGAATAGCAATAGTTGGTATCGTTTTTAGCTTTTTCTTTTCAATTTATGTCGGTCTCGATTTAACCTCTAAAGGCTATTATCGTTGTTATAAGTCATCTGCTTTTGCACCAAATGAATATGTTATTGCAAAAGAGATGTGTAAAAAATAGACATCTCTTAAATCTGATAATGTGTACTAATAGTTTTCATAGTCAGATATGCTACTGAGCCTATATTGATATTAATACCTTGAATTTTATTACTTTTTTTAGAAAAAAATAAAAAGCTAAGATGGGGTTATGTTACAATCACTATTATATATATCATATGGTCATTTTATTTACGTTTTAATTTTTGCTGAAAACTGAAAAGTAGGGAAACTTTAGTCATGGTTAAAATAAACTCTCTAAAAATGTATTTAATTGCAATATTCCTTTTTTCTTTAGCTTTGTTTTGTTTCTATGACTCCATAATCTACTACAAAAATTATTTTATGATGAAAGATAGAATTCTATTCTCATTTCAAACAGGGTTGTTTTTTTTTGCAGCCCCTTTGATTATCTATTTTTCTTATCTAATTTTTATTTGTGGATACACAAAAAAAACACAAAAAATGAATAATAAAGTAGCGGGTATATGCACAGGAATAGCAATAGTTGGTATCGTTTTTAGCTTTTTCTTTTCAATTTATGTCGCTCTCGATTTAACCTCTAAAGGCTATTTTAGTTGTTATAAATCATCTGCTTTTGCACCAAATGAATATGTTATTGCAAAAGAGATGTGTGAAAAATAGACATCTCTTTTTTATTCTCTCTTCGTAACCTGTACATTATAATTAAAAAATAACTTCACATCCCTAATGCAAGATTAATCAAATAGTTGACGAATATTTTGTTCACCTAAACCAGGCCCAACACTCATTCCTAAACCCGTTCGCATCAATACTGCAGTGACTTTTTCACTCGGCGTTAAAATTGAAATCGGCTCCTTTCCTTTTGCCCCATAAACCCCTTGCCAACGCTCTTTTACTTGAACCGAACAACCTAATGTGTGCTCAGCTAACTCTATCAGGAGGTTATCAACCTCTTCGCTGTTAAAAGGCTGTGCATCTAAGCTATATTCATGAGAATCACCAATAATAAGATCGCCATAAGGAGTCGGGGTAATTAATAAATGAATACCATACTGCTCAATCAACGGCGATTGCATTTTAATTTCTTTCGCTAAAGCCTGTGCCTCAGGTAAATCGGCAAATGCACCATAGTGAGTACAACTTAATCCCGTCATTAGCGCATGCGCCAATCCAATATTTTGCTCTGCTGTCACTCGCAACATCTGCAGGCGGCAAACTATAGGATCAAGCTTTTTTATTTCGTCAGCCAGTAATGTTTGATAATCGTGCCCTGAGCAGACAATGATCTTTTCTGCACTAAATGTGCCATTACTGGTGATCAATGTCCCCGTATCTACATCAATATCCCGTACTAATGTGGAAAAATAACTCGTTACATTAGCTAAGCTGCCTAAATAAGCCGCTAACTGTGGGATCGCTTCTCGCGAAAATAGCACCTGATCTTCTTTGCCATGCAACGCCGCTTTATGGTGTTGCAATTGACCACCATAAACCGTGGCTAATTGTGTTTTAGAAAGTAATTCACAATCATAACCATAGGTTTTAGCTCGACCATCGACAAAGGCTTCAAGAACAGCTTGCTCAGATTGTGTACGTGCTAATAGATAAGTCCCTTTTTGACGCGTTAAAAATTTAGCCTGTTTGGCCATAGTTGCCCAAATTTCACGACTATTTTTCGCTAAATCTAGCATTTTTCCCGGCGCTTGACCCAAAATTAATCCGTGACCAAAATTACGTACAGAAGCGCCCACAGGCGTGTAACTGCGCTCAAAAATAGCAACACGTAAACCTCGCTGAGTCGCTGCATACGCATGAGATAAACCAATAATGCCCGCACCAATAACCGCAATATCAAATTTCATATGACACCCTAAACAAGATAGAGTGCATCGCACCCTATCTATTAATTAATAAAGTAAAAAATAATTATTTTGCACTCTTACCGTCATAGCGCTTACGCCATTCAGTTAAAATGGTGTCGCGCTTTTCAGCTGCCCAAATAAAATCATTTTTAATTAAACGTTGAGCATAATCGCGAGGTAATTCTGTTTGGCTTACGGGTACACTGGTATTGGCTAATACAGCAAAATTAGCACTATAAAGCTTCATCGCTTCCTTTGAGGCGGAAAAGTCAGCCAATTTTTGCGCGGCATCTCGCTTATTAGTTCCTTTGATTATCGCCGTTGCTTCAATATCCCAACCCAATCCTTCTTGCGGTAATATGATGTCTAGTGGTGCCCCTTGTCGTTTCAATTGGATCGCCGGATATTCAAAGGATATGCCTATCGGGTATTCCCCCGATGCAGCCATTTTGCAGGGTTTGGAGCCAGAATGAACATATTGACCAATATTCTGATGCAACTTGTCCATATATGCCCAACCCTCTTGTTCACCAAATATTTGTAACCAAGCACTTACATCTAAAAACCCAGTGCCTGATGATGCCGGATTTGGCATAACGATTTTGCCTTTGTATTCAGGCTTAGTGAGATCTTGCCAAGAAGTGGGTTTAGATAACCCCAATTTTTGTGCTTCTATCGTGTTGTAGCAAATCGTTGCCGCCCAGACATCCATACCAACCCAAGTTGGCGGGTTGTTGCTATCACGAAATTTCACATCAATATCATCTAACTGCGCCGGAGCATAAGGCTCAAGCATATTTTGCGCTTTTAATATTGCTAAACTTGATGCAGCTAATCCCCACACAACATCGGCTTGAGGACGATCTTTTTCTGCTAATAATTTAGCGGTGATAATCCCCGTTGAATCTCTTACCCATTTTATTTTTATATCAGGATATTTAGCCTCAAATGCTTGTTTATAAGCTTGTAATTGTTCACTTTCTATTGCGGTGTATACCGTAATTTCAGTCGCTGCAAAGACCGTTCCCGCAGAAAATAATAAGCTGGTGGCAAGTATCAGTTTTTTTAACATCATGCGATTTTCCTAGTATTGCTATGTGAGAGAATTAAACCTTTAAATTTATTGTTTAGCTTCACGCTGATGCCACGCTTGTGTACGGCGAAGAACACCTTGCGAAGCAATAGATAACAATATCGAAACTCCTGCCGAGGTGGTTAAAATCAATGTCGACATAGCTGCCGCGCCACCAATATTGCCCGCATCATCCATATTTAATACCGCAACCGCGGCTAAAATAGTGTCTGGGCTATAAAGGAAGATCGCCGCGGAAACCGTTGTCATAGCAGAAACAAATAGATAACGATAAATATCTAATAATGCCGGCAAACAAAGAGGAATAGTGATACGCCAAAAGTGACGATATAAAGGCGCTTTTAAGGATAATGAAGCTGCCTCGAATTCTTTATCTAACTGGCGCAGTGCCGTGCTCGCAGTCATATAGGCAGTAGTGAAAAAGTGTGCAATGGAGCACAGCACTAATAACACCATACTGCCGTATAAAAAGTTCAGTGGATTATTCGGTAAGTTAAAGAAAAATACATACCCTAATCCCAACACTAACCCCGGAACGGCCATCGGTACAAAACTTAACATACGTAGCAGATTGTTAAGCCAAGAGTGAGAAGCCGTTTTCTCTATTAAGTAAGCGCCCATAAAGATCAGAAAGCAGCCGATAGTGGCAGTGTAAAATGCCAAAATAATACTGTTGGTATAGGCGAGCCATCCCCCAGGCAATCCTTCAAAATTATAATGACGTAACGAAAACGATAAGTTATAAGGCCAGAACTGAATAAAAGAGGAGTAAACGGCCGTACCGAATACCAATAAAAATAGCGCGCAAATAAGCATCACAAATATTAGATAAAGCGTGTCACGCTGAAAATTAGCTTTTGGTAAATAGAATTGGGCACGCGAGCTCATTGCATCACGTTGACGTTTACGTAACCAAACATCGACACCGAAGGTCAACAATGCAGGTAGCAATAACAACATACCGATTAAAGCACCGCGGCCAAATTGTTGCTGACCAAGCACGGCTTTATAGGCTTCTAACGCCAGTACTTGATAATCTCCGCCGACGACAACCGGAATACCAAAGTCAGTAATAGTTAACGTAAATACCAAGCACAATGCTGCGAAAATCCCATGTCGGCTCGATGACCAAGTGACACTACGAAAAGTGCGCCAAGAAGACGCCCCTAAGCTAGATGCAGCATCAAATAAACGAGCATCAGACATGGATAATGCGGAGAGTAAAATCATTAGCGCATGAGGGAAAGTGTAGATCACCTCACCAAGCACTAATCCCCAATAACCATAAATACTCTCTGTGAGTAAGCTACGCAATAGCCCTTGGTTACCAAATAGATAAACCAATGCTATACCCGGTAGCATAGAAGGAGCGAGTAAGGGTAATAGTGATATTCCACGCCACAAGGATTTAAAAGGAATCAAGGTGCGATGTAGAGCATAAGCAAACAGGTAAGCCAGTGGCACAGTAATAACAGCAACGCTTAACGAAACACTAATACTGTTACCCACCAACCACAGAAAATTAGCACTGGTGAACAAATCAATAGCGGCCTGAAAACCACCACCTTGTGATATATCAGGCGTAAAACCTCGCCAGAAAATAGCCAATAAAGGCAATAAAACCCCAAGAGTAAGTAAGCAAATAATAAATAACTTACCACCAGCAACAAACAAACTATCTAAACGATTAATAGATTTGGTAGGTACTATCACTGACATTATCTCGCTACCTTACGCAAATATGTGTAGTTCATTAGCCGGTAAAGTCACTTTAACTTTACCGTTTTGAATACTATGTAGCTCAGCAGCAGAGATCTCGGCTTGTAATAAATGTCCCGGTAAATGGTCTAATTCAAACTTCATAATGCAACGACTTCCCAAAAACACCACATTTTGTATATTGGCATCGTATTGATTATGTTTGTTTTGTATTGGGTTAATTTTGATTGATTCAGGTCGACAAAAGAGACGCCCTTGATTATGAGGTACTGCAGTATGTTTTAATTGGACTTCTCGTGAGCCAATCATCGCCTCACCGTGCTGATTTCTATTGAAAGGTAACCAGTTACCTTTTCCTACAAACTCTGCAACAAATGGTGTTTGTGGATGGTTGTAAATCTCTTCACTACTGCCGTACTGCTCAACTTTGCCGTTATTCATTACAGCTATCCTATCGGCCATCAGCATGGCTTCATCTTGATTATGAGTGACCATTAGCGTAGTGATATTTAAGCTTTGCTGTAAATTACGTAGCTCCACACACAAATGTTCACGCACTTGTGCATCTAATGCCGACATTGGCTCATCCAGTAATAGTAAAGAAGGGGCAGGAGCCAAAGCACGAGCCAATGCCACGCGCTGTTGTTGACCGCCAGATAATTCTCCTGGATATTTTTTCTTTCGGTCTTGTAAACCAACTAACTCCAGCATTTCATTAACGCGATCTTTAATCACATTACGAGGCTGACCGGCTAAACCATACGCAATATTCTGCTGTACCGTCAGGTTAGGAAATAATGCATAGGACTGAAATAAGATCCCATAGTCACGGGCTTGAGGGGGAAGGTGTGAGATGTTGTTATCGTAATTAAAGATACTACCGTGATCTTGTGTTTCTAATCCGGCAATACAACGTAATAATGTGGTTTTTCCACATCCAGAAGGCCCTAATAGGCAGACTAACTCGCCTTGTTTAATCTCTAAAGAAACACCATCTAAAGCAATAAATTGATTAAATCTCTTTTGAATATTCTCTACACGAATATGTGGCATTGAGCCATTTTGTGAGTTTATATTGAACTGTAACATATCGCTTACCACGCCAATTTATGATGATTGACTAGAGATTAAGCGACAATGATTAAAGTTTTATGAAAATTTAAAACTGATTTATATTTTTTTTAAATGACTAGTCACTAGACTATTATTACAAAGATAAAATATAGATTTTAAATTTATATTGTAGAAAGATTATTAATAACATCTCTATTATTTTTAGGCGTTACATTAAAAAGATACCTTATTGATTTTATTTTAATTTTCTTCGATATATTTATAGTAATAATATATTTATCTGATAAAAAAATAAAAACCTTACGCACTTTTTAATCTATTCACTTTTTACACTGGTATTTATTTTTGTAATGTTTTTTAATAACAAAGAACTTAAAAATAATAGTGAGTTAAAAATGCCCCGCACCTAAAATTAAGATACGGGGCAAAATTGGCAATAAACTATTAAATAATATTACTCAACAGTCACTGATTTAGCCAAGTTTCGAGGCTGATCGACATCAGTCCCTTTAATTAACGCCACATGATAAGAAAGTAACTGTAATGGTACAGTATAGAAAATTGGCGCAATTAACTCTTCAACATGAGGCAGAGAAATCAGTTTCATTGTTTCACTTTCTTCAAAGCCAGCATCTTGATCGGCAAACACATACAGTAAACCACCACGAGCGCGCACTTCTTCAATATTAGATTTTAATTTCTCTAATAATTCATTATTTGGCGCTACGATGATAACGGGCATATCAGCATCAATTAAAGCAAGAGGTCCATGTTTTAATTCACCAGCCGCATAAGCTTCTGCATGAATATAAGAGATCTCTTTTAACTTTAATGCGCCTTCTACCGCTATTGGATATTGATCACCACGGCCTAAGAAGAGTGCATGACTTTTTTCTGAGAAGTCTTCTGCTAAAGCTTCAATCACTTTATCTTTAGACAACATACTTTCAATACGGCTCGGTAGTGCATGAAGCGCCATTGCAACTTGTTGTTCAAGGGCTTCAACACCTTTAATGCGTCCCATATAGGCCACTAGCATTAATAAAACGGCCAGTTGCGTTGTAAAGGCTTTGGTTGAGGCAACCCCAATTTCAGCCCCTGCTTTAGTCATTAACACAAATTCAGATTCGCGTACTAAAGAAGAGCCAGCCACATTACAAATTGCCAGCGATGATAAATAACCTAACTCTTTTGATAAGCGTAATGCCGCTAGAGTATCTGCCGTTTCACCTGATTGAGATAAGGTTATCAGTAAACTATTGCGACGAGTCGCTGGTTTGCGATAGCGATATTCTGATGCAATTTCCACATCACAGGGGATCCCCGCTAAAGATTCAAACCAATAACGCGATACCATACCTGCGTTATAAGATGTACCACAGGCAACGATTTGAATATGTTCCACTTGAGATAAGATCTCTGGTGCTTTAGATCCTAACTCACTAAGATCAATACTTTCTGCTTTTAAACGCCCTTCAAGGGTGTTTTTAATGGCTAAAGGCTGTTCGTAGATCTCTTTTTGCATATAGTGACGATAAATACCTTTGTCACCCGCATCATATTGCACATTCGATTCGATAATATCACGATTAACTTCTTCGCCATTAACATCATAAATATGCACATGACGACGAGTAATTTCGACAATATCGCCTTCTTCAAGGTAGATAAAGCGGCGAGTAACAGGCAATAAAGCCAGTTGGTCAGAAGCAAGGAAGTTTTCCCCAACACCAAGACCTACCACCAGTGGGCTTCCTGAGCGTGCTGCCACTAATAGCTCTGGTGTACGACTATCCATAATGACAGTACCGTAAGCACCACGTAATTGAGGGATCACACGCTGTACGACTTCACGTAATGTGCCGCCTTGGCGCTGTTCCCAATTGACTAAGTGAGCAATAACTTCAGTATCAGTTTGAGAGGCAAACTGATAGCCCCGGTTAATTAACTCAGCTTTTAGCTCTTGGTAGTTTTCAATAATCCCATTATGTACCACGGCAATAGTGCCTGAGACATGAGGATGAGCATTATCTTGACAAGGTTCACCATGGGTTGCCCAACGGGTATGAGCAATACCTGTACCACCAATAACTTGTGTTTTTTCTGCTTCTTCTGCCAGCATCTGTACTTTGCCAACTTCACGCAGACGTGTCATATGACAATCATTATCTACAACAGCTAATCCCGCTGAATCATAACCGCGGTATTCTAAACGACGTAAACCTTCAATTAAGATTTCTGCGATATCGCGTTGTGCAACTGCACCTACTATTCCACACATTGTGTTATTCCTAAAACTGTGCGTTTTTCGCACTTGATGTCTTTATACCTGATTATTTTGTTCCCCAAGCCATGGTAGAAAACGGGGATATTTTTGTTTTTAGAATAATAGCGTACAAGAAAAGGGCGATAATGAAATATACGCCCTTATCTTAAAATTATTGTTTTTTCTTCACCGGACGTTTCCAGCCAGAGATATGTGTTTGCTTCACTCGGCTAATGACTAATTCGTTTTCGTTGACATCTTTTGTCAATGTTGTACCTGCACCAATTGTTGCGCCATTGGCCACGCAAACGGGGGCAACAAGTTGAGTATCAGAGCCGATAAACACATCATCACCAATGATAGTTTTAAATTTATTTGCACCGTCATAGTTACAAGTGATAGTGCCAGCGCCAATATTCACATTAGCACCCACTTCTGTATCACCTAAATAAGTAAGATGACCCGCTTTAGAGCCAACGCCTAAACTGGCTTTTTTCATCTCAACAAAGTTACCAACATGAGCTTTGTCTGCCAGCTGTGCGCCGGGGCGAAGACGAGCAAAAGGCCCAACAGTACACTCTTGCGCTAAATTTGCATCCTCGATCACCGTATATGGGCTGATAATCGAACCATCACCGATCACACAGTTTTTCAGTACACAACCCGTACCAATTTCAACGTTATTACCTAAAGTGACTTCACCTTCAATAATAACATTAGTATCAATCACCACGTCTTTTCCGTGAGTTAGCGTACCACGTAAATCAAAACGAGCCGGATCAAGTAACATTACCCCTTCAAGTAATAAGCGTTCAGCTTGTTCTGTTTGATAAATACGCTCTAATGCGGCAAGTTGTAAGCGGTTATTAACCCCTTCCATTTCGCTATGACGAGTAGGGTGAGCGGTTTCGATTTTACGACCTTCTTGGTGTGCAAGCGCAATAATATCAGTAATGTAGTACTCTTTCTGAGCATTGTTATTATCAAGCTTCGCTAACCAGCGTTTTAAATCGCCCCCATTAGCAACCAATATACCAGTATTGATCTCTTTAATTTTTAATTGTTCTTCAGAGGCGTCTTTTTGCTCTACGATACCAACAACATCGCCATTTTCGCGAACAATACGGCCATACCCCATAGGGTTATCTAAAATAACGGTTAATAAACCAATGCCACCAGCAGGTTTTACCGCAATTAAACGCTCTAAGGTTTCTTTAGTGATAAGCGGTACATCACCATAAAGCATTAGGATATCTTCATCATCAGCAAAGAAAGGTGCGGCTTGTTGCATAGCATGACCGGTACCTAATTGCTCAGCTTGTAGCACCCAATTGACAGGTTGTGAACCTAATGTTTCTTTCATAAGTTCACCACCGTGCCCATAAACAAGGTGGGTTTGTTGAGCACCAAGGGATTTTGCGGTATCAATGACATGTTGCACCATGGATTTGCCCGCAAGTTTATGAAGAACCTTAGGTAACTGTGAATACATACGGGTACCTTTTCCCGCAGCAAGAATAACAACACTTTTAGCTGAATTAGACATAATTAACCTGATAACTCCCGTAAAGAATGGCAAGTAAACCTGTTTATGCCAAATAATACTACATATTTCGTTACACAAAATATTTCTGAAAGCAAAAAAGCCAGTTAGCTATAACTAACTGGCTTTTTATTCATGGACTGCCTATTTACATTAGCGTCTAGTCAATTCGATTACACGTAGTTTTGCAATCGCTTTGGCTAATTCTGCTGATGCTTGAGCATAATCAACATCACCATGAGAGGATTGAATGTGTTCTTCAGCTTTACGCTTAGATTCCAACGCTTTCGCTTCATCCAAATCACGACCACGGATAGCTGTATCTGCCAGTACAATGACGCCTGTAGGCTGAACTTCGAGAATACCACCTGAAAGGTAGATAAACTCTTCTTCACCCGATGTTTTTACGACACGTACCATGCCCGGTTTTATGGCAGTTAATAACGGGGTATGCTGCGGATAAATACCGAGCTCACCTTCGCTACCAGTTACCTGAATATGTTTGACTTCGCCGTCATATAAATGCTTTTCAGCGCTGACAACTTTCAGGTGGAACGATGTATCGGCCATATCAACCTCCCGTCAGCCGTATTAAAGCTTCTTAGCTTTTTCTACTGCTTCTTCGATAGTACCAACCATGTAGAACGCCTGCTCTGGCAGGTGGTCATAATCACCGTTCAGAATACCTTTAAAGCCACGGATTGTGTCTTTTAGGGAAACGAACTTACCTGGTGAACCGGTAAATACTTCAGCAACGAAGAATGGCTGAGATAGGAAGCGCTGGATCTTACGCGCACGCGCAACAACCAGTTTATCTTCTTCTGACAGTTCATCCATACCTAAGATAGCGATGATGTCTTTCAGTTCCTGATAACGTTGCAGGATAGACTGAACACCACGAGCAACATCATAGTGCTCTTGGCCAACTACCAGTGGGTCTAACTGACGACTGGTTGAATCCAGTGGGTCAACCGCAGGGTAGATACCTAACGAAGCAATTTGACGGCTCAGTACCACTGTCGCATCTAAGTGAGCAAAGGTGGTTGCTGGGGATGGGTCAGTTAAGTCATCCGCAGGTACGTATACCGCCTGAACAGAGGTGATAGAACCTGTTTTGGTTGAAGTGATACGCTCTTGCAGAACACCCATCTCTTCAGCCAATGTTGGTTGGTAACCTACCGCTGATGGCATACGACCTAACAGTGCTGATACTTCTGTACCGGCTAAGGTGTAACGATAGATGTTATCGACGAATAACAGTACGTCACGGCCTTCATCACGGAATTTCTCAGCCATAGTCAGACCAGTCAGTGCAACACGCAGACGGTTTCCTGGTGGCTCATTCATCTGACCGTAAACTAACGATACTTTGTCAAGAACGTTAGAATCTGTCATTTCATGATAGAAGTCGTTACCCTCACGAGTACGCTCACCAACACCAGCAAATACAGAGTAACCTGAGTGCTCGATCGCGATATTACGGATCAATTCCATCATGTTAACTGTTTTACCAACACCCGCACCACCGAACAGACCGACTTTACCACCTTTAGCAAATGGACAGATTAAGTCCATAACTTTGATACCGGTTTCAAGCAGTTCTTGAGAGTTTGATAACTCTTCGTAAGTTGGTGCTTCACGGTGGATTGACCAACGCTCTTCGGTTTCAATCTCACCTTTCATATCAATAGGTGTACCCAGAACGTTCATGATACGTCCTAAAGTCGCTTTACCTACTGGTACTTCAATTGGGTGGCCTAAATCTTCAACCTTTAAGCCACGGCTTAAACCGTCTGATGTACCCATTGCGATACAACGAACGATACCACCGCCTAACTGTTGCTGAACTTCCAGCACCAGTTTTTCTTTACCATTCATAACCTCAAGAGCGTCGTATACTTTAGGGACGCTATCCTGAGGGAACTCGGCGTCCACTACGGCGCCGATTACCTGGACAATCTTTCCAGTAGCCATCTTGAATCCTCTACGTAATTCGTAAACCTAGCTGTTATACCGCGGCTGCACCAGATACAATTTCTGTCAGTTCCTGAGTAATGCTTGCTTGGCGTGCTTTGTTGTACACCAATTGCAGTTCTTTAATCAGATTACCACCGTTATCTGTAGCGGCTTTCATCGCGACCATTCGTGCTGCCTGCTCACTCGCTAAGTTCTCTACGACGCTCTGATAAACCTGCGATTCAATATAACGACGCAGTAAAGTATCCAGTAACGTCTTAGGATCAGGTTCGTACAGATAATCCCAAGATTTTTCTTTCAGTTCTTCATCATCACCTGGTGGTAATGGTAAAACTTGCAGAATTTTAGGCTCTTGGGCCATGGTATTGATGAACTTATTTGCCACCACATACAGTTTATCTAAACGACCTTCGTCATAAGCCTGCAACATGATATTGACTGGGCCGATAAGGTCAGATAGTTGCGGATCATCACCCATACCGGTTACTTGACCGACAACATTCCCACCTACAGAGGCAAAGAATGAAACGGCTTTAGAACCAACAAGGGCTAAATCTACTTCTACACCTTTATCAGACCACTCTTTCATGTCTGCCAGCAGTTTTTTGAACAAGTTAATGTTCAAACCACCACACAAACCACGGTCGGTCGAAACAACCAGGTACCCGACACGTTTAACTTCACGCTCTTCGAGGTATGGATGTTTATATTCCAGATTCCCTAACGCAAGGTGACCAATCACACTGCGCATGGTTTCTGCATAAGGACGGCTGGCTGCCATGCGTTCCTGCGTTTTACGCATTTTCGACGCGGCGACCATCTCCATCGCTTTAGTGATCTTCTGTGTGTTTTGCACACTGGCGATCTTCGAACGTATCTCTTTTGCGCCGGCCATTTCTGCTTCTCCTCATGAACCAGACGGCCTAATGATCATTATTAGGCCGAATAGTTATTACCAGGACTGAGTCGCTTTGAAGTTGTCTAGCACGCCTTTCAGCTTCGCTTCGATTTCTTCGTTATAAGTACCGGTCTGGTTGATTTCTTTCAGTAAATCAGCATGTTCACGAGAAGCATAAGCTAATAAAGCCGCTTCAAATGGCACAACTTTTGAAATTTCAACATCTTCCAGATAACCACGTTCTGCAGCAAACAGAGATAAAGACTGTTGTGCGACAGACATTGGTTCGTACTGTTTCTGTTTCAGCAATTCAGTCACTTTCTGACCGTGGTTCAATTGTTTACGGGTAGCATCATCCAGATCTGAAGCGAACTGAGAGAATGCTGCCAGCTCACGATACTGCGCAAGTGCAGTACGGATACCACCAGAAAGTTTCTTCATAATCTTAGTCTGAGCTGCACCACCTACACGAGATACGGAGATCCCTGGGTTAACAGCTGGACGGATACCTGCGTTAAACAGGTTAGATTCTAAGAAGATCTGACCATCGGTAATAGAGATTACGTTCGTAGGAACGAATGCAGAAACGTCCCCTGCTTGCGTTTCGATAATAGGTAACGCAGTCAGTGAGCCGGTTTTACCTTTAACTTCACCGTTAGTAAAGTTTTCTACATACTCAGCGCTAACGCGCGCTGCGCGCTCCAATAAACGGGAGTGCAGATAGAAAACGTCACCAGGGTAAGCTTCACGTCCAGGTGGACGACGAAGTAACAGTGAAATTTGACGGTATGCGACAGCCTGTTTAGACAGGTCATCATAAATAATCAGAGCATCTTCACCACGGTCACGGAAGTATTCACCCATTGCACAACCCGCATAAGGAGCAAGGTATTGCAACGCTGCTGATTCTGATGCAGAAGCAACAACAACAATGGTGTTTTCTAACGCGCCATGCTCTTCTAATTTACGAACAACGTTCGAAATAGTCGATGCTTTCTGACCGATAGCGACATAAATACATTTAATGCCAGAGTCACGCTGATTAATAATCGCATCGACAGCCAGAGCAGTTTTACCTGTTTGGCGGTCACCGATGATCAATTCACGCTGACCACGACCAATTGGGATCATGGCGTCAACGGATTTATAACCCGTCTGTACAGGTTGGTCGACTGATTGACGGTCGATAACACCTGGAGCAATCATCTCAACAGGTGAGAAGCCATCATGCTCTACAGCACCTTTACCATCAATAGGTTCACCCAGTGTGTTAACTACACGACCAAGTAGACCACGGCCAACTGGAACTTCCAGAATACGACCTGTACATTTAACTTTCATGCCTTCTGCTAAGTCAGCATAAGGACCCATCACAACCGCACCAACAGAGTCGCGCTCTAAGTTTAATGCGATAGCGAAACGGTTACCCGGCAGTGCGATCATTTCACCCTGCATAACTTCGGCTAAACCGTGGATACGAATGATACCGTCACTAACGGAAACAATCGTACCTTCATTGTGAGCTTCACTCACTACATTGAACTGAGCAATGCGCTGCTTGATCAGTTCGCTGATTTCAGTGGAATTCAGTTGCATATGCTCCAGTCCCCTTAAGACTGCAAGACGTCAGTTAATCGCTCTAAACGGCCACGAACACTACCGTCGATGACAAGGTCACCGGCGCGTATAATCATGCCTGCGATAACGGACTTATCAATTTTGCAATTCAGCTTCACTTTGCGTGATAGACGTTTTTCCATCGCTGCAGAAATGTTAGCTAGCTGCTGTTTAGTTAGCTCAATGGCAGAAGTGACTTCAACATCAACCGTTGACTCGAGTACTGCGCGCAATTGAATAAATTGGCTCAATACTTCCGGCAATGTTGATAAACGGTCATTCTCAGCCATAACACGAATTAAGTTCTGAGCATGTTCATCAATTTGATCGCCACAAAGGTCGATAAAGATGTCAGCCAGTTTTTCTGATGCTAAAGAACCAGAAAGTAATTCGGTTACCTGCTCATTGCGTGCAACTTCAGCGGTGAATGCCAGCATAACCTGCCATTTATCGACAGCCTGGTTTTCCACAGCAAAGTCAAAAGCTGCTTTGGCGTAGGGGCGAGCTACCGTTGCTATTTCAGACATGCCCCTCCCTCCTTACAGTTCAGCGACCAGTTTATCAACGATGTCGCTATTAGCAGCTTCATCCACGGAACGTTCAATAATTTTCTCGGCACCAGCGATAGCCAGCATAGCGACTTGTTTACGAAGTTCTTCACGAGCACGTTTACGCTCTGCTTCCAATTCGGATTGAGCTTGTGCAACGATCTTACTACGTTCTTGCTCTGCTTCAGCTTTAGCTTCTTCAATCATTTGAGTGCGTTGTTTATTCGCAGACTCAATGATTGCTTGTGCTTCAGCTTTTGCTTTCGCTAACTGTTCGCCTGCATCGGCTTTCGCTAAATCTAAGTCCTTTTTCGCACGTTCTGCAGAAGATAAACCGTCAGCAATTTCTTTTTGACGTTTTTCAATGGCCGCCATAATTGGTGGCCATACATATTTCATGCAGAACAAAACAAACAGGACAAATGCGATGGCCTGGCCGAGGATTGTTGCATTTAAATTCACAGCACAATACCTCTTTCTTGGTTATTAACTAACTTGATGTTTTTACTGCTCATCACCATCATTAGGCGACAGCAAACATCACGTAAAGGCCCAGACCCACAGCAATCATTGGGATGGCGTCAACCAGACCCATAACGATAAAGAACTGTGTACGCAGAAGAGGGATCAGATCAGGCTGACGAGCAGCACCTTCTAAAAATTTGCCTCCGAGGATTCCGATACCGATTGCAGCACCGATTGCAGCTAAACCCATCATAATAGCGGCAGCCATGTACAGCAGATCCATACTCAGGTTTTCCATGACAGTCTCCAGTTTGTTTCAGTTATTTCTTTAAAGAGTTAATAATTAATGTTCTTCAGATGCCATCGACAGATAAACAATCGTTAGAACCATGAAAATAAAGGCTTGTAACGTAATAATCAGTATGTGGAATATCGCCCAAGGTAGGCTTAATAACCACTGTGACCACCACGGTAACAGACCAGCAATAAGAATAAAGATCAGTTCACCCGCATACATGTTACCAAACAGTCGAAGACCGAGTGAAACAGGTTTTGATAGCAGGCTTACCCCTTCCAGAATTAAGTTGATTGGAATAAATACAGGGTGATTAAAAGGCTGTAACGTCAGCTCTTTAGTAAACCCTTTTACGCCCTTCATCTTAATGCTGTAGAAGAGAATCAGGATAAATACACCAATTGCCATCGAAAGAGTGATACTCACGTCAGCAGTCGGAACGATGCGTAACGCTGGTAACCCTAAGATGTGTTCACCGATATATGGGATAAAATCAATTGGTAATAAATCCAGGGCATTCATTAACAGCACCCAAACGAACACAGTCAATGCCAAAGGTGCAATGACTTTGCTCTTCCCGTGATACATATCACGAACGCTGCTATCAACGAAACCAATGACCATTTCTACTGCAGTCTGGAATTTTCCCGGTACGCCACTGGTTGCTTTTACTGCTACTTTTCTAAATATCCATAGGAACAAAAGCCCCATGAGTACAGAGAAGAAAAGTGAGTCAATATTTAACACCCAGAATGATGGCGTATTTTCAGCATGGGGATTGACCAACTCGAAAGTACGTAGGTCCAACTGAAGGTTATTCAGATGTCCACCTATGTAGTCTCTAGTGGTTAATGCTTCTCCTGATGCAGACATGATGCCAATTACCCTTTTGTTGTTAAAAACGCTAACCGTTTATGACGGCTGGTGCAACGACCTGCATAACAAGCACCGCTAAGTAGGTCATGACCAGTGGTGCAAATGCCGCTTTAAACACTCCTAAAGCAACTATCAGCAAGGCTATTGATAATATAACCTTCAACCCTTCACTGAAAGCAAAAAGCCAGTTTATGCGAACTGAAGCTTCATTTTCATCTACTTTTTGTAAGCGTAGTAATAATAAAAATGCAATATTGGGTAACCAACATGCAATTCCACCTAAAAAAGCAGAAAAGCTCCAGTCTGTACTCTTAAAGTAGAAACCCGCACTGAGAATAACAAAAGTCATAAACTGCAAAAATAACAGTTTCAGTGCAACTTTCCCGCTGTAGAGGGAGACAGACATGACGTTTGTATTCTCCAGACTCGCTATCGTAAAAGGTATTACTGAATAATGTATCAAACTGTCTTTGCTATAAAGTGTCAAGTGACAAAAACGAGCAAATTATACGGGGCGTGGCAATGAATTCAATCAATAAGTAGCGAAAAAGTGAAGAATAATTTAAATTTTTTATGAAGGTTCCATTTATGGAAAATGATTAGCAACAAAAAGCGCAAAAATAATCAGCATAAACAGAAAAAATAATGTGATCTAGAACACACAAAATAGTATATAAATAAATTTTATTTCATAAAAATTATAATAGAGTTAACAAATAACTGCCTTTTTCTGAACAAAAACAGCCAAAAAGAAAAATAATTAATGATTTTTCAATTAAATAAATTAAATATTTTTGAGAATGCATAAATTTATTAATTTATTTTAGAAAGAAAAATAAAAAATGAGGGGAATACAGGCAATTAAATAAAAAGATAATTATTTGTTACTTAATTGTAAAATATGGGTAAATATGGAATGACGCTATTTTATCCCTTAAAGTAAATAGCGATAACATTGTAAATGTTATCGCTAAAGCACAAAAAATGAAAAAAGAAGCCGATGAATAGCCGTCTACAGTTTAAAAAATAACCAGATGACGCTGTTCATTCAATTCGGGGATCGCTAAATTAATCACCTTTTCAGGCATCTTTAAACCATTTTCAGAAAGCTCATCAAGTTCTTCTTGATGAATCTGCCCTTTTAATGCATAAAAACGCCCGTGTTCTTCAGTGACTAAATGTGAACACCAAGAAAGCATATCTTTCATTGACGCAAAAGCACGACTAATCACACCATCAAATGGTTTTTCTACTTGATACTCTTCAACTCGATATTGCACAGGTTCGATATTATGCAGAGCTAATTCATGCTGAACTTGCTTCATAAAACGAACGCGTTTACCTAAGCTATCAAGTAACACAAAGTGGTGATCGGGACGCATTATTGCTAAAGGAATACCGGGCAATCCAGGCCCTGTACCAACATCTATGAAGTTGTTTCCTTCAAGGTATTGACTCACAACTATGCTGTCTAAGATATGACGAATAAGCATCTGTTGAGGATCTCTGACAGAGGTCAAATTATATGCTTTATTCCATTTATCGAGCATAGCAACATAAGCGGTTAATTTTTGAGCTTGAACATCAGTTAACTCAATATTGGCTTGCTTTGCCAGCTTTTTTAACCGATTAAGTAAGTCACTCATGATGCACTCCGGCGTAATAAACCTTGTTTTTTTAACCAAACAAGTAAAATTGAGATAGCTGCAGGTGTCACACCGGAGATCCGCGATGCCTGACCTATTGAAGTTGGCTTGTGATCGTTTAGTTTGGCAATGACTTCATTTGATAATCCACTCACCTGTTTGTAGTCGATATCAATAGGCAATGCAGCACTTTCATTACGCAGTTGTTTTTCAATCTCTTCTTGTTGACGATTGATATAACCTTCGTATTTTACTTGGATCTCAACTTGCTCTGCCGCTTGTGGTCTCGAATCATCAATACCAGGAGCAAAACGAGGGATCTTTTTCAAAATCTCATAGGTCATTTCAGGACGACGTAATAAGTCTTCCCCATTCGCCTCTTTAGACAGTGGCGTTTTAAGTAATTGATTGATTTCTTCTAGGTTATCCGCTTTTGGATGAACCCAAATATCTCTTAAACGTTGACGCTCTTTTTCAACTAATTCGACTTTTTCACTAAATTGCGCCCAACGGTTGTCATCAACCATACCAAGTTCACGACCAATTTCAGTTAAACGTAAATCAGCATTGTCTTCACGTAACATCAAGCGATATTCAGCGCGTGAAGTAAACATTCGGTATGGCTCTTTCGTACCTAAGGTACAAAGATCATCAACTAATACACCAATGTAGGCTTGATCACGACGAGGGAACCAACCTTCTTGATCAAAAGCATAACGTGCCGCATTAAGACCTGCTAATAGACCTTGCGCTGCTGCTTCTTCATAACCGGTAGTGCCATTAATTTGGCCAGCAAAGAATAATCCGTTGATAAACTTACTTTCGAGTGTTTGTTTAAGATCACGGGGATCAAAAAAGTCATACTCTATCGCATAACCAGGTCGGATGATCTTGGCATTTTCCATACCTTTCATGGAATTTACTATTTGCATTTGAACATCAAAAGGTAAGCTTGTTGAAATACCATTAGGGTAAATTTCATTGCTTGTTAAGCCTTCAGGCTCTAAAAAGATTTGGTGTGAATTGCGATCAGCAAATCGCATCACTTTATCTTCAATTGATGGACAATAACGAGGGCCGATACCTTCAATAACCCCTGCATACATAGGGCTGCGATCGAGGTTGTTACGAATTATTTCATGTGTTTGCTCATTAGTATGAGTAATATGGCAAGGCATCTGTTCAGGATGTTGATCCACATTACCTAAAAATGAGAAAACAGGCATTGGATTATCGCCTAACTGTGGCGCTAATTGACTAAAATCGATAGTTCTTGCATCAATACGAGGTGGTGTACCTGTTTTTAAGCGACCTACACGTAAAGGTAATTCTCTTAATCGATGTGATAAAGAGACTGATGGTGGATCACCTGCTCGGCCACCACTGTAATTTTCTAAACCAATGTGGATTTTTCCATCAAGGAAAGTTCCTACGGTTAAAACTACCGCTTTAGCACGGAATTTTAATCCCATACGAGTGACTGCACCCGTTACTTGGTCATTTTCAACAATGAGATCTTCAACGGGTTGTTGGAAGATCATTAAATTAGGCTGATTTTCAAGTGTTGTACGAATAGCTTGGCGATACAGTACGCGATCGGCTTGTGCTCTTGTTGCTCTTACTGCTGGCCCTTTACTTGCATTAAGGGTTCTAAATTGAATACCAGCATGGTCGATGGCTGTGGCCATTAATCCACCCATAGCATCGATCTCTTTTACCAGATGCCCTTTACCAATCCCACCAATAGCTGGGTTACAAGACATTTGGCCCAAAGTATCAATATTGTGGGTCAGTAATAGGGTTTGACGCCCCATACGAGCTGCAGCCATAGCGGCTTCTGTACCGGCGTGACCACCACCGATGACAATGACGTCAAAATGTTCTGGATAAAACATGTGTGAACCTTAAATGTTACGAAATGCTGAATGTGTTGCATTGGGAAAACGAATTCTACTCAACTTTTTGACAGATACAAGTGAGCATGATCCGCAGGTAATTATTTAAAGATCTTTTTATTTAAAGATCTCTTTATTAGATCTTTTATTAAGGAAGCGATCCTCTGTGGATAAGTGGATTTTCTATTTAAAGATCATAAAAGTGTAAAGGATCATATACTGTGAATGATCCGTGATCTAGATGCTGATAAGCTGGGATCAAAACAGCGAGTTATACACAGGTCATTTCTGGATATAAGCTTATACAATGGATAACTACGGGTTAACCCCTGCTTTTAAGCATAGTTATCCACATCTGACTGCTGTTTTTTTGTTCGATTTAAAGTAAATTTTTCCAAGTTGTAAGCCATTCCTCTGCTGGATCTTCCGGAATGTCGTGTTCTTGTATATCTATTTCTAGGCGATCACCTAATCGAACAGCCCCTTTTTCTATTAGTTTTTGATCTAATGTTCTGATCGCACCACAGAAAGTGTCATATTCACTACTTCCTATACCTACAGCACCGAAAGAAACTTTACTTAGATCAATGCCGTCTGCTGAGATTTCGTCAGCAAATGGCTGGAGGTTATCTGGGATCTCACCTGCACCGTGTGTGGAAGTGATCACCAACCAGATCCCTTCTTGCGGAAGATCATTAAGAGAAGGCCCATGGTGTAGATCTGTCTCAAATCCCTCTTTAGATAAGATCTCTTCGAGGTGTTCGGCGACATATTCAGCACTACCCATGGTGCTGCCACTAATTAGCGTGACTTTTTTCATTCATGATCTCCTTATGTTCAAGACGCGCTATTGTACGCTGTGAATCACTTGGGATCTACCTGTGGATAATGTGGTTATAAAAAAAAATAGTTTTTTTTCGTTATGGCTTGATTGTCCTTGTTATCGGGTTTTGCAAAGAGATCAAGGTTTCTGTCGATTGGATTTCATCAATAGTCTGAATTTTGTTGATAAGTACGTCTTGAAGCGCTTCGATACTTTTACACATTACCTTAATAAAGATACTGTATTGACCTGTTGTATAATAAACCTCAACCACTTCATCTAACTTATCTAGCTTATCTAATGCGGTATGGTAGTCTTTGGCACTTTTTAAAATGATGCCAATAAAGCAGCAAACATCAAACCCTAGTTGTTTTTCACTTATATCTACGCGTGTCCCCGTAATAATTCCTGCTTGCTTCATTTTTTCAACACGAACATGAATTGTGCCCGGACTTACTGCAAATTTTTTAGCTAATTCAGCATAAGGTGTTCGAGCATTCGCCATTAAAGCGTGAAGTATGTCACGATCGAGATTATCGATCTGATAAATATTGTCCATAAAATCCCCCTGTTTTTAATGATAATGCATTTTTATAGTGTTTTTTTTAACGATTTTAAATAGGCAAGGCTATTTTTAATGAAGTATATTGAATTTACCCCCGCTTTTGTTGCTTAATCTATCTCAGCAAAACACAACATCGCCACTAGGGATATAAAAAATGGAAAAATCATTCATTCAGACTCAACAACAAATTAGCTTTGTTAAATCATATTTTTCACGTTTATTAGAAAAAGAATTAGGCCTGATTGAAGTTCAAGGACCGATCTTAAGTCGCCTTGGTGATGGAACTCAAGATAACTTATCTGGTCATGAGAAGGCCGTACAGGTTAAAGTGAAATCTTTACCTGATTCTACCTTTGAAGTTGTCCATTCATTAGCAAAATGGAAACGTAAAACATTAGGTCGTTTTGGATTTAGTTCTGGTCAAGGTCTTTATACACATATGAAAGCCTTGAGACCAGATGAAGATCGCTTAACGCCAATCCATTCTGTCTATGTTGATCAGTGGGATTGGGAAAAAGTGATGGAAGGTGAGGAGCGTACACTACCTTACCTTAAGCAGACAGTGGGTAAAATCTATCAGGCTATAAAAGAAACTGAAAAAGCCGTCAGCGATGAATTTGGTCTGACACCGTTCCTGCCAGATCAAATTCAATTTATTCACACTGAAGAACTGTTACGCCGCTACCCTGATCTTGATGCTAAAGGTCGTGAAAAAGCGATAGCTAAAGAATATGGTGCTGTTTTCTTAATCGGTATTGGTGGAAAACTATCAAGTGGCGAAGCTCATGATGTAAGAGCGCCAGATTATGATGACTGGACAACACCTAACGAAGATGGCTTTGCAGGGTTGAACGGCGATATTTTAGTTTGGAACCCAGTATTGCAAGATGCTTTTGAAGTGTCGTCAATGGGTATCCGCGTTGATCCAGAGACATTAATGCGTCAGCTAACTTTAACTGATGATACTCAACGTCTTGAGTTAGATTGGCACAAAGCATTAATGCATGGCGATATGCCACAAACAATTGGTGGCGGTATAGGTCAATCACGTTTAGTCATGCTACTTTTGCAAAAAGAGCATATTGGACAAGTACAATGTGGCGTTTGGCAACAAGACACCCGTTTAGCTTTTGCGGATATGCTGTAATTATTGACGCCAACGTCGTAGTAATCGACTTTTTAACCCAGTGTCAAAACGCCATATGTGGTCGAAAATTTTCATAATACTGGGTTTACCATAATTGGATAGGGTAACCGCATGGAAGCGATTATGCTGTTGCTGTTGGACTTTTTTGATTTTATTGATTAGGTTTTCGGGTAACCTTTGGGCAACAAAGTCAGAAATAACAACAGCATCAGCGTCTTTCCATGTGGGGGTATTAAGCTTATCTGCTACCTCATTTAAACAAGATGCTAAATCAGTTCCACCTCTAAATGTTTGATTCAAAAATTTAACAAGTTCTTGTAATCCATCAGAAGAAGATAATTGGTAATGGATCATTTCTGTTGAAAAAAGCATGACATGACAGGCACGGTTATCCGCTAGTGCTATTTTCATTAGCGCTAAACCAAAGGCTTTAGCACATTGCTCATTAAATCCCCCCATAGAGCCAGAAGTGTCGATACAAATGATAAAAGGGCCTCTTGGTCGTTCTTCATCAAGGTGATGAGTGACTGGGCGTAATACTGTGCGTTCCTGCCAACTATCACCCTGTAAACGATAAGTATTGAGCTGTTTTTCAATGAGTTTACGATAAAACTCATACTCAACTTCATTTATGCCTAATAAAGCTAGTTCAGCAGGTAATAAACGTAAAATATCATCACTTAAGCCTATACCATTTACTTGTTCTGGCGTGGTATCCGGTGCTTTTTCAACGATTGTTATTGATTCAAAAATCACACTCTCTTCAGGAAGCGATTTCGCCGTTTTACTTCGCCCCAGTAAGCTGGCCAATTTATGTAATTCAGGTTGTTGATTTAGAAAATCACTATAACGTTGAATAATTTTCTCATCATAGGGGGTTTTGGTAATAACGCCTTTGCTCATATCCCATAAACGGCCTGCAGCCCGTTCATTTTCAGAAAATGTATTACTTAAACTGCCACTTAATGCTAAGCGTTCTTGTAGTTCTGCAAGTAACTGCTCTTGCTCTTGTTCAAACAGTGCTTTATGTAATGTCGTGACTTGAAATATTAAACTAATGCGCCAGCGTTGAATAAATAGAGCTTGTTGAGCTGGGGAAAAAGGTTTATTTGTTTTTATTAGTTGTGTTGCTTCTATAACAAATGAAGAATCAAGCTGATTTAGTTCTGTAAGAATATTGTCCACTTGCTGATTAAAAACAGCATTACATAATGATTGCGTTTGCTGATAAAGTGCAAATTCATCTGCGATGATGGTCGGCACCAGTGTTTCTTTCACTTTTTCTTGTAAGCTTTTTTTCCATTGATAAATGTCTTTTAGTAATGCTTTTTTTAATCTTGGATGTTTTTCAAAAAAAACAGCTAATTGAGGAGAAGCTAATAAAGTGATAATCACTTCTTCTATAAGCTGTCCTTCGTTTATCGCTAAAAGCATATCGATGGTAGAAAGTGTTAGCATGGCATGGTCACTTTATTTGACTTCTTAATTGAGATAATTTTTCATTCAATTGCAAAAAGCTTTGTTCTATAGAAATGAGCCAATCATTATCAATAAAGATATTGGGTTGATGATGATTAAAATTTTCTTGTTCAGAATAAATCTCTTGGGTGAGATCTTTTAATTTATCTAACCATTGTTGATTATCTTCAATAGGCTCTGTTTTGATGCTTTCTGACTGTTGGTATAACGACGTTGTTCGGCGACTAACATCCAACACCTCTAAGACACCATCTTGACGAATTTGTGCATTAATAGATTGTGGGAAACCAATACCATTTAATCTGGCAGAGAGTTCATCACCTTTATCTAAGAAAGTTTCTAATGCTTTTTTTTCAACAGTTATAAAGTTAACTTGAATACTATGTATATGCAGTGGAATATGTAAAAACAGCGTAAATTTATCAGACTGCATTTTTTCTGATAATTTGAAATGTATATTTCTACCAAACATACTACTTTGTTTTTCAAAGCGAAATGCTTGTTGATCTTGTTTGCTTCTTGTCGATTGCATCCATTCTGCCCACAGATTTTCTATTTTCTGTAAAAGTGTTAGCTGGTGGTATGCTTGTTCTGTTAATAGTGTTTTTAATAAGTCATTTAGCAGCGCAAAAGAAGCTTGATCATGCCAAAGGCAATCTTTTAACAGAATAAGATCTAAAGGTGATATAGCACTACGACCATTAAAAAAAGCACTGGCCTGTAATAGACGAACCGCTTTTTTCCAACGCCTGTCTGAAACATAAGGTGCTGCATCACTTTTATCGAGTGAGTCGCGAAGTTGATAAATTAATTCGAATAAGTGGTCATTCAAAGTAATTTTTTCTAACTCTGTTTGCCAAAGTAAAAATTCTTCTGTTGTAATTTGTAGTTGTTCAGGAATACGAAAAGCGCTGACCTCTTTATTAACTAATAACGCCCGGAAGTTTTTTTTATCTTGTACTTTTGATAACCAAATTCTAATCAGCATTCGATCATAAAGCGCTTCAAGACTGCTGTCTGAATCAGGTAGTTCATTAGAAGCCGAAACTAACAAACGCATGGGAATACTTACTTCGTTTTCGCCATTGCGAAATTTACGTTCATTAATTGCCGTTAATAAGGTATTCAAAATAGCGGGACCGGCTTTCCATATTTCATCAAGAAAAACAATTTCGGCGTCAGGTAAATAACCTTCGGTTAAACGTTGGTATTTTCCTTCATCTTTTAATGCTTGAATGGATAGTGGACCAAAAATTTCTTCAGGTGTTGAAAAACGGGTCATTAAATATTCAAACGCTTTAGCGTGTTTAAATGCCTCTTTCATTCTTCTCGCAATTAAGCTTTTAGCAATACCTGGAGGACCTAGCAAAAAAACGCTCTCTCCACTTAAAGCCGCGAGTAAGCAAAGCCGTATCGCTGATTGACGTTCATAAAGCCCAGTTTCAAGGTATTGGCTAAGTTGTGAGATCCGTTCTGCAAGTTGCATAAAGGCTCCTAATTAGGGTACTTATTTTCGTTATAGAGATGAAACTATCAAAAAATGAGTAATGACATATAGTCAATTATTCAATTAGTACACAATTCGTTTATAACAAAAATCGATTCAGCTTCCTACTGCTTCTTTTGGTTCTTTTTTGTTTTGCTGGCGAAACGTTTCGATGGTGATCACGTTTTTTCATTAATGTTGCTGAGATGATCGATTTAAAATACGACATGTCATCAATTAATGGCATTAAAACATTATCACTTGATAGTAAGGAAATATCATGGAAGCGAAGAAATTAGTGATTTTAGGTAGTGTTAATGTCGATCATATTCTTAATGTTGCTCATTTTCCGCATCCTGGTGAAACTATTTCCGGTAATCAGTATCAGATGGTTTTTGGGGGTAAAGGTGCAAATCAAGCCGTCGCTGCAGGGCGTTGTGGTGCTAATATTACCTTTTTAGCTTGTCTTGGAAATGACGATATTGGTCAAAGTGCTAAAGCTCAGCTGATCACAGATAAAATAGATACAGATTGTATTGAATTAATTGATGATGAAGCCACGGGTGTTGCGTTGATTTTTGTTAATCAGCAAGGTGAAAACGTTATTGGTATACACGCTGGAGCCAATGGAAGGTTAAACAGAGAATATGTTGAACGTTATAACTCGGTGATTAAAAAAGCAGATGCTTTACTTATGCAATTAGAATCACCTCTAGATTCTGTATTAAAAGCGGCTCAAGTCGCTAAACAAGAAAGTGTGCAAGTTATATTAAACCCTGCACCAGCACAGGCTTTACCAGATGAATTATTATCTCTCGTTGATATCATTACACCTAATGAAACAGAAACTGAATACCTCACGGGGGTAAAAGTTATTGATGATGAAAGTGCTCAACGTGCATCTAATATATTACATGATAAAGGGATAGAAACCGTTTTAATTACTTTGGGTAGCCGTGGTGTTTGGGTTAGTCAAAACAATCAAGGAACGATGGTTCCGGCATTTAAAGTGACCGCAATAGATACTATTGCTGCAGGAGATACATTTAATGGCGCTTTTATAACGGCTTTATTAGAAGGTTTACCAATGATGAAGGCGATTAAATTTGCGCATGCAGCCGCCGCTATCGCTGTTACTCGTGCAGGAGCACAACCGTCAGTACCTTGGCGCCATGAAATTGAAGCTTTTTTGTCGCAGCATGACTAGCGTAAAAATAAGATTATCGCTATTTAGAGTGGCGTATAAAAGAGAGCTATAGGCTCTCTTTTATTTTTATATCTCAACTAATTAGTTTTCATTTTTCTTCTTATTAGTAAGATTATCACCATCATGCTTATTAAGTAATAAGAAGACAAATGAAGAGAGTAGTGTGATAGCGCCGACAGTAATAAAAGTATAATGGAAGTTATCTACCGTAGAGCCGGCATTTTCTGCATCAAAATAATTTAAGATAGAAGCACTTACTGCAATACCAAAACTAATCGCTAGTTGTTGAGTGACGGCTAAAACACTATTGCCTGAACTGGCATTATTGTCAGTTAAGTCAGCGAGTGAAATAGTATTCATCGAAGTAAACTGAATTGACATGACAACACCTAATAAAAAGAGTGGTAATACTAGGTAATAAATAGACATATCAGGTGATTGTAAGGAAAACTGTGCAATCATCAGACCTATAATAATGGTTATTCCAAATAGTGTCCGGCGATAGCTAAATGTCACTAAGACTTTTGTCACAAAGGATTTGGCGAGTATAGAGCCCAAAGCCATTGGTGCCATCATCATACCTGAGATAATAGCAGGATAGCCAAAACCTACTTGTAACATCAGTGGCATTAAGAAAGGAATGCATCCTGTTCCTAAGCGCGTTGCGATATTACCCGCAATACCGACAGAGAAAGTCCGTGTTTTGAATATATTTAATGGTATTAAGGGTTGCTGGTGGCGTTTAGCGTGATTGATATAGAGACCGAGTAAAAAGAAGCCACCTAAAATCACCGCAAGAGGGATATATCGAGAGATGTTTTTATCGCCAAAAAGATCGAGGCTGACGGATAACATGACTAAACCAAAACCAAAGAAAATAAAGCCGAGTAAGTCAAATTTACGTTTTGGCATCGTAAAATTAGGCATATGTTTTATGGCGTAAAAAATACCAAGTAAGCCAATAGGAATATTAATAATAAATATCCAATGCCAAGAAGCATAGGTGACAAGGATCCCTCCCAATAATGGACCCGCAATTGGCCCCACAAGTCCCGGCATGGTGACAAAGTTAAGAATGGGAAGGAGTTCGCTACGAGGATAAGCTCTTAATAAAGCAAGACGAGCAACCGGCATCATCATTGCACCACCTATTCCTTGTATAACCCGCGAAATTACCAAAAAAGCAAGGTTAGGAGAAAGTGCGCATAATAATGAACCGCCAGAAAAGAGTGAAACGGCGATAATGAAAATCTTGCGAGTCCCAAATCTATCAGCTAACCATCCACTTACAGGAATTAATAAAGCTACCGTTAAAGTATAGCTAATTACGGCTGATTGCATGGCGAGAGGGGAGTGATTAAGACTTTTAGCTATATCAGGGAGTGCCGTATTTAATATAGTCGCATCTAATGACTGCATAAAAAAAGCCATTGCAGCGATCCAGGGCAACCCTGACATATTTTTGGCGGATTTTAACATGTAACAGATACCGTCTTTCTTTTATATTTAGCTTATTAGCCAGTATAAACAAAAAGACAATAAAATCGTATTAAAAATACTCAGTCATTTATTAATAGTATTAAACAAAGATCACGCGCTCTATTTCCATCTCCTTCTATAATCGCTTGTACAATTTGATTATGAGTTTCAGGCTGTACTGTTTCATTGCCAACAATTAAATCAAAATATTTTTTGTAGGCAGATAGAAAAAGAGAACCAAAAGAAGCAAAAAATGGATTGCCACTGGCTTGATAGATTAGATAGTGAAATTGAGTATCAATATCTAACCAATGCTGACGGTTAAAGTTATCTTTGAGTAGCTGCATTTCTGTAGCTAGAAATAATAGCGACTCTTTTTGTGTCTCTGAAGCATGTAATGCAGCTAAATAACAGGCTTGAGGTTCTATTGCTAAACGAACATGATGGAAATAATGACTCACCTTATTAAATTCACCGCTATCTATCCACCAATTAAGTAAATCATTATCTAATAGATTCCAATTTTGCATTGGCGTAACTCGAGTACCTATTCTTGGCCGAGGTAGTAACATACCTTTTCCAGCAAGCATTTTTATTGCTTCACGAATAACAGTTCGACTAACTGAAAGTAGTTCAGCGAGTTCTATTTCACCAGGTAATAAAGATTCAGGTTCGTAGTATCCAGAAAGTATTTGTTTACCTAGTTTTTCAGCAACAATATAAGAAAGATTTTTTTGGGATGCTGAGCGTTGTTCGCTTAGTTGCATAATAATAGTTACCTTTACCATAATTTGCTTTCTATATTACGTGAGTAATAGCAATAAAGCTGTTTGGATTTTAATCTATCAGTGTAAAATTAGAGCATTTTCATTCGTTTTGTTGAAAAATAGAGCGAACAGAAAAAAAATTGAAATAAATACTTGCGCTAATCTGAGAAGCCCCTATAATGCGCACCCACTGACCGACGATGAGC